>Ga0079037_100000947_pt1 | contig 14345 bp, 12 predicted proteins | sample Mud3Dept4metaG_FD_71479 | JGI IMG/M metagenome (GOLD analysis project Ga0079037, IMG submission 71479) | Freshwater wetland microbial communities from Ohio, USA, analyzing the effect of biotic and abiotic controls - Mud 3 Core 4 Depth 4 metaG | ecosystem: Environmental > Aquatic > Freshwater >... | reverse complement strand
TAAACTGGGGATATTCATAAGTACTTGGACTGTTGCCTTATGGCAGGGTAATGGTAAAACAACCTCCTCCGTACTCCCCGCCGTTGCTGATTGAGATAAATCCCTCCCTGCCTTTATTCTTATGCAGCCTTGCAACCATCGAAGTAAAAAAAAGACCGAGTCCTGTACTGCCGGTCTTGAAACTGACCCCTCTGCCTTTCTGTACATCTGTTCCCAGCATTTCTTCAGGATAACCCTGTCCGTCATCCTCTATGCTGAGCACAAGCCATCCGTTTTTTTCATTCGCCCGAATCAGTATCTTATTGCTGGCATACCGGTATGCATTATTCAATATATTATTAATAACTCCTGATATGAGATTGCTATCCATGAACCAGGTCAAATCATCGGGGCATTCGGTAAATATCTCAATTCCCTTAAAGTCCAGTAACGGCTTATTTTGCAAGATGATCTCCTCGATAATCTCAGAAATAGGGTAGTGAGATATATTGATGCTGAATTGATCATGGTCCATTTTGTATAAGGTCAACAATTGTATAAGATTAAAATTTACACGTGTTGCTTCATATTGCATTTGTGAAAGATGCCTGTGCGACGGACATTTTTCAGACGTACATGTGCTGACAACCTCATCGAGCGTATTAAGCAGCATGCTGAGTGAATTTTTCATATCATGGGCCATTGAGGCCAGAAATGCCGGGAAGTCTATTATTCTTTCAGTATTGTCCATAATAATATGTCCTCACTCATCCCGGCCTTTATAAGCGCCTGCTACTTTTTCATACATATTCAGTAACTTCTGATATTTATCATAAGAAGGATCGATACTTTTAATCCTGTCAAGATACTTTGAAGCCAGGGTAGTGTATTTCTCGTTCGTCCCGTTTTTTTGCATGTACATTATCAATGCCTGGGCTGCATTGGCATTGATGATCTTGTTCTCAGGAAGACCATCTGCTGCCTTTTCAAAATATTCGATTGCATCCTTAAGTTTGCCTTCCTCAATAAGACGCACCCCCTGATTATTCAGTTGTATGACTTCGTTTTTAGTGATGGCAATGATCTTTGCCCCCTCATTCTCCAGCTGCGCGTCTTTAAACACGCCCTGCACCATCTCCAGGACGTTATCATTGTCGTGATTGTTCCTGACAATATTCTGTATGAACTGCATCCCCTGTTCTTTTTCGCCCAGATCAAAGCAGACCCTGGCCAGATCCATCGTTGCCTCCACCGGGACCTTGCCTGAAAGTTTTTCGAGAAGCCGTGTCGCTTCCTGAATTGCCTTCCTGGCATCTTCTTTCCGGTCCATCCCCTTGTATACAATACCTTCCATGGAGGCTGTCTGAAACAAAGCTTCGCGGTTTCCCTTGAACTCATGACGTGCGCTATTAAGGACCTGGAGGGCCTCATCTGAGGAATCCTTTTTTATCATCGTCCTTGCCAGACCAGTGTAATAGGACGGACTCTTGAAACAGGAATGTTTCCCTATGGCAATAGCCGATTTAAAGGCAACTGCGGCTGCATCATAATCGCCTATTTTACTCGAAATGTCCCCGATTGCCTGGTGCCGCAATATGGCTTTAGGTGATATCCCGGTAGCTGTCAAAAGTACCTTCTGGGCATCTTCCAGCGCCCCCAGTTCCTGAAGTGCCTTTGCCAGCCAGTCGTATGCCTCCATATACGTTTTGTTGTCATTTAAAACCGCCTCGAACAGGTCCTTTGCCTTTACGTATTCTCCTTTTTGAAAATGCACCTTTCCCATTCCCATTTTGGCCCAGGAGATTTCTCTCATGGAAAGCACTTCCTCAAAAACAGCTACGGCTTCATCATAGCGTCCGGTAGTTATGCAAAGGTCGCTTTTCATCCTGAGATATTCCAGCATATACTTTGGATTATCTTTTGCGCGTTCATCACACATGGTAATGGCACGGATATATTCCTTGCTGCGGACCGCGTTTTCAATGTCCTGAAAATCGGATTTCCTCTGCATTATTTTCTCCAGTCTCCTTGTCAACATGTCCTTGGTAATAGGCTTGATCAGATAGTCATCGGGCTGATATTCAACGGCCCCCATGACCATTGGCATCGTGTTTTCAGCCGTCAGCATGACAAAGATACTTGCATACCGGAGCAGGCCCCGGTGCTTGGCCTCTTCTAGTATCTGCTGGCCGTCTTTCTTATCATTCCCGAGATTGTAATCGCACAAAACAATATCGTATGCCTTGCCCTGCATCTTTGAAATCGCGTTATCACCGCTGTAGGCATCGTCGATGTCCTTTGCGCCTAATGATTCCAGCATCCGTACCATGAGCCGCCTGAAACTGGAAAAATCATCGACAATGAGGACTTTTTTGTGCTTATACTCAAGTGCCATTTCTTATGCCTGCTTAACTATATTTTTAATGATAATTTTAACTATCCCAGACGTTTGATGAATTCCTGGAACTGTTTTTTCAGTCTGTCAGGCAGACGATTGCCGAATGTGGAAAGGTGTTTTTCGATATCCGGGATTTCCGCCTTCCAGGCAGCCAGGTCTATGCTCATCAGCTCTTTCATGTTACCATCGGACAGATTAAGGCCACTCAGATCAAGGTCTCCTTCATTGGGCAATAATCCTATGGGGGTCTTTTGGGCCCCGATACTTCCGTCAACGCGCCTGCACATCCATTTCAGCACACGACTGTTGTCACTGAATCCGGGCCATAAAAATTTACCGTCCTGGCTCTTTCTGAACCAGTTAACATAAAAAACCCTCGGCGCCCTGCTGCCCAGTTTATCACCCATATCAAACCAGTGCTTGAAATAGTCGCCCATGTTGTAGCCGCAGAACGGTTTCATGGCAAATGGGTCCCGCCTGAGATTGCCTATCGCGCCGATATTGGCTGCTGTTGTCTCAGATGCCGCGGTTGCGCCGAGAAAGACCCCGTGGTCCCAGTCAAAGGCTTCATAAACCAAGGGCACGACACCTGTGCGGCGGCCGCCGAATATAAAGATATCAATAGGCACTCCCTCGGGCTTCTCCCAGTCCTTACAGATTACCGGGCATTGGGCTGCGGGCGCGGTAAAGCGGGCATTTGCGTGGGCTGCGTCAGTGGAGCTGCCCGGGGTCCAGTCTTTCCCCTTCCAGTCAATCGCATGCGCAGGCTCATCGCCGTCCATGCCTTCCCACCATACATCTCCATCATCGGTCAGGGCGCAATTTGTAAACAGAACGTTTTCCTTCAATGTGTCCATTGCCATCGGGTTTGTACTGTATGAAGTTCCCGGGGCCACTCCAAAAAAACCGTTTTCAGGATTGATGGCATGAAGGCGTCCGTCAGGCCCTACCTTCATCCATGCAATATCATCCCCGATACATTCGCATTTCCAGCCCTCAATCGAGGGCTGCATCATTGCCAGATTGGTCTTTCCGCAGGCAGAGGGAAAGGCGGCGGCAATGTGGTACTGTTTCCCCGCAGGATTAGTCAGACGGAGAATCAGCATGTGCTCCGCCATCCAGCCTTCACGTCTGGCCATGGCTGAGGCAATACGAAGGGCCAGACATTTCTTTCCAAGCAGGGCGTTGCCGCCATAACCTGACCCATATGACCAGATCAGGTTCTCTTCAGGGAAATGACTGATATATTTTTTCTCTATAGGCGCGCAGGGCCATTTCGTATCTTGCTGTCCCGGCGCAAGGGGAGCGCCGACTGAATGAAGACAGGGAATAAAGTCTCCGTCCGTGCCAAGCAGTTCCAGCACCCTTGAGCTGACACGCGTCATAATGTGCATATTCACAACCACGTATGGGCTGTCGGAGATCTCAATTCCTATTTTTGAAATAGGAGAGCCGATGGGTCCCATTGAAAAAGGGATCACATACATCGTGCGGCCCTTCATGCAGCCTTTATAAAGGTCCAGCATGGTCTTTTTCAAATCAGCGGGAGCGATCCAGTTGTTTGTAGGGCCCGCCTCTTCCCTTGAAGATGTGCTGATATAGGTATTGTCCTCAACACGGGCCACATCGCTCGGATCGGACCTGAACAAATAACTGTTGGGACGTTTCTTGAGCGGTATCGCTATCCCGCTTTTGATGAGTTTGTCTATCATAAGTCTGTATTCATCTTTTGAACCGTTGCATACATAAATATCATCAGGGATACAGAGGTCCGCAACCTCACTGATCCAGCGGTTGAGCTTTTCATTCTTTACGGTAACGTTCATATTTTTATCTCCTTGTATTTCTCCTTTTTCTTTCAGTCGTGCTTTTGAATTTCACGGGGAAAGCGAAGAAGTTGTTTTGACCTGACTGCGTGGCATCCATCTCCACGGTCTAATACATACGGTCAATTATACATATTGTCACTTTATAATTTCCATACAGAAATTTGCCGGTTAAGGCCATGAATTAATTGCATGCTTTAGGTTACAATACTACCGCTATGACAATGGATTTTCCGGACATGATAAGACAACTGGTCGTATCCGCACTCCCTATACTTATTGCAATTACGTTCCACGAGGTGTCTCACGGCTACGTTGCTTACAGGCTCGGCGACCCCACCGCAAAGTTAATGGGACGGCTCACCCTAAATCCCATTGCGCACATCGATCTTATCGGCACCATAATTCTTCCCGGTATTCTGCTGATTATGGGCGCCCCTGTATTTGGGTACGCAAAGCCTGTCCCGATTAATCCTGCAAACTTCAGAGACCCCAAGAAAGGCATGGCCATTTCTGCAGCGGCCGGTCCGGTAACCAACGCATGTCTTGCTGTTTTAAGTTTACTGCTCTTAAAGTTCCTGCTTATCCCGGCTGCCTCCTTATTGCCCGGAAACCTGAGTCACGCAGTCCTTACCCCTTTGACAATGATGTTCACCCAAAGCATAATAATCAACGTTGTCCTTGCAGCGTTCAACCTGCTGCCCATCCCTCCTCTTGACGGAGGTAGAGTGCTTGTCGGGCTTTTGCCTCACAGGCAGGCTATTGCATACAGCAAGATTGAGCCATACGGTTTTTTTATTGTCATCTTTCTTCTGATGACAGGAATCGCACGGTTGTTTGTTACTCCTCTTATCAACTTATTTTTAGCGCTCCTCAGCCTGTTCTGAGAGAAAGGGGTTTATCAGTTGGCAAAACAGAGAGTCCTCAGCGGAATTCAGCCCAGCGGCAGACTGCATATCGGCAATCTCGTGGGCGCCCTCCAAAACTGGGTGAAATTGCAGGACCAGTATGAATGCTATTATTTTATCGCGGACTGGCACGCACTCACATCCCAGTATGCGGACACATCACAGTTAAAAGACAATGTCAAAGACGTCCTGGTCAACTGCCTTGCTGCAGGGCTTGATCCGGAAAGGGGCACCATCTTCGCCCAGTCCCGTGTGGTTGAGCACGCCGAGCTTCATGTGCTGCTGTCAATGGTCACGCCATTGGCCTGGCTTGAACGGGTGCCTACATACAAGGAAAAACAGACGGAGGTCAAGGATAAAGACCTTAACACATACGGTTTCCTCGGTTATCCCCTGCTCCAGTCAGCTGATATCTTGATCTACAGGGCAAACTTTGTGCCCGTGGGAGTTGACCAGATGCCTCACCTCGAGATTACGCGGGAAATCGGAAGACGGTTCAATAACTTTTATGGAGAGGTCTTCCCTGACCCTGAGGGGCTTTTGACTGAATTCCCCAAAGTTGTCGGCACTGACGGCAGAAAGATGAGCAAGACATACGGCAACTGCATTTACCTCTCTGATTCCCCCAAAGAGGTTGAACAGAAGGTGCGGACAATGACAACCGATCCGCAGAGGATCAAGCGTACCGACAAAGGCGACCCGGAGCTTTCCCCGGTCTATCATCTCCACAAGATATTCTCATCAAAAGAAGAACAGCAGCAGGTCTCCGAAGGATGCCGTACTGCCGGTATAGGCTGCATCGACTGTAAAAAGGTGCTGATAAAAAACCTCCTGGCAGTGATGGCCCCGATATGGGAAAAACGGAACTATTTCCTTGAAAAACCTGATCTTCTTGAAGATATATTGACGTCCGGTTCTGAAAAAGCAAGACATGCAGCGGTAGAAACGATGCTTAACGTGAGAAAAGCGATGGGCCTTGGCAGCATTAGCTGACCATTTGGCAGATCAGGTCGGCCGGTTAAATAATTTTATGCCGGAGCGGAATGCCTCTAATGATTCCAGGGAAGATGTAATTCTCCAGTCGCATTCCTTGCGGACATCAAACCAGATGAGCGCCTGGATGCGCGGGAATTTAGTATGAATGCCCCGCAAAGCATCAGTTATCCAAAGCGCTTTGTTTCCCCCTGTCCCGGTGCTGGCAATCTCCCCTATCATAATCGGACAGCGGCTTAGGGCAATCAGTGTATTGTAGGCATCTGAAAAAATTTCTTCAAAGCTCTGCCACGATGCCCACTCCCTGTCATGTCCCCAGTTATACCCGTCAATTGCCACCCAATCAATGAGCTCATCACCGGGGAAATAGCATTCCATCCTGTTCTGAGGAGCAAGCGGATATGAGCGTGCATAAGGACTCCATACCCATTGTATCCTGATAGGGGCTTCCCCGTTGACGAGATCCCGAATATGGTTCCATGCAGCAATAAAATCACCTTGAGAGTTGCCATTTACCGTACCGCACCACGGATACCAGTTTCCATTCATTTCATGCATTACCCTCAAAAATATAGTGCGGGGGAATGATGAAAGCTCTCTGGCAAAAGACCTCACATAATCATCATATCGGCCGGCAATGATGTTTTTCAATGCAAAATCGGGTTGGTCATAAGGCCTCTCCGCGTCCATAGGCAGTGTCCATGGTTCCCATGTCAGGAGGACATCACGAGTCGAGGATTTGAGGCGGTCAAGCCAGGGGAGATCATCTTCAATTGAACAGAGGTTCCAGGCCCTGTAAACGGAAACAATATCTATAGCTGTTCCATAGGTGTCTTCAATGCGTGCAAGATCATTTTCTTCAAGAGGCTCATGAAGACGGTAAATCCCGAATTTCATTTTACAGGACTTTTCTGATGAAGACTCAGCTCAACAAATCGCCACAGGACCGCCACGGTCCAGCAGGCCCAGAACACATTGACGACAAGGAACCAGTGATCGTTCCTGATGGTTACCATGCCATATACTATCGCGGCCACAGACAAAAGAATGAACACGAGGTGCGGAAGGCATTTTGAGATGCGCGCACTTAACCTGTAGTGCCCGCTGCTTTTATTTGTGACCGTGTATTGAGGAAGCCTGCTCCTGCTGAACAGCGCCGTAAAAAAAGCGCTGAAGAATACAGGAAAAAGTACTGCCTGGGCCTGAAACCTCTTGAATGTGTGCAAATTATAGGTTGTAATCTTGTTGGAGAACAAATAAAGTAAAAAGTACGGTGTTCGTGCAACAACATAATGCCAGAACGGCTCCTGTAACATGAAATGATGCGTAAAAAGGGCCCATATGGGAATAATAAAGAAGATGGGCAGAAAAATGCCAAACACCACATAGTGGAATCCATTGTGGAAGTATTGCAGCCTCTGATAAAAGTCAAGCCCCTTCTTAAAGAGGGGATTGTCCCACAATACTGTTCGTATTGAATCAACAGCCCATTGCCACCGCTGCTTTGTATGGCTGACCACATCGTCCGGAGCGGTACCTTCTGTATAGCTCTCATCGTGGTATACAGATCTCCATCCATTACTGTGAAGCAGCATTGAGGTGTACACATCCTCAACCATATTCCATGTCGAAAATCCACCGACAGATTCAAGCGCAGACCTTCGGTACATCACCCCGCTGCCGCAGGAAAATGCCGCGTTGTCATAGTCCTTTCCGCACATCATCACTCCATAAAACACATCATTCGCATTGCTCCATGGATCGCCCGGGGGGACATTGAAAGCCTGTTTGGTCTGAACAAATCCTATTTTCGGAAGACTGAAATATCCGATGATGCGCTCGATGATTTCAGGCCGTGCAACCTGGTCCGCATCAAGAACCATAATAAGCTCACCGCTGGTCAGTTTTAAAGCGTGGTTCAGATTTCCTGCTTTTCGGTCTTCATGGGTCGGCCTTCGGATGTACTGCATACGGTACCGTTCGCAGAGCGATTTAACAGCATCATCCTCACCGTCATCCAGCACATATATCTTTTTATTGTCATAATGAATCGAAGCAGCGGCGGAGAGTGTTTTCTCGACGATTTCACCCGGCTCCCTGAATACAGGGATTAAAATATCCACACTGAAATGCTTGTTTTCGAGCGGCGGACCTTCCGGCCGGTGATGCCGTTTGGCCCACAGCACATTCCCCCACAGGAGAAAGAGCAGGAGAAACACAGACTCGGTAATAAGGAAAGGGACAACGATATACCAATACTGCCATTGTGCATTTAGATAACACCATCCAATATAGAATGCGGCAGACACGCAAACAGCGATCGAAAAAAGCTGCCCTGAAATCCTCTTTTTCCGCCGTTCTTTTTCGCCGAACCTCTGGTATGATCCTTTCCCCCGCAGATCATTTATCCAATTTTTTACATTCTTTTTCATAGGTAATATTAAAACCTCTGTTGAAATGCAATATTATAATTTGTGGCCCAATAGTGGCCAGTTTCCCCCTGTCTATCTATCCCCTCGTTCTGATCAAACCACCTTATATCAAAACGCAAGGACGAGCGCCCCGTGAATTTGTAGGATGTGAAAAGGAAAGCCGCCTCTGACAGCCCGCTGCATTTGGGACAATACGAAAGGGCGCCCTCTGCGCCAAATGAGAGGCGCTCATTGTAATCCTGACGATACTCAAGCCGAATGGTATGTGTTTCAAAATTCACAGGGTCCCAGTAGGCGGACTCGACATGGTCTCCGCTTCTTGTAAGCGGTGCAGGGTCCTCAATATCGAGATAAAAGTAATTGTAAGCTGCTCTGAGATATGGAGTATCAAGCACCTGATACCCTGCTTCAAGCATGACACTGTTCTTCTCATTGCTGTCTGAATAGTCACCGTATATATATTCACCTGCAAATGAGACCTTCGGGAATGGGGCATATAAAAGATAAAACTTATAGTCATTACTCTTAACGTCCCGGTCGAGCACGCCAATGGTCACCACATAGCTGTAAATGATATTGTCAAACGGGAGAACGGTGTCAATAATATCAAAGCGTCTGAAACTCAATTCAGTAAATACCTTTGATGACGGCTGATAGCGTATAAACACGCCGCCATTCAGGTTTTCATTATCATTATCATAATAATTCTCAGACAGGCCCGCCAGTATGCTGGTGCTTTCCGAAAGCCTCTTTTCCCCCTGAATAAAGAGTTTCTGTCTCACGACATCATCAAAGCCATCCTGAGAAAATTCTGAAAGTATATAGCCGGCCTCCAGATATAAATCCTTTGCAGGATAAACACCAAACTGTGTTCCGGCGCTCATCCGCTCAAAATCAGATGAGTTGGTGTAATATTCAGACAGGAGGTTTATTGTCGGAGCACTAAAAAAGGATAATGCCTTATTCTTGTCTTGTGTCTGCTGAGAAGAAACACCAATGTCTTCAGCAGCAGAGAGAATATCAGCGGTCATGCATAATAGGGCGATCAGGAGCAAAATTATTTTTTTCTGTTGCATAACTTCAGATATTTTGATTGCTAATGATCCATGGTTTTTTCTCGCAGAGACATGCAGTAAACAGTATAATGAAATCAGAAAAAAAACACAAAAAGACCGGGGGAAACCCGAAAGGGTCCCGGCGTGTAATGATTCATTTTCTGTCTGAAGGATAATTGAACGCCTTAAATGCTTAAATGGATCATGCTGGGATACTGCAACGGCATTTTAGGCCGTAACATGCCTTTTCCTCTGATGCCAGACAACGAGCAGAATGGCTCCTGCTATAAACAACACGACCTGTCCGGGCTCAGGCACCACACTAACATTCAATTTTACACTGCCGGCATTGTCAATGGAATTAAAGTCATTGATATAAAAATAAAGGTTGGTGTCCTCTTTTAAGGTAATAGTCTTCCCATCCACGTTTGCACGGTAGTAATTCAGCGCATTATCTTGGCTGTCGGTAATATATGCCCCTTCACCAAAGTTGAAACTGTCTCCATATGCGGCATACATCTGAACATAAGCGTTCCAGTCATTCTTATTCCAGTAGTCCGACAAGTTATAGGCTCCGGAATCAGGCGCCAAACTTATCTCATACAAACCTTTCTCGAAAAAAACGCTGGTCCAGATGGGACTTGATGGCTTATTAAACGGATCGCCGCCGGATTCCAGCCACCAATTAAATCCCTGAGAATTAAGGTCTGTTATAAGGTCATTCATATTACTCCAGGGAAGGGGGGTTGAGCCGTCATATCGCCACTGAAAAGAATAGGTGTCATCAGTATTGTCTGTGAGGTCCTTGAGATCCTTCACATAAAGATACGTACTCGTCAGATCATCTGCCGAGTATCCTGCATTTGCAATACCATCAAGAGTCACCGTAGTGGTTGAAGCGTGTGAGTATGAATAAGAAATTACTGCCAGCACCGCCGCAATAAATATTTCGATTAACCTTTTCTGCATTTTCCTGTCTCCTGCTCTCACTATTTATTTCATTTATCAGATGGGTAAATGACATATAGGCACTTTGCAAGTACCATGCCCCGATATCACTCAATTTATGGCATGATAGTTTCGATTATTTTCAATGCATTGGATCAAAGAGAGTATGGTGCTTTCATGTGCAAGCACTCAAGTGACACAGCACCACTGTGACATGACACAGCAATGCTCTGCTCAAAATCATGAGGGTCCTCCTCATAAGCGCTGGTTTTCTATCTCAGGAATTGTAAAGTTTTCTTACGGACTGCCGATACTATAACTAGAACCAGGGAGGGTAAGATGATAATAAACAGCTCTGACATATCAATGGCTTCAAAGTATTCGCTTGTTCAGCATTACGAAAAAACCGAAGAACTAACGATGTGGATCGGGGAAGAAAATCCGTTCCAGACCCGGGAAAACCAGCCTGACTCACAAGACATGGTTTCCATAACAGAGGACGCAAAAAAACATATCGCAAAGAAACGGGAAGCCCAGGAAGCAGAAAAATGCGATATCGAGCCAGGCGTGTCCGGCAAGCTTATGCTTATAAAGCTGCTTGTCGAATCCTTTACCGGAAAGAAAATAAACCTGAGGGACCTGAAGGAAATGACAAATGATACAGATTCAGGCGGGACCGCTTCACAGGAAGTAGAAGCCCTTGCTGAGGAAGCGCAGCCTGAAAGAGCGGGCTGGGGTTTAATATATAACAGCAGGGAATCCTTTTATGAACATGAGAAGCTGTCTTTTAAGGCAAAGGGGACTATCACAACAGCAGACGGCAGGGAAATAGATTTCAAGCTTCACCTTAAACTGGACAGAAAATATATGTCCGAAGAATCCGTCAGTATCCGTGCAGGGGACGCGGCATTGACCGATCCCCTGGTAATAAATTATGCGGGACCGGCAGCCGATCTCACAAGCGCCAAATTTTCTTTTGACCTTGATGCAGACGGCACAGATGATCACATCTCCTTCGTCAGTCCCGGAAGCGGTGTCCTCACCCTTGACCTCAATAATGACGGGACAGTTAATAACGGCACAGAGATCTTCGGTCCCTCTACAGGTAATGGATTTACTGAACTCGCAGCATATGATGAGGACGGGAACAAATGGATCGATGAGAATGATTCAGTGTTTACCCGACTCAGGATATGGACAAAAGACGCTGAGGGAAACGATATACTCTTTTCTCTGAAAGAAAAGGACATCGGGGCTATATATCTGGATAATATCAGCACAGAATTTAACTTGAAAGACGCTGAAAACCAGCTCAACGGACAGATTGCAAGTACAGGTTTATACCTGAATGAGAACGGAACACCCGGGACCATTCAGCAGGTAAATATCGTAGTGTAGCAATTGGCAGTTTGATTAAAACAGAAAGGGCCTGGATATTTCCAGGCCCTTTTTGTTTTAATGGTTGAACCCTTATATTATGAGCCACATAAAACTCATCCTACAATATGACGGGACAAACTACTCGGGATGGCAGATCCAGGCTAATGCTGCCACCATCCAGGGACATCTGGAAGCAATCATATACCGAATCACGGGAGAACAGACAAGGGTCACTGGAGCGGGAAGGACCGATGCCGGAGTTCATGCACTTGAGCAGGTTGCAGCTTTTAGAACAAACTCAAGTTTGTCCCCTGAAGTTTTTATGCGTGCCCTTAATGCTAATCTGCCGCCGGATGTCAGGGTCATGAATGCTACAGAATGTCCCGCGAACTTTCATCCCCGTTATGATGCAAAAAGCAAGACATACTCTTATCTTATTTCCGGCATGGGTGCATATTCCGTCTTTATGCAAAGATATTCCTGGGGTGTACGTTGTCTGCTTGATACAGGAGCAATGACGGAAGCAGCCGGCTACTTAACAGGGAAACATGATTTTTCTTCCTTCCGCGCGTCAGGGTGCAGTTCCACAAACCCTGTCAGGGAAATCAGCGGAATTGAAATTTCTGAAATGAAAACAATTGAGTTTATCGGCTTCAGACTTGATGTCCCCGCAATAAAAATAAGCATAACGGCAACCGCCTTCCTGAGACATATGGCACGCAACATCATAGGTACTCTCGTAGAAGCCGGAAGAAAGAAATTCCCCCCCTCGCGCATGAAGGAAATTCTTGATGCCAGAGACAGGCGTCTGGCGGGAAAGACAGCCCCGGCCTGCGGTCTGTTTATGGAAAAAATAGTATATTAGCGGTTTGGACCGTATTTCATCCCACCACATTAAAACTCCTTACCCTCAACTCAACACCCAGGTCCTTTGCAACTGCCCTGCATTTTTCAATATCTATTCCGGGGATTTTGACAACGGTGACCTTCACCTCAGGAATGACCTTTACTGCTTCCTTTATGAATGCGATAACTCCCCTGAACGCTCCTTTGACTGCAGGTTTACATATTTTATCGTATTTTTTTTCATCCTCTGCGTCGAGGCTGACCGAAATGCTGTCAACAAGGTCCTTTAATTCCGGGACAATGTTTCTTGCATAAATTATATTGCCGTGACCATTCGTATTTATCCTGACCCTGCCGCCCTGCCCTTTTATCCATTTGGCCACTTTTTTCACAACATCAAGCCTTAACAGCGGCTCACCTATACCGCAGAAGACGATCTCACTGTATGCCTTCGGGTCTTTAATCGCTTTGATCACCTGTGCTGCGGTGGGCTCTCTTTCAAGATGCAGGTTATGTCCCTTTACATAGCTCGTGCGGAACTTGACACAGAACCCGCATCTGTTGGTGCATTTATTCGTAATGTTCAGATAAAGCGAGTCCCTTATCCTGTAGGCTATTGCTCCCTGCCCGGACATCTCCCCTATCTTAAACAGTCTCAATGCATTATGGGTTGTAATACGGGCGAGGTCCACGATATTTACTCCCCTTATGTCCGCCACAACCTCTGCTGTGTGTCTTAAAAAAGAGGGCTCATTCCGTTTCCCCCTTAACGGCACAGGGCTTAAGTACGGGGCATCGGTCTCAATCAGCAGGAATTCATCAGGCACTGATTTGGCCACTTCCTTCAGCTGAGCAGCGTTCTTGAAAGTGACCGGTCCCGCAATAGAGATGCAGAAACCGAGTTCCATCGCCTTTTCAGCCATGTTCATGTCCCCTGAAAAACAGTGGAGAACACCCGGAATGTCTGCCGATTCTTCCCTGAGGACCCGCAGGGTGTCATTTTTTGCATCCCTGCTGTGGACTATGACCGGAAGACCGAGACCCTTTGCAAGTGTAACCTGCCTCTTAAAGGCCTCTATCTGCACCCCCTTGGGAGAATGCAGGTAATGATAATCAAGGCCTATTTCTCCAATTGCAACAACCTTAGGCTCTTTCGCCCATTTCTTCAAGTCCGTATATAGAGCTTCATCCAGGCTCTTGGCATCATGCGGATGAATTCCTACGGAAGCATATACATGGGGGTACTCGTTCGACAATTCAAGGCCCCTTATGTTTCCATTTCTGTCAGAGCCGGCGTTAATCAGGTATTTAATGCCGGCATCCTCAGCCCGCTTCACCACCTCGGCCCTGTCATCATCAAAAGGCGCCATATCAAGATGGCAATGCGTATCGACCAGTACAGGTTTCAACAGGCGCTTTCCTCCTCACAGATATCACAATAATGTATTTAATTAACAGAAGAACCGGATTTCGTGATAATATCTGTATATGCGATTGACTCACACTCATTCGGTTTCTGTTTTTTATGTTATTGAAATATTAAAGATTTGTCAAAGCTATGACCTTGTAATTTTCTGTAG
>Ga0079037_100000946_pt1 | contig 14346 bp, 10 predicted proteins | sample Mud3Dept4metaG_FD_71479 | JGI IMG/M metagenome (GOLD analysis project Ga0079037, IMG submission 71479) | Freshwater wetland microbial communities from Ohio, USA, analyzing the effect of biotic and abiotic controls - Mud 3 Core 4 Depth 4 metaG | ecosystem: Environmental > Aquatic > Freshwater >... | reverse complement strand
AAGATCAGAGTTTATTTATAAAGGGAAAAAACTGATCAGGGTTGTTGTATTAATCGATACAGACCATATAAAGAATATCATGATTTCTGGAGATTATTATGCTTATCCATGGAATATAACGGATCAGATCGAGTCTATTTTGAAGGGATGTCCTGTTGATAAGAATATTGTCCGAAAGGAGGTGAATAAGAAGTTCAAGGAAACAAATGGGGAAGTTGCTTTAATATCACCTGATGAATTTGCCGATACTATTATTGGAGCTTTAGAGAAGGCTTAATTTTCCGTAGTAAATTTGATTTGGTTGAGGGGAAGATATCATGAATGTGTTCATGAATTAAAATTAATGGGTAATGATTTCAATTTAATAATGCAGGGAAAGGAGGACACAAAGATGGAAAAACCTAGCATCTTTCTAAAACTTTTGAGCGTTGTGTTTATCATTCTTTGGGCTTGCATGCTAACTATTCCGTTACAACTAGCGTATGCAACAGAGAAAGAGAAAAGGATAGCTATAGGTGGGGGAAGCACAGGTGGTGGTACTTATTTTCTTGTTTCGACAGCAATGGCGGCAGTTATTTCGAAATATCTTCCGGGATATTTAGCAAATGCGCAAAACACTGGTGGGGGCCCACAAAATATTAATCTCTTAAAAATGAAGAAGGTTCACTTCGGGTTAGCTGCAAACATTCAGGCAGACGATGCGTATAGGGGACTGGGAGATTTCAAGGGTAACCAGATATCTGAATTAAGGGTCGTCACTGGTGGATACCAGTATGGAGTCTATTTTATAGTACTCAAGGATTCCCCGATAAAGAGCTACCGAGACGTTGTTGGCAAACAGATATGTGTTGGGCCCCATGGGGGTTCATTTTGGCCTGATGTCAAATTTCAACTTCTATATGGTTATGGTGTTAATTTCGCTGATTTTAAACCCCTTTATTTATCTTATGATCACGGCATGAATACCTTAAGAGATGGAAGGGCAGATGGTACTTTTAATCCTTGCGGAACGGAAGTATCAACGAGAGCCGGGGCAGTATATGAAGCTGCAACAACATCACCGATAAGATTTGTTTCAATCGATGACGAAGCCATTGAAAAGATCAGGAAAGAAATTCCAAGTTATGTTCCTGTTACCATAGCCCCAAATTTCTTTCCAGGCCAAAATTATACGTTTAAACTATTGGCAACTCCAACGTGTGTGATAACCAGAGCCGATATAGAAGATGAGGTGGTATATAATTTTATCAAAACTCTATACGACCGCAAAAAAGAATTTATGGATATTTATGCAGGTGCAGAGAATTATGTTAATCCTGAGAAACTGAAGTATACTACCATCCCTTTACATCCAGGTGCTGTAAAATTTTATAAAGAAAAGGGATTGGAAAAATATATTCCTCAAAGATGATTTCAATTGAATTCAATGAGGAGCGGGGCGAATTTTTTTCACCTGCTCCTCATTATTTTATTAAATTTTACAAATTGAATCATGGAGGTAATAAGTATGGAGAATAGGCCAGATCAAGAAGGTCAAAATCTATCGATCAAAAGATCTTTTGCTGGTCTCTTTAAATACCTAGTCAGTTGTTTGGCCATCCTATTTTCACTATTTCATTTATATTGTGCTGTTTATCCAATATCAACTCCTGCCTTAAAATCTATTCACCTGTCCTTTGGTTTAGTAATTGGATTTTTAATTTTTCCACTCATTAAAACCAAGGGCAAACCTCTAAGTAAAATAATTTTATTTGTTGATATTGTTTTAGCGCTTCTCTCTATACTTTGCGGTGCATATATTGCATTATTCCAAGAGCAAATAAGCTTACATCTTGGAATAGCCACAACTTTTGAATTAATTTTGGGAACAATGTTAATCCTATTAGTCCTCGATGCAGCAAGAAGATTGGTAGGGATGGGTATGACTTTGATATGCATTGCTGCCATATTCTATTCCTTGTTTGGAGATAATATCCCAGGGATGTTTGGGCATATTGGATTTGATTGGGCCCAAATTACTGGACAGATGTACACTTCATCCGAAGGAATTTACGGAATTCCTATCGATGTGTCGGCTTCATTTGTATTCCTCTTTATTTTATTTGGGGCATTCCTTGAAGAATGTGGTGGAGGAGAATTTTTCATGGAAATTGCTCTTTCTTTGTTTGGTAGGTTTCGTGGCGGGCCAGCGAAAGTGGCAGTCATTTCTAGTAATCTGTTTGGGATGATTTCAGGTAGCGCGGTGGCAAATGTAGTGGTTGATGGATGGTTGACTATTCCTTTAATGAAAAAGAGCGGATATAGGCCACATGTGGCAGGGGCAGTTGAAGCAGTTGCAAGTAGTGGAGGTCAATTTATGCCACCTGTTATGGGGGCCGCTGCATTTATTATTCCTACGATGATCGGATCAAGTTATTTTAACGTTGCCGCTGCCGCATTTATACCAGGGATGTTATATTATTTTAGTACTTATCTTATGGTAGATTTCGAGGCAAAAAAAATGAATTTATTGCCCTTATCTAAGGATCAAGTTCCTTCTTTTAAAGAAGTGTTTAAAAAGAAGTTTCACCTTTTAATTCCTATATTTGTTCTTATCTATTTCCTGGTTATCAAAATGTCCTCACCCAGTATAGCAGCATTCTGGGCAATTATCAGTGTTATTTTAGCGAGTTTCTTAAGAAAAAGTACGAGAATGACCCCTAAAAAAATATTAAATGCTCTTGAAAAAGGTGCGATCGAGTCATTACCAGTGGTCGCGGCATGTGCTGGTGGTGGTATCATTATAGGAAATGTTGCGCTAACTGGTTTAGGGCTTTCTCTGTCAATGCTGTTAGTCGATATCGCCGCTGGGTCTCTGATAATATTACTTATACTAACTATGATCTCGTCATTAATCTTAGGGATGGGGTTAACAACCACTGCGTGTTATATCATCTTAGCAGTTTTAGTTGCGCCAGCTTTAATAAAGATGGGGGTTTCTGCAATGGCTGCACATCTCTTTATTTTTTACTTTGGGATAATCTCTGCAATAACACCGCCAGTTGCACTTGCAGCTTACGCAGCTGCTGGGATAGCCAATACTAGTCCTATAAAAACAGGCTATGCAGCTTTGAGAATTGGAATAGCAGGTTTTATATTGCCATATTTATTTGTCTACAGACCGTCTCTTATTTTAGAGGGCTCAGTGTTTATGATAATTTACACTATTTTAATATCCTCCGTAGCGCTATATATGGTAGCAGCGTCAATAATTGGTTATATGTTAACCGATGCTAATTTTTTCGAAAGAATAGTATTTGTTGTCTCCGGGATATTAATTTTATTTCCAGGGTGGAAAACAGATGTAGCAGGTATAACGATCGCTATAGTTGCAATTTTATTTCAGTATATTAAATGGTCAAGGTTAAAAAAATCCGGTATAGGGCCAATACTTTGAAATATTAATTAATTTGTTAAGGAGGCGTTATATGGATAGTACTAAGGTACTGGATAAGTTAACGAATCAGTTCAAGAAAATTACTAAGATTGAATTTTATCGAAATAAGTTTAAAAAAGTCGGAATAAATGCAGAAGACATAAGAACAATAGATGATTTCAGAAAGGTCCCCTTCACAGATTTTAAAGAATTTGAAAAGGAGGTTTTTGAAAATAATTCCCCCTTTGGAAGCTTCTTTAATAAAAAAGTCACCCGAATAAATTTTACGCCGTCAAACAAGGGGTTAATGCCTGTTCTCAATACTAAAAAAGACTTGTTGCTTATGAATAAAGCAAATGGGAATTCTTACGCAAAAGCGGGTTTGGAGAGAAACGATACTTTACTTAACACAATCAGTTGTCATGTATTTGCAGGCGGGCTGCAAATCCATGAGGCAGTGGAGACTCATGGAGCTAAAATTATCAGCGTCGGCCCAGGAGAAACGGAAAGAACATTAGAAATAATTAGGAGGTTCAAGGTAAATGCTCTTTATACAAACCCAAGTTTTGCCGTGAAATTAGCAGAGATGGGAATGAAGGGGATTAAGATTCTTTTCGCAGGAGGGGAACCGTTTTCTTCTGTGAAAGGGTATAAAGATAGGGTTAGAGAGGCACTGGGTAAAGATACATTGCTCATAGACGCATATGCTCTTTCTCATAGTATGCCCACAGGCCGTGAATGTCGACTTGAAAATGGAATTCACATCATTGATGATCTTGTGTTCGTTGAAATTATAGATCCCCAAACAGGGGAAGTGTTACCAGATGGGCAACGGGGTGAGATAGTCATTACACAGTTATATAAAGAAGCTATGCCATTGTTTAGGTTTAGAACAGGGGATTTGTCGCTGATGGAACACGTTAAATGTGAATGCGGCTATGAGGCAACCTTGCCAAAGGGAGTTTTTGGGCGAGTTGATAATATGGTTAAAATTAAAGGAGTCAAGATATACCCTTCTCAGATTGGTTATGTTCTCAAAAGCTATGAAAATCTGAAAGAGAGTCCTTTTAGATTAATTATTTCAAAAAAAGAATCTGGTGGTGATCACTTTGTTCTTACAATTAAATCCAAATTTACAGGTGATACGGATAATTTGAAAAGACATTTTAAAGAGACACTCTTAATTCAGGTAGATGATCTAAAATTTGTTGAGAATTTAACAGAGGGTCCGATGATTGAAGACAATAGGTGGAAATAAAATTATCCTATTGTTTTAAAGAGTGGAATGAAGGATTTAAACCATCAGGATTATCCTTTTGTAGGTATATGAGGGGGAGAAAAGGTATTTTGATGGGAAACCACAGGGGAAAATTATGGGAGTCTAGCTATGAATTTTGATATTCCCGAAGAAATGAAAATTCTGACCAAAGAGATTCGACGTTTCGTAGAGAAAGAGATAGATCCCATCTCTGATGAGATAGAAAGGAATGGTAAGATACCGGATGATCTTATCAGAAAGATGAAAGAGCTTGGGTTTTTTGGGTTCGCAATCCCACAAGAGTATGGAGGTGGTGGGCTGTCTATTCTCGAACAATGTATGGTTTATGAGGTGTTAGGCAGAACCAACTCGTGTATTCGCACTTACATTGGATCAAATAGTGGTCCAGGCGTGGAATGCATTATTGCCGATGGGACAGAAGAGCAAAAGAAAAAATATCTTCCCCAGTTAGCTAAAGGTGATAAGATCGCAGCTTTCGCGGTTTCGGAACCGAACACTGGATCCGACATAAGCGAGATTCAAACGATCGCAGAGAAAAAGAATGGTTGTTTCAGATTAAATGGCACAAAATTTTATATCACCATGGGAGATGTCGCTGGTATATACATTGTTCTTGCTTATACAGATAGAGAGGCTGGGGTGAAGAGGGGTATGACACTGTTTATTGTTGAAAGAGGATTTTCTGGATTTTCAATTGGGGCTATCGATGAAAAAATGGGACTTAGAGGGTCCAATACATGTGAAATAATATTGGATAATTGTGTTGTTCCAGAAGAGAATTTAATTGGTAGAATAGGGAATGGGTTTAAAATTGCCTTGAAAGGTATCGATGCAGGTAGGTTGGCGATAACAGCAGTCGCAGTGGGTGCAGCGTCAAAATTACTGGATTTGGCAATCGAGTATTCGAAGAATAGGAAAGCCTTTAATAAGCCGATTAGCGACTTTCAGGCAATAAAGTTTAAGTTGGCTGACATGGCGACCGATATCTATGCGGCTAAAATGATGATGTATCACGCTGCTTGGATGGAAGATCAAGGAAAATCTGCAATCAAAGAAATATCAATGGCAAAAGTGTTTTCCACGGAGATGGCAAATCGTGTGGCTTATGAAACACTCCAAATACATGGTGGGATGGGTTACATGAAAGATCTGGGAATTGAAAGAATGTATCGTGATGTAAGAGTTCTCACAATATACGAAGGAACCTCGGAAATTCAAAGATTGACCATTGCTCAGCAACTTTTAAAATGATGTTGGAGGATGATTTCTCAGAAGAATTGAATGGTTTTGTCTTTTAGAAATCAAACGGTGTTCAATTCATCCGGGTTCTGTGGGAATATCTTGATGGTCTTTGGACACCAAGTTTTTTCATCCGAAATGCCAAAGTTGAAGGGTGGATTTTTAGGAGTTCTGCTGCACCCCCCAATCCCCGAACTTTCCATCCAGTTTTCTGAAGTGCCCACATGATGTGACGGCGTTCATTTTCTTGGAGACTGATTTCCGTACCCATGCCGGTAAACTCTGTGGAGTTGACCCCTAACTCGGGCACCAGAAAAATGGGACCGGAACTTAAAATGGCACCCCTTTCAATGATGTTTTCCAATTCACGGACGTTTCCAGGCCAATCATATCGGATCAGCTTCTCCATTTCCAAATCGGGGATTTTCTCAAAGGTTTTTTTCAACTTATTACCGTAGATTTTAATAAAATAATGGGCAAGAAGTGGAATATCTTCTTTCCGTTCCCTGAGCGGAGGGACATAGATAGGAAATACATTGAGTCGATAATAGAGATCTGCCCGAAATCTATTTATCCTAACATTATGTTCGAGATCACGATTAGTGGCGACTACCAGCCGAAAGTCAGAATGGAGAGTTTCAGTTCCTCCGACTCGTTCAAATTCCTTATTTTGTAGTACCCTCAGTAATCGGACCTGGACTTCCATTGGAAGTTCACCGATTTCATCTAAGAAGAGAGTCCCCCCATCAGCCAGCTCAAATCTACCAGCCCGTCTGTGAGTGGCACCTGTAAAGGCTCCCTTTTCATGCCCAAATAATTCGCTGGTAATCAGGTTTTCAGAAAGAGCACTGCAAGGAACGGCTATGAAAGGTTTATCACGTCGGGGACCGTGACGATGAATGGCCCTGGCAATTAGCTCCTTACCGACACCGGTTTCACCTAAAACCAAGACAGTAGTATCAGTCCTAGCTACCTGATCCACTTGTGCCAACACACGTTTAATAGCCGAACTTCCTCCCAGAATTTCCTCGAAATGCAGGTTCTGAAAATGTTGTTCTTGAAAGTATAGCTTCTCGTCTCTCAATTTTTGGTTCAACCTTTGGATCTCTTCGTAGGCCTCTGTATTGTCAAGAGCAAAGGCCGCCTGACCCGCAAAATAGGCGAGGAGTTCAATATCGGACTGTTTAAAAGCACTGCTGAGGAGGCGATTGTCATGGTATAAGATTCCCACTATTTTGTCTCTAAGAACCATAGGAACGCAGATGCATGAACGAATACTATCATTAGAAAAAGATCTAAGAATACGGCCTTCGCCTGTATGGGCAACTTCTCCAATCAGTTTCATGGAGGAGCCAAAATTTGGGTGTCCAATGTCACTGGGAGTAAGGTTTTTAGAAGCCCTGAGAAGAAGCCTTGGGGGATCAGTGTTCTCCTCCAGTAAGAACATGGCTCCTCTCTCTGCCCCTGTTATGCGGTTCACAGTGGAGATAATGTGCTGCACTAAGTCTTTATTGTCTCGAATAGTCACTACTTCTTGGCCCAATTTCAAAATCTCCTTGAGAAGGTCTTGGTCAGAAGGTGGATTATTTATAAGAGACTTGAGGTCATCCGGGATTAGGTCTTCGCTATAGGGATTCAAAATCTTGGTAGCCGTCAAAATTAATTCTCGAGCTTGTTGTTCATTTTCAAGCAACAAATACTGCCGTGCCAGTTCCAGTTGAGACCTGGCTTGTTCAATCTGGTGGCCGGAATCCTCAAGCGATCTCAACGAGAGTTTGAGTGAATCTACGATCCTATCGTGGGAAAGACCTTTTTGTTTCTCAAGGAGTGCTTTGTACCTGTAAGCGATTCCTTTCATGAAGACATTGTTGCTTTTTATCATATGCTGGATTTCCTTCTCTAAGGAAAGACCGCCTATTCGAGGGAGTTTCTTCTGTTCAATAGCCCAGCAAAGTTCCATCAAATAAGAATAAGGGGACACATTCACGTTGACCTGCTGAGTGTATAGAAGGTATTCTTGAAGGCAGGCAATAGATCGCTTATTATTTCCGTTTAGATGATAAGCAAGAGCAAGGACTACATTTCCTCTGATACGCACCCACTCAGCATGTTCTGGGGTCGCTTCTCTCAGGGAGCATTCTAAATATTGAATAGCCTCATCGATACGACGTATGTCGAGCATGGTGGCACCTATGGTGTATCCCGCATGGGCCGCTGAATATCGATCACCTCTCTCTAAGCAGTGGGTACGTATACCATCCATCATTCCCAACCCTTGGGTAACATGTCCAATCATTGCATAGCACCGGCCTACGAGTATCGCACCCAAAAGGGGAAACCTTCCCCGAGGATATTTCTCCACTTCCGGTATAGATCTCTCGTAACTTTGGACTGCTTCCCTGAAACGCCCCAGCCAGTATAGGTAGAAGGTACTGAAGGTAGTAGCCGCGCGTAGTAACCTAGGGTCATTTAACTCCTTGGCCATCGACCATCCTTTTTCAAAGTGTCTGAGGGCATTTTGGTATCGAGAACGAAGCCACTCATTTTTGGCTATGTGCATTTCCAAGAGTGCTTGCAGATCTTTTCTATCCCATTTTTTTGCGCGTTCTATGGCCTGGTTAAGGACAGAAAGAACCTGCCTGGTATCGTGATGAGCTGTAGACACCTTTGAATACTTGATGGCCGTTTCAGTAAAGAGGGAATCTGCTTCCTCTCCCGAGAGGCGGGAGAGGTCATCAAGGGCCTTGGTATAACATTTCAGGGCGTCTGTGGAGTGGTAAGCCTTGCGGTAGATGTCCCCCGCAGCAATCAGCCATCGGATACCATTTACATCATTGCTAGTGAGGTGGAAAAGATATTTCGATATGAGTATGGCTTTCTCCTCATTATCCGGAAGTTCTCTCATAAGGAGGTCTCCGGTTTGTCGATATATTCTTTCCTTTTCATCTGAGGCCAAACTGTCTTTTAGCCCTTGTTGTTTCTCTAAGTCTTGAAAGCAAAAGATTCCTGGTCCCTTTTTAGTCAACGAGCCCTGTTTAGTTCCCTCCTCCAAAACATAAAGAATCTGAGAGATTTTTTCTTCAGTTATTTGAACAATCCAATCAATGGAAAAGTCTCCCACGAATAGTGCAGCCAAGGCTAACAAATGCCCATTCTGATCACGGGTAGAATTAGGTGTTTCCATTTATGCCTCCGTAAAAACTTTATCTAGAGATAAGTGCAAAATTCTTTGCTCAATAATAGACCAAAACAAAATAATGTCAAGATGGGACTCAATATATGGATTTAAAGGCACAACATTTTGTGCATCTTGATATATTTATATACGGAAAATTGGAATTAACCCATTATTATTACTGGCCATTTTTATTTCTTGCCAAAGGCACACTTTTTGCTGTTAAAGCCTTGATAAAGATTGATATATTAAAAAATTACGAAGGTTGTTCAAGCGATTCAAACAAAATGAGATACTCTGGTTGGATCGGCCTAATTTCTTTGTCTTTTCCTGAATACAAACGATTAGTTGCATTAATGAAATTTTTCGAGGAACCGGAACAGAGAAATATATCCATCGACTCTAACCTTTTACGGCAAAAAATTTTTACTATATTGAATTCCTAAATCAGTAAAAAGAGAAACAGTGGCAGGGTGTATGACATATTAATATGGGATAAAATTGATGACCCACAAAGAGCAAACAGTAGAAGTGTAAAGTAAGAAGACTTCAAGTCCAGTCAAAATAGTTCCCAAAGAAAGGGGGTTTTATTATGAAAAAGAAAGGGATTGAAGAAGCATTAAGGAATGGGCGAGATGCTTTTGAATCAACCGAAAGCACAATACTCTGCAGTCGCCGCGATATCCTAAGGGGGGGAATCGGCGTAGGGGTTGTAGCTTCAACCGGCGGATTAGCCATGAACCTTGCCTCGCCGGGCACCGCCGAGGGGGCAGCCCGTAAGTTGCCCACGAAATGGGATGAGACTTATGACATCGTCGTTGTGGGATCTGGGTTCGCTGGGCTTGCAGCAGCGGCGGAGGCGGCCAAGGCTGGGGCTAAGATCCTCATCCTGGAAAAGATGCCGGTGTACGGTGGGAACTCAATTATCAGCAGCGGATCGTATGTTGCGTGGACCGACAAGTACAACCTGCGGGAAAAGCTGGGTCTCGGAAATGATAGCCCGGAACTGCATATCGAAGATACACTCAAGGGCGGAGATTACTACGGCGACCCTAAACTGGTGGAAATCATGGTTAAAGGGGCTCCGGATGCCCTGAACTGGATGATTGATGAGGGTGGTCTCAAGATCAGACAGGTTCTTAGCGGCGGCGGCGGACACTCGGCGTTCAGGGTACATATATCCGAGGACAGCAGCGGCGCTGCGTTCTGTGAGGCATTGAAAAAAATAGGCGAGAAATACAAAACGACAATGCGGCTTGGTGCAAAGGTTACGTGGATATGGCGGGCCGACCAGGAAGGACCGGTTCTTGGCGTGGAGGTGGAAAAGGGAAAGAAGAAACAGAATATCGCGGTTAAGAAAGGATTGGTCATCGCATCCGGAGGCTTCGGTCGGGACATCAAAATGAGGCAGGCGTATAATCCCAGCGTGGTACCTGAATATAACAGCACGAACCAGCCCGGTGCAACAGGTGAGATGATCCGTTATGCGCAAGCCATTGGGGCAGACACAATTCAGCTTAATTTCGTCCAGCTCTACCCGTTTGGAGAGGCCGAAACGGGCCTGCTCGATCCTTATCAGGCCTATGCAACCAGGGTAGGGTTTGGACCGATCTACGTGAACAAGCTGGGCAAGAGATATGTCAGCGAACTTGAGAGGCGCGATGTGTGTGCACGCGCTCAGATGAAAATGGGGTTGAAGCCGACTTATGTAATTATGAACTACAAGCAGATGGTTAAAGTGGGGGGCGAAAAAGACCTCGAAACGGGCGTGGCAAAAGGACGCTTCATCAAGGGTGATACCATTGAGGAGTTGGGGCGCAAGCTGAACATCCCGGTTCCCGATCTGGTGGAGACCGTGAACAACTACAATCGGAACATGAAGGAGGGCAAAGACCCCGAGTTCAATAAAAGGATCAATAAGGACATGCTGCCGCTCGATGAAGGGCCCTTTTTTGCACTGACCGCATGGCCTGCGGTCCATTTCTGTTGTGGAGGGCTGAGAATAGACGTATCAGCGAGAGTCATCGACATCTGGGACAAACCGATCCCCCGTCTCTTTGCCTGCGGCGAGGTGGCAGGAGGGGTGATGGGGTCCAACAGACTCAACGGGAACGCCTATCCCAGCTGCACGGTGTTCGGCCGTGTAGCCGGTACGAGTGCAGCAAAAGAAAAAGCCTAGTGGAAAACAGGGTGATTAAGGTTTTTAGAACATAGCCTCCTGTCTCAATTTTAAGAGGAAGGGAAAAAATCTCATGGATTGGAGATGGATCGGGGCTTTGGCTTTTTTGCTACTTGCCGGGGTTTCCGAAAGTCAAACCCCTGCCAGATTGACCAAAGCTCAGGTTCCTTCCTGCACACGTTGCCATAAAAATTTTGTATCTGTCCTTCCTCATAAGCACCCACTGGTCGCAGGCAAAGAAATCACGGCATGCCTCTCTTGCCATGTTCCTCTCCATTTCACTAAACCCGAACCAAAACCGTTTTCAACCACAATCCATCGTGTGCATGTGAGAGCTGACGTAAAGATCCATTGTACTGGCTGCCATACCTGGAGCCCTGGAAAAAGTTTGGGACTTCCAAAACAAATGGTCTCTTTTGGCAAGGTTTCCAAGGGTCAGATGGACTTAATTAAAGAAATCTTCCGCTCTTGGTCAGGCAGCCTATATTTGGATGCCCTTCATGCCAACAGGAGCATCACCTGTACGGGGTGCCATGGGAATACCCTTCCCGACTCTGGTGATACGGTACAAAACGACCGGTGTCTGGGCTGTCATGGTAATATTGTGGACTTGGTGGCAAAGACCACTCCGAAAGATCACCCTGACCGTAATCCTCACAAATCTCATTTGGGCGAGATAGCCTGCACCGTATGTCACCATGGGCATAGCGTATCTCAGGCTTACTGTTTAGGATGTCACACGAAGTTTATTATGAAAATCCCCGGTGGGGAGAGATAATATAGGAGAATTAGAAAAATCTATTCTCTTCTTGTCCTGGATATAGACGATTAGCGGCGTTTATGAGATTCTTAGAGGATCCGCAACAGAAAAATATACCCATCAATTCTTATCTTTTTTGGCTTGACAGGTTGAAAGCATGATAATAAGGTTTAAAAAGATTTTTGAAGAAAGAAGAAAAGTTATGGACAATGAAAAATAGCAAGAATGTGTTGTTATAATTCGGAGTTAATATTGGATTCTTTTTTAAGGGGTTTAAGAAAAGGCAGGATGCATTAGTGGATTTACCAAGTAATATGTTATTCAGGTTCGGAAGAATGATTACAGAGAAAAAGAAGGGAGTAATATGTCAATTATTTACGAAAAGAAAGATCGGATAGCATATATAACAATCAATCGCCCCAAAGTAAATAATGCCATTGATGGGAAAACAAATGATGAACTCTATGAGGTCTGGAGTGATTTTCATGGCGATCCAAATTGTTGGGTGGCAATTCTAACTGGGGCAGGTGAGAAATCGTTTTCAGCCGGGGCCGATCTTAAAGATATGGAGAATCTTAGAAAGAGCATGGATTCCGGACATAGTTTTGGAGCAATTACAAAGAATTTTGAGACATGGAAACCAATTATTGCAGCGGTGAACGGTTTAGCTCTTGGGGGGGGATTAGAAATGGTGCTCGCCTGTGACATTAGAATCGCTTCAAAGAAAGCGATTTTTGGCCTGCCAGAAGTCAAATGGGGATTGATCCCAGGAGGGGGCGCTACCCAAAGACTGATGGCAAATGTACCGAAATGTATAGCATTTGAAATACTTCTGTCAGGGAAGACTATCGATGCAAAGGCAGCATATCAAATCCACTTAGTAAATCAAATTGTACCCCTTAAAGAAGTTATGCCGACCGTAACTAACTTAGCTAAAGACATATGTAAATTAGCTCCATTGGCCGTCAGGGCAGCAAAACAAGCTATGACTCGGAGCTTGTCAATGCCTTTGGAAGAAGGGCTTCGTTTCGAAAATTTGCTCGTTAAAAATCTAAGGAAAACTGAGGATGCCAAAGAAGGACTAAAAGCTTTTGCCGAAAAAAGAAGGCCGGTATTCAAAGGGAAATGATTTAATGACCCTATCAGATTTCTTGAGAGAGTACGAGAAATCTTTAAAGATCTATCATTCTTTCTCTTTACTTGACCGTTGTGATATCTTTCCAAAAATTGGTCTGTAGCTGCGTAATCAGCTTGCTGAAAAATTGAGCATCACCTTGGATAGTTGACTATGATGAGGACCTCAAAAAGCATTTTGTTTGAGCCGACCAAGATAAAGAATATGGATTTGAGAAACCGATTCGTTAGGTCAGCTACTTACGAGGGCTGTGCAGATGACGGTCGTGTTACAGATAAGCAGTTGAATCTCTACGCTACTCTGAGTGAGGGAGGGGTGGGGCTCATTATAACTGGTATCACCTGCGTCCACGACAGCGGTAAATTTTCAAAATTTCAGAATTCTATTGCAGGAGATGAGTTCATAGATGGGTTTAAGAGATTAACCTCTGTTGCACATCAACGGGGAGCAAAAATTGCTGTCCAGTTGTTCCACGCAGGGAGGGAGGCAAGGTTTCCCAAACCAAGTGATAGGGTGCCCATTGCTCCGTCATTTCTCGAAGCAGATCCGTATTTCAAGGGTAGATATCGCACCACGACAGAAGACGAAATTTGGGAGGTCGTGTGTGCATTTGGAGATGGAGCCAAAAGGGCTAGAGAAGCTGGGTTTGATGGTGTACAAATTCACGGGGCTCATGCGTATTTGTTAAGTCAGTTCCTTTCACCTCATACAAACCGTCGGGATGACAAATGGGGAGGTAATTTAGAAAATCGCCTTCGCCTCCACAGGGAAATATATCAGAACATAAGGCGCAAGGTTGGTGAAGATTATCCAGTACTTATAAAAATTGGAGTCCAAGATGGTTTTCCTGGCGGACTTGAATTAAAGGAAGGAAAACTGGCTGCTCAATACTTGGCTGAAATCGGTTTTGATACGTTAGAGATCAGCCAGGGGTTGAGAGGTTCAAGTTACGAGGAAACGGAGTTTAAGACAAAGATCAATAATCTTGACCGCGAGGCTTACTATCGTCGCTGGTGTGCTGAAATAAAGAGCAAAGTAAACGTACCTGTCATGTTGGTTGGCGGACTAAGAACCTTTGAACTTATGGAAGAGATCGTCCAAAACAAAGAAGCTGATTTTATCTCGTTGAGTCGCCCCTTGATAAGGGAACCTGAGATTATTAAC
>Ga0079037_100000945_pt1 | contig 14351 bp, 10 predicted proteins | sample Mud3Dept4metaG_FD_71479 | JGI IMG/M metagenome (GOLD analysis project Ga0079037, IMG submission 71479) | Freshwater wetland microbial communities from Ohio, USA, analyzing the effect of biotic and abiotic controls - Mud 3 Core 4 Depth 4 metaG | ecosystem: Environmental > Aquatic > Freshwater >... | reverse complement strand
CTCTCAACTTCTCTTGTCTGGAAAATCGTCTGGTTCGAAAGCGATAGATGCAATCCATTCTCCAGCTTCATTAATCCGGCAGGATTATAGTATACAGCATCATTTTCAACCGATGCATTCCTGGATGGGAGACGAACCCATGTTGCGCTCTGGTTAGTATTGGTGACCAATCCACCAGCTACCAGGCTACCGGTAATAAGTGTACCGGCAATAAATGTCAAAAGTTTTTTCATAAAATAGTTTTTAAGTTTAAGATTCAGCGGGTATTCTGCAGGTAATTACAAAAGTCCCCTTTTTACATTAAAACTCCGTTTTTAGATTCCATATTGATAAAAAACAGGTCAAATGTAGGAAAATAAATGATATACACAAATAAGTCTAAAATTGTATATTGATTGTTAGTTAATTATGAGATTTGATGAATGTTATTCGAAATTTATTTAAATATCAGAGGATAGATAGTAAAAAGGCTATTAGCGTTAGGTGTAAGGCGTCGGGCGTCAGGCATCAGGTACCTTCCGCCCGACGCCTCTTTCGAGTATTAGGTTTTATTATTCAGAACTTCCCGGTAAACCTTATGCTGTAGTTCCTTTGCGGCTGGATATCTCCCGGGCGGCCCATATATTCAGTATTTGTTATATTTTTCACAGCAAGCGAAAGACTGAATTTTTCATTTAAATTATAACCAATAGAGCCATCCATCAGAAAATATCCGGTGTTATGTTGAGGCCAGTATTCATCAAATCCAATCAGGATGGGAGTTGTCAGGAACACACTATCAATATTCAGAATTTTTGATTTTACGTAAAAACTCAAACCAAAGTCAAACTTATTCCATTTATTATTAATTCCCACTTTCCCGGAATGCATTCTTCTGTATTTCAGATAAGTATCAGTATTTTTATTTGTGAATGAATCAAATTCGATGGGGAATATAAATGTGTAACCTCCTGTAAGGCTGGTATTAATTTTACCATATGAACGTGATAACAAAAACTCAATTTCAGAGCCATAAACTCTTGACTGTTCCACATTTGTTGCCCTGAAACCCAATCCTTCGGAATATATCCCGAACATATACTCAATAAGGTTGGAGTTTTGCAGGAAAAAGATTGACAGATCCGCTTGTCCGGTCATTTCTCCGAGCATAACACCCTGTTTAATACCCAGTTCTGTACTCCATCCTGATTCAGAGAGTATATCCGGATTAGGAATTATCTTAACAGAGCCTAATGTGGTAGCAGCAAATTTTTCTGCAATGGAAGGGTAGCGATATCCCTGCCCGAATGAAGCTCTGAGGTAAGTATAATCTGCTGCCTGCCAGTTGAGACCTGCCCGGAAGATTGGAACTATTTTATCGTTAATACCATCAAGAGAGTTATTTTCGATCCTTACACCTGCTACGGCTTTCAGATGCGCAAGAGGTCTGACCTCGAGCTGGGCAAAACCAGCAATATTCAAACCGGAATGGTCGCCAAAGAAATTAGAATTCACCCGGCTATAGTTCTCTGCAGCACCTGCAGTCAGATCAAGGAAATCGAAGAACCTGTACCACATCTGGTACTCTGAGTAAACTGAAAGGGCATCACTGTTATTCTGTTCGCTTTCCGGCAGTCGGTTAAGCGAAGATTGTATTCTCATCCTTAGGTCATGACGGTAACGATCACTTTTCTTAAGCGATATATAAGGATCGATTGCAATAAAAGTGCCGTGAAATTCTTTTGCAGTAGACTCTGACTGTTTAAGTGCTCCTGTCTCAGCATCTTCCCACAGAATAAAATCTTTCTTTAAATTATAACCTGAATTTATGTTCAGACCATAATTCAGCCCGTCAACCCTGCTGTTGAAATGCTTTAATTTCAGGCTGATGCGTCCAAGCTTTTCTCCATTCAGTCTTCTGTATCCATCATCAGCAAAAAGGTTGCAACTTATTCCAATATCCGTTTTTCCGGATTTCCGAAGATCTGAGAATGATGCACTTGAAAATGTCCTTGGAGTATCCCACCATACCCAATTTTTATTTTTTGGTTTGCCAAATATCCCAGTTTCGATAAAGAATTGAGTAACAGGAATATTTGTTGCATCAGCTGTGCGAAAATTAATTACTCCGTTCAGAGCAGAGGATCCGTAAAGGACTGATGAAGCTCCTTTGATTATTTCTATCTGTGACAGATTCTCCAGCGGTAAGTATTGCCATTTGATATTTCCTGCATCAGCCGATACCATAGGCAGACCGTCGATCAGGGCAAGCACCCTGCTGCCTGCTCCATAACTGAATCCGCTTCCCCCTCTGATGGAGGCTTGTCCATCCAGCACCTCAATCCCAGGAGTCTTATTAATGATCTCCTGAGCATCAGTAATATGGTTGTCAGTCAGAAAGGATGTTTTAATGATATCCATCGACACACTCAGTTCAGCTATCCTTTGTTCTGTCTTGTTTGCACTTACTACTATCTGGTCAATTTCACGAACTTTCATTTCAAGCCCGATATCAAGTTCTGTTGTTTCATCCTGCCTGGCAACAACTTCTTTTGTGACAGATTCATATCCGACGAACTGAAACTTAATAATTAATTTCCCGGATACTGTTTTGATAATATATAAACCATCCTGATCAGTTATTGTTCCCTGGTTTTTCCCATAAATAACATATACTCCGGAAAGAGGTTCCAGGGTGTTCCTGTCATATACTTTTCCTTTAACAGTTCCGTCAGGATCAGCAGCAGATAGAGAAATACTTATAATAAGCCCAAGAGCAGGTAGAATCCTCAGCATCATTTTGCTTTGAATGTCATACGGATATTAATCATCTGGAAGGTGATCTTGTCAGGGACGACAGTGGTTATTTTTAGCGATTGGCTTGTTAATTCACGGATATCACAGATGATTGCATATTTGAGTGAATCAGCATCAATTGTTATTTCAGTCTCATCGACACTGAGTTGCCACTCACCTTTGTATGCACCGAAATAACCTGTTCCATCTTCATTGAATTTTGCATCTCCCTTGAATTTTTCCAGCAAGCCACCCGGACCGCTTGCATCAACACCTCCGGCAAGGAGAGTATCAGCTTTCCAAATTGGTGTTGTCAATAAATTAAACCGTTCAGACTTTTTCTTCGCACAACCTGCATATCCCAATAAACACACCGAAATGATCAGAAATAATGTAAGGTTTTTCATAAGGATCTCATTTAAAAGTTTTCCGATACAATTTAGAATAACCTGTTGATCTGTTGGTTTGCATTAATTTTAATTCAAAGGTAATAAAAGAATTTCATTGTGGATTATCTGCCTCCTTCCTGAAGAAAAGCCTTATATACATGAAATCAGGAAGCGTGAAAAACCCTGACAAATTTAAATTGCGTTCAAAAAGTTTTTTATGCTTATTACACTTAAATCATCATTTATGTTTTTATTTTTGAAGAAATAAACAGTTCCAACCATGAAAAATCAAAGAAAATCAAATGGACATTTCTTAATAATGTTTTTAGTGATAGGCAGCTTTGCATTGCAGAGCTCATTAGCTCAGCCTGTTGTAGGGCTTGATAACTGGTTCAACAATGAGATAAATGTCAAGACCGGTCAACCCTTTCATTATCTCTGGGCAGATACCGAGGCGAGTGGTTACTCACGACTGGGCGAGATATTCATGATTAGAGGTGCTCAGATAACCACAATCGGCAAACCAGTCGCGGCTATACTAAAAAGAACAGATGTTTATATAATAGTTGATCCGGATACTACAACTGAATCAAAAGTGCCCAACTATATACTTTCAGATGATATAAAAGCAATAAAAAAATGGGTAAAAAAAGGTGGTGTTCTGGCAGTGCTTGCAAACGATGCACCAAACTGTGAATTTACTCATCTGAACCAGCTGATGAAAAATTTCGGAATGACATTTAATCATGTTACTCTTCATCCAGTAACGGGAACAAATTTTGAAATGGGGGCATGTACAAACCTTCCGGCACATCCTCTGTTTAAAGGTGTTTCGAAAATCTATATTAAGGAGGTCTCTGATATAAACCTGTCAGGAACAGCAAAGGCTGTTCTCACTGAGAATGGTAAGGTTTTAATAGCTGAGAACAACTACGGAAAGGGATATGTTTTTGCTATTGGCGACCCATGGATCTATAATGAGTACATCGATCATGACCGTCTTCCTGTGAGCTTTGAAAACAGGAAAGCTGCTGAGAACCTTGCAGATTTGTTGCTTGGGAAGGTGAAGAAATAGTCCCGGTTCTTTAGCTCTCACTTGGTGAAAAATAAGATCCAGGCTAACCAGACACCGGCAATCTCTTATTTCAACCCTTTACGATCTGAAATTTTGAAATAAATTCAGGATCAATATCAACACCAGATCCTGGTCCGGTTGGAACTTCTATCATACCATCGGTCACTTTAAGAGCAGATGTCTTACACTCATATTTAATTTCGGTTTTCAATCCTTTAAATTCATGGTAAGGAAGTGCATTTGGCAAAGCGGATACAAAATGTATCATATATAGGAAGCCCAATCCACCTCCTGTCATATGAGGTGTACATTTCTTCCCGAATGCATCAGCCATAAGGGCTACTTTCATTGAGCGGATCATTCCGCCGAAATAATAATTATCAGGTTGAACCACCTGGAGACCGTCATTCGCAATCAGCCACCGGAATCCATGAATGCTGTATTCCTGTTCTCCACCTGCAATTGGAATTGAAAGAGAATCCGCAACCTGTTTCGTCTCTTCATACCAGTCAAATAGTACCGGTTCTTCAAAAAACTCATAACGGTACTCTTCAAGAAGCTTTCCGACACGGATCGATTCTTCAGGTGTATAAAATCCATTGGCGTCAGCATAAAGTACCATCTTATCACCGAAGGTTTTACGGACCAGAGGAATCATTTCTTCTGTCCTTCCGGCAGGTCCGACTGCATACATGTCGTCGGTCATGAACATAAGTCCGCCGACTTTTATCTTAAGAGCATTTGCATTATATTCATTTACATCTCTGATTATCAGTTCCATAGATTCTTTAACCGGTTTTTCCCTGTATTCTGTTGCCTGGTAAACTGCAACTTTAGGATTATGAATCTTGCCTATGAGCTGGCCTATCGGTTTCCCGGAAATACGTCCCATCATATCCAGGATGGCAAACTCTATTGTTGCCAGCGGAACACCGAGCGCCATCCCATTCAGCCTGAAATTAAGCTTAAAAATATAGACCTTTTCAAGGATCAGGTCCAGTTCCCTGGCATCTTTATTTATGAAAAATGGCTGAAGAAGGTTTGTAAAAATAGGATATTGAGTTCTGAGCTGGCCACTATGACCTACCGATATACCTTCTGCTCCGTTTTTTGATCTTACACGGCATAGAAAAAGATCATTAAAACGCAATAGCTCAAGTGTTTCTATTATTACAGGTTCCGGGAAAAATTCTTTTTTAAATATTGGCTGGCTAAGTATTTTATCAAGCTTTTCATAATCCCGGACAGGAGTAGATTTCATAGCCTCCGGACCACATGAAATAAATGGAATGGCGGTTGCTGCAATGACGCTGTTTTTCACAAACATCCGACGTTTTAGTATTCTTCCCATATTATGTTTATTTAATATTCATTAATTATTTTTAACCGTCCTTAACCGGACACTAATGAAATGGTTGCTATATGAATTCAATTTTTTCTGTCAGCTTCTGACCACCTGTAAGTGAATAAGTTTTATATCTGATGTTCCGGCAGGCATCACCGGGGTCAACCTATGGACCACCAAATGGCCAGCTGAAATTCCCGAGCGGGTCAGGCTTAGAGGGATTATATGCGGGAATCCCCTTAATTAAATATTTTTTTAAATTGAGTTTATTATCCTTGATCCCCTTTATAATGCAATTTGTAAGCTGATAAGCACCGTAAGGATTGAAGTGAGAGTTGTCGTTCATGGCCGTTTTTTGTCCCGGGAATGAATTTTCAGGATAAATAACAAATAATTGTTTTGATTTTTCAGGTCCCAAAGCTTCATATAAAGTCTTTGTCATTGCATTCAGATCAATGAAAGCAACATTAAGTTCCCTTGCAACCTGTTTAGCTGCTTCGGGATAATCGCCGAGCGAATTGGTAAATTTACCATCCTCACCAAAGGAGCGGCGGTTTGCCGGTGATACAATAACCGGAATGCCTCCTTTGCTTCTGAATTCCGTTACGAAAAACCTCATTCTTTCAGAATATGATTTGAAAGGACCGTCATCAGGTCCTTTTTCTTTCTGGTCGTTATGACCAAATTCAATAAACAGGTAATCACCTGGTTTCATCATATCCATTATCTGTTTTAAACGGTTCTGTGAGAGGAAGGTCCCAAGTGAAAGTCCTGATTTTGAGAGGTTTGAAACAGCAGCTCCCTGTTTCAGAAATCTCGGAAACATCTGACCCCATGATGCAAAAGGATAATTTTCATAATCAGCAACTGTTGAGTTTCCAGCCAGAAATATTGTTAATGCGTCATCAACTTTATTAATTTCCAGGGCGCAGATACATGGTCTCTTATCGGCAAATTCAAAAGTCAGCTTCTCATCCCAGTTCAGACTATGCTTTTCCTGTGATGATGTCAGAACTTCTTCGCCGGTACTTCCGATATTTGAGTTACGGATATTTATGGTTGCTGTAAGAGTCCGGAATTTACCTGGTTCAGTCCTTATTTTTTCAAATATTAATCTCTTTGATTCGATCAGCACAGTTGAAAGGGAAGCCTCTTTCAGATCGCCGGTAATAATCTTAATGTTGTAATTCCCTGACGGAAGACTTACTGAAAAGAAGAACGGCTTGTCGCTGGTACAAAATCCGCTGGTGAGAGGTTTTTTCCCGCCTCGGTCGACAGCAAATGGAATTGTTCCGAAATCGAATCCATAACCTGTTTCGGAAGAATATTTCTGTGACAGATCAACTTTGATATACCCCATGACCTCCTTTGCGGGGCCGAAGGAAAATTTGTAATTAGTTTTTTGCTGTGTCTGCTGTGCTGTAAGGGCAATGTCAGTGAGAACAAAAATCATTAAGATTAACAGCACCTGAATATTTTTCATGAATTTTTTATTAAAATTAAATATATAAATCAGTTTAATTAAGCGGGTCAAATTAAAAAATTATTTGAAACTATAATTTGGATCCGGAACATTTTATTAATATTTGCCGGTCATTTCTAATTTTAAGAGCTATCTTTTGCATTAATAAATAGATTTTAATGTCACGAAAAATCATTGTTTCAGGTGTTGGTTGCTGTCTGGTTGATCTTTTATATAATAGTATAAATTTCAGCAGTGATGTAATCAAACCCTATCTTTCAAAACAACGTGGTGACGGCGGATTAACGCCTGGTCAGCTTGTTTTCCGGGAGGAGTTTGAAAGATATTGCGGGAGTTCGCTCGACACTGTACTTAACAGGATTACAGGGGCAAGAGGATATGATAAAATCAATATTGGAGGTCCAGCAATTGTATCGCTGATCCACCTTGCTCAGCTTACCGGTAAAGAATATTGCGAGGTTCGGTTCTATGGTCGGGGAGGAAAAGATGAGATTGGCAATTATCTTCTTTCATCACTAAAAAATACTCCGGTTTTCCTGAAGGATTATAAGCTGATTGATAACCGGACACCTTCTACAATTGTCCTTTCTGATCCAACGTACGATAATGGACATGGAGAACGAATGTTTCTCAATTCAATCGGAGCAGCATGGGATTACAAGCCGGAAGAACTTGATGACCACTTTTTTAGATCTGACATTGTAGTTTTTGGAGGAACTGCTCTTATGCCGCAAATCCACGATAGTATGACATCGCTTCTAAAAAAAGCAAAATCAAAAGGTTGTGTGACTATTGTAAATACAGTGTTTGATTTCAGAAATGAAAAAGCAGATCCTTTCAAAAAATGGCCAATCGGAGAAAGTGATAAGAGCTATCAATATATTGATCTCCTGATCGCTGACAATGAAGAAGCCCTCCGGCTAAGCGGAGAACATGATCAGAAATCAGCACTTGAGTTTTTCAGAAGTAATAAAGTCTCATCTTTAATAATTACAAACGGATCAAAAAATATTTTAACATATTCGGATGGTCGCTTTTTCAAACAAAAAGGATTGAATGAGATGCCCGTATCGAAGAAAATAACTGATGAGCTGAAGAGTAAGAAAGGAGTCGGCGATACAACAGGATGCGGTGATAATTTTGTCGGAGGGGTGATATCATCCATAGTTGATCAATTACACAAAGGGATCAGCCATCCGGATTTTGAAGAAGCCTGTTGCTGGGGAATTGTCTCGGGTGGTTTTACCTGTTTTTATATGGGAGGGACTTATTTTGAAAAAAAAGATAGTGAAAAGAAAGCAAGAATCAAACCTTATTATGAATCCTACAGGAAACAGATTTCAGGTTGATCGTCAGAAAATAGTAATTTTCGGAGCTGGAAAAATTGGCCGATCTTTTATCGGACAGCTCTTTGGAAGAGGGGGCTACAGAGTAATATTTGTCGATATAGATCCTGTTATCGTCAATTTACTGAACCAGAGAAGAGGATACCCAGTGGTAATCAAAGGTGATAAAGACCAGGAATTACTGATACCGAATGTTGATGCTTTACTGGCTTCAGACAATGATATGGTAACCGATGCTGTTTCAACAGCAGGAATAATGGCGGTCTCTGTTGGTAAAAATGCACTTGAAAAAGTAATACCTGTCATTGCCGGAGGATTACAGATAAGGTATCAGCACAATCCGGAATACCCTCTCGATATTATTATTGCTGAAAATATGAGGGATGCAGCGGAATTTGTGAAGAAACAGCTGCAGTCATGTTTGCCATCAGATTATCCTCTGGATAAGATGGTCGGACTGGTTGAGACCAGTATCGGAAAAATGGTTCCGATTATAACCATGGCTGAACTTGAAAAAGATCCTTTATTGGTATATGCTGAACCTTACAATACATTGATACTTGACGGAAAAGGTTTTAAGTCGGAAATCCCGAAAATAGAAGGGCTTGCGCCAAAAGAAAATATAAAGGCATGGGTGGACCGCAAGGCATTTATACATAATCTGGGCCATGCAACTGCAGCATATTTCGGATATTACAAACACCCTGATGCTACCTTTATGTTTGAAATACTCCGGGATAAGGAGGTCTTTAGTTTTACAAGGGAGGTTATGATGCAGTCGGCTGTTACTCTGAAGCTTGCCTATCCTGATGACTATTCGATGAATGAACTTGAAGAACATATCGACGATCTTCTTGAACGTTTCCAGAACAAAGCACTTAAGGATACTATTTACAGGGTAGGAAGTGACCTTACACGCAAGCTTAGCTGTGATGACAGGTTTGTGGGAGCCATCCATCTGGCTAAAAAATTTGGGACGCCATTTGAAAAGATTCTAAAAGCTATGTCGTATGGATTAAGTTTTATGGGTAAAGATGAAGAAGGAAAAATGTTCCCGTCCGATCAAAAATTCCTTGAATCACTTTCTATAGATTTTGATACCGTTCTTGTCCAAAAGCTGTCCCTTGATCCGGTCAACGACTCTTTCATAATCGAAGAATTAAAGAAAAGATATAAAGTATTTTCTTCATTTCGAAGTAAGCAAAGTCATAAAACATAAAAGTCCTGTTTTGGGATCGAAGATTCCTCACAGCTGGCTGCGAGGATCTTCAATTCTTTTTGTAAAATTGTAATTGTATTAAAAACAAATTGTGGTGAAAAAAATATTCTTTTGCTTGTTTATTATTCCCGGTCTCTTTTCAGCCAATGCCCAGGAAACAGAAGTTATGTACCTGTCGGGAACCGATAAAGATCATACCGTCAAGTGGGATTTTTACTGCACCAGCGGACGCAACAGCGGTATATGGAATAAGATTGAAGTCCCATCATGCTGGGAGCTCCAGGGATACGGATCTTACCTGTACGGAAATGTAAACCTGAAAGCCGATGAAAAAGGATACTATAAGTATATTTTTACAGTTCCTTCCGCCTGGATTTTGAAAAAAACATTCATAGTTTTTGAAGGCTCGATGACCGATACCGAAGTCAGGATAAACGGTATGCCTGCAGGACCGGTCCACCAGGGCTCTTTTTACCGGTTTAAATACGATATATCTGAACTTCTAAGTTTTGATAATAAAAATCTTCTTGAAGTCATAGTGAGCAAAGAATCTGCAAATGAGAGTGTAAACAGAGCTGAACGTATTGCAGACTACTGGGTGTTTGGCGGGATTTTTCGTCCGGTTTATCTTGAGTCTCTCCCTGGTCAGTATATAGATCGGGTTGCAATAGATGCAAAAGCCGACGGCTCATTTTATATGGATGTTTTTACTGAAGGAAAAGGGAAAGCAAAGAATATCAGTGCACAATTACAGACACTTGATGGGAAGCAGGTCGGAAAAAATCTGACCGGAATAACTGATGCCTCCGGGAAAACTGCTTTGAGAGGTTTTTTCCCGAATACTCTAACCTGGAATCCTGAATTTCCGAACATGTACCAGGTTGTGGTGAATCTCAACAAGGGCAGGAAATCCATTCACCGGATAAAACAAAAATTTGCATTCCGTACCGTTGAAGTCAAACAGGGCGATGGGATATATGTAAACGGGAAGAAGATTTTGTTCAAGGGAGTCTGCCGTCATACATTCTGGCCATCATCAGGCCGTACCAGCAGCAAACAGCTTGCTGTTGACGATATTAACCTGATGAAGGACATGAACATGAATGCCGTAAGAATGAGCCATTATCCTCCCGATGATTACTTCCTTGATGTGTGCGATTCACTTGGAATGTTTGTGCTCGATGAACTGGCCGGTTGGCAGAAGTATTATGATACGCCAACTGCAAAACGTCTGGTACGACAAATGGTTGAGCGGGATGTCAATCACCCGTCTGTTGTTTTATGGGATAATGGCAACGAAGGCGGATTTAATAAAGAAATACGTGATGATTATGCTTTATATGATCCGCAAAAAAGAGTAGTTATCGAACCGACATCAATAATAAACGGGACAGATACCAAACATTACCCGAAATATGAATATGTTGAAAATGCGCTGACTAAAGGGAAAGATATATTCTTCCCGACAGAGTTTCTTCACGGGCTTTACGATGGAGGAAGTGGTGCCGGACTTGATGATCAATGGAACCTGATGCTATCGAGCAAACTGTCGGCAGGTGCATTTCTCTGGGACTTTGCCGATGAGGGCGTTGAGCGCAAAGATCTGAATGACTCAATAGATGCAGAAGGTAACAGAGGTCCTGACGGAATTCTTGGACCATATCATGAAAAAGAAGGAAGTTTTTATTCTATCAAAGAGATATGGTCTCCTGTTCAGTTCAGGGAGACATCCATCACCGATAAGTTCGATGGAGTTTTTATAGTTACCAACAGATATTTTTATACCAATCTGAAACTTTGCAAGTATTCGTTTGAACTCCGGAAATATGAAAAGAGTTTTCCGGATTTTGAAATTAATAAGCAATCCGGTACGATAAAACCTCCTGATATAGAACCGGGAATGAGCGGATTATTGATCCTTCAACTTCCTCCTGACTGGAGGAGCTATGATGTGCTTTATATTACAGCTTTAGATCAGTATGGAAGGACAATCAATACATGGTCCTGGAATATTACAAAACCTGCCGGCTTAGTTTCCGGGATAGTTGCAACAACCCGGGATAAAATTACTGCATCTGAAAATGACAGCCTGTTAATAATTTCATCAGGAAGCACGGAAATAACCGTAAATAAAAATTTTGGAATAATCTCGCAGATCAAATGCAATGGTGCCTTGATTTCACTTAGTAACGGACCCTGTTTTACAGGTTTCAAAACAGGATTCAGATCAATGAAACACTACAATACGAATGATTCATATATTGTAGAATTACTGTACGAAAATAATTCTCATATCACTCTGGCAATGTTAAAAGGAGGGTGGTTAAAAATGGATTACGATTACAGGCTTAGTGGTTCATATGATTTTTCCGGGATCACCTTTTCATATCCCGAAAAACTTGTTATCGGTACCAAGCTTTTATCTAACGGTCCATACCATGTCTGGAAAAACAGGTTAAAAGGAACAACCTTCGGTTTACATAACAAGGTATATAACAATACTATTACAGGTGAAAGCTGGGATTACCCTGAGTTTAAAGGGTATTATTCAAACTTCTATGCAGTGGAATTACAAACCAGGGAATTACCGGTGACTATAGTTTCTGCAACAGATAATCTTTTCCTTCATATGTTTACTCCGGGTGAAGCAAAATTCTCGAAGACAGGAGTCAGGGGTGAAGTAAATCCACCATTCCCATCCGGTGATATTTCGTTCCTGCACGGAATAAGTCCGATAGGCACCAAGTTCAGCAGAGCTGATGAAGAAGGGCCCCGGAGTCAGAAAAACATTTTTAACGGGGAGATTCTGAAGGGGACTCTGTACTTCAGGTTTGGGAAGTAATAAAGATTTTCAGACTTTCAGAAATATTTTCTTTTTGTAAAGTATGTACAGGAACACCCACCCGATAGCAGTAACCCCTATTGCATCAACAAGAGGTGTCCAGGTTTCCGGCAGAATAGCAGCAATACCTCCGAAGAAAAAATTGGAAGCTGATCTGAAATTAATAATTCTTCTTGCAAGATAAATTGTGATGGGATTCATTCCGATAACTACAAAAAAGAAAGACCATTTCCTGCAGTTCCAGACATCGATGATAAGATAAAAAACAGCAAACAGCAGCAGGCTCAGTCCTCCAACCCAGCAAACAAATGAACTTGTCCAGATATTCTTGTTGATCGGGAAAATGATGTTCCAGAGTTTCCCGATTATCATTAAGAGAACTGCGGTTAAAACCATATACAGGACTCTGCGTAATGGTTTGGCTTTCAGATAGTTTGATATTAAAAATTCACCGGCAAACATTCCAAGTAAAGCTGTTGAAATGGCAGGAACTGTGCTAAGTATTCCTTCAGGATCGTGATTTCCAAGGTAAAGTTTGCCAGGCATAAGCAACCTGTCAAGATAGCTTGCCAGGTTCCCTTCCCTGGAAAAAATGTCAGTCGAACCAAGGTCGTGTGCAGGAAATAACAGCAGAAGCAGGTAGTAACCAATAAGAATTCCGCAGAACCATATTATCCGGGCAGTCCGTTTTGTATTCATGAATATAAGCGCAGCAAACATCCATGCGAGACCGATCCGGCCAAGCACACTTCCATAGCGCAATTCGGCAAAGTTGAACTTTACAGCATTATTATAAAGTATGCCGAGCAGGACGAGGATAAGACCGCGGTAGATAATATGTTTATATATTGAGGCCCGGCTGGTATTTTTTTCGATTCTTTTTGCAAGAGAGAACGGGAATGATATTCCTGCAATAAAAAGGAAAAGCGGGAATATCATATCATAAAAATGGAATCCGTGCCAGGGAACATGTTCAAGTTGTTCAGCGCACCATTTAAAGACCGGCCAACCGGTAAGAGCGGCAAGGGCTGTAAAAATACTTTCACCACCCATTATCCAGAACATATCAAATCCACGTAAGGCATCAAGGGAATACAATCGATTAATTACTGGTTTGCTTGTTTTCTCCATGGTTCAATTTAAAGATTATCATCTGTTTTAGGTTCATCATCGTTTTCAATACTGGCAAACTGAAGAGGTTTACGAAACCACGATGTACGGTATGCTCCATAAAGTACACCAAGAGAAAGCCAGCACATTCCAACAATTTTTGCTTTGGTCCCCAGGCTGAGCCAGAGATAAAGACAGATGGCAAATCCCAGAACCGGGACAATAAAATGGCTGAAGGTTCTGCGTTCACCATGAATAAAATAACGTACAAATGACGAAACATTAACGCCCATGAATGCAATCAGGGCTCCGAAGTTCAGCAATTGAGCACCTAATGGATAGGAAAGAAGAAAAGCACCAACAAGTACTAGTACGCCAACAAGAATTATGTTATTGGAAGGAATGCGGGTACGTGGATTTACTTTAGCAAAAAACTTGCTGGGAATGGCATTGTCCCGCCCCATGCCATAGAGAAGACGGCCTGCTCCGAGATGAGCACCTGCTCCCGAACCTATTGAGGCGATCAGCAACGAAAAGTTGACTACCACGAAAAGCCACTGACCTCCCGCCTTGCCAGCCACATAGCAGAATGCTGTGTCCTGATCCGGAAATGTTGTTCCCGGCCATACAAGCTGAGCAGCATAAACCTGAACAGATGCCAGTATACCTGTAATGAGACAGACAAGAACAGTTGCCCGAAGAATATTGCGCCGGGGATTATGCACCTCCTCTGACAATGTTGAAATACCATCAAAACCAATATAGGT
>Ga0079037_100000944_pt1 | contig 14353 bp, 10 predicted proteins | sample Mud3Dept4metaG_FD_71479 | JGI IMG/M metagenome (GOLD analysis project Ga0079037, IMG submission 71479) | Freshwater wetland microbial communities from Ohio, USA, analyzing the effect of biotic and abiotic controls - Mud 3 Core 4 Depth 4 metaG | ecosystem: Environmental > Aquatic > Freshwater >... | reverse complement strand
GGTCGTGCGTCTTCCCTGCCGCTCGGGTAGCGACCGACGAGAATCAAAGAGACGGCTAAGCATGTAGGTCCTGGAACGTAGGGCTTGCGGACGCGGGTTCGATTCCCGCCGCCTCCACCAGTCCCCCAAAGAACCCCGGCCGGCAACGGTCGGGGTTTTTCTTGGTCCGACATCAGCCGCCGGTGCTGCATGGCAGCCGTCGCGGCGCAGCCATCGATAGCCCCCCGGACTTGCAGTGGTTACGCTCGTCGCTACGATTGCGACCGCCTTCGTGCTGGCGTTCCGCTTCGGCTTCGCCGCCGCGTATTGGCATACGCTCAGGTTGCTGCCGGCGGATTCGCACGACCTGATATCAGCCGGAGCGCTGGTTTCGGGGCGCGCCCGAGGCTCCGGGCAGCCCTGCAGCGCGGCGCCCGCTTTACTCCCGGACCGCGCAGTCCGAGAATTGCTGCCTTGCCAAGGAGCGCCACGATGTCAACGATTCCCTCGGCCCGCCGCAGTGCCCTCGTCACGGTTGCCGTTTGCTTGGCGTGCTCCGTCGCCGGCGCGCAGTCGCCGCCGAAGCAAGTGGTGAAATCACCCGTCGCCCAGGCATGGATCGACGTGGCGACATTCTCCGGGTTCCCGATGGGCGGAGGCGCAGGCGGAGGCATGATGAACGCCACGCTTGGCGCGCTGATGGGCGGCGGCAAGAGCGCCAAGGCCGAGTTCGGCTACACGCAGATCGGCACCGCCGGTCGCTGGATGGACGTGACGCTCTATACCAGCCGCAACCCGAGTCTCGCGGAAGCGCTGCAGGGCGTTCCCGCCGGCACGAAGCTCGCACCGACGCTGAAGCTCCAGTCCCCGGATAAGCCGAAACCGGCACCGCAGACGGACGAAGACCCGGCACCGCTCGATTATGAGCCGCCGAAGGGTAAGTTCCTGCTCTACTGGGGCTGTTCGGAGACGGTCCGGCCGGGGCAGCCCAAAGTGCTCAATCTCGAGACGGCCACGCTGGCCGAATTCGGCAAGTTCCTCGAATCACGGCGGGCCACGCAGCGAGGCACGCATGCTGCTGCCGGCCGGCCGGTCTGGCCGAGCAAGGCCGACAACCGTGCGCTGCCGTCGGGCGCGTCGCTTGCGGGGCCGCACAGTTTCACGGGCCAGGGCGTGCCGGAGAGCTTCAAGTTCGACATCGCAGCGGCCCAGGACATCATGCCGGAGATCAAGCTTCGCCAGACCGACAAGGGCGGCTCGATCCTGCTCGAGTGGAATGCCATTCCGCATGCTCGGGCCTATTTCCTCGGCAGCATGGGTGCCCGCGAAGGCGAAGACACGACCGTCGTGCTCTGGACGTCGAGCGAGTTGCCGGACAGCGGCTTCGGCCTATTCGACTACCAGACCAATGCCGCGGTCGACAGGTGGCTCAAGGAGAAGGTGCTGCTGCCACCGACAACCACGAAGTGCGCGGTACCGAAGGAAGTCGCGGGCCAGGGCATGTTGCGCGCAATCGCGTACGGCAGCGAGGTCAACATGGCCTACCCGCCGCGTCCGACGGATCCGAAGATCGCCTGGGAACCCGACTGGAACGTCAAGATACGGGTCAAGTCGATGGCCACGTCCATGTTCGGCATGCCGGACATGTCTGAGATGGGTGGTGCGGACGACGCGGGTGACATGACCGACGCACCGGCACCGTCCGATTCGGCCCCGGCCACCGAGGAGCCGAAAAAGAAGAAGAAATTCAACCCATTCGACGCCGTGAAGGACGTCGTCAAGGACCTGCCGTAGGCAGTACCTCGACCGGAGTACCGTTCAGCACCGCCGTGCCGGTGAGCGCATCGATGAGCCGGTCGTCGATGACGTCGTTGATGCTCGCGCCTGCGTGCCGGCTGGCCACGGACAGGCGAATGCCCTCGCGATCGTGGCCCCAGCCGTGCGGCAAGCACACGACGCCCGGCATCACGTCGGTGGTCAGCTCCGCGGTCACCTGCACCTCGCCCACCCGTGAGCGCAGCCTCACCGTGGCGCCATCCTGCACGCCGCGGCTGGCGGCGTCGTCGGGATGCATCTGCAGCGTGCAGCGTGGCTTGCCTTTCACCAGCCGCTGGCTGTTATGCAGCCACGAATTGTTGCTGCGCACGTGACGGCGCCCGATGAGCACGAGGCCGGGCGTCCGCGCGCGCAACGCTGTCGCGGCGCGATCGAGATCGCGCAGGTACATCTCGGGCGCCAGTTGCACGCGACGGTCGCGGGTCGCGATGCGCCGCAACAGGCTTGGCCGCAGCGGCCCGAGATCCACGCCGTGCTTCGCATCGACGATCCGCCGCAGCGTCAGGCCCGCCGGCCGCCGGTCTGGCGACGCCAGCTGACGACGCAGCGCACCGAGTCCCGGCAACGCCGCCAGCAACCTGACCCAGCCGCGATACTCGGTACCGTAAGCCCCGGTGCGCAGCATCAAGTCCAGTACGCGGTCAGGACCGAGCATACGCGGGACGGCCGACTTCGCCCTGGCCGCCATGCGCGCAAGTCCAGGGCGACTGCCGAGGCGCAGCGTGAGCTGCGCGAGTATCTCGTGGTCGTGCAGTGCGTCGGCTGGCTTGGCAAACAGCGGCGGCGAGTACTTGGCGACGTTGCGCACCGCAAAGCCACTCAAGGCGATGTCGTAGTGGCTGCGCTCCAGCGGACTCGTGGGCGGCAGGATCAGGTGCGCGTGCCGCGTGGTCTCGTTCAGGTACATGTCCACGGAGACCATGAAATCGAGCCCCTCGAGCGCACGATCGAGTTGCCGGCCGTTCGGCGTGGAGAGCACCGGGTTGCCGGCGAACGTGAGCAGCGCACGGATGCGCCCGTCGCCATCGGTCAGCATCTCCTCGGCAAGCGTGGCGACCGGCAGTTCGTTGCCGAACTCGGGCAGTCCACGCACACGCGATCGGAACTTGCCGTAGTGGCCCTTCGAGCCGTACGCCCGCGTCAGGTCCACCGCGGGCTCCGCGAACATCATGCCGCCCTCGCTGTCGAGGTGACCCGTCAGCACGTTCAGGCAGTAGATCAGCCAGAGCACCAGCCCACCGAACTCCTGCGTGCAGGCACCGACGCGCCCATACACGAGCGCGCGCGGCTGATCGCAGAGTTCGTGGGCGAGTCGCGCGATCCTTTGCTCTGGCAGGCCCGTGCGAGCGGCGAGCTGTACCGGATCGAACGCAAGCACGGCTGCACGCAGCGCCTCGAGGCCGGCAACGCTCGCCGACAGATGGCCCGGCGCGACGTGTCCCGACGTGAACACCTCGTGCAGCAGCCCGAGCAGCAGGAAAACATCGGTACCCGGCCGAACCGGCAGGTACTCATCGGCGATCTCCGCTGATTCCGTGCGGCGGGGATCGATCACGATGAAGCGGCCACCCCGCGCACGCAGGGCCGCGATACGCTTCTCGAAGCCAGGCGCCCCCATGATCGAGCCGCCTGACGCGACCGGGTTGCCTCCGATGCAGACGAACAGCTGCGTGCGATCCACGTCGGGCACCGGCAAGAGGAACTGGTGTCCGAACATTGCGTGCGACGCCACCATGTGCGGCAACTGGTCCACGCTGGTCGCGGAATACAGGTTACGGGTACGGACCGAGCGTATGAAATCGCCGATGCTCAGCATGGCCCCGAGGTTGTGCGCCGTCGGGTTGCCGGCATAGATCGCGACCGCGTCATGGCCGTGGCGGGCGCGGATGTCGGCAATGCGGCGTTCGACCTCGTCAAAGGCCTCGGACCACGCAATCGGCTCCCACCCCGTCGCGGTGCGCCGCATCGGCTGGCGCAGACGGTCCGGGTCCTCGTGCAGGTCCTTGAGGGCAACGGCCTTGGGACAGATGTGTCCGCGGCTCAGCACGTCATCGCGATCGGGCTTGATGGCCAGCACTTCGCCGTCGCGATGTTCGACGACGATGCCGCACATCGCCTCGCAGATCGAGCAGGTCCGGCGATGCAACTGCGTCGTGCCCATCTCCCCTCCCGCGGTACTGGTCAGTGCAGCCACACCCTCCGCGCGACGGCCGCCGCTGCCAGCAGCAGAAGCAGCGCCGGGGCCGTCGTGCCGCCGCCACTGTCCTTTTTCTGTCCGCAATTGGTGATGCCGTCGACGATCGCGCCGGTCAGGCTGAGCTGGAAGACCGAGCCTCTGCCGCACTTGCCACCGCTCGGGGTCATGCCGATAAAGGTGGACGCGTCGAGCTGCAGCAGCTGGCCCGTCGGGTACGCCCCGTCCTTGGAGCCGAAGCTGTGCAGGCTGGTGAAGCCGCTGCCGTCGCGCGCGATGGAGAAGATCGTGCCGAACAGAGTGGACTTGCCGCCGCTGTCCGTTCCGCCGCTGGCGGTGGTGCCGTACAACTTGCCATCAAGCCCGAGCAGCAGTTCGCCCGTCGGCTGTGCGCCCTTGCTCCCGTCGAAATTGTGCAGCACCGTGAACACGCGTCCGACGGGGTCGAACGCGAACAGCGTGCCGTAGCCGATACTGCCGCCGAAGCTGGCAACGCCGTACAGGCGCCCATCCTTGCCGTCGGTCAGCCCGGCAACGGGTTGCGCGCCTTCGGTGTTCGTTCCAGGCGTCGAAGTGCTCGACGGGAGCGCCGGGAACGTGCGCAGCACCTCGAAGCCGCTGCCGTCGAGGCCCAGACGGAAGATCGTGCCCGAGGAATTCGCGCCGCCCACCGCGGCCGTGCCGTACAGGTAGCCGTCGGCCCCGACCAGCAGTGGCGCCGCCGGGCCGATACCATCCGGATTGGCCACGGGCACGACTTTCTTGCCATCGCTGCCCACCGTGACGGCGCCGAATGCATGCAGCACCGAGAAGCTCGTGCCGTCACGCGATACCTTGAACACCACGCCAGTGCCATTCGGGCCACCGACGGGCGTCACACCGTAGAGAAAACCGTCGGGGCCCTCGATCAATTCCGTCTCCGGGTTGATGCCCTCCTCGTTGACCGCGTCGCCCAGCGAGTTCTCGGTATAGCTCTTGAATCGGTGCAGCACCGTGAACCCGCTGCCATCAGTCGCAATGCGGAACACCGTGCCGCTGCTGTTGATCTCGGTGATTGAGCCGAACTTGGTCGTGCCGTACAGGAGGCCATCGGAGCCGAGCAACAGGCCGCCGGCCGGGTTGTTGCCGTCGATCGGGCTGATCTGGTACTGGGTGGTGATCGCCGACCCGTTTGCCTGCAGCCGGTAAATCAGGCCGCCGGTGATGAAACTGCCGACCGCGGTCGCGCCGTACAGGGCGCCGTCGGACCCGCGAGTCGGCGTCGCCGACACCGTCGACCCGGAGAAAGCCACGACGGTCGAGACGGCCGGGCTCGATTGGGCAAACGTGACGGCGGGGCAGAGAGCGAGCAGCGCCACCAGCCAGCGGCGGACACGGGGGACGGCTGCAAGGGCCTGCGGGCGACTCATCGACGACATCGGGCTGGGATCTCCTCGGCCCACCCGGCTGGGTAGGCGGCACCAAAGGGTCGAGATTGTGCCGGATTCCGCCGCGGGGCGCATGGCGACCGCATCCGGCCGCGAGCGGCTAGAATGCGCGCCCTTCCGTTCGGACCCGGCCCCAGTGATCCAGTTCCGGCAACTGACCCTCGCCCGTGGCGCCCGGCCCTTGATCGAGGAAGCTGACTTGCAGCTGCATGCCGGCTGGCGCGTCGGCGTCGTGGGCGCGAACGGCAGCGGCAAATCGAGCCTGTTTGCCCTGCTGCGCGGCGAGCTGCACCCCGAAATCGGCGACTGCCTGGTCCCGCGGGACTGGCGCATTGCAGCCGTCAGCCAGGAGACGCCGCCGCTGCCGCAGGCCGCGATCGACTTCGTGCTGGATGGCGACACCGAGCTGCGAGCGACGGAGCAGGCGATCGCGGACGCCACCCGCGCGCACGACGGTCACCGGCTCGCCGAGGCGCACGCCCGGCTGGAGGCCATCGACGGCTACGCCGCGCGGTCGCGCGCCGCCGCGATGCTGAATGGCCTCGGCTTCGCCGCCTCGGACCTGGCACGGCCCGTGGCGGACTTCTCCGGCGGCTGGCGCATGCGGCTCAACCTCAGCCACGCCCTGCTGAGCCGTGCCGACCTGCTGCTGCTCGACGAACCCACCAATCACCTCGACCTCGACGCGGTCGTTTGGCTCGAGCGATGGCTCGCCGGCTTTCGCGGTACCTTGCTGGTCGTTTCGCACGACCGCGACTTCCTCGATGGCTGCGTCACCCACATCGCGCACATCGAGGGGCGGAGGCTCACCTTGTACACGGGCAACTACTCGTCGTTCGAGGAGCAGCGCGCCGCGCGGCTCGCGGTGCAGCAGGCGATGTTCGAGCGCCAGCAGCGCGAGATCGCCCACATCAACCGCTTCGTCACCCGCTTCCGCGCCAAGGCCAGCAAGGCGCGGCAGGCCCAGAGCCGGCTCAAGGCGCTCGACCGCCTCGAGCGGGTCGCGCCTGCGCACGTGGATGCGCCGTTCGACTTCGAGATACCGGCCCCGGAACGCGCACCTTCGCCGCTGCTCACCCTCGAGGACGCTGCCCTCGGCTATCCGGGACGTCCCGTCCTCGAACACCTGCAGCTCGCCTTGCAGCCGGGCGCCCGCCTCGGCCTGCTCGGCGCCAATGGCGCGGGCAAATCGACACTGGTGAAGGCCATCGCCGGCGAGCTCGAGCCGCTCGCCGGCCGCCGCCTCGAGGGTCATGGGCTGGTCATCGGCTACTTTGCGCAGCACCAGCTCGAGCAGCTGCGGCCGGACGAATCGCCGTTGCAGCACCTCGCCCGCGCCGAACCGGCGACGCGCGAACTGGAATTGCGCAGCTACCTCGGGCACTTTGACTTCCGCGGCACGATGGCAGACACGGCGGTCGGCACGTTCTCCGGTGGCGAGCGCTCGCGCCTGGCGCTGGCAATGATCGTCCGGCGCCGTCCCAACCTGCTGCTGCTCGACGAGCCGACCAACCACCTCGACCTCGAGATGCGCCACGCCCTCACTCGCGCCCTCGCGGAATACGACGGCAGCCTGGTGATCGTGTCGCACGACCGCGCGCTGCTGCGCACCGTGTGCGACGGCTTCCTGCTGGTCGCCGACGGCCGGGCAACCGAGTTCGACGGCGACGTGGATGACTATCTGGCATGGCTCGCAGCGCGCCGGGTCTCGTCGGACCAGGCCACCGACGCTGCAATCGAGCCGACGGGCCGCGCCGAACGACGGGCGCAACGTGAAACGGCGGCGGCCGAACGCCAGGCCCGGCTCGCCCGGCGACGCCCACTGGTCAAGGAAGCCGGCCGCCTCGAACAGCAGATGGCAGAACTCGAGGCGGAGAAGCGCGATCTCGAGCACAAGCTCGGCGACGCCGACTTCTACGCCGCCACCGCGCCCACTGCAGTGCAGGCCGCCAGTCGTCGCTGCGCCGACGTGGTGCGACTGCTCGGCGAGGCCGAGGAACGCTGGCTCGTCGTGCAGTCCCAGCTCGAGGCGATTGGCGAGCCCTGATCAGGGTCGCACGACCACCTTGCCCTGCGCCCGGCGGCTGGCCAGCGAATCGAAGGCCGCGGCATAGCCGGCAAGTTCGTGCGTTTCGCCGACGACCGGCACGAGGCGCCCGGATTCGAACATCTCCCACAGTTCCGCGACATTCCGCCGCTGTTCGTCGCGCTCGCGCTGGGCGAAGCTGCCCCAGTACACGCCGACCACGGAACATCCCTTGAGCAGCGGCAGGTTGAGCGGGATGCGGGGGATGTCCCCGCCCGCAAAGCCGACCACCAGATAGCGGCCCCGCCAGGCCATGCTGCGCAGCGCAGGCTCGGCGAGTGCGCCGCCCACCGGGTCGTACACCACGTCCACGCCCTTGCCACCGGTGATCTCCTTCACGCGCTCGCGCAGGTCCTGTGTCGTGTAATTGATCACGTGGTCGGCCCCCAGACGGCGCACGAGATCGAGCTTTGCGTCGCTGCTCGCCGCGGCAATCACGACCGCTCCCATCTGCTTGCCGAGTTCGACCGCGGTGGTGCCGACACCGCCCGCGGCGCCAAGCACGAGGAGCGTCTCACCCGCCTGCAGCTGGGCGCGCTGTTTGAGCGCGTGCAAGCTCGTGAAGTATGTGATGCAGATGCCTGCCGCGGCTTCGAAGTCGAGCTTGCGGGGCGCCGGTATCACCAGCGCCGCCTTTGCCGCGACCCGTTCCGCAAGCGTACGGCCGCAGGCAGCGACGACACGGTCGCCCGGAGCCAGGTGCGTTACGCCCTCGCCGACCGCAGCGACGACGCCGGACATCTCAGTGCCGACCACGAACGGCAGGGCCGGCCGTTCCTGGTAGAGGCCCTGGATCATGAGCAGGTCCGGAAAATTCAGCGCCGCGGCCCTGACCTCGACGACGACCTCGCCCGGCCCCGCCTGCGGTTCTGGCCAGTTGTCCACGCACGCGAGCCCGCCGACGCCGGTCAACTCACGACAGATCACTGCGCGCATCGATCACTCCTCTTCAACTGCGCACCAGATGGCGCCCGAGCTCGCCGAGGCTGCGGCAACCGAGCAACGTGAGCGCGCGCTCCATCTCAGCCCGCAACAGCGCAAGCGCATGCGAGACGCCGGCCTGGCCGCCGGCCGCCAGCCCGTACAGCGTCGCCCGGCCGATCATCACTCCGTGCGCCCCGAGCGCGATGGCCTTGAGGACCTCCGAGCCGCGGCAGAATCCACCGTCGACGAGGACGGTGAGCCTGCTGCCAAACTCCGCGGCGACCGTGGGCAGCAATTCCACGCCCGAGACGCACGAATCGAGCTGTCGCCCGCCGTGGTTCGACAGCACGATGCCGTCCGCGCCGACATCCACGGCGCGCTGCGTGTCCTCGACGCACAGGATGCCCTTCAGCACCAGCTTGCCCTGCCAGCGGCGGCGAACGCGCTCCATGTCCTCCCAGCTGAGCCTGGAGTTGATCTGCGTACCCATGAAGCGCACGCCCGCCATCGCCGAGTGCGCGCCGGGTGGCAGCAACTCCTTCAGGTTCTCGAACTGCGGCGCTCCACCGGGGATCATCACCCGCCACAGCCAGCCTGGGTGTGTGAGCACATCGAGCACGCTCGCCAGGCCGAGTTTCATCGGCGCGCGGTAGTTGCGCTGGTCCCACTCGCGGGCGCCCAGCACCGGCACGTCGGTGGTCACGACCATCGTCCGGCAGCCCGCCTCCTGCGCGCGATCGATCAGGTGATCGACGGCCTTGACGTCCTTGAAGGGATACAGCTGGAACCAGATGCGATCCGGCACCTCCGCAGTCATCTTCGCGAGCGGATAGTTGGACACCGTGCTGAGCGTAAACGGGATGCCTGCGTCCGCAGCCGCTCTCGCCAGTGCCAGGTCACCCTGTGGCCAGAGCATGCCGTTGAACCCGGTGGGAGCGATGATCAGCGGCAGGTGGCAGGTCTCGCCGAGGATTTCGCTGGTGAGGTCGGGAACGCCGACGCCCGCGAGGGTCCGCGGCAGCCAGGCGATGCGCCCGAACACGTCGCGATTGCGCTTGAGCGCGAGTTCGTCCTCGGAGCCGCCCTCGACATACTCGAAGCTGAAATGCGGCAGTCGGCGGCGCGCGACTCGACGCAGTTCCTCGATGGTGATCGCGCGGCGGAAGTCGCCGCCGGCGTAATGCTGGCGCTTCATTGCGTTGTCCCCGTCCCCTGCACCATTGCCGTGATTCGCAGGGCTGTCTCGAGCGCCCGCAGTCCGTCCTCGCCGGGGACGGCCGGCGGACGCCCCTCGCGGATCGATTGCAGAAAGGCCTCGATCTCCAGCCTGAGCGCGTCGCCCTGCTCGTACGCACGCTCCTCCGTCACTACGTGCCCGGGCGCAGCGGCCGCGCCGGCCGGCGGCTTGCGAATGACCGTGAGCACCTTCTGCTGCAGGTCGATCGAGATGTAGGCGTCGTCCTGGAACAGGCGCAGCTTGCGCTCCGTCTTCAGGCTCACGCGGCTCGCCGTAGTGTTCGCCACGCAGCCGTTCGCGTAGCGGATGCGGGCATTGGCGATGTCGAGGCCCGACGAGAATACCGAGGCACCGACCGCGTCGATGGACTCGATCGGCGCTCGGACGAGGGTCTGGATCAGGTCGATGTCGTGGATCATCAGGTCGAGCACGACGTTGACGTCGGTGCCGCGCTCCCTGAACGGTGCCAGACGGTGCGTCTCGATGAAGCGCGGCACACCCAGCGTGCCCCGGAGCGCGAGTATCGCTGCATTGAAGCGCTCGAGGTGGCCGACTTGCAGGTTGCAGCGATGGTGCGCCGCAGTCGCGATCAGTTCCCGCGCCTGCTCCGGCGTCTCCGTGACCGGCTTTTCGACCAGCACGTGTAGGCCGTGCTCCAGACAGTCCCGCGCGATCGGGAAGTGCAGCGGCGTGGGAGTAGCGATGCTCACGGCGTCCACGTCACCGAGGATCTCGCGGTAATCCGCAACGGCGCGGCAGCCGAGTTCGGCCGCGACGCTGTCGCGAGCGTCGGGCCGGACATCCACGACGGCGACCAGCGAGGACCCGGGCAGAGCCGCATATTTCTGTGCGTGGAATCGCCCCAGGTACCCCACGCCGATGACAGCGGTTCGAGTGGACTGCATGTCAGGCGATGATACTCAATGGCGGGGCTTGCGGTTCCGGCAACTTACCCTCAGCATCATTGCGATGCACCTCAAGCGACAGGCGGCCTGGATCGTAGCGGCCCTCCTCTTCGCGGCGGTCGTGCTGCCATTCCTCGTCTATTACACGGGGACGTTGACGCTCGGCCCGTACTCGGGCGGCGGGCCGATGCAGTTCCTCGCCGACTTCTATGCCGACCTGGCACGCCTGCGCCCGGGGGCCTGGCTGCTGCTGCTCGGGCCGCCGACGCTGGTCCTCGTCTGGCGGGGGCTGCTTGCGTATGCCTGGCCCGGGCCTGGGCAATGAACCGGCTCCACACGGGGCGTTGCGCGATGCCACCCCTGCCCGGCTGGTGGCGCAGGGCGCACCTGGCGGGCGCAGCGCCGGAACCGCCGGCAGCGCCTCGGAGCGCGGCCCGTCGCAATCAGCCCCTGGTCTGCCAGTACACGGCGGCCAGGATGCAGAGCGTCGCCCACAGGGCCGCCTGCGCCCAATGCCGCCACGGGCGTTCCCGGGCCAGGCCGATGAAACTGGCGCCAGCCAGAGCGGTCAAACCCAGGAAGATCGCCAGGTAGACCGCCAGCAGCGGCAGTTCGCTGCGGAACTGCGGATGCTCATCGGACAGCACGATGAACACCACCAGCGTCGCGGCCAAACCGAAGGTCGTGGCCGCGGCGGAGCCGAGGATGATGCCGGTGAGTACGGTGAGCGGGCGCACGTGATCAGTCCGCGAATTTGGCCCCCGCCCTTGATTGAGGCCGGGGCTGTCTCTAGCCTTGTTCGAACCAGTCGGTCGAGGAAGTCGCAAAGTGTATCAGGCAGGTCGCCCGGACGAGACAGGCACGCAACGCACGGCCATGCGGCGCGTGGGACCGATGGCGCTCGCGGCCGTCGTTGTCGCACTGGCCACGCTGCTGCTCGGGACGGCGCGTGCGCCCTCGGCAGCCACGACGGTGGACTTCGCGCCGACCGAACGCCAGGCTCGGGTGGCGCGCCTGGTGAGCAGCATGTTCGAGCGCTCGCATTACCGGCAGGCGCCCGTCAACGACCCGGTGTCGTCGCTGGTGCTCGACCGCTACCTGGAGTCGCTGGACGGCTCGCGCAGCTATTTCATGGCTGCGGACATCGACGAGTTCGAGCGCCATCGCTACCAGCTGGACGACGCCGTGACCGACGGCCAGTTGCAGCCCGCGTTCGACATCTTCAACCGCTACCAGACGCGCAGCCGGGAGCGCATGAAGTTCGCGCTCGAGGTGCTGCAGCAGGAGCCCGACTTCAAGCTCGACGAGAGCTTCGAGTTCGACCGGCGCGAGGCGCCGTGGGCGAAGGACCGCGCCGAACTCGACGAACTATGGCGCAAGCGCGTGAAGAACGACGCGATCTCGCTGATGCTCACCGGCAAGACCTGGCAGGAGGCCCGCGACGTGCTCGCCAAGCGCTACGAGCGCGCCGCCAAGCGCAGCGAACAGATCACCTCGGACGACGTCTTCGAGGTGTTCATGAATGCCTTCGCGCACGTGTTCGACCCGCACTCGAGCTATTTCTCCCCGCGCAACTCTGAGGAATACCGCATCCAGATGAGCCTGTCCTACGAGGGCATCGGCGCATCGCTGCAGATGATCGACGACTACGTGACGATCATGGAGATCCTGCCGGGCGGCTCGGCACAGAAGAGCGGCGAGCTCAAGGCCACCGACCGGATCATCGCCGTGGGCCAGGGCAAGTCGGGTGAGATGGTGGACGTGGTCGGCTGGCGCCTCGACGACGTCGTGCAGCTGATCCGCGGCCCGCTCGGCTCGTTCGTGCGGCTGCAGATCCAGCCCGGCAAGGCCTCGACGGATGCCGCCGAGCGCGTGCTGGTGCTGCCCCGCTCGAAGATCACGCTGGAAGCCCAGGCGGCACAGAAGGAGCTGCGCACCATCGAGCGCGGCGACCGGAAGCTGCGCGTCGGCGTAATCACCGTACCCTCGTTCTACCAGGACTACGACGCGCGCGCCCGGGGCGATGACGAGTACCGCAGCACCACCCGCGACGTGCAGAAGCTGCTCGAGCAGTTCAAGGCTGACGGCGGCGTCGACGGCCTGGTGCTCGACCTGCGTGAGAACGGCGGCGGCCACCTGAGCGAGGCGATCGGGCTGGTGAACCTGTTCGTCGCCCAGGGGCCCGTCGTGCAGCTGCGCGAGACCGGCGGCCGCGTCGAAGTGCTCGAGTCAGAGGTCGCCGAGCCGGTGTACGACGGTCCGCTCACGATCCTCGTGGACCGCTTCAGCGCGTCGGCCTCGGAGATCTTCGCTGCGGCCATGCAGGACTACGGTCGCGGCGTGGTCATCGGGCAGGAGACCTACGGCAAGGGCTCCGTGCAGAACCTCTACCCGCTCGACCGCTACGCGCTCGGCCAGGACCCAGGCTACGGCCAGCTGACCGTCACGATCGGCATGTACTACCGGGTGACGGGCGACAGCACGCAGAACCGCGGCGTGCAGCCCGATCTGCGCCTGCCCTCCGCCATCAGCACCGAGGAGGTGGGCGAGAGTTCGCGCGATTCGGCCCTGCCGTGGAATCGCATTCGCCCCGCGCCGTTCAAGAGCGAAGGCACCCTCGCCCCGGTGGTCGGCGACCTGCAGCGCATGCACGACCAGCGCGTCACGGCGGACGCCGACTACCAGCACATGCTCTCGGAGATCGCCACGCTGGAGAACCTGCGCAAGCAGAAGTCGGTGTCACTGAACCTCGAGAAGCGGCGCGCGGAGCGGACGGCCATGACACACGGTGAACTCACCCGCGAGAATCAGCGACGTGCGGTGCTCGGCGAGGCCGCGGTCGAGGACGCCGAGGACATCAAGGATCCGCCCGATGTCATCCTGGCCGAGGCGTCGCAGATCACCGCAGACCTGGTGGCCGTGGAACGCCGCTACGTCGCTCGCAACAAGTCGGGCAGCTGACGCATCAAACAGTCAGGCCCCGGATCGTCGGCCATAGTGTTGTACTTGACTACAACACTATATTTGCCTACGATATCCGGTAACTGGACCTGTGCCCGAGAACACGACCGTGACCACAAGCCGCATCAGCTACCGCCTGCCCCTGCTCCTCGCGTGCACCGTCGCCCTGGTGGCCGGCTGCAGCAATGGCAAGGCCAAGGACAAGGGCCAGGACCCGATGGAGGCCAACACGTCCGTACCGGTCGAGGTGCAGCCGCTGCGGCGTGCCCCGATCGTTGCCGTGTACTCCGGCACCGCGCCGATTGAGGCCCACGAAGAAGCCGAGGTGGTCGCCAAGGTGGGCGGCGAGGTGCGCCAGCTCTTCGTCGAGGAAGGTGACGACGTCAAGGCGGGACAGGTCCTCGCCCGTCTCGACGGCGACCGCCTGCGTCTCGAGGTTGCCCAGACCGAGGCGAACCTGCGCAAGCTCGAGCGCGACTATAACCGCCAGCTCGAGCTGAGCCAGAAGGGCCTGGTGGCCAAGGGCACCGCCGAGAACGCCAAGTTCGATCTCGACGCGCTGCGCGCAGCCTACGACCGCGCCCGCCTCGAACTCAGCTACACGGAGATCCGCGCGCCGATCGATGGCGTGGTCTCGGCGCGGCACATCAAGGTCGGCAACACCATCGCCCAGAACGAGCCGACCTTCCGCGTCACTAACCTCGACCCGCTGGTCGCCTACGTCCACATCCCGGAAAAGGAATTCCGCAAGCTGGCCCCGCAGCAGACCGCGGACGTGGTCGTGGACGCGCTCGGCGGCGAGCG
>Ga0079037_100000943_pt1 | contig 14355 bp, 14 predicted proteins | sample Mud3Dept4metaG_FD_71479 | JGI IMG/M metagenome (GOLD analysis project Ga0079037, IMG submission 71479) | Freshwater wetland microbial communities from Ohio, USA, analyzing the effect of biotic and abiotic controls - Mud 3 Core 4 Depth 4 metaG | ecosystem: Environmental > Aquatic > Freshwater >... | reverse complement strand
CTCGAGCGAGTCGAGCGCCTTCTGGAAGCGGTTGGCGTGCGAGCGCTCGGCCTTGGCCAGGGTCTCGAACCAGTCCGCGATCTCGTCGAAGCCCTCGTCGCGAGCGGTCTTCGCCATGCCAGGGTACATGTCGGTGTACTCGTGGGTCTCACCGGCGATCGAGGCACGCAGGTTGTCCGCAGTGCCGCCGATCGGCATGCCGGTGGCCGGATCGCCGACCTGCTCGAGGTACTCGAGGTGGCCGTGCGCATGGCCGGTCTCGCCTTCCGCCGTCGACCGGAATACCGCGGCTACGTCGTTGTAGCCCTCGACGTCCGCCTTGGCGGCGAAATACAGATAGCGACGGTTGGCCTGCGACTCGCCCGCAAAGGCCTCCTTCAGGCTGTGTTCGGTCTTACTTCCCTTGAGTGCCATGTCAGTCCTCCGTTGGTTCAGAAAGAGCGCGCCGGACTGCCCAGCGCGGTGCCACGGAACCTTAGGCCTCCCGAGTCACCGGGAGAAATCGTTTTCGTCAATGCGGAAGATAGAAAAAACCTAACTGCCCGATGGCGTACCCCGGGTTGTCACAATCGCCTGCACGCAGCTCAGCTGGGTGGCCTGGATCCCGAGACGCAGCGCGTCAACGGCTCGGGGCCGGGGGAAGCTCTTGCGCCAGGCGAGAGCGACGCGCCGCGTCGGCGACGCGCCGGCGAAGCGCCGTATCGTCACGAGCCGCTGGGAGAAGCGGTCCGCGCCGGCCGCCGTGCAGGGCAGGATCGTGATGCCCAGGCCACCGGCCACCATGTACCGGATGGTCTCGAGCGAGCCACCCTCGACGGCCTGCGGCAGCCGCGAGTCGCCGCGCGTGCGCGGGAGACATTCGGGGCACACCTCGAGGACCTGGTCGCGGAAGCAGTGCCCCGCCCCGAGCAGCAGGACGTTCTCGCCCCGCAGGTCGGCGACCTCGACCTCCTCCTTCCCCGTCAGCGGGTGCGCCGAAGGAAGCAGGACCACGAAGGGCTCCTCGTAGACCGGCAGCGTGAGCACGCCGGGCTCCGCAAACGGCAGCGAGACCAGTATCACGTCGAGGTGGCCCCGCCGCAGCCGCTCGGATAGTGCTGCCGTGTAGTTCTCCTCGATCATCAGCGGCATGTGTGCCCACCGCTCGGCCATCAGCGGGATCAGGTGGGGCAGCAGATAGGGACCGATCGTGTAGATCGCGCCGAGGCGCAGCGGGCCGCTCAGCTGGTCCTGCCCCTGGCGCGCGATCTCCTTGATCGCGCCCGCCTCCTCGAGGACGCGCTGGGCCTGGGCGATCACCAGCTCCCCCGCCGGCGTCAGGCTGACCTCGCCGTGCCCGCGCTCGAACAGATTCACGCCGAGCTCCCTCTCCAGCTTCTTAACCGCCACGCTGAGCGTGGGCTGGCTGACGAAGCAGGCGTCCGCGGCGCGGCCGAAATGGCGCTCCCGGGCCACGGCGACGATATAGCGCAGCTCGCTGAGGGTCATCGGGCGGCCCCTCAGGCGTTCGACATTCGGGAAGGGTGAGATCGGTCAAGGCGCACGAGTGTTCCTCAATCATTCTGCGGATGTTGATTAATATAGCGAATCAGCCGCCCGAGACGGCCCCTACCGATGCCTGACCACGCCCCCTTCACCGCGCCCGCGCCCCGCCGCGTTCCCGGCCGACCCTTCGACGGGCTGCCGCCCGGCACGGTTCGCGTGGTGCAGATCACGGACACCCACCTTTATGCCGACCCGGCGGGCGCCCTTCTGGGCATGCCGACCCTGCAGTCGCTGGACGCCGTCCTCGATCTCGTCAAGGCCGAGGCGCTGCCGGCGGACGTCGCGCTCGCGACCGGCGACCTCGTCCACGACGGCTCGGCGGCGGGCTATCGGCTGCTGACCGACCGTCTCTGCGCGCTCGGCTGCCCCACCCTCGCACTGCCCGGCAACCACGACGACCCCACGCTCCTGGCGGAGGTGCTCGCCGCCCCGCCGGTGCAGCGGGTGCGTGAGGCCCACTTCGGGGCGTGGCAGCTGCTGCTGCTCGACTCCACGGTGCCCGGCTCTGACGGCGGGCTGCTGCCCGCGAGCGAACTGGAGTGGCTCGATACCGCGCTGGGCGCGGGCTCCGGCCATGCCCTCGTCTGCCTGCACCATTCGCCGCTGCCGACCGGCAGCGACTGGCTCGACACGATGGCCCTGGCAAACGCGGACGATTTCTTCGCCGTGCTCGACCGCCGCCCGCGGGTCCGCGGCATCCTGTTCGGGCACATCCACCAGACGTTGGAAACCGAGCGGAACGGCGTGCGGATCCTGGGCTCGCCGTCAACCTGCGTGCAGTTCGCCAAGGTGCGGCCGCGGTTCGGCATCGACCCGCGGCCACCGGGCTACCGCTGGCTCGGCCTTCTGCCCGACGGCGCCATCCGTTCGGGAGTCCGCCGGGTCGCAGGCACGGTGGGACCGCTGGAGCTGGACTCGAGCGGCTATTGACGGCCGCAATGGACGGCGCGGGACCGCCCCGCCTACCATCCGGGGCCATGTCCCCGCTGCGGTTCCGCGTACGGAGGCTCCCCATGCCACGCGTCCTCTGGTCCGTCGCCTCGCTGTTCCTGGTTGCCTCCGCTGTCCAGGCGGCACAGGGCGTCCACCCGGGCCCCCTGCCGGCGCCCCTTGGCCCGGCGCCGGGCGGGACCCCTGCGCCGGGCGACGGCGGATACGCCACCACGGAGAGCTACGGCCCTGGCTACGGCACGGCCGTCGGTCCACGGGAGGGCGCCGACTATGGCTACGGCTGGGGGGGGCGGCCTGGGTACCCTGCGCCCCCGCCGGCCTCGCGTTACGGCTATGGCGGCGGTTCCGGCGACCCCGGCTACGGAAGGCCCCCGCAGGGCGCCGACTCATCCCCCCGGGGTTACTGGCAATGGGTTCCGGCCGAGCCGGGCGGCGGCGAGCCGTACGGCCAGGAGTCCGGCATGCCCCCGTACAGCGGATTCGGCGACGCCTACCCGCCCTACGGACGCGAGTCGCCGACCCATGAAGGCCCTCCTGGCCAGCCCTATCCCGGCGGCTTCGCTCCGCCGTCGTACGAGGGCTACGGCGAGCCCCACCCGGGTCGTGGCGCGCCCCCGGGCTACTCCCCGGGCGCCTACGCGCCATCCTCCGGCGCATCCGCCGAGCCGCCCCTGGGTGGTTGGAGCGCGGGCCCGGGTTCGCAGGCACCGGCACAGCCCGAAGCGGCATCCCGCGCGTCGGGCGGACCGCCTGAGCGGCCCTCGCCGCCCGTCAGCAGGCGCTGAAGCCGGCGAGCCCGTCGGACACGGCCGCGGGCTCGCATCGCACGTCCGTGACCTGCGCCTGGCTGGGTCCTTCCCAGAGCCACGCCCGCAGGCGGTCTACCGCCGCCTGCTCGCCGCAGGCCAGTACCTCGACACGGCCATCGGACCTGTTGCTGGCGTAGCCACGGATCCCGAGACGCAGGGCCTGCTCACGGGTGGACGCCCGGAACCACACACCCTGGACCCTGCCCGACACGATGCACCGCACGCAAACGTCCATCACACCGTCCTTCCCCCCGAGCAGGTGATTCTGCGATGCGCACCCCGGCCGGGCAACGACGGCTGGCGTGACACCATCCCGCCACCGTGCTGTAGTGATTGGCGGATTCGTGGCCGATTCCAGGCGCGCCCACGGACGCGCCGGGGTTAAAGCGTCCCCGACAGTGGCCGACTAGCAACAACAGTATTGCCGGTCGACAGCAGACCCTCTTCCCGACGCGCGGAGTGAACCGCCAGGTGCCCATCCAGCCCGGTGTCCCCCGCCTGACCGTGCCTGCGGCCGGCAATACGGTCCAGGCCGAGGCGGTGACGGATCCCGTCGCCCTGCTCGGCAGCGTCGAGGCAGAGCTGCTGACGAATCAGACAGCCGCGACACAGTGGCTCGGCCGGCAGCTCGCCCTGCTCAACCGCTCCGCGCTCCCGCTCGCCCTGCGCCAGGCACTCGTCACGGTCGTCCAGATCCCGCTGTCGTCGATGAGTGAGCGCGCCCAGGTGCTGTCCGCGGCGCTCGGGCCGACGGCCCACCTAGAACGGGGCGAGTTCTTCCAGAGCTTTGCGACCCTCGCCACCGAGAACGCACACGCCTGGAAGAGCCTGCTGCTCGAGCACTTCGCGGCCACCCCCCCGGCGCCGGTTCCGCCGGCCGTGCTGGTGCAGACCCTGCGCGCCCTGGAGCTGGAGGCGCTGGTGGCCTTCGCCCTCTACCGGTCGCTGCCCCATCGCACCTGGCAGGAGGCCGTGGAGGTCTACCGGCTCGCGGACGCCCAGGGCAGCCTGGAGGTCAGCGCCCGGGTGCTGGGTGACCAGGGCGACACGATCGATCAGAACACCCGCGACTGCCTCGTCCGATTCCTCCTGATCCACCTGCTGCTCCCGCAGCGTCTGCCGCGCGGCGGAGTCTGGCTCGCCCACCGCTATCTGGAGCGCCACGCGGCGCTCTGCCCGTTCGTTCCGCAGCGCGAGGACGCGGCGGGCGAGTTCTTCCTGAGCGTCGACCTGGGCGGCGTGACGCCGCGGGCAATCACCCCCGACCAGATCGACCAGCCACTGCCGCCCGGCACCCGCCACCTGCGCCTCAGCGACCTGTTCGCCCGCATCCGCGAGGAGTACGCGCAGCTCGACGAGCACCGCTTGCCGCCGTCCTTCGGCGACGTGCCGCTCGGCCTCATGCGCCTGGTCCTGCGCGGGATGCTGCTCGCGTGGTACCTGCGCCCCCCGCGCCAGGCCAAGCGCGAGCGGGTCAGCGGCTGGCTCAATGCGGTCGTGGGCTTCGAGGCCATCGACCGCGTGCTCAGCGGCGGCTCCGGCAGCGGCGCCGACCATGTCCGCTGTTTCCAGATCGACCAGAGCAGCAACGGGGTGGCACTCGAGTTCCACGGCAGCTGGCCCGGCGAGCTGCAGGTCGGCCAGCTGCTCCTGTTGCAGCGCAAGGACATCGACCTGCTGGCCATGCCGGAGCGGTTCGTGGTCGTCGTGCGCCGCCTGGTGCTGCGCTCCGGCGAGGTGCTGATGGCGGGCACCGAGCGCCTGCCGGGACGGCCCGTGGCAGTCGAGATCCACGGCCAGTACAACGGCGCGGCCCCCGAGCCCGCCCTGCTGCTGCGCCGCTCCGGCAACGCCCGCATGAGCCTGCTGGTGCACCCGGGCACGTTCCGCGAGCACGCGGAATACGCGGTCCACGACGCCGAGGGCAACTTCGTCGCGCTGGCCGACAGGCTGATGGAGAGCACCGAGTTCTTCGAGCGCATCGAGATGTCGCCGGCCCAGCAGCTCGCCGCCACGCCGAGCCCCGTGCGCCGGGCCGACCGGCGCAGCCGCGGCTGATCCCGGCCGGGCCCGCCCGGCGCGCTTTGCTAGAATCCCGGCGCGCCGATCCGGTCCGGAGCTGTCCCGATGCCGTACGTCCTGGTCCTCTACTACAGCCACACGGGGGCGACCGCGGAGCTCGCCCGTCAGGTCGCCCGCGGCGTCGAGGAGGTGTCGGGGCTCGAGGCCCGCATCCGCACCGTGCCCCGGGTCTCGACGGTCTGCGAGGCCACGGACGACACCATCCCGCCGAGCGGTCCGCCGTACGCGACCCTGGAGGACCTGCGCGACTGCGCCGCCCTCGCGCTCGGCAGCCCGACGCGCTTCGGCAACATGGCGGCGGCGCTCAAGTACTTCCTCGACGGCACCAGCGCCCTGTGGATGTCCGGCGCACTGATCGGCAAGCCCGCCGGCGTGTTCACCTCCACGGCGAGCCTGCACGGCGGCCAGGAGACGACGCTGCTGTCGATGATGCTGCCGCTGCTGCACCACGGCATGCTCGTCGTCGGCGTGCCCTACTCCGAGACCGATCTGCTCCACACCGACGCCGGCGGGACGCCCTATGGCCCTTCCCATCATGCCGGCGCGGACGGCAGCCGGCCCGTCACGGAGGCCGAGCAGCGCCTGTGCCGGGCCCTCGGTCGTCGCCTCGCGGAAACCGCGGCCCGGCTGCAGGGCAGCGCCTGAGCAGACGCGCTTCTGCCGCGTCGCCGGCGATCGCGCCATGACCGGCCAGCTGCCGCTGCAGATCGGGCTGCGACCGGCTGCCACGCTGGACGGCTTCGTCGCCGGGGACAACGCGCAGGTGCTGGCCAGTGTGCGCACCTGCGCGCTCGGCACCGGGGAGCCCCTGCTGTTCCTCGCCGGGCCGGCCGGCAGCGGCAGGACCCATCTCCTCGCCGGGGCCTGCAACGTCGCCGCCGCCGCCGGGCTGCGCTGCGCCTACCTGCCGTTGGGGGAGCCGACCGGACTGGCGCCCGGCCTGCTCGGTGACCTGGACGCGCTGGACCTGGTGTGCCTGGACGACCTCGATGGCGTGGCCGGCGACCGGCAGTGGGAGGAGGCGGTATTCGCGCTGTTCAACGGCCTGCGCGACCTGGGTGGCCGGCTGATCGTCGCCGCCGCGCAGGGGCCCGCCGACCTGCCGCTGACCCTTGCCGACCTGCGCTCACGGCTCCGCTGGGGACTCGTCCTGACGGTGCGGCCGCTGCGCGACGAGCAGCTCTGCACGGCGCTCGACGCCGCCGCGGCGGCGCGCGGGCTGCGGCTCGGCGACGGCGTCGCGCGCTACCTCGTCGAACGCCTGCCACGCGACCTTCCGGCCCTGATCGGGGTGCTCGACAGGCTGGACCAGGCCTCGCTGGCCGCCAAGCGGCCGCTGACCGTGCCCTTCGTCCGGGCCTGTCTCACCGACCTTGCCCGGCTGGGGGATTGAACGGGATCAGCCGGCGCGTGGGTGGTTGCGCGCGCGCCGGCTCCACTCGACAACATAGGCCACACCGCTCGCCAACGTCGTGCAGGCGACGACCCAGACACCGATCGTCACGAAGCCTTCGGGGAGGCCGGCACCGGCCTGCCGCGCCACGACCGCCAGCACGAGCACGATCTGCAGCACCGTGTTCGCCTTGCTGATGAGCATAGGCTCGACTTCGAGCGGCGCGACGCGCAGGTGGTAGGCGGTGGCGCCGGACACGATCACCAGGTCGCGCAGGATCACGAGCCCCACCAGCCAGGCCGGCAGGTCGCCGAGCCAGCCGAGACAGAGATAGCCGGCGACCAGCAGGAGCTTGTCGGCAATCGGGTCGAGCAGCCCGCCGAGCGGCGTCTGCCAGCCGAAGCGCTTGGCGAGCTGGCCGTCCAACGCATCCGAGGCCCCCGCCACCAGGAACAGCACGAAGGCGGCCCCGTAGCGCTCCTGCAGCAGCAGCCAGGACGTCGGCGCCACCAGCATGATGCGGGCGACGGAGATGGCGTTGGGAATCTGCTCGGGTCTCACTGCATCACGCGGTAGCGCAGCCTGGCTCCCTCGAAATACCCCTGGCCAGCGGCGGGCGCGGCAGGGACCGGATCGGGCTCCAGGGATCCCTCCCGGGCCACGCGCTCCAGCTGATCCTGCCCAATCCGCCCGTTCACCTCAATCTGCAGGACGTCGCCGCGCACCGCCCGCAGGGCCACCTCCTCGATGCCGGCCATGCCCTGGAAGAGGCGCATCACGCGGGCCTGCTGGGCGAGGGAATCGACGCCCCGCACCTGCACCCGGAACCGCTCGGCAGGCGCGGACGGGGGGGCCGCAGCGGGAGCCGGCGCCACGGCGGCGGTGTCCTCGTCGCTCAGCAGGGCGTCGATCGCCGCCCGGTCGAACACCACGCGGAGGACGCGCCCGCCGCCGGGCGCGACGCCGTAGCGGTACTGGGCGACCAGTTCACTCGGGTCCCGGACCCCGCGAACCCGCGAAACCGACCTCGGATCGCCGCTGACCTTGACGACCACCTCCCGGAGCGCACGCGCGATCGCATCGTCGCGCTGCGCGGCATCCTCCCCGGCGACGGGAATCTCGGCGATGTAGCGATCTGCCGGTGCGGTTGCCGCCACGGGGGCAGCGCCGAACAGCGACGCTGCGAAGCAGATCGGGAGCAGGAAACGGGACAGGGAACGCATGCGCTGGCACCCGGCGAACGAAAAACCGGCGGGATTCTAGCAGGATGGCGCGGCCGACTGGCGTCGGCCACGCGCCTACCCCGCCCTGCGCCCAGCCCGTAGAATTGCGGTTTCCGCCCCCGCCCCGACAGGAGCCCGTCGTGGATCCGACCAGACCTTCCCTCTCGTACCGCGACGCCGGCGTGGACATCGACGCCGGCAACCGTCTGGTCGACCGCATCAAGCCGCTCGCCGCGGCCACTTTCCGGTCCGGGGTGCTGACGAGCCTCGGCGGATTCGGCGCCCTGTTCGAGCTGCCGCTCGACCGCTATCGGCACCCGGTCCTGGTATCGGGCACGGACGGCGTCGGGACCAAGCTGCGCCTCGCCCAGCAGGTCGGCCGGCACGACACGATCGGCATCGACCTCGTCGCGATGTGCGCGAACGACGTGGCGGTCACCGGTGCGGAGCCGCTGTTCTTCCTCGACTACTACGCCTCCGGCCGCCTCGACGTCGACCGCGCCGCGACGGTGATCGCCGGTATCGCCAAGGGCTGCGAGCTGGCCGGCTGCGCCTTGAGCGGAGGCGAGACCGCCGAGATGCCGGGCATGTACGCAGACGACGACTACGACCTCGCCGGCTTCTGCGTCGGTGTGGTCGAGCGCGACCGCATCATCCAGCCGCAGCACGTCCGCCCGGGCGACGCGCTGCTCGGGCTGGCGTCGTCGGGACCGCACAGCAACGGCTACTCGCTGGTGCGCCGCATCGTCGAGGTCAGCGGCGTGGCGCTCGACGCCCCCTTCGAGGGCCGCACGCTCGGCACGGCACTGCTCGAGCCCACCCGCATCTACGTCAAGTCCCTGCTCGCGCTCGGTCGCAAGACGCAGATCCGCGCGCTTGCCCACATCACCGGCGGCGGGCTGCTCGAGAACGTCCCCCGGGTGATGCCGGAGGACTGCGAGGCGGTGATCGACCTCGCCGCCTGGGAGCGTCCTGCCGTGTTCCGTTGGCTCCAGGACCAGGGCGGCGTCGCCGAGATGGAGATGCTGCGCACCTTCAACTGCGGCATCGGCATGGTGGTCTGCGTGGCGGAGGAGGACGCCGACCGCGCGGCGGCCGAGCTCGCGGCCCATGGGGAGACCGTCCACCGCATCGGCTGGATCGCCGCAGCAGGCGGCGCACCGCGCGTGCGGGTGCCGGGCGTCGTGGAGTGAAGCGGATGATGTCACGAACCGCAGAGGCGCAGCGGCGGGCAATGGCTTGATTCGCGAGAGGCATCTGCAGGGGTCATGACCCTAGGGTCGCCAACCACTCTCGGCTCTCGTCTTCTCCGCGCCTTTGCGTCCCTGCGGTGAGGAATCGCGTATGAATGACCCATCGCGACTGCCGGTGGTGGTGCTGATCTCCGGCGGCGGCACCAACCTGCAGGCACTGATCGACGCCGCTGCCGCCGGCCAGCCGTTCGCGATCGCCGGCGTCGTGAGCAATCGCCCCGACGCGTTCGGGCTGACACGTGCCGCGCGCGCGGGCATCCCGACGGCGATCGTCGACCACACGTGCTACCCAGACCGCGAGTCGTTCGAGGTGGGGCTCGCGGAGCGCGTCGACGGCTTCGCGCCGCAGCTCGTCTGCCTCGCCGGCTTCATGCGCATCCTGACGCCCGCCTTCGTCAGCCACTACCGCGGCCGCATGCTCAACATCCACCCCTCCCTGCTGCCGCGGTACCGCGGGCTGCACACCCATCAGCGCGCCATCGACGCGGGTGACGCCGAGCACGGCGCCACCGTGCATTTCGTGACCGAGGAGCTGGACGGCGGCCCACGCATCGTCCGCGCCCGCGTGACCGTGCGGCCCGGCGACACCGCCGACGTGCTCGCTGCGCGGGTGCTGGCGCGGGAGCACCGGATCTATCCGCTGGCGGTGCGCTGGTTTGCCGAGGGTCGGCTCCGCCTCGACCCGGCCGGTGCCGAGCTGGACGGCAGGCTGCTCGCCGAGCCCGTCGCGCTGGAGGACGTCGAGCCCGCATGACCGCCGATGCCACCGGCAGTGGCGGCCCCGTGCCAGAGGCGGCGGCGCGGAACCTCCGGGGCAGCGCGCGCCAGTGGCTGCTGGGTGGCCTGCTGCTGGCCGGTCTGATCGCCTGGGTACATCACGCCGTCGGCTGGCGAGCGCTGCTCGCACCCTGGCGGGACCTCGCGCCGTCGCACCTCATCGCCCTGCTGGCGCTCGCCGCGTTGAGCTACGTCCTGCGAGCCGTGCGCGCCTACGACGCCCTGCGCAGCCTGGTCCGCGGCCGCTTTCTCACGATGCTCCGGGTGACCATCCTGCACACGGCCGCCAACAACCTGCTGCCGATGCGGCTCGGCGAGGCCGCCTTTCCGATCCTCGTCCGCCGCCATTTCGGGCTGCGGCTGACACGCGGCACTCTGGCCCTGGCCTGGATCCGGCTGATGGACCTGCACGTCCTCGGCCTCGTCGCCGGCGTCGCACTCCTCCTGTCGACGGCAGGCTCGCTGCCGGCCTGGCTGGTCGTCGCGGGCTGGACGCTCGCCCTGCCGCTGGGTGTGCGCCTGCTGCCGCTGCTGGCGGAGCGCGTTGCGGCTGGAGGCCTGCCGGGCCGGCTGCTGCGCGCGGTCCGCGAAACCGGGCCGGCGGATGCGCCCGAGCTCGCGCGGCTGTACCTCTGGACCGCCCTGAGCTGGGCCGCGAAGCTCGCCGCCTTTGCGGCGATCGCCGCGCACTTCCTCGAGGCACCGGCCGGCACCATACTGGCCGGCATCGTCGGCGCCGAGCTGAGCAGCGTGCTGCCGGTCCACGGCGTCGCCGGCGCGGGCAGCTACGAGGCGGCAATGGTGGCGGCGCTCTACCCGTTCGGCGTCGAGCCCGGCGCCGCCCTCAGCGCCGCGGTCAACCTGCACCTCTTCCTGCTTGGCGTGACCCTGCTCTCGAGCCTCGCCGCCCTGCTGATCCCCGCGCCGCGCGCGGGCACACCGGCCGACCCCGCCGCCGAGGAACCACACCGTGCCTGACCCAGCAAAATCCCTTTCCGTCGTCATTCCGCTCTATGAGGAGCAGGACAACGTGGCGCCGCTGCTCGAAGCGGTGCATGCGGGACTCGCCGCCTACGCCGGGCCCTGGGAGCTGATCTGCGTCGACGACGGCAGCACCGACGCGACGGGCAAGCGGCTCGTCGAGCAGGCACAGCGCTTCGGCGATCACGTGCGCGTGATCCGCCTGCGCCGCAACTTCGGCCAGACGGCGGCCATGCAGGCCGGCATCGATGCCGCGCGCGGGGAGCTGATCGCGACCCTCGACGGCGACCTGCAGAACGACCCGGCGGACATCCCCCGTCTGCTGGACGAGCTGGAGGCGCGGGACCTGGACCTGCTGCAGGGCTGGCGCCGCCAGCGCCACGACGATCCGGTGCGCAAGTTCTTCTCCCGCGTCGCCAACCGCCTGATCGCCAAGGTGACGGGGGTCGACCTGCACGACTATGGCTGCAGCCTGAAGGTCTACCGCGCCGAGGTCCTCAAGCAGATCCGCCTGTTCGGCGAGATGCACCGCTTCATCCCGGTGTGGGTCGCGAGCGTCACCGCACCGCACCGCATCGGCGAGACCGAGGTGCACCATCGCGCCCGCGAGCGCGGCAGCTCGAAGTACGGCCTGTCGCGAACCTTCCGGGTGACCCTCGACCTGCTCGCGGCGTTCTTCTTCCTGCGCTTCCATGCCCGCCCCGGCCACTTCTTCGGCAGCTTCGGCCTGGTGCTGGGCGCCATCGGCAGCGCCATGCTGGTCTACCTCGCCGGCGTGAAGTTCCTGCTCGGCGAGAACATCGGCCAGCGGCCGATGCTGTTCGTGGCGATCCTGATGTGCGTCGCGGCCCTGCAGTTCGTCACGACCGGCGTCCTGGCCGAGCTGCTGACCCGCACCTTCTTCGAGTCGTCCGAGCACACCGGCCACTCGATCGCGTGGCAGCACGACGCCGCCAAGGCCGGCTGGAAGCGGCCCGGCGCGACGCCGCCATGACACAGCGCCGCCTCCTCGATCTGCTCGCCGTCGCCGCGGTGGTGCTCGCCTGCTTCTGGCAGCTGGGTGCCGTGCCGCTGCTGGACGTGGACGAGGGCGCGTTCAGCGAGGCGACGCGCGAGATGCTGGCGAGCGGCAACTTCGTCTCGACCACCCTCGACGGCGAGCCGCGCCACGACAAGCCCATCCTGATCTACTGGCTGCAGGCGGCATCCGTGTCGCTGCTCGGCCTCGACGAGCTCGCGCTGCGCCTGCCCTCGGCCATCGCCGCCGCACTCTGGGCCTTCGCCCTCTACCGCTTCACGGCGCGCATGGCCGATCGCGACACCGCCGCCGTGGCCGTCCTCGTCATGGCCCTCGGCCTGCAGGTCGGGCTGATCGCGAAGGCGGCGATCGCCGACGCCCTGCTGAACCTGCTGATCACGCTGACATTCTTCGACATCTACCGGCACTACCAGGCGCCGCGGCGCGGCACGCTGCTGCGCGTCTACCTCTGGCTCGGGCTCGGCTTCCTGACGAAGGGTCCGGTGGCTGTCGCGCTGCCGCTCGTGACGACCCTGGTCTTCTACGTCAGCCTCGGTCGCTGGCGCGACTGGCTGCGCGCCGTCTTCTGGCTGCCCGGGATCGCCCTGTTCCTGGCCATCATCGTGCCCTGGCACGTCGCGTCCTATCTCGACCAGGGCCTGGCCTTCTTCGAAGGCTTCTACCTGCGGCACAACGTCGGCCGCTACACCGAGACCATGGAGGGCCATGGCGGCCAGCTCTGGTACTACTTCGTCTGGGCGCCGCTGATCGTTCTCCCTTTCACCGGCCTGTTCGCAGCGGCCCTGGCCCAGCTGCGCGCCGACTGGGCCCATCCGCTGTACCGCCTGCTCTGGCTGTGGTTCGGTGCCGTCTTCTTGCTGTTCTCCCTCTCCAGCACGCAGCTGCCGCACTACCTGCTCTACGGCGGCACGCCGCTGTTCGTGCTGATGGCGGTGCACCGCGATCGGCTGCGCGGCCGCTGGCTGGCCTTCGTGCCGCCGCTGCTGCTCGCCATCGCCCTGCTGTTCCTGCCGGAGATCCTGCGGCTGGCGGAGCCCTATGCGAAGCGCCTGTACGAGAAGGAGATCATCACCCTCGGGCAGACGCTGTTCGGTCCCGGCTACCGCATCGGCATGGCAGCGGCCGTGGCCGCGATGCTCGCCGTGGCGTTCTGGCGGCGGCTGGTGCCGTGGCAGGGGCTCGTCGTGGTCGGCTTCGTGCAGCTGCTCGCCGTCACCGGCCTCGTGCTGCCGCCGTATTTCGCGGCCACGCAGGGTCCGGTGAAGGAGGCGGCCGCCGTGGCCCGCGAGCTGGGCGGGCCGGTGGTCGCCTACCGCGTCCGCCTGCCGAGCTTCAGCGTCTACCGGGAGGCCATCACGCCCGACCGGCCCCCTGCGGCCGGTGACCTGGTGTTCACCCGTGTTGACCGCGTCGACCGGCTGCTGAGCGAGGTGCGCGGCGTGGCCAGCGAGGTCGTTTACCGCCGCGGCGGCGTCACCCTGATCAGGCTCGTGCCGGCGCCAGACCGCAGGAGCCGCTGATGACATCGCTGGCCCGCGCGGTCGGGATCACGTGGACGGCGGATGCCGCGCGGTACGTGCCGACGCGGCGCGCGGACCTGTGCTGCGCGATTGCGCTGGCGCTGCTGGCGCTGACGGGCCTCACGCTCCATGTGGCAGACGGCTATCACGCCGCGTTCCACGGCGTGAACGGGCTCGCACCGCTGCTGCCGCGGTGGCTCTGGCAGGGACTCACGATGCTGGGCGACGAGCGCGCCGCCATTGCCCTCGCGCTGCTGCTGGCGCGGCGCCACCCACACATCCTGTTCACGGTCCTCGTGGCGGCCCTGCTGGCCACGCTCGCCAACCGCGGCATCAAGCTCGGCGCCGACCAGCTGCGGCCGCCGGCGGTGCTGCCGGCCGACAGCTTCAACCTCCTCGGTCCCGCCAACCGGCGCCTGAGCTTCCCCTCCGGCCACACGGTCACGGCGTTCGTCTTCTTCGGCGTGCTGGCCTATCACTTCCGCCGTTGGCGGCCGCCGCTGCTCGCGGCCGCCTCCACGGCCGGGCTGAGCCGCGTCACGGTGGGCGTGCACTGGCCGATCGACGTGATCGCGGGCGCGATCATCGGCCTGGCGTCGGCCTGGGCCGCGGTGCACCTCGCCCGCCGGCTGCGCTGGGGCGCCAACCCCTACGTCCACTTCGGCATCGTCGGTCTGGGGTCGGTCGCGTGCGTGCTGCTGCTCGCCGACGACAGTGGCTACGAGAGCTCGCTCTGGATCCGCCTGCCGATTGCGGCGGCGGGGATCGGCGCGGTCGCTTGG
>Ga0079037_100000939_pt1 | contig 14398 bp, 12 predicted proteins | sample Mud3Dept4metaG_FD_71479 | JGI IMG/M metagenome (GOLD analysis project Ga0079037, IMG submission 71479) | Freshwater wetland microbial communities from Ohio, USA, analyzing the effect of biotic and abiotic controls - Mud 3 Core 4 Depth 4 metaG | ecosystem: Environmental > Aquatic > Freshwater >... | reverse complement strand
TGGCTCACAATCATTTTCTTGCTTCTGGGTGTTGCCGCAGGGTTCCGCAGCCTCTCCTCCCTGGCGAAAGAGATTGACAAAAGAGAACGAAAAAAGTAATGTCCCCGTGTTGTCAGGCCACCAGGAAGCCCGGAAGCTTATCTCCATCGAGAAACGAAGCGCCCAGATTCTGGCCGTCTTGCTCCTGGCGAGCCTCTGGTTTCAAAGCTGGGCCGTATCGCTGGGATTGGTCCTGGGCGGAGGGATTGCCCTGCTCAATTTTCGCTGGCTCTGGAGCATTTTGAGCCAATACGTGATGGCCAAGAAGAAATACTCCCTCTTTCAGCTGATTGGGAAGTTCTTCATCTTGCTGCTGGTCCTCTTCCTGGTCATCCGCTTCGCCCGGGTAAACCCGGTGGCTCTGGTCGTCGGCATCTCCACGTTGGTTTTGGGGATGGTTTTTGAAGTCATCCAACAATCTCTTGGGAAGAATAGAAAAGGAGTATGGTAATGGCCGGACACGCTCCCTTTACATGGTTCCATTACATTCCGGGGATCGGAAGCCTGCCCCACCAGGTTTCCATGGCTCTATTTGTCCTGGGGCTTTTGTGCGTTCTGGCTTACGTCGGCTTTAGGAGGATTTCCTCAGGGCCGGGGGGGGAAGCCCTGGTTCCCTCCGACCGACTGACCGTCCGCAATATCTTCGAACTCTTCACCGAGATGGTGCTGAAGTTCCTGGACGATATCATCGGGCACCGGGGGCGGGAATTCCTCCCCCTGATTGGGACACTGGGTTTCTTTATCTTTTTTTCCAACTTCCTGGGTCTGGTGCCGGGATTTTTGCCCCCCACGGACAACCTGAACACCACGCTGGCCTGCGCCCTGGTGGTCTTTTTCGCCACCCATTACTACGGGCTGAAGACCCACGGAATTAAGTACCTCAAGCATTTTCTCGGGCCGGTCCTGTGGCTCTCTCCCTTGATGCTTCCCATCGAAATCATCAGTCACCTGGCCCGCGTCCTTTCCCTCTCCATGCGTCTTTTCGGGAATATCATGGCCGATCATATGCTGCTTTCTCTGACCCTTGCGGCCCCTTTGATCCTGCCCCTGTTGCTTTCTCCGCTGTCCCTTTTCCTGGGGGTGTTCGTTTCCCTCATCCAGACCTTTATTTTCATGCTCCTTTCCATGATCTACATTTCCCTGGCGGTGGAGGAGTCTGAACATTAGGCCACCGGCAATGGTATTTCGACATTTCCCCCCCTCTTTCCCCCTTCCCAGGAGGGGAAAGAGGGAAGGCGGGGGGCTTCGGATTTTGAATAACGTCTTAGAGTGAGTTGATTTCAAACCAACGGGAGGTATGGAAGAATGAGAAGAAAAGTAATGGGGATTTTGGCCATGACTTTGGTTTTGAGCTTAGCCTTTGCATCCTTGGCCTTTGCCGCTGAAGAAGCCTTGGGCCAGGAAGCCAAGAAGTTCATCGGCCTGGCCTGCGGCCTGGCCATTGCCATCGCCGCTCTGGGAGGGGGCCTGGGACAGGGGATCGCCATCTCCAAAGGCCTCGAGGGGATTGCCCGGAATCCCGAAGCTCAGCCCAAGATCTTCATCCCCATGATCGTAGGATTGGCTTTGATCGAATCCTTGGTCATTTACGCCCTGGTCATTTCCATTTTGCTGTACGTCAAGCTCTAAGCGAGAGTCGAGAGTCAGCTCCGCCCCCGCGGATAATTCGAGGTTTTCCCCTGGGGCCCGATTGAAGCGCTTTCCAGAAGCAGGCCCCTTCGATTCGAGCCCATTCGGGGAAAGACATCAGGAATTCCGGGAGCACGGGGGAGGAGAATAGCCGCCAGTTCGGTCCAGGGACAAATCCCGGGAAGGCCTCTTTTGGGGAATCCGCATTCCCGGGGTAGAGGAAAAAAGCCCGAAGACCGGAAGGAGGGAATGAGATGGACGCCGTCGTCCTTTACAATGTTTTTCCCCAGGAAACTTTCGGGGCGCTCATCGCCGTTTATTTTTACCTCACCGGCCTGAGCGCCGGGTCTTTCGTTCTCTCCACCATGGCTTTTGTCTTCGGGATGGAGAAGTTCAAGCCCATCGGGAAGATCGGAGTGATTCTGGCGACCCTCTTCCTGGTCATGGCCCCTCTGGCCCTGCTGGTTCATGTGGGCCAGCCTTTCAAGTCCTGGCATCTCTTTGTCCACCTGAACATCACATCGCCGATCACCTGGGGGTCTTTCCTGCTGACCCTGTACCCGATCAACTGCATCATTTACGGCTATTTCATGTTCAAGGGGAATAAGCGTCTGACCCGCCTCTTCGGGACCATCGGGATTCCCCTGGCCATCTTCGTCCATGGATACACGGGTTTCATCCTGGCCCTGGGGAAGGCGCGGGCCCTCTGGAACACGGCCCTGATGCCCTTCCTCTTCCTGATCTCGGCCATGGTCTCGGGAATCGCCCTGATGATCCTCATTTCCATGGTCAAAGACAAATTCTTCTCCAAAGAGAAGACCATCAACCGGGAGCTGGTCTTCGGCCTGGGGAAGATGCTGGCGGCCATGATCCTCGTCGACCTTTTCCTGGTCCTGAGCGACGTCCTAGTCCTTTTGGTCTCCCATGCGGAAGCCCAGGAGGTGGCCCATCTCATCCTGACGGGGAAATTCAGCGTCTACTTCATCTGGGTGGAGAATATACTGGGGAAGATCATCCCGGCCATTATCCTTTTGGTCCCCCGCTTCCGGAACCTGGCCACCATCACTGTCGCCTCCGTTCTGGTGGTTGTGGGGATCTTTTTCATGCGCTACGTCGTGGTCCTGGGCGGTGAGTTCCTGCCCCTGGTCTGAGGTTCGAGGAGCTTTTCATGAAAATTACCCGACGCGATTTTTTAAAGGTGGGATTTACCAGCGCGGCGGTCGCCGGCCTCGGCGGGTCCCTGGCCGGCTGCTTCAGCCCTCCGCCGGAAACTCCGAGAAAGGTGACCCGCACCTCGGGAAAAGCCGTTTCCGTGGCGAGCACCTGCCTCCTGTGCCCGGCAGGGTGTGGAATTATCGGCGGGGTCCTGGACGGCCGCCTGGATAAGATTGTGGGAAACCCCAAGCATCCCAACAACCGGGGGAAGCTCTGTTCCCGCGGGCATGCGGGAATCAACACTCTGTATGACCCCGACCGCCTTCTCCAGCCGATGAAAAGGTCCGGAGGAAGGGGGGAGGGAAAATGGACCCGGATCACCTGGGAGCAGGCCCTGGATGAAATGGCCAATCGAATGGGGGCCCTCAAAAAAAGCGGCCGCACCGAGGCGCTCTGGGCGGAGATGGGCATGCCGGGGTCGGAGGACCTCATGGCCCTGGAATTCCTGAGGGCTTTTGGCTCCCCGATAGTTTTCCCCGAGGCCGACGGGCTGGGAGTGAACGAGCAGTTCGCCCATGTGGCCACCTGGGGCGCCGAATCCCCGGTCTGCGACATGGCCCGGTCCCGCTACATACTGAACTTCGGCGCCAATCCTTACGAGAGCGATGAACTGTACATTTCCCTGGCCCAGAGGGTCGTCGAGGGACGGATGAACAGCGCCGCCAAGCTGGTAACCTTCGATGTCCGCCTCTCCAACACCGCAGGCCGGAGCAACGAATGGATCCCTCTCAAGCCGGGGACCGATGGAATCGCAGCCCTGGCCATGGCCCAGCACATCCTGCAGCAGGGACTTCATGATAAAGAGTTCCTCTCCCGCTGGACCAATGTCCCCCTGCCCAGATTGGCGGAACACCTTGCCCCCTACACGCCCGAACAGGCGGAGAAGGTGAGCCAGGTCAAAGCGGCAGACATCAAACGGGTGGCGGTCGAGTTCGCCCGGGCCAAACCGGGGGTCGTTTTGGCCGGACGGGGAGTGAGCGGACATGCAAACGGCGTCCAGAACGAGCGGTGCATCGCCCTGTTGAATGCCGTGGTGGGAAGCATCGATGTCCCGGGGGGATGCTGCCTTCCCCGCAAGATGGACCTGGGGGAACCGAGATGGAAAAGATCCTATGCCTCTTCCCTCCAGGCCCTGATGGCCCTCAAGGAAGGGAAGGGCCTGCCGGACATTTATTTATGCTATCTGGCCAACCCGGCTTATGCCACCCCCAACACCACCGAGGTCACCCGGCTCCTGAAGGACGAGAAGAAGATTCCTTTCCTGGTCGTGGCCGACACGCACCTTACGGAGACCGGGGCTCTGGCCGATCTTCTTCTTCCCATGACCACCTACCTGGAAAGCTGGAACCTGGAATCCAGGCCGGCCATGGACTTGGTTCCCTGGGTCAGCATCCGCCAACCCGTGGTCGCTCCGTTGGGCAAGTCGATGTCCCTGGGGGATGCCCTGGCAGGATTGGCCAAGCGGCTGGGGGAGGACCTGCAGAAGGCTTTCCCCTATGGCAACAGCGAAGAATTTATCAAAAAGGCGGTCGCCCGGGTCGGCGCCCTGGCCAAAGGGCCCGGGCTGGAAGGCCTGAAAAAAGACGGGGTGTGGTTCGATCCTGCGGCCAAGCCGGAGTATCGTACCTACGAAAAGAAGGGTTTCTCCACTCCGTCGGGGAAGTTTGAGATTTCCTCCGGCAAGGCGCAGGAAAAAGGCCTCTCCGCCCTGCCTTCCTACGTTCCCATCAAGGCCCATCAGGAGATGAAGGAGACGGAATTCGTCCTGGCCGTTTATCAGCCCAACGTCATGACCCGGCGCCTGGCCAACTCCAAGTGGCTGGCGGAGATTCTCCACGCCAGCCCTCTTTGGATCAACCTTCGCACCGCCCAGGCTCTGGGGCTGAAGAATGGAGATCGGGTAAAGATTGCATCATCGACGGGATCTCTGACGGTGCCCATTCGCCTGACCCATGGACTCCATCCCAAGGTCGTAGCCCTGCCCGAGGGGCTGGGCCACTGGGAACTGGGGAAGATTGCCCGAGCGAAGAAATACAGGAGCAGCGACTTCGACACGAATGAGCTGTGGTGGGAACAGGAAGGCAACGGGGTCCATATCAACACGGTCATCCCGGCGCAATTCGACCCGGCTGCCGGCGGAGCGGCCTGGAACGATACGGTGGTCACCATAACAAAAATCTAGCCAACCCATCTCCCTTCGACGGAGAAGGCTAAGGGCGGGGATGAATCGAGAGTTCATCTCCTCCCTTTATTCCCTCCTACGGAGGGAGGCGCAAAAAGAGATACTTCAATCCGACTTCGAGGGCAGGCATGAAAATACCAGCCATTCCCAAACTATCCAAGCGAACATGGGCCTTTATCGTTGCCATTCTTCTAATCCTTGCAGCGATTCCGGCCCTCGGCATCGTCCGGTTTACCACCAGCCACCCCTTCTTCTGCTTGACCTGCCATAAAAACCAGGATATTCCCGAGAGGTGGCTTCCCTCCCGGACGCATCCGGGTTCGGTGGGTTGTGTGGAATGCCACATCTCGAAAGGAGGCACTCCCTTTTCCCACAGTTTTTCGGCCAGCGATGAATTGATGAACCAGAGGTGCGCGGGCTGCCATCAAACCATTCCGGGGGGGGAACAGATGGACCTGGACAAGGTCCGGGTGGTCAAAGTGTCCCACAAACAGCATGCCGACAAGAAAGTGTTGTGCATCGACTGCCACCGGAATGTGGCCCATGACAAAGGAACTCCGCGGACGAACCGTCCTACCATGGAGACCTGCTACCAGTGCCACCAGGCCCATCCCCGAACCCAGGCCTGCGACAAATGCCATCCCATCAACCTGGTGTACACGAAAAAATAGTGTCAGTGTAAGCAGGGGCGATTCATGAATCGCCCCTTTTTCTTCCCTTTCATGAATTTACATCTCCTCTCCAATCTGCTATCATCCTTCTAAACCGTTTCGGATTGCCTTCTTCCGCATAACTTATACATTCATTTTCTTGTTCTCTGAACCACTTACGTGTAAACTCTGTAAATTTGGTCAAGAATCCGAGGAGCAAGAGAAAAAACCTTTTTAAGTTCATAGCATCCTGGAAATCTGCGTTCATCTGCATCCCAATCATTTGTTTTTTATTTTAGCGTTTTGATTCCGGCTCCGCCGCGATGTGCCCTCTGAGGCAGGATTTCGGAGGTTTTCCATGCGTTCCATTTTTATCGGGTCTACGGGGAGCGGACCCGGCCAGACCCTGGCCACATGGGCCTTGGCCGTCCGGTTGAAGGCCAAAGGCCTGAAGGTTGGTTTCTTCAAGCCTTACGGCCTCCTCGTGGAATCACCCAATTCTCCTTCCGGCAGTCCTTGCGACCCCGACGTTCTTTTATTCAAGCAGGTGTTGGGAGTTTCCGAGCCGGACGAAACCCTCTGCCCGATTTCTTTCCCGGGGAATCAGGATTCCGCGGGGATTCAGGGCGAAGAACTCATGGGAAAAATACAGAAGGCCTTCCAGGAAGTCTCCCGGGATAAGGATGTGGTTTTGATCATGGGGGGCAAGGAGATTTTCTTCGGCGAAGGAGGCCCCGGCCTTTCAGACGGCGCATTGGTCAAATCCTTTGACTCCTTCGTCCTCCTGGTGGACCGCTACCAGCGGGATAACATGACTTTTTATTCCGTTCTTTCGCTGAATTCCTTCCTCGACGGGCGGGTGAGATCGACGATTCTGAACCACGTGGCTCCGGATCGGATGGATCATGCCAAGACCAAGGTAGTTTCTTTTCTGCAGCAAAAAGGGGTCAAGTCGGTCGTGGCCGTTCCCGAAGACCCCGTTCTTGCTGCTTTCACGGTGTCCGCCATAGCCCAAATCGCCGGGGGCGAAATTCTCTGCTGCCAAGAGGGAGAAGCGAATTTGGTACAAACTTCGACCATTGGCGCCAAGCACCTGGAAGGACCTTTATCCATCTTTAAGCAGGTTTACAACAAGGTGATCCTGATGGGTTTGAACCCCGGTGATCAATCCGTGGCCGGGATCCTGTTGACCGGGGGCAGAAGCCCCAGTGAAGTGGTTATTAAAGTCGCCCGGGACCGCGGGATTCCCCTGATCTTAACCCGGGCGGATACTTTTCAGGTGATGGAGCGTCTGGAAAAGGCCAAGCCGGCCCTGACCCTGAAAGACGAGTTCAAAGTCCGCCGCTTCCTGCAATTGATCGATGGGGCCAATGGCGGAAGCACGTGGGTGGAAGACCTCCTCTGAATGCGGAATTGGGAATGCGGATTGCGGAATAAAAACCATTGCCGGTTGCCAGTTGAACAGCCCTCGTCTTTAACCGGCAATAGAAAAACGGAAACGGGCAACCATTTATTTAAGGCACTTTAGGCATTGTCTTTATGCCCTGGCTCAAACGAATAAACTCCATGTCCCAGAGCGAAAAGGAGGGGCTATACCGGCTGCTCATCCCCCCTTCGCTCTTTAAGCGGTTCCTAATCAATCCCCTGACCTTCACCGACTTGGAGGGAAACCGCATGGCGCGGTTCTATTGCCCGGAGCGGGAAGAGACGGTGATGATCGAAGTGAAGCGCAAACTGGACGACCCGGACCCCATTTATTCCATCCAGGTATCGGATGGGCCGGACTATACCCAGGTGAACTGGGATTTTCTGATCGTGAATGATCCCGACGGTGAGCGGTTCAACATTGATGTGGATGAACAAGGGCGGGACACCATGTGGGGAAGGGCTTCCCGCAACCTGCCCGAGGAGATCAAAGCCCTGCAGGCGGGCATGGCCCCCGGTCAGGTCCGAAAGGGCCTGGGCATGACCCGGGAAGTCATCGCCGGTCTGGAGTATTTCGCCAGGATTTTGGACATTAAGACCATTAGCCTGGAAGCGCTCTTTTATCACAACGCCATTGTGTACGAGCGCTGCGGCTTTACCTATTTCGAGGGGTTCAAGCGTATGACCCGCATCCACCAGGCTTTTCAGCCGGGAGGAAAGCTTTCCAAGCTGCTGAACGGTTCAAGCCCTTTCCGCCAGCCGGGATTCGACAAGACCATCCGCGGCCGTTCCTGGGCCATCCATGACGGGGTGGTCAGCGAGATCGACGATGATATCCTCGACGAAGGCTGGTACTCCCCCAAAATGTACCTCCTGGTGGGCCAGCCCCGCACCACCACCACCTTCCCCGACGCCGTTTATTAGGAAAGCAATTCTATTTCTGGATCACTTTTCGGTCTTTATCGGTGAAGCATCTTCTTGTTTAATTCGTTTTGAAATCTTTTGAGCGAAGGAAAGGGCGGCATTCAGCCCTTCCTCCGTCTTATCTTGAATGATGACCCGAACGAAGAACCTCTTCTGGACAAAATCCACCCCGTATGAGAAAAGAGGAGTCGTATCAATCCGGGCCTTTTCTCCAAGGTCGGGGATTTCATTGCTGCGGCCCGGTTTGGCAAAAGGGTTTTCGTACAGGTCCAGAGCATTTGGGGGAGTTCCTTGGTTGAAAATGTACACCTCCAGGTCCACCCCTTTCGGCCCCCTGTAACTCTGTCCCGCAAATGAACGGAATCCATGCTGCATATAAAGGGCTGCTCCCCCATTCACGATCTTATAAAGTTCCTCATCATTTGAGGCTTGGAGAAGCTTTTCCGAACGCTTCCACCCCTGAATATCATCATCCGCCGGAAGAAGGCTCATCGTTCCAAGAAGCTTCTCCGGCTTCTCCGTGGCTTGATCCGCCCAGGAAAATGCTGGAAGCAGGATTGCAAATACCAATACCAGCAGCCCCCGAACCGTTGCTTTCATCGTGTAAATTCTACCCGAAGATATTTGAAATTTCTCTTCAGTCCCCTCCCCCTTTGACGGGCGAGGGTTAGGGTGGGGGTGAATCCAAAGATTTACCCCCACCCCTTTTCCCCCGCCCGCGAGGGGAGGGGATATTTTTTAACCTGAAAAGGAAATCCTTAGATTGAAATGTGTAAGAATCTACCCCTTTTTGTTTCGATGGATGGGGTTCACTTTCATTTCTTCAACCGGAGCCCCCAGCCCCAGCTTTATGGCCTGCTCAATGTGCAAGGAAGGAACAATGGGCAGGTTCTTTTTTTTCCTTTCCCCCTCGATGATCAGCCGGGCTTGATGATCGGTGGCCACCGGATCCGTTCCCACGATCAGGCCATTGTAAGCGAATTCGGGCTCTCCCATGGGCCCGCGGGTGTACACACCGAAGAGCGCATCCCCTACGATCAGGCGGGTCTTATTCCGGATATCCGGGGCGGTGTTGATCAGGGCGATCCGCTCGGCAATGGGCGCCCCCCGCCCGGCCCATTTATGGATGGGATTTTTCTCATCAATGGGGTGGTGAAACAGCAACTGGCGGGTTTTAATATCCTTCCCCACGGAGCCCACGTGATTTTTCAGGGCAAAGGTAATGCCGGCCTCAAAGTGATTCTTCAATACCGGAACGTTGATCAGGTGGGCGGGGCCCGTTAAAAGCCGGCTCAAGGGGGCCGGGTTCCCCTGGAGGTCCACCGTTTTCCCGGGATCAAAGGGATTCTCCAGTTTGTCCGTGGCGGCGGTCCGCACTCCCCGGAACTCCATGCTGACGTTCCACATTTCCGAATACCCCAAGGGGCCGCCCTCGGCGTCCCAAATGATAATTTTATCATTAGGGATTCCCAGCTTCACCAGTTCGTTCACGATGGCCGCCACCAATTTCGGCTGGGTCGGCACCCGCGGCATCTGGCAGTTCACCTTGATCCCCACCGCTTCCCCGGTTTTGTAAGAGGAAAAGAGAGAGGACCATCCTCCGCCGTTGGTCAGTGTCTTGACGGCTTCATTGAGCATTTCCCGGACCATTTTTCCGTCAATATTCGGACCGATCGTGGCGCTGTCATCTCGGATGACCACCGCCTCCCCCCAATGAGGATATTTCTCCGCCGCCTCGCCCTTGCCGGAAGGCAATCCCATAAGGGCCAGCCCGGCGGCTCCCGCGGCAGCGGTTTTCACGAACTCCCTACGGCTCATTGGATGCCCATCCTTTAAGTTTGAAGATGACATGCGGCTTGACTCCTTTCTGTTTTGAAGGAACTTATTTGAAGGCCGGTAAAAAAGACTTTATAAAACCGAAACAGGTTATCATAATTTTCGCCCGTCCGCCATAGCGGAAATCCTCTTACTCGTATCCAAGAATGACACTGGGTTTACCGTACTGTGAGTCCGAAAGCAAAGGCCAGATTCCCTCTTCTAGCTTTCAAGAGGGGTCTGCTCTTAATCCATTTTAATGAATGAATGGAACCGGATGAGTCAAAAGCAGACCTGACCCCTTTAGACTACCTGGCGATCTCCTGCATGATCGGCCGGCCGCTCCAGAGAGAAGTCCCCATCTCTCCCTGGAAAAACCCCTTCAAATATACCCCGTATTGGGCAAGGAGAGGCTTGTCGAGACCCAGTTTGGCCCGGAGGGCCGCCACATCGTCGGCATAGCTCTGCTCCGTGATCATCAGCTCCACGATATCGCCGGGCACCAGCCGGGAGATGGAAAAAATCAGGAACGAAACCAGGAGGAGGATGGGGATGAGGAGCAGTCCTCTTTTCAGACCGTAGCGAAGCATTTTCCCCCCTTGAGCATTCGCCAGCCAGGTTTGCCAGAAGTGAAGAAGACCTCATTTCTCCAGCATGAAAAGCCCCATCATGGAGTATTCGGCTTCAGAATCGGCAAGCTAGGGGGATTGTAATAAAAGAAAGGAAGAGGGTCAACGGGGATTGGCCGGAGAGAAAAAGAAAACCCTCACCCGCCCAAGGCCTCAATCATCTTCATGCTGGCTTTCGGCACACGGGTGAATTGGATGCCTGCGGATATGGTACCGTTGGATTGAAGGCGTACCACTTTGCCGTGCGCCTTCCAATCTTTCAGGGGCTCCTGATCGGCTTCCAGGAGAATCCGGAAGGGTTCACAGGGAATCGTGCCGCCTTCCAGCGAAAATTCCGAAAGGAAAGTTCCCCCCAGGCTGATGTTCTCCATCGTGGCCAGTCCCGCGTCCCGGCGGTAGGGAGTCCTGACGGAGTAGACCCCGATCTTTAAAGGAAGTTGCAGGGCCATCCGGGGCCACCGCCTTTGATGGCCATATGGCTGTCCTTCTTCGCGAACTTCCTGAAGAAGGTCGAGGAAGGTATAGATCGTCTTGGCCAATTCCTCGCGGGTCAAGGTCTCCTTACTCAGAACCTCATCTGCTCCCCAATCCAGGCAGCGCCTCACGCTGCGGGCCTTCCCTGCGCCGATGATCTTCAACGCCTGCTGATCGCCCATCCTCCGAAGGGACCGGATGATCTCCATACTGGAAATGTCGGGGAGCTCCTCATCCAGGACCAGAAGGTCCGGGCGCGCCTTAGAACAGGAGATCAACACATCGCCTCCAAAGACAACTCTCTCCAGTTCAACCCGTTCGTCTTCGGAGAGAGTTCTCTGGAACAGGGAGAATAATTGATCATCCGGGCTTCCCACGAGGATCCTTTTCTTTTCGACTGCCAGGGAATCCACGGGAAGGTTGTACTGCCTCATGAAGTTGATCAGGCTCTCTCGGCTGATGAGGCGTTCTCCCGTAATAGGATTTTTCTTCCCCTGGAAGATGCCCTTGTCGAAATTGCGGGAAATGGTTGACCGGGAGATATCGACCAGTTTGGCAGCTTCTCCGGTGGTGAGAAATTCTTTTGAGGTCATACCCTTTTCCTTTTGGCGCGGAGTAGAGGAATCATGGGACCGGGCAGCCCGTGTCGTATACCCGGGAAGGGAAGCCCCGGGTTCAATCCTACAAAGGAAGGATCACAGATTTTCGAGAAGACGGAAACCATTCCTTTAATCCCTAGCTAACAACAAAAAAAATATTTTGTCAAATTTTTTCTGCGGCCGGAAAAATTAAAAGTTCTGGCGGATTCCCATCCGCGACTCCTTCTCTTTTTTCCCCCGGGCCCCAGGCCCTTTTCCCCAAGGGCCATGGGCCATCCGTAGCGGAAAACGGATGGGTTGGAAAAATCTTGCGTCCATCCGGGCCCGGGTGTATCCTGGGATCAACTCTCCATTGACGGAGGGTTCTCATCCGATCTCGAAGCCTGTGCCTGTAACCTTCCATCCCGATGTGGGAGCGCTCTGCAAAGGAGGGTGCACGATGACAACGGGGCTGCCCCGGATCCTGAGTCCCAACCTGGGATGTCCACTCATCTTGTCTCATGACGAACTCAATTTCAAGGGCTTCGACGTCGTGATTGCGGCCGGGGCTGGTTCCCCTCCCGGTCATCTATCTTTGATAGCCCACCCTTCATTTCCAGGCGAGGGAACGGAGTTTCCCCTGGAGGTGAAAGACCCAGAAGAGTTGACCGAAGAGACCCTCCCCCCTGAATTTAAAAGCATCGAGGAGACCCGCTTTTTAATCAGTACGACCCTTCGTTTTTCCATATTTGCCGGCCAAGCCCGGTTTTTCGTCTATCGGGCCAAGCCAACCTTGCCCGTTGGTTCGGAGATGTTCCGCAAGATTGGACAGGACCTGCGGGCTACTCTCTACGATCTTTCCCTGATTGGGGAAGGACGGAAGACGGGGACGGTTTCCCATTCTTTATGCCTGCGTCCCCATCGCGATGGCCTTCGTTTCATTCATCTTACCGATCTGCATGTGGCCCTGCGGAACGACCTGTATGCGGACCATCTGGGGGAGAATATTCCCTTTCCAGCTTGCCCGAAAACCTCCCAGGAACCGCCCCAAACCCCCGGCCCTCCAGACGACGGCATCAACAATTTCAACGAGAATCTCCGCCGGTTTATCCGTTATGCCAATGATCTCGCGGATCAGGGAAAGATAGACTTTGTGCTGGTTCTGGGGGATCTCGTCGATTTCTTGCAACACGGGTTTTATGAACGGGAGGATTATGCCAATAACAATTTCCAGTTATTTCGGAAGCTGATTTTAGGAGCCGGAAATGAAGTTCACCGCCCCCGGCCAAATCCCGGCTTGAAGGTGCCCGTCTTTACCAGCACGGGGAACCACGACTGGAGGTTCTTCCCGTATGATATCGCTGTTCACCATTCGGTCTTTGGAGTGAAGAAAGAAATCGCGGAGCAATTCGGTCTTTTCTGGGCGAACGAGCAGGAGGAAATCACCCAGAAGGTTGAAGCCGTCTATGCCAGCTTGCTGCGTGAAGGTTCTCCCATCTCCAACCGGACCTGGCTGGGCAAGCTGATTAACTGGGGGTTGCAGCGTCTGCAGAAATGGCAGGTTCAACTCCTAACTCCTTTAACCGCCTCAGCGCTGACAGGAATGCTGCCCAGCATCCCCTGGATCGGGGAATATCTCCATCGATTTCTCGGTTCCTATGATCCTCTGCTGCTGAGCGCGATTACCCTTCTCGTCGTACCGGTGGTCATGGGGGTGTTAACGGGTTTCATAAAGGGGTATGTGCGCAGCAGGATCGTGGATTTGCTGGCCATCGAGGCCGGCTGGCGGGCGCTCAAAGACTATTTTCTGACCATCAACCCCTTTTTCAATTATGCCTTTCGTGTGGGCTCGAACTACTTTCTCGTCCTGGATACGGGCCATGACTGTCTCCGAGCGCAGTACCTCTGGGACGACGGGGACAAAAAGTTAAGCCCTCTTTCCATTCATGATAACACCATAGGTCAATCGCCCGATTCCATGGCCTTTTACGATATCAATGAATATTACCCCTACAGCCAGATTACCTGGATTGACCGGTTGATGCAGCGGATAACCCAGGAGGCGAGGAAAGAAAATCAGCCGGTCAGGGTTTTCATCGGCCTTCACGCCCCTCCAGCCAACCTTTCCAAGAAGAAAAAGAAAGAGGCGGAGACAGAAGCCCAGGGTAAACCCGAAGGCTATCTGCTGGAAGAAAAACGGTTCAACATCCGCTTTGGGACCATCAACCACTTTCTGAGCCACTTTTTCCACCTTTGCCTGGGGCGAATCGAGCAGGACCCGACCTTCCAGCGATATCTTCCCGTGGACATGGTCCTGGCCGGGCATGCCCACTGGAAAATGGAGTTCCGCCTGGCCTGGGACGAAAAAAAGAAAGGGCCGTTGGTTTACTTAGGGAATTTCACGGGGGAAATGGCCAGCTTCAGGAAGGACCATGAAAAACTCCGGCCCTTCCTCTTCCAGACCCCCGCCTGCGGACCGAGGGAGGAATTTTCCCCCGCGCCGCCTTACTTCCGACTAGTGGAAATTGACGGGCAAGGAAAGATCCTTTCGGCCGGAGTTATGGAACTGGATGGAAAAGGGGGAGCGAAGAAGGCCGATCTTCCGGATTTCTGATCTTTTTCTTGACACGGCTCTTCCCTTTTTCTCATAATGGAAATAAACAAAAGGAACCAGCGGCGGATTTTTGCCGGCAGGACAAGGAGGACGCAGGATGACCCGGTTTCTCAACAAATGGATCGCCTGGTACCTGGTTGTGGCCATGTTCGTCATCGGGATTACCCCCCGCGTATACGCCGGGTTTGCCCCGTCGGAGATGATCGGTCTTTCCCCGGCCGAGC
>Ga0079037_100000936_pt1 | contig 14427 bp, 13 predicted proteins | sample Mud3Dept4metaG_FD_71479 | JGI IMG/M metagenome (GOLD analysis project Ga0079037, IMG submission 71479) | Freshwater wetland microbial communities from Ohio, USA, analyzing the effect of biotic and abiotic controls - Mud 3 Core 4 Depth 4 metaG | ecosystem: Environmental > Aquatic > Freshwater >... | reverse complement strand
GGCATGGGCGGCATGTCCGGGATGTCGGGCATGGGCGGCATGTCCGGGATGTCGGGCATGGGCGGCATGTCCGGGATGTCGGGCATGGGTGGCATGTCCGGGATGTCGGGCATGTCCGGCATGGGCGGCACCACCATCATCAACATTTACCCTGGATAGGCCTTCCCGGCTCCGCGAAGCAAGAAAAAAGCGGCCTTCTTCGGAAGGCCGCTTTTCTTCATCGAGGCCCCGCAGGGAGGCCAGCCGTCAGTCGACGAGCTCGGCCTCGACGATCCGCTCGAAGCGCAGCTCCCCGGCGGTGGCGTCGACGCGCACCGTGTCGCCCGGGCGGAAGTGCCCGGCGAGGATCTCCTGTGCCAGCGGGTTCTCCAGCTGCGCCCGGATGGCCCGCTTGAGCGGCCGCGCGCCGTAGACCGGGTCGAAGCCCGCCTCGCCGAGCAGGTCGAGCGCGGCGGGGCTCACCTCGAGGCCGATGTCCCGGTCGCCGAGCCGCTTGCGCAGGTAGCCGATCTGGATGTCCGCGATGCGGCGGATCTGCTCGCGACCGAGCGGGTGGAACACCACGATCTCGTCGAGGCGGTTGATGAACTCGGGCCGGAAGTGGCGCCCGACCACCTCGAGGACCGCCGCCTTCATGTCGTCGTAGTGCTCCTCCCCGGCCATCTCCTGGATCAGCTGCGAGCCGAGGTTCGAGGTCATGACGATCACGGTGTTGCGGAAGTCGACCGTGCGCCCCTGACCGTCGGTCAGGCGGCCGTCGTCCAGCACCTGGAGCAGGACGTTGAAGACGTCCGGGTGGGCCTTCTCCACCTCGTCCATCAGCACCACGCTGTAAGGGCGGCGGCGCACCGCCTCCGTGAGATAGCCGCCTTCCTCGTAGCCCACGTAGCCCGGCGGCGCGCCGATCATCCGCGCCACCGAATGCTTCTCCATGAACTCGGACATGTCGAGGCGCACCATCGCCTCCTCGGTGTCGAACAGGAATTCGGCGAGCGCCTTGCACAGCTCGGTCTTGCCCACGCCGGTCGGGCCGAGGAACAGGAACGAGCCACTCGGCCGGTTGGGGTCGGAGAGGCCCGCCCGGGTGCGCCGGATGGCGTTGGCGACGGCCGTGACCGCTTCCTTCTGCCCCACCACCCGCTTCGCGATCACCTGCTCCATCTGCAGCAGCTTCTCCTTCTCGCCCTCGAGCATCTTTGCGACAGGAATGCCCGTCCACTTCGACACCACCTGGGCGATCTCCTCGTCAGTGACCTTGTTGCGCAGCAGCTTCATCTCCTGGAGCTCGGCCTGCGCGGCCGCCTCGAGCTGGCGCTTCAGCTCCGGGATGCGGCCGTACTGCAGCTCCGACATGCGCGTCAGGTCGCCGGCGCGGCGCGCGGTCTCCAGCTCGACGCCCGCCTTGTCCAGCGCCTCCTTGATGTGCGTCGTCCCCTGCAGCGCGGCCTTCTCGGCCTTCCACACCTCCTCGAACTCCGAGAACTCGCGCCCGACCTTCTGGATCTCGGTCTCGAGGTCTCCGAGGCGCTTCCTCGAGGCCTCGTCCTTCTCCTTCTTGAGGGCTTCGCGCTCGATCTTGAGCTGGATGAGCCGCCGGTCGAGCTTGTCCATCTCCTCCGGCATGGAGTCGATCTCCATGCGGATCTGGGACGCAGCCTCGTCGACCAGGTCGATCGCCTTGTCGGGCAGCTGGCGGTCGGTGATATAGCGGTGCGACAGGGTGGAGGCGGCGACGATCGCCGGGTCGGTGATCTCGACGCCGTGGTGCACCTCGTAACGGCCCTTCAGGCCGCGCAGGATCGCGATCGTGTCCTCGACCGATGGCTCGTCCACCAGCACCTTCTGGAACCGCCGCTCGAGGGCCGCGTCCTTCTCGATGTACTTGCGGTACTCGTCCAGCGTCGTCGCGCCGATGCAGTGCAGATCGCCACGCGCCAGCGCCGGCTTCAGCATGTTGCCGGCGTCCATGGCGCCCTCCGCCTTGCCGGCACCGACCATCGTGTGGAGCTCGTCGATGAACAGGATCACCCGGCCTTCCTGCTTCGCGACGTCGTTCAGCACGGCCTTCAGGCGCTCCTCGAACTCGCCGCGGAACTTGGACCCCGCGATCAGCGCGGCCATGTCGAGGATCAGCAGGCGCTTGCCCTTGAGGCCCTCCGGGACCTCGCCGTTCACCACGCGCTGCGCCAGACCCTCGACGATGGCCGTCTTGCCGACACCCGGCTCACCGATCAGCACGGGGTTGTTCTTGGTGCGCCGCTGCAGGATCTGGATGACCCGGCGGATCTCGTCGTCACGCCCGATCACCGGGTCGAGCTTGCCCTGCTCGGCGCGCTGGGTCAGGTCGACGGTGTATTTCTCGAGCGCCTGACGCTGGTCCTCGGCGTTCGGGTCGTCCACCTTCTGGCCGCCTCGGATCCGGTCGATGGCCTGCTCGATCGCGCCTTTCGCCGCGCCAGCCTTCCGCAGCATGTCGCCGAGCGCGCCGCGGTCGTCGAGCGCGGCGAGCACGAACAGCTCGGACGACACGTAGGCGTCCTTGCGCTGCTGGGCGAGCTTGTCGGTCTGGTTCAGCAGCCGGCCGAGGTCGTTGGACACGTGCACCTCGCCGCCGGTACCCTCGACCCGCGCCAGCCGGTCGAGCGCCTCCCCCAGCGCCGAGCGCAGCTGGTTGACGTTGACGTCCGCCTGGCTCAAGAGATGCCGCACGGTGCCGCCCTCCTGGTCCAGCAGCGCGGTCATCAGGTGGACCGGCTCGATGAACTGGTGGTCGCGGCCGACCGCGAGGCTCTGGGCATCGGCCAGGGCCATCTGGAACTTGCTGGTCAGTCGGTCAGGGCGCATGGCGCAATAACTCCGGCTTTCATGAGGTTATCGGGGATTTGGGGCGGCCGGCCGGCGAATTCAAGGCCTCGTCGACCAGCGGCCGCGGACCTCCGCGGAAGAGTCGTGGTCGCGAGGAGCGCAGCGACGTGACGACCCAGAAACTCTGCCAGTGACACCGAGGCACGATGCATACGGCCCCCGCCCCTCGACCCTTCCTGCCGCCCTGGCTCCGCTGGCACGACTGGCTGACCGCCATCGGCCACTGGCTGAACGGCAGCCGGTGGGAGGGCGGTTACGCCGTCATGCTGCTCGCCTTCGTCCTCATCTACCAGCTCGCCAGCCCGATCGTCCTCGGCGACACCGACATGTGGTACCACCTCAACGGCGGGCGGTACTTCTGGGAGCACGGCGAGGTGCCGACTTCGCCGTTCTTCAGTTTCAACGAGCCCGAACGGACCTGGGTCAACTATTACTGGGGCTTCCAGGCCGTCGTGTTCAAGGTTCACGAGGTCACGGGCTACCAGGGCCTCGTGATCCTGCGCGCATTGCTGGTGGTCGCCGGCCTGGCGATGATCTGGCGGGTGATCGCCGGCTTCCGCCAGCCCGAGACGGCTGGCCTCGCGCTGCTGGTCCTGCTCGCACTCTACGTCGTCCTGGTCGACGGTCGCGCCCACCAGCTCCGGCCTCACCTGGTCTCCTATTTCTTCATCCCGTTCTTCATCTACATGCTGGAGCACCGACCGCGCCTGGTCTGGTCGTTGCCGCCGGCGATGGCAATCTGGGTCAACCTGCACGGCGTGGAGTGGGTCGTCGGCGCGCTGGTCGGCGGCGCCTACCTCCTCGAGCTCATCCTCGACCGCCGGCGCGGCATCGCAAGGCCCTACCGGGACTGGCGGTTCGCAGCGGGGATCGTCGCGTGCCTGCCCGCCCTGCTCCTGAACCCGCACGGACCTGCCGTCCTGACGGCGCCGTTCGTCCACCCGGCGGACCTGACGCAGTACGTCAACGAGATGCAGCCCCTGTCCTGGCAGGCGTTGTCCACCTTCGTCACGCAGAGCGGCCAAGTCGGCGCACAGAGCGCGTTCGTGCTGCTGCTCGTCTTCTCCCTCTATGCCGCGGTGACGTCCTTGGTTGCGCGCCGGCCCCGTCTGTCCCACCTCCTGCTGCTGGCCGGCGGCCTGCTCCTTCTCACCCGGGGCACCCGGTTCATCTGGGAGTGGGCGCTGCTCGCCCTGCCGCTGCTCGGGGCCCAGGCCGCCGCATTCCGCCAGCGGGCGCAGGAAGGACATGCCATCTCGCCGGGCCGGGCGCTCGGCCTCGCCCTGCTGCTCGTGCCCTTCATGACGCTGGGCAGACAGATCGAGCCATCGAAGCCTTATCCGTTCGATGCCGACGGCCTGCCGGTAGCTACTGCCGCCTTCCTGCGGAGCAACGCGGGCCAGGGCAACCTGCTCATGAGCCCCTCGCTCGGCGGCTACACGCAGTGGGTGCTGAGCCCGAAGATCCGCATCTTCTCCGACATGGAGCTGCCGCCCTTCGACGACTGGGACATGTTCCGGATATACGCCGCGAACAGGAGCGCCGAGGCTTTCAGGCGACTCCTCGGGGAGCACCCGGTCGACTTCATCCTCGTGGAGCTGCGCAGCCGGCCGATGGCGGCGTTCGTGAAGGATTCCGGCGAGTTCGCGCCCGTGTTCTTCGACGATGCCGCCGTCCTCTACGCCCACCGGCAGCGCCAGGCCACGCTGGTCGCGCAGCACGAGCTGAAGTCGCTGAACCCCTTCAACCTCAAGGACGACAAGAACCACGCCGGCGAGAAGACACCGCTCGCCGACCGGCTGTCCGAGCTCGAGAGGATCGAAGGCCTGTCCGGCGGGGGCAACCGCGTCCTGCACGCGCTGACCCGACTGCTGGTCGACGCCAAGCGCTACCCGGATGCCGAGAAATGGGCGGACCGTTTTGTCGACACGCAGCCCCGGGACCCGAACAGCCATCTCTTGAAGGGCGTCATCCTCGAGAACACCGACCGGTGCCCCGAGGCGATCGCGCATTTCGAGCGCGCGTTCCCGGTGGCCGGGGAGGACCTCCGCCCGGCGCTGCACCAGCACCTGGGCAGCTGCCGATACCTGATGAAGGATTTCTCCGCGGCCTATGCGCATTTCAACGCGGGCGTGAACATCTATCTTCGCGACGAGGCCAGTGAGACGCTGTACCAGTACGCCTTCTCGGCCGTCATTGCCGGCGACCCGGCCCGGGCCAGGATGCTGCTCAGAGCGATCCTCTACCAGACGCCGGAGAAGGAGGAAGGGCTCCTGAAGCGTGCGCGCGGCCTGCTGGACGAAGTCGATACCGATCCGTCGCTGGCCAAGAGCATTGTCGGGAGCCTGTTCCAATGACTGCGCCAGACGACTACGGCCGTCCGCCGCCGCGTGACCTCAGGATTGCGGTCCTCGTACCCTGTCACAACGAGGAGGGGGCCATCCACGCGGTGGTCGGCGACTTCCGGGCCGCATTGCCCGGCGCGGTCGTCTACGTCTACGACAACAATTCCACCGACCGGACCGTCGACGCGGCTGCCGCGGCCGGCGCGGTGGTGCGCCGCGAGGTGCAGCAGGGCAAGGGACATGTCGTACGCCGCATGTTCGCCGACGTCGAAGCGGACATCTACGTGCTGGTCGATGGTGACGGAACCTACGACGCCAGTGCCGCACCCCTGCTGATCGATCGGCTGTTGTCCGACCGGTGCGACATGGTCAACGCCAGGCGGATCGACCAGGGGGCACTGGCGTACCGGCGGGGCCACCGGTTCGGCAACCGCCTGCTCACCGGCATGGTGGCCCGGCTGTTCGGTGCCCGCTTCGAGGACATGCTGTCCGGCTACCGCGTGTTCTCGAGGCGTTTCGTGAAGTCGTTCCCCGCGCTGTCGACCGGCTTCGAGATCGAGACCGAGCTGACGGTACACGCCCTCTCGCTCGCAATGCCCGTTGCGGAGATTCCGACCGCCTACGTCGAACGCACTGAAGGCACGCAGAGCAAGCTGCGCACGGTGCGCGACGGCCTGCGCATCCTCGGCACGATCGTCCAGTTCACGAAAGAGGAGCGGCCGCTGTTCTTCTTCTCGCTGGGCTTTGTCGCGCTGGCCGGCCTGTCGGTGGCGCTGGCGGCCCCGGTGATCCTCGAGTGGGTGGAGACTGGCCTCGTCCCGCGGTTCCCGACGGCCATCCTGTCCGCCAGCATCATGGTGCTCGCGTTCCTGAGCCTGGCCAGCGGAATCATCCTGAGCTCGGTGACGCGGGCGCGTCGCGAGATGCGCCGGCTGCAATATCTGGCCACGCCCTGGCTGCGATCGGACCGGGACCTCTGACGGTCGGTCCCGTGGCGATTGGCCGCCAGTTCCTGCGTTTCCTCGTGGTCGGCGGGGTCGGATTCGTCGTGGACGGAGGTCTGCTGATGGTGCTCCTGAACACGACGCGGATACCCGTCCTCCCGGCGCGGCTCCTGTCGTTCTCGGTGGCCGTCACGGTCACTTGGCTGCTGAATCGCCTGTTCACCTTTCGGCACCTGGCGAGCGGCCAGCGGCTCTCCGAGTGGCGGCGCTACGTCGCCGTCAATGGCGTTGGCGGGGCAATGAACCTGGGGATCTTCACGCTGCTGGTCACGGTGGCGCCGTCGCCCGTCGGCCATCCCTTGGTGGCCTTCGCGATCGCCTCGGCCGCCGCCCTGTTCTTCAATTTCGTCGGCTCCCGCACGTTCGCCTTCCGCGGAAGGCCGGGCCCGGGCGAGCGTCAGGACGGCGCGCCGCCCTTCTGATACACCTTCCGCCGGAACAGGTCGGTCCGGCGGCTGACCACGCGGTCGATGAACAGAAGTCCGTCGAGGTGGTCGATCTCGTGCTGGACGGCGCGGGCCTCGAAGCCCTCCATCGCGAGCTCGAGCGGGTTGCCGTGGGGATCCTGCGCCCTGAGGGTGATGCGGGTCGCGCGGATGACGTTGCCGGTGTAGTCGGGGACGGACAGGCAGCCTTCACGCCCCATCTCGTAGCCGTCCCACTCGGTGATCTCCGGGTTCACCAGGATCAGGTGGCCGTGATTCGGCACCGGCTTGCGCAGGGTCGAGCAGTCGACGATGACGATGCGCTGGAGGCGGTCGACCTGCGGCGCAGCGATGCCGACCGCGGCCGGCCCCGCCTGCCGCGTCTCCTCGAGATCGGCGATGAAGGCGCGCAGCTCGTCGTCGAAGACGGTCACCGGGCGCGACTCCTGCTTGAGCCGCTCGTCCGGGATGGCGAGGATCTCGAGCACCGCCATGGCACCGGTCAGCCGTAGAGCGTGTCGATGGCGGACACCTGGACGTCGACGCCCTCGCCCGCGAGCGGCGCGACCGCCGCCTGCAGCTGCTCGAGCGGTACGTCGCTGTAGCCCTCGATGTGCATGATGTACACGGGCTGCCGCTCGGTGCCGGCCACGTCGGACGCGAGGTCGAGGATGTTGAACCCCGCCTGCGCGAGCGCGCCCGTGACCTGCGCGACGATCCCGGCACGGTCGGCGCCGCTGACCCGGACCCGCACGTTCGGCACGACGTGCCGGTGCAGTCCGCCGCCGATCGCGTCGACGTGGGCGCGCAGACCGAGCGGCTCCGCGACCGGGCGCACCGCATCCGCGACGGCGGCCGCGGACGGCGCGCCCGACACCATCATCATGATGGTGAAGTTGCCGCCGAGCCGCATCATCGAGGTCTCGCCGAGATTCATGGCGCGGGCGTACAGGGCGCGGGTGACGGCCGCGACGATCCCCGCGCGGTCCTCGCCGATGAGCGTGAGCATGTACCAGTCGGTCACGTGGCCAGCCTCCTTCGATTCGCAGCCGATCGGGCGACGCTGACGCCCGGTCAGTCCCTCAGCCAGATCAGGGACGCCATTCTGCCGGTGGCGCCGTCCCGCCGGAAAGAAAAGAAACGGCCCGCGTCCGCGTAGGTGCACAGGCCGCCGCCGCCCACCCAGCCGACGCCGCACCGCGCCAGGCGGCGGCGCGCGAGGCCGTACAGGTCCGCGAGCCAGCGGCCGGCCGGCGAGGGCGCGAAGCAGCCGGCCGCGCCCGCGTCCTCCGCGAGGAAGGCCTCGCGGACCTCGGCGCCGACCTCGAAGGCCTGGGGGCCGATGGCGGGACCGAGCCAGGCGAGGACATCCGCCGCAGCCACGGGCGCGCGTGCGACGGTGCTCTCGAGCACCCCCGCGACGAGGCCGCGCCAGCCCGCGTGGGCCGCGGCGGCCCAGTCGCCCTGCCGGCTGCAGAACAGGACCGGCAGACAGTCGGCGGTGAGCACGGCGCAGACTGCGCCGGGCCGCGTGGTGGCGGCCGCGTCCGCCGCGCAGGGCATGCCATCGGGCGCGGTGTCGGCGTCCACCACGTCGCAGCCATGGACCTGCTGGAGCCAGAAGGGTGCGGCCGGCAGGGCGAGATGCGCCTGCAGGCGCCGCCGGTTCTCGGCGACCCGGCGCGGGTCGTCGCCGACGTGATCGGCGAGGTTGAGGCTGTCCCAGGGTGCGCCGCTCACGCCGCCGCAGCGCGTGGTGATCGCAGCCCGCACGACGGCTGGTGCCGGCCAATCGGGGTACAGGCACTCGATCATGGAGCGGGGCCCTCCGCATCGGCGCGCAGCGCGGCCAGCAGCCGCTCCATGTCGGCCGGGACCGGCGACTCCCACTCGAGCCAGTCACCGCTGGCGGGATGGGCGAGGCCCAGTCGATGCGCGTGCAGGGCCTGCCGGCCGAAGCTGCGCAGGGCCTCGACCAGCGCCGGTGACGGCCGTGGCGGCAGCCGCGGGCGGCCGCCATAGACCGGGTCACCGACGATCGGGTGCCGGACGTGGGCGAGGTGCACGCGGATCTGGTGCGTCCGGCCGGTCTCGAGGTTGACCCGCAGGTAGCTGTGGGCGCGGAATCGCTCGAGCACGCGGAAGTGCGTCACCGCCGGCTTCCCCGCCGTCGTGACCGCCATGCGCGTGCGCGCCGTCGGGTGCCGCCCGATCGGGGCCTGCACCGTCCCGCCGGCGACCACCGAGCCGGCGACGACGGCCCGGTACTCGCGCTTGACGGCACGCGCCTGCAGCGCCTCGACGAGCCGCCGGTGCGCGGCGGGGGTGCGCGCGACGACGAGCAGCCCGCTGGTGTCCTTGTCGAGGCGGTGCACGATCCCCGACCGCGGCAGCACCGCGAGGGCGGGGTCGACGTGCAGCAGCGCATTCTGCAGCGTGCCTTCCCAGTTGCCCGCGGCCGGGTGCACCACCAGGGCGGCCGGCTTGTCGATCACGAACAGCTGGTCGTCCTGGTAGACGATGTCGAGCGGAATCGCCTCGGGCTGCACCTCGCCCTGCGGCTCCAGGACGGCATCGAGGTCCACGCGCTCGCCGCCCGAGACCCTGTCCCGCCCCCGCGGCACCCGGCCGTCGACCCGCACCCTGCCCTCGCGGATCCACTGCTGCAGGCGGCTGCGCGAGAAATCGCCGAACAGCGTGGCGAGCACCTGATCCAGCCGCTGGCCGGCCATGCTCGGGCCCACTCGGGCGGACAGATGCTGTGCGGTCGGGGCGGTCACGGCTGGCCAGGAAGCGGTTCTCGGCCCTTAGGGTATACTGCGGCGCCTTCGACAGCCTGCCACCGGCACACCCGACGATGACGATCCTGCGCCTCCTCTCGACCCTGGCCCTCGTGCTTGCCCTCGCGGGCTGCGGCCTGCTGCCCGAAGAAAAGGACGAGACCAAGGGCTGGTCGGCGCAGAAGCTCTACACCGAGGCCTCCACGGCCCTGGGCAATGGCGATTACACCAACGCGATCAAGTACTACGAGAAGCTCGAGGCGCGTTACCCCTTCGGGCGCTACGCGATGCAGGCCCAGCTCGACGTCGCCTACGCCTACTACCGCTCGGAAGAGCCGGCGCAGGCCATCGCCGCCGCCGATCGCTTCATCAAGCTCTACCCCAACAGCCCCGCAACCCCCTACGCCTACTACCTCAAGGGCATCGTCAACTTCAACCTGAGCCTCGGCCTGCTGGAGCGCTACCTCCCGACCGACCCCTCGCAGCGCGACGCTGGCGCCGCCCTGGAGGCCTACAAGGATTTCGAGGAGCTGGTGCGCCGCTTCCCGGACAGCGAATACGCCAAGGATGCGCGCCAGCGCATGCTGTACCTGCGCAACAACCTGGCGCGCTACGAGGTCCACGTCGCGCGCTACTACCTCAACCGCGGCGCCTATCTCGCGGCTGCGAATCGTGCGGGCTACGTCGTCGACCGGTTCCAGCGCAGCCCGGCGGTCCGCGACGCGCTGGAGGTCATGGCGCAGGCCTACGACAAGCTGGAGATGCCGCAGCTCGCCGACGACGCCCGCCGGGTGCTCGCGCTCAACGAGCAGCAGGGGTCCTTCGCGGCCGCCCCGATCAAGGTCGAGGAGAAGGCCTGGAGCCAGAAGGTCTGGGACTACCTCGAGTTCGACCAGAACTGAGCGGGCTAGATCGCCGCTTCGTCCTGCTCGCCGGTGCGGATCCGCACCACGCGCTCGACCGCCGACACGAAGATCTTGCCGTCGCCGATCTTGCCCGTCCGGGCGGCATGGGTGATCGCCTCGATGCAGTCCTCGAGCTGGTCGTTCCTGACGACGATCTCGATCTTCACCTTCGGCAGGAAGTCCACGACGTACTCGGCACCGCGGTAGAGCTCGGTGTGCCCCTTCTGCCGGCCGAAGCCCTTCACCTCGGTCGCCGTCATCCCGGTCACGCCGATCGCCGACAGAGCCTCGCGGACGTCGTCGAGTTTGAAGGGCTTGATGATGGCGTCGATCTTCTTCATGGCCTCGGTCCTGGATGAGTGGGCGGCGGCATTGTATCAGGCCGGCCCTGACCGGAACCCGCTGGTCAACGGGTAGCGCCGGTCGCGGCCGAAGGCGCGCCGGGTGATCTTGATGCCGGGCGGCGCCTGGCGCCGCTTGTACTCGTTCCGGTCCACCATGCGTGCCACCCGCTGCACGGTTGCCGGGTCGAAGCCCTCGGCGATGATCTCCGCAACGCTGCAGTCCTGCTCGACGTAGCGTTCGAGGATGGGGTCCAGCACCTCGTAAGGCGGCAGGCTGTCGCTGTCCTTCTGGTCGGGCCGCAGTTCGGCGGACGGCGGGCGGTCGATGATCCGACGCGGGATCACCTCGACCTGTCGATTGCGCCACTCCGCCAGGCGGTAGACCAGCAGCTTGGGCACGTCCTTGATGGGCGCGAAACCGCCCGCCATGTCGCCGTACAGCGTCGCGTAGCCGACCGACATCTCGCTCTTGTTGCCGGTGGTCAACAGGATCCGGCCGGTCTTGTTGCTGACCGCCATGAGGACGATGCCTCGGCAGCGCGCCTGGATGTTCTCCTCGGTGACGTCCGCGGGCAGCCCCCGGAATTCCTGCTCGAGCATGCCGAGGAAGGCCCGGAAGGCGGGCTCGATCGGGATGAGCGAGTACTCGACGCCAAGCCGGCGCGCCATGTCCGCCGCATCCTCGTTGCTGATGTCGGCCGTGTAGCGCGAGGGCATCGACAGCACCTCGACCTGATCGGCGCCGAGCGCGTCGACCGCAAGGCACAGCACCAGGGCCGAGTCGATGCCGCCGGACAGGCCGATCACGGCGCCGTGGAAGCCGTTCTTGCGCACGTAGTCGCGCACCCCGAGCACCAGGGCGCGGTAGATCGCCTCGTCCTCCGCGAGGGTCGGCGCACACCCGCCGGGCGCGACCTCACAGCCGCCGTCGGCTGTCACCTCCACCACCGCCAGTGTCTCGGCGAAGTAGTCGAGCCGGTGCGCCAGTGTCCCGCCCGCATCCACCACGAAGGAACCGCCGTCGAACACCAGCTCGTCCTGGCCGCCGACCAGGTTCACGTACACGATGGGGAAGCCGTTCTCGCGGGCGCGCCTGCCCACGAGCTCCTCGCGCTCCGGCGCCTTGCCCTTGTGGAAGGGCGAGGCGTTCAGGTTGACGAGCAGCCGGGCGCCTGCCTCCCTCGCCCCCGCCGCCGGCGCCGGGAACCAGATGTCCTCGCAGATCGTGACGCCGACCGGCACGCCGTGCAGCTCGACGACGCAGGGCGCGCCGCCCGGCTCGAAGTAGCGCTTCTCGTCGAACACGCTGTAGTTGGGCAGCAGGGCCTTGAAGTACTCGGCCACGACCCGCCCGTCGCGGACCACGCCGGCAGCGTTGAAGCGCTTGCCGTCCTCGATGCGCGGGTAGCCGAGGATGACAGCGATGCCGGACACTGCGGCGCAGAGCTGTTCGATGCCCTGCGCGACGCGCTGGTCGAACTCCGGCCGCAGCAGCAAGTCCTCCGGCGGGTAGCCGGTCAGGGTCAGCTCGGGGAAGACGACGACGTCGGCACGGAGCCCGTCGCGCGCCTTCGTCGCGGTTTCGATGACGCGGCGGACGTTGCCGTCGATGTCACCGACCAGCAGGTCGATCTGCGCCAGTGCAATGCGAAGGGCCACGGTCTCGCCGTCCTCTGCTGCCGCGCGGACAGCATAGACGAAGGACCGGTGCAGGTCCTACCGTTCGAACGGGACGGCGCAGCAGCTCAGGGACGAGACCGGGTCAGGAGCCGGTCCAGCGCATTGGCGAAGGCCTGGCGGTCGGCCTGGCTCAGGGGCGGCGGCCCGCCGGTCACCTGCCCCGTGCCGCGCATGAGCTCCATGAAGTCCCGCATGACCAGGCGCTCGCGGATCGTGTCCGGCGAGTAGCGCTCGCCGCGCGGGTTGATCGCGTGCGCGCCTTTCGCGAGCACTTCGGCAGCGAGCGGGATGTCCGCCGTGATCACCAGGTCACCCGCCACGAGGGCCTGCACGATGTGGTTGTCGGCGACGTCGAAGCCCTTCGCCACCTGCACGGCGGAGACGAACTGCGACGGCGGGACGCGCACGGCCTGGTTGGCCACCAGGACCACCGGCAGGCAGCGCCGCTCCGCGGCGCGGAACAGGATCTCCTTGATCGGCCCCGGGCAGGCGTCGGCATCCACCCAGATGCGCATGAGCGAACGCCTGCCTGCGTTACCGCCGGCCTGGCTACGGGCGGGGGCCGCGGCCAGCGCCGCTGGGGCCGCTACCGCCGGCTGCGCGGTTGCCCGCAGTGCGCTGGCCACCCTTCGACTGGGGCCGTGGTGCGGCGTGCCCGGTGCGGCCTGGCGTGGTAGAGCCCTGCGACGACGGGGCGCGGCGGCCGTGCCCCTGCCCGCCACCGCCCTGCCGGCCTCGCCCGTTCACGATCGGCTCCGGGCGGATCGAGAGGTCGGGCGCGTAGCCCGGGACGACGACGCGCGGGATCTCGCGCTTGAGCAGCCGCTCGATGTCCTTGAGCAGGCCGTGCTCGTCCACGCAGACGAGCGACAGGGCCTCGCCCTCGTTTCCGGCGCGGCCCGTGCGTCCGATGCGGTGGACGTAGTCCTCCGCGACGTGCGGCAGCTCGAAGTTGACCACGTGCGGCAGCTGGTCGATGTCGATGCCGCGCGCGGCGATGTCGGTGGCCACGAGCACGCGGACCGCCCCCTGCTTGAAGTCGCCGAGCGCCCGCGTGCGCGCACCCTGGCTCTTGTTGCCGTGGATCGCGGCCGCGCTGATGCCGTCGCGCACCAGCTGCTCCGAGAGGCGGTTGGCCCCATGCTTGGTGCGCGTGAAGACCAGCACCTGCCGCCAGCCGTTCGCGCCGATGAGGTGGGACAGCAGCTCGCGCTTGCGCTCCCGGTCGACCGGGTGGATCACCTGCGCCACCCGCTCGGCGGGCGCGTTGCGGCGCGCCACCTCGATCATCGCCGGCGCGTCGAGCAGGCTGTCGGCGAGCTGCCTGATCTCGTCGGGGAAGGTCGCCGAGAAGAGCAGGTTCTGCCGCGCCGCGGGCAGCAGCGCGAGGATGCGGCGGATGTCGCGGATGAAGCCCATGTCCAGCATGCGGTCGGCCTCGTCCAGGACGAGGATCTCGACCCGCGAGAGGTCGATCGTGCGCTGCGAGACGTGGTCGAGCAGCCGGCCGGGCGTCGCCACCAGGATGTCGACGCCGCGGCGTAGCGCGTCGATCTGCGGGTTGATCTTCACGCCGCCGAAGATCACGGCGCTGCGCAGCGGCAGGTGCTTGCCGTAGGTCCGCACGCTCTCGGCGACCTGGGCGGCGAGCTCGCGCGTGGGCGTCAGCACCAGGGCGCGGATCGCGTGGCCGCGGGTCGCGGGGACGCGTGCCCCGTGCAGGCGCTGGAGCATCGGCAGCGCGAAGCCCGCCGTCTTGCCGGTGCCCGTCTGGGCGCCGGCCATTATGTCGCGCCCGTCGAGGATGGCGGGAATCGCCTGCATCTGCACAGGCGTGGGCTCGGTGTAGCCCTGCTCGGCGACGGCACGGCGCAGTTCGGCCAGCAGGCCGAGGGAATCGAATGACATTGAATGGGTGCTCGTGTGATGGCCTGGCGCGAGCCAACGGCTCCGCACCGGTCTCAGGCGGATGAAGAGACGATCTGACTGGAGGTAAAGCCGGAAGGAGTTACCGCAATCGGTCGGCGCGCAGACCGGACAGCGCGCGAGGAGGGCGCAGTGTACGCGATGGCCGCCGAA
>Ga0079037_100000934_pt1 | contig 14437 bp, 10 predicted proteins | sample Mud3Dept4metaG_FD_71479 | JGI IMG/M metagenome (GOLD analysis project Ga0079037, IMG submission 71479) | Freshwater wetland microbial communities from Ohio, USA, analyzing the effect of biotic and abiotic controls - Mud 3 Core 4 Depth 4 metaG | ecosystem: Environmental > Aquatic > Freshwater >... | reverse complement strand
TACCAACCATTATATATGTAAAATCACTGGCGTCAGCAAAACGGTCTTTGAAAATCGCGAGCATTCTGTCAAGGTTAACCTGATCAATCTGAGCATCTGACGGAACACTAATAACCCTTGGTGAATTCATTGATATAATTTTCGAAAGAGTATCGGAAAAAATCACCTGTGGAACTGATCTCATTGGCTTGATCATGTTTTTCATCTTCGACATATAGGCATTAAAAGCATCTTCGTCCCTGCGGATCTTCGTAAAATATAGATAGTTTAACTGCAGCATTGTTTCAAGGTCCTTAGGCGCACAGCTTCCGTTTATCCCTTCCAGTAATTCACTGATATATGGTGTAAGTGTTGCAGTGTTACCTGATAGTTTCTTCTGCAAATCGGTGTAATTATATTCCCCCAATCCGCTTTGTGATACTATCGTTGCAGCCAGAGTTGCTGACATAATATCATCATCCGGATAAAGAGATAAACCACCCGGGCTGAAGGCAGATATCAATATTTCATCATTTTTAAAATCAGTTGGTTTTAGAACCATTCTGACTCCATTACCAAAAGTCAATTCAGTGAATCCGAAATCAGCATTTTCAGTCCTTTTAATTACTGATGAAGGCGAAGGCAGGACAGGCAACAGCGGGGCATCTGAAAGGTTATCCAGATAAGCTTCAACTTTCTTTGATCTGGCTGATTTAATAATATCCGCAATTTGTTGTTCCGATGGAACTTTTATTCCCTCCTTTTCCTGGGCAGCGACCAGTACAATTATATTTTTATCTGTGGCCCACATCTCACAAAGTTTATTTATTTCGTCCAATGAAATTCCTGGAATATATTCCTTAGCTATTTCGAACTCTTTCAAAATACCGGGGATACATTCCAGCGTAAGGTAATTCCTTACATATTCGTCAGCATACGAAGCTGATTCCATCTTATCAGACTCCTTTGCCAGGTTTTCATATCGGGCCAGAATATCTTTTTTCTCTCTTTCAAGCTCAGAAGCAGTGAAGCCAAATTGACGTACTTTTTCATTTTCGGTCAGAATAACTTCCATGCTCTTTTCAATCTGATTCTCTTTTGCAGCAACCATTAATGAATAGACGTCAATTGACCGGCCGATGAAAGATCCGTAATCTGCTCCGGCATACATAAACGGAGCGTCAGGTTTCTGCGATATTTCTAGGAGCCTGCTGTTTAACATGGCGCTGTACAAATTCCTCATCAGCATGCTGCGGTAATCATTGAAAGTTATTGAGTTTGTTTTGGGATGCTTGAACATTATCTGTGCAGAATAGCCCGGTGCTTCTTTATCGGTGACCACACTTATTAACGGCTCTGTATTTTCCGGTACTGGATATTCTATTCGATTGCTTGGTTTATCAGGCTTTGGAATCCTTCCGAGATATTCTTTTATTTTAGATTCAATCATTAAAGGATCAATGTCCCCTACAACCACTACCGCCATCAAGTCAGGACGATACCATGATCTGTAAAAACTGCGTAATGTATCGTACTTAAAACTCTGGATGACATCAACTTTACCTATTGGAAGCCTGTCAGCATATCTTGATCCTTTTAACAGGACTGGTATGAATTTCGCTTGCATTCTGTCTTCCGCTCCAAGTCCCAACCGCCATTCTTCAACAATTACTCCCCTTTCTTTATCTATTTCATTATCGTCAAGGGTTACCTGATGAGCCCAGTCCTCAAGAATCTGGAATCCCCGGTTAATTGATTCAATATTGTCTGCCGGAATTTTTAAATTATAAATAGTTTCATCGAAACTTGTACCTGCATTCCAGTCGGCTCCTGGTCTGACGCCCATCTCTTCGAGCATATCGACAATTTTATTGCTTGGGAAATTTTTTGTGCCATTGAAACACATATGTTCTACAAAATGTGCCAGACCCTGTTGTCCGTCTGTTTCACAAATTGATCCGGCATTAACAGCTAGTCTCAATTCAACTCTTTGTTCAGGTTTCTTATTCACCTTAATATAATATGTCAATCCGTTTTCAAGCTTACCGATTTTTATATCCGGATCAGGCGGAATAGGCTGGTCAGGATTCTGTATCTGGGCAGAAAGATTTGCCAGCATGAATCCGCAAAGCGATGAAATAAACAAATATTTAAGTTTTTTCATGGTATTATTTTTGTAAGCAGTAATTTGAAATGTTGAATTCATTTGATTAATGAATGCAACTTTAAACGATATTTGTTACAAATGTATGATATATTCAACTATTTATATCCTCACTCTCTTTAACGATTTTTATGAAATTATAAATGATCTCTTATACAATTAAATATTAACTTGCCGTTTATTGTTAAAAATTATTAATTATGATATCCACGCGTAGAAATTTCATAAGAACAGCTTCATTATTCGCAGCAGGATCTGTTCTTCCTATTGATGCAATAGCAAATGCAAGAATGAGAATTCCTCCATCCGACAAAATACAAGTGGCATTGGTAGGTGGCAATAGTATGGGATATAATGATCTTGCATCATTCCTTAAAAATCCTGAGGTAGAGTGTGTTGCAGTATGTGATATAGACCGTAATGTTCTCAACAGGGTTTCTGACAACATCGCAAAGCTTGATCGCCCCAGACCAAAGCTTTATATTGATTACCGTAAAATGCTTGAAAATAAAGATATCGATGTCGTGATTATTGGAACTCCTGATCACTGGCATTGCCTGATTTTTTGCGATTCTCTTGCCGCCGGGAAACATGTTTATGTCGAAAAACCCATAGGTAATTCTATTGCTGAGATCAATATAATGCAGAAAGCTGTTAAGAAACATGGCAAGCTCGTACAGGTCGGACAATGGCAGAGAAGCCAGCCTCATTTTGTCGATGCAATCAATTATCTGAAATCAGGCAAGCTGGGTCGTATCCGGGTGTGCAAAGCATGGTCATTTGTCGACTGGAAAACCGCTGTTCCCAAAGTTCCTGATTCACCTGTTCCTGAAGGAGTTAATTATGACCTGTGGCTCGGCCCGGCTCCCAAGCGCCCGTTTAATAAGAACCGCTTTCACTTTACATGGCGTTGGTACTGGGAATATGGAAACGGCCTTATGACTGACTGGGGAGTGCATCTTATCGATTATATTTTATATGGTATGGGAAAAACGATCCCGGAATCTGTAATGGCAATTGGAGGAAAATATGCTTTTCCTGATGATGATATGGTGACGCCTGATACAATGACTGCCGTATATGACTTTAAGGATTTTACGATGATATGGGAACACACAATCGGCATTGGCCTTGGTAACTGGCAAAGACCTCACGGAATGGCATATACCGGTGAAAACGGAACTTTAGTGCTTGACAGGAAAGGCTGGGAGGTAGTGCCTGAAAAACAGAAGATTGAGGCTGTCCCGGTACAGAAAAATATAGGTGTCGGACTTGACATTCATATCAGGAACTTCCTTGATTGTATTAAGAACAGGACTCCTCAGAAATTAAATGCCGGTATAGATATAGGACGTAATGTCGCTCTTGTGGCACAGATGGGAAATATTGCTTACCGCAGTGGTGAGAAAGTATCCTGGAATAACGACAAGCAGCAATTTTCGACAGCTACAGCAAATAAGTTCATTATTCCTCAGTATAACAACGGATACACATTACCGAAGTACTAAAACACAATATGATTCTGATTTTATTATCGGCTGAATCATTCATTAACAACGGATAAAACACACTCTTTTATTTCCGGCCATTTTGACTCATTAATTCTTGCTCCAACTGTTTCGATAACGTTTCCTGCCAGGAGAGCTCCAAGATGACCGCATTTGTCAAGAGACAGATTATTTGCGAAACCATAAAGAAATCCTGAAGCATAAAGGTCGCCAGCTCCTGTTGTATCCTTACATTTTACGGGCACAGATTTAATTTTAATTATTCCATCCCGGGATTTAATTATTGAACCCTTTTCACCGACTTTAATAACAGTTACCTTACATTGATCGGCGATCTTGTATATTGCTTCTTCCGGATCAAGACCGGTGAAGGACCTCGCTTCCTCTTCGTTGGCAAACAGAATATCAACATATTTCTCAATAATCTCTTTAAAGTCATCAATTTTTGCTTCTACAACATTATAGCTCGCAAGATCGAGGGCAACTTCCATTTTTTTCTCTCCGGCAATTTTGCATGCCTTGTCAACCAGTGATTTATCATTTAAGAGATACCCCTCAAGATAAAGAATATCAAATGGTTTGAACTGTTCCTTATTAAGGTCATCTGGTCCCAGTTCGATTGCTGCACCAAGGTGCGTTGCAAAGGTCCTTTCAGAATTCGGGGAAATCAAAGCTACTGCGGTACCGGTAACAGAATCCCTTCTGAATAATATTGTATTTACTCCTGCATTTTTCATGTCTCTTTCAAAGAAATCTCCAGTCTCATCCGCTCCGATTGATCCGATAAATCCCGTAACAGCATCAAGCATAGCCAGACCGTGAATAGTGTTGGCAGCAGACCCTCCGGATGAAAGTGTTCTTTTGCATTTTGCCGTTCTGGATTTGATCAGGTCAGATTTTTCTTTGTTTACCAGCTGCATGCTTCCTTTAGGCAGAGAAAATACTTTAAGGATCTGATCATCGTCAATCAGAGTCATAATATCGACAAGTGCATTCCCGATACCCAGAATCTGTTTCATATTAAAAATTTCTTTAAAGATATTGCTTAATTCACTAAAAGCCCTTATTTTTGGCACGCTAAATAAATCAGCAAAAATAAAAATTCCTCAGTAGCTCAGTTGGTTAGAGCAACGGACTGTTAATCCGTGGGTCGCCGGTTCGAGTCCAGCCTGGGGAGCACAAGTCGAATTCATTATATTCACAACCGCTTAAAGTCAATGATTCTGAGCGGTTTGTTTTTTTACAGGTACTCAAAATGTACGTTGGAACTCCTGAAAAGAGGAGTATTATTCGAGACCACTTTCAAAATCATCAAATAGGTCTCGCTAAATCTTGTAACTCTCTGTATGCTTTGCATTTGTTTGCAGTCTTTTGCATGAAAGATACTGCTTAAAAGGTGGGAAATTTGTAATGAAATCGAGACCATTTAATACAGAGAATTATGAAAAACAAAATCGTCACACACTTTTACGTAATGGAAGCCAGAAAAGATAGCAAAGGCTTGGCACCTATCTATTTAAGGATCACAATAAACGGTGAAAGAGCTGAAATTTCAACTGACAAAAAGATTGTTCCTGAGAGTTGGGATAAATCAAATGAAAGAGTGGCTGGCAGAAGTGAACCTGCTAGAATAATAAACTCATTTCTGGATACTTTGGCTGGTAAAGTCGTAAAGTATTTCAGTAATCTCGATGCGAAGGATGAAATAATCTCAGTAGATCAGATAATTTCTGAAATTAAAGGAAAAGGAAAAAATCAAATGACTCTTGTAAAAGCTTATGAGCATCATATAAGTACTATTAAGCCTCTTTCGGGAATTGAATTTGCAGAAACTACTATTGATAAATACGGGTATGCGTTAAGCAGCATCAAGAAGTTTCTGAAAAGTCAGTATAATAAACAAGATATCAGGTTATGCGAGTTAAATCGTGGTTTTATTGAGACTTATTACATATTTTTAAGGACAAAAGACAATTTAATGCATAATTCAGCATCAAAGTACATTAAAATCCTGTTCAGAATAATTAATGTATCAATCTCAAATAAGTGGATTATATCAAATCCATTTGAAGATTTCAGCATTAATTATGTTAATCCCCAGCAAATAAACCGCGAACTGCGGTTTTTTTGTTAAGCGGCTTGCAGGGTGGAAAGACTGGGGGAGAAGCCTGTCCCGATAGCTTGAGCGAAGTGAAAGCTTATCGGGAAGCCCAGGTGGGTCAGCAAAGGAGGCAAAAGGGTGAGGAAGAGATTAGCATATTTTAGCATCAATTTGTTTCTCAATCTAGGGATCTATGGTTCATATCAAAATTTAAGAATCTGAAATCAACTATTGGCAATATTGCATATATCTGTTTATACAAATGATCCATGAATTGCGATAAAATTGTTTTTCAACATATATTTCAATATTTTCTGAGTGGCTACATCAGATAATTGATTTAACTTGCTTTTTAAAAAGGAGAACTTTAATCATACAGCTATGAGACATAAGATATTACCACTTGTTTTTCTTCTTTCCCCCATACTTTTAAATGCTCAGTTTGAGCAAAAGGTTAGTATAAATTTTTCAGTCGGTGGTTTCAAGACATTCGGCTATGAGATGGGAGAATATGAATATGATCCGCTACAAATGCCTCATTACAAACCTGGATTAATAGCTGAGGCAGGATTTCAGTATAATGTCAACCGGCATTTTTCAATTATGGCTGCCACTGGAATTATGTACTCCGGCAGTTGGTCCTTTATTATCGGAGAATATGATTATCTCCATTACACAATTATAGATTCCATAACTGAACAAGTTCTTGCAGAAGGAATTAATAAATTGAATTTCTTTAATTTCAGTGTTGGGGTCTTTCCAAAATATTATCTACTCCCTTCAAAGAAGTGGAATCCATATGTTTTTGCCGGTTTGAGCATCAATTATACTCATGCAAAATATACCGATAACTATTGGAAAGATGCTAATGACCATAATTACCTACCTCCTGACGATAATGGCCCATATGATCCATTCCTGGAAAAGAATACAGGTGTCGGATTTATTCCTGGAATTGGTATTGAATATAGTCGTAATGATAAATTCAAGCTAACTCTTACATCCGGGTATTCACTGATACTTTTAAAAGAAGAAAACTTCAAGAATCAATATGTGATTGAAAATTTCAATGCTTTTTTTCTGCAAATCGGTGCAAGGTTGAGTTTTTTGAAATCTAAAAACTTATGATTATGCGATCCAAGATTGTTTTACTATTGCTTGGCGTTCTGATACACTTTTCGATTAATGCCCAGTATAGTTTTAATATAAAACGTTCCTACAGGGAAACTGGACACCAGATATACAGCGCTTCATACAGTACTGGAGGAAATTATATTGTTTCAATCGGATATGACAATAGCATTATTATCTGGAACGCTGAATCAGGAATCATTTACAGGACTCTAGTAGGGCTGAAGAAAAGGCCACTGGCAGGTGTGATTTCCCCGCTGGATGATTTTGTTGCATCGGGCGGAGAAGATAATATTGTTACTCTCTGGGATATTAAAACTTCAAATGAGATTGCCACTTTTGGAGGTATACAGGGAAATATAAAAGCGCTGGACATCAGTCCTGATAGCAAATACCTTGCTGCAGGGGGAAGTGACAGGATTATCAGGATCTGGGATATTAACAGCAGGAACCTGCTTTTTGAACTCAAAAGGCACAAGAGTGATGTCAATGCTTTAGAATTCAGTTCAGATGGAAAAACATTGGCTTCTGGTGGCGCTGACAAAATGCTGTGTTTATGGGATATTAAAAATGGGAATATTATCAATTCTAAGGAAGCTCACAAGAACTGGATATCAGATGTTGAATTCAGTTCAGATGGGAAATATATAGCCTCATGTGGTTTTGATAACCTGATAGAAATCAATACTGTACCTGAATTAAATTCCGTCGTTACTCTTAAAGGGCACGAAGACTGGATCCAAACGATTGATTTCAGCCCTGACGATAAATACCTCCTAAGCGGCGGACGCGATCAACTGATTATTTTATGGGATGTTAAATCGGGTAAAATTCTTTCACAGTCCGAAAAACAGGGTCAATATGTCCTGTCTGTTGATTTCTGCCCTGTTCGTCCGGATTTTATTTCATCGACCCTCATGTCGGAGAGACTGGAAACATGGGCTATTTCCGGCATCGCGTATTCAACCTTTGAACCCAGTATAACTATTCCAAGCCCGATAGCAAGTGTTCAGGAGAAGTCAGGTGAAAAGAAAATAACCCCTGAAGTAGAGAAAGTATCAAAATCGGAGAATAAGAAGATCCAGACGGAAAATCCTGCAACATCTTCGATGATTGAATTATTTTCACCCGTTCCGGTAGGAGGAAATATCATAAGTGATAAAGGCAGCATATTTATTATCGGCCGTGCTGATGATCCTGAGGGAATCAGTGTTCTTCTTATCAATAAAAATCTTGTAAAAATATCCGAAGCGGGCATTTTTGAGTTTACCATGAACCTTTCGAAGGGGGAGAACCTTGTCAGTATAATTGCCATTAACAAAAAGGGAAAGATGAATGAAAAGGTTCTGATAATTGATTGTATTGCAGAGAATCTTCCTGTTGTTTTACAGGAATCAGCTTCCGCTCCTGCAGGGAACTTCTATGCCCTTCTCATTGGAATTAATGATTATCAGAGTCCTGAGATAAATGATCTTGACAATCCACTAAAAGATGCAGAAAGTCTTTATAAGGTCCTTCTTTCAAAATATGTTTTCAAAGAAGAGAATGTCATATTCCTGAAAAATCCGACACTGGCTGATATAATAGCAACACTTGACAATCTTGCCGGGAAGCTTAGTGTCAATGATAATCTCCTGATTTTTTATGCAGGTCACGGTTACTGGGATGAAAAAGGTAAACTTGGTTATTGGTTCCCTTCTGACGCTACAAAAAACAGTACAGTAAAATGGTTCAGGAACAGTACTTTGAGAGATTTTATCGGTAGTATTCAAACCAAACATACACTTCTTATTGCCGATGCCTGCTTCAGTGGAGCAATCTTTAAAACACGTGCTGCATTTACCGATGCCTCGAAGGGCATCAAAAAACTCGATGAGCTTCCAAGCAGAAAAGCAATGACAAGCGGAATTCTTCAAGAAGTTCCGGACGAAAGTATTTTCATCAAATATCTCGTTAAGCGGCTTGCTGAAAATGAAGAAGAATTCCTTCCTTCGGAGCTTCTTTTCAGCAGTTTCAAAACGGCAGTAATGGATAACAGCAGCAATGTCCCGCAATTCGGTGTTATACAAAATGTAGGAGATGAAGGCGGCGATTTTATTTTTATCCGCAAATAGGGTGATGTTACTTCCTTTCCCCAGCATGGAATGAAAAATAACTTGAATTCTATAGTATATACCCTGACTTTTGCTCGAAGCCGTAAAAAAGGCTGTTGCCAATTAAAAGAATTATTAACTTTACAAAGCAGATGTAAGCAGAGAGGAGTATTTTCCGAGACCTGTACAAACTGCACCTCTGTATTTAATTGAGTATAAGCGCACTGAAAAAATAGTTCGATTCCCCTATGGGGAGCACAACGGATGAAGTATTACCCTGTAATATAAGATATTGCAGGGTTTTTTTACTTTTTGTCTGGCATTTTTCAGGTTCCTTTCTTAAAAAATGTGTAATTTTATATTTCTACACCTCAAAGGAATACTTAAGATACACAAGGTATTACAATGAAAAACTATCTCAGAATCCTTGTAGTTGTATTGTTTTCATCAGGTTTAATCTCTATTATTCATTCATGTAAAAAAGAAAAAGTTCCGACTGAGGAACCTGAAATTCCGAGTGTTGAAACCTATGAGGTTACAGGTATCGAGGCACTTCAGGCTGTGGGTACTGTCGGATTAATCTATGATGGTGGTTCAAATATTCTTGAACGGGGTGTTTGTTGGAGCACAGAAAGTAATCCTACAATTGATAATGAATTTTGCTCACTGGGTATCGGGGCCGGAGCTGATGTTAATTCATGTAAAATGACCGGACTGAATGAGGAAACAAAGTATTTTGTAAGAGCCTTCGCAAGGAATAGTGTTGGTATCGGATATGGAAATGAGGTTAGTTTTACAACAAAAAGCCAATATCATGCTGTCCCCCATATAATCTATACCACTGCAGACGGCCTTGTTGATAACTGGGTTTATGAAATTGCAATAGATGCAAAGGGTAATAAATGGTTCGGAACTCATGCAGGAGTCTCAAAATTTGATGACACTTCCTGGACAACCTATACCACTGCAAATGGACTTGCAGATAATAATATCCACGCAATTTCTGTAGATGCTCAGGACAATAAATGGTTCGGAACTAATGGAGGAGTCTCAAAATTTGACGGCACTACATGGACAACATATACCGTTGTAAATGGTCTTGCAAGTGATACGGTCACTGCAATTGCAATAGATGCTCAGGGTAATAAATGGTTTGGAACCAGAGGAAAAGTTTCAAAATTTGACGGGACTAGCTGGACAATCTATACCTCAGATGATCTTGCAGGTTATTCGGTTGCTGCAATTGCCATAGATGATCAGGGTAATAAATGGATTGGAACTGAGAACGGAGTTTCAAAATTTGATGACACTAACTGGACAACCTATAATTTTTATTATGGTGTTGCAATTGACAAAGTTACTGCAATTGCTATAGATGCTCAGGGCAATAAATGGTTTGGATCAATTCGGGGAGTTTCAAAATTTGATGGAACAAATTGGACACACTATAACACGTCAAATGGTCTTGTAAATGATAATGTAACTGAAATTGCCATAGATTCTCTTGGCAATAAATGGTTTGGAACTTATCGGCATAATTATGACGGAGCAGTTTCAAAATTTGATGGCACTAACTGGACAACCTATAACTCGTTAGATGGCGCAAGTCAGACAATTGAAGCAATTGCCGCAGATGGGAGCAACAATATTTGGCTGGCATGTAACGGTCTTGTGTGGTATCACGGTTCTTCTTTCGGCTATGAAGGTTTTGGAGTTTCCAAATTAATTTTTGGAAGCAAATGAATAACAATCAAAATATTAGTAATCTTAAAATTATTCTATTATGAAAGAAATGATGAAACGAGAAGCTCCTGCATCCAGCGCAGTTTACGGACTTGGCCTGATTGGAGCAGCAATTTATTTTATTTCTGCGGCAACAGGTTTCTGGATGGGCGTATTAGGGTTCCTGAAAGCAATTGTCTGGCCGGTTTTTCTTGTTTTTCAGGCCTTCAAACATTTAGCTCCTCCCTCCTAAAGCAAAAGATTGTAATCAATTAATGATTACTTAATCTTTTAGTCAAGACCTCGTAAATATTCAGGAATATTCTTGACAAATGTTGTAAAATCCGAAAAACACTCCGGAATTCAGGAGCCAGGTATACTTCAGATTTATTTGATTTTAATGCTCAATCCGGAATTCACTGTAATTGACAGGAGGTAAAGTATCTATATTAACAGATTCCACATTACCAAAACCGGGCCCGCGCCTGCACCATTCAGTAAAAAAATCCAATTGTTCTCTGGATCCTTCAGCTTCTATATAAACACTTCCGTCGGGTAAATTTTTTACGTAGCCTGTAATACCCCTGCTTCTTGCCTCCTTTGCAGCACTCCATCTGAAACCTACTCCCTGGACCCGTCCTCTTACATGAATCTTATATAGCAACTTCGTCTCCATTGACAAAGTATTACCATGGTTGAATTTATTTCCTGAGTATTTAAGAAATTATTTAGAGATTATTTTTTTATTTATTGAGATTGTCTAATTTTTTAACTCTGCCTGCCTGATCTCCTGTCATTATTTCATAGGCAAGCTTGCCAACCTGTAATGCATTTTCACGGGGAACAACCACTACACCATCGCCATCAGCCACGATCAGGTCGCCCGGATAAACCAGGACTCCGGCACAGGTAACAGGAAAATTATAAGATTCGATTATCAGTCTGCCTGGTCTTATACCTCTTGTGCTATATCCGTCACGGCAGTAAACAGGAATTTTACCTGTTTTGATTATTTCATCAGTATCCCGCGCCCCGCCGTTGGAAATGACTCCTACAAATCCGGCTAATGCCCAGCCAAGGCTGTTATTAGAACCAATATTTCCGCATTCAAAAACATCATTTACGTCCATAACCACCACATCACCAGGTTTGCCTGACTTCATCCAGCCGGCATCACTTGCACGACCATATTGCTGACCTTTCCAGGTTTTTGCATCTTCAATAGTTTTGAATGAATTGACTCCGACTCTTGTATCGGTGGGAACATAACGCACCGTTACTGCAAATCCAACCACCCTGTGGGTAAATTTATCAGGATCTCTCCATAATGGCCGGATGTCATTATCCATCAGACCGATATCCTGTAAGCCGATAAGGTCCATTCCATCAAGAACATCAGTAACGCGAAGGTCCTTATAAAGATCCAAGATCTCCTTTCTGGCTTTGTCGCTGTTATCAAAGGTTTTGTTTTTAAGGATCTTCACACCTTCAGGTGTGTATAATTCCTGGGCCTGCAGAAAAACCAGGAAATGAGAAAGAACAACAGTTAGAAAAACTTTATAAAACATACCCTTTCTACGAAATGTGCTTTTCATTGCTAATAAGTTTATAATTAATTACTTAAATGAATAAATAACAAATAATGATTGTATATTCCGGGAAACTATAATTTTTGAATATTCAGTCCGCCACTGATTTCGAATACCATACCGGTTGAAAAATCCCAGTCACCACGTGCAATTGAAGCTACTGCTTTTCCAATATCCTCCGGAAATCCCCATCTTTTTTGTGGAACATTACCATCCTGAATGAACTTATCATATTTGTCCCTGATTTTTGCGGTCATATCAGTTTGTATTATTCCCGGACGAACTTCAAAAACTCTTATTTCTTCCTTCGCAAGACGATCGGCAAATACCAGAGAAGCCATACTGAGGCCTGCTTTTGATACACAGTATTCCGCCCTGTTGGTTGATGAACGTACTGACGACACTGATGTCATAAATACAATAGCAGGCTTATAATCAGAAAGTTGCTGCCTGAGCCATATCATTTCCTTTGCGATTTTCTGAGCAAAGAATATAGGTCCCTTCAGATTAATATTCATCACCCTGTCATAGCTTTCTTCCGTCATGTCGAGCAGATCGTTTCTCTGAAGAGGTGCAACTCCCGCGTTATTCACAAGGAAATCTATCCGTCCGTATCGTTCAAGGATATTTGAGACAACCTCTGTCTGACAGCTTGTACAGGAAATATCAAATCCCACAGGGAAAAATTCTGCACCTCTTTTTTCAATCTCCGGACCCAGGATTTCCATTCCTTCGCTGTCGACTGACCGGGCAATGGCTGCAATATCAAATCCTTCAGATGCCATGGAAATTGCTACTGCTCTTCCAATTCCTCTGCTGGCGCCTGTAATAACTGCTACAGGTTTATTATTCATTATTGAATAATATTATCAGGTTCAAATGAAATCTGGCGTTAAAGGTAACAATTTGCCCGACTTCTTCAACACCCGATATAATTATCTTCAAGATATTCTTTCCACACCTTTTCAAACCACAGATTCTGCGAAGGTAATTCCCTGACTTTCACAAGTTTTTTTATGACTTTCCCGCTCCTGTAACTTATCTCAAGTATATCTTTTTCGATCTCCCTGTTAAATTCACATAGATTTGGAAATGTGACTAAATTCTGAAGATTCTTCTGTTTATCATTGTCTTCTGTTACCACGATGAATGATCCCCGGCTCCGTCCGCCTTTACTTATATATGTTCTGATCGCTTCGAGATAAATAAAATGTGTCAGGCAATGATCCATCAGCATGAAAGATTCTGCAAGCTCTCTGACTGAACCTGCTCCGATTTTTCCTGAAATATTTTTCAGCATCTCCTCTGCATCAGAAACTTCCTTTGCAATCTTATTACTGCTCCTGATTATACCACCAGTTTCGGACATTCTTTTTCTGATTATTCTGAGATATTTGTTTTGTCCCGGATTCCGTCCTGAATCAAGCCATTTTTTAGCCAGTATCAGATCCGCATCGATTTGTTCCTTTGATTCCCTGAGGAATATTTCTGTTGAAGGGGCTATATTGTTGTAGTTCTTACAAATATATTGCGAAGCTCTGTAACTGCCTACCTGTCCTGAATTAAGAGCTGCTCCTCCCGGCCGGTAAACGCCATGAGACCCATTTACTTCACCTACAGGGAAAAGGTGCTTCAGGTCTGATTCCCACCATATATCTGCTTTAAGTCCTCCGTTGTTATGCTGGGCACATACAGCAATCTGCAGAGGTTCTGAAGCAAGATCGATACGATGTTCCTTAAAATGCAAATACGCCGGGGTGTTAATGGCAAGAAGTCTTTCTATCGGAGTCTGTTTTAATGCCCCTGAATTATTGATATAATTAAATACTTCAGGATCAAGCTTGTCAAATGAAAAGGTTTCTTTATTTCTGAACGAAGGATTAAGTGAGTAGTCAAGATAAACTCTGCGTCCTTTTTCTGTCATTTCCCTGAATACAAGAAAATCAATAAGTGAAGAACCATACCCGGTAATTTTTTGAGGATCAAATGGCCATTGGTATCCTTTTAAAAAAGTTGCTTTTGTAAGTGTCCTAATATCAGGAAAATAATCACTAAGGAATTCTCTGATGTCGTTCCCCTTTTTATCCGTTGAAATATACCTTGGGATAGCCTGCTGATAGCTTCCTGAGAGGTTCCACCTGAAATTAACT
>Ga0079037_100000933_pt1 | contig 14442 bp, 5 predicted proteins | sample Mud3Dept4metaG_FD_71479 | JGI IMG/M metagenome (GOLD analysis project Ga0079037, IMG submission 71479) | Freshwater wetland microbial communities from Ohio, USA, analyzing the effect of biotic and abiotic controls - Mud 3 Core 4 Depth 4 metaG | ecosystem: Environmental > Aquatic > Freshwater >... | reverse complement strand
GGTGATGGCGCCGCGTTCCGCCGCCGGCTTGCGTGGGACGGTCTCGACGAGGAGCGGCTGATCGCGGCGCTCACCCGCCCCGTAATCTTCCGGCGGGTGGAGCTTCCGTCCTGGACCGGGACGCTGGCCGACGCCCTCGCGCGCTCGCAGGAAGTCCGGGCCGAGCTCCTCGCGGCGCGCTCTCTCCCCGAGCTGGCCGGCGCCCGCGGGGACGACTCCCCGCGCTTCGCGGAGGTCTGGGTTCCCTTCGTCCGCTCGGCGCGCGAGCGACTCCGGGGCGCCGTTCCCTCCGCTCCGGCTCTCCTCGCCCCCGACGCCCTCCGGGATCTCGAACGGGGCCTCCTGGCCTCCATCGCATGGCTCGGAGAGGCGACGCTCTACGACCGCTTCGACGCCGCGCGCCGCGAGGAAGGGGGCGGCCGTTCCGGCGTCTACGCGCGGTTCGTCGAGGAGCTTCTCTCGGACGGACTCCTTCCCCTCTTCCGGGAGTACCCGGTCCTCGCCCGCCTCGCGGCCACCGTCTGCGACACGTGGGTGGAGGCCACATCGGAGCTCCTCGCTCGCCTCGAGGCCGACCGCGAGCCTCTCGCCAGGATCTTCGGAGCCGAGGGAGTCATCGAGGGGTGTCTCCCCGCCCTCTCGGACCGGCACTTCGGCGGACGAACCGTCCACCGCCTCTTTTTTTCATCGGGAGTCTCCCTCGCGTACAAGCCCCGGACGGTGGCGGCGGAAGCCGCCTGGAACGCTCTCCTCGAGACGCTCGCGGAAACGGAAGGAGGACCCCGCCTTCCGTCGCTCCGGGTCCTCGACCGGGGAGAGTGGGGATGGGTGGAGTGGGCGGGAGGAGGAAACCTCTCGAGCGTCGCGGAAGCCGAGATCTACTTCCGGAAGACCGGCTCGCTTCTGGCCGTCGCGTGGCTCTTCGGCGCCACCGATCTCCACCGCGAGAACGTCGTCGCCACCGACGCCGGACCGGTCGTCGTCGACGCCGAGATGATTCTCGCCCCCGTCCGGAAGAGCGGAGGGACAGACGAGCCGACCGACGGCTCGTTCCTCCGGACCGGTCTCCTGACGACACCGGGGATCGACGCGGAGGGAAGGTCCATCGACATCGGGGGCTTCCGGGGAGCGGGAGGCTTTCCGACGGCGGCGAAGAGGCGGACATTCCGGCACGTGAATACCGACTCGATGGTGATGGCTCTCGCTCCGGCCGTCGCCGAGGAGACTCCAAACCGGCCCCGGCTCGGAGGGCGTTCGCTTCTCCCGGACGACTTTCCCGAGGCCGTCGCCGACGGATTCGCGGCCGCCGGTCGCTTCCTCCTTCTCCATCGGGACGAGATCGTCCGCGCGGACGGCCCCCTCGCCCGATTCGGGGGGATCCCGGTCCGTTTCGTCCTCCGGACGAGCGACCTCTACGCCCGGCTTCTGGCCGACCTCGCGGTTCCGGCGTTTCTTGCGGACGGCGTCTTCCGGAGCTTCGCTCTCGACTCGATGAACCGGCCCTACGTCCGGGGCGAGGAGCGCCCTCCGTTCTGGCCGCTCGTCCGTGAGGAGCGGGAGGCTCTCTCGGCCTTCGACATCCCGTATTTCTCCCTCGACGCCGCCGGAACCGCGGTTCTCGCCCGGGACGGAGAAGCGGCCCTCCTCTTCTCGCGTTCCGGCCTCGAAGCAACGCGGGAGCGGCTGGACCTGCTGACCGGGGAAGAGATCTCCCGGCAGGTCGAGCTTCTCCGGGCGCACCTCGCCGCGGCTGCGCCGGCCGCGATCGAGGGAACGGCCCGGACGGACGGCGCCGTCCCGGTCCCTCTTTCGGACGCGGAGCTCTTCGCCGCGGCCGCGGCCGCGGGCGGCCTCGTCCGCGATGCCCTCGCCCGGCCGGGCGGTCTCCTTCCGCTCGACCTGTACGCCGGCCGGGCCGGCGCCGGCCTCCTTCTGTCGGCCCTCCGGGCGACCGGCGCCGCCGACGTTCCTCTCCGCGAGATCGCCGCCGCCTTCCGGGAGATCCGGGAGACGCTCGATCGAGACGAGGAGCTTCTGCCCGGCGAGGGACTCGGCGTCCTCTCCGGAGCGGGATCGGTCGTCTACGCGCTGACCGTGACCTTCCGCCTGACGAATGAAGGAGATTGGCTCGATCTCGCGGCCCGCGCCGCTTCCCGCCTGACTCCGGCGCGAATCGCCGCCGACCGCCGATTCGACGTCGAAGGAGGCGCGGCGGGTGCTCTCCTCGGACTCCTCGCCCTCCACCAGGCGTCGGCACGCCCTGAGGTCCTCGAGTCGGCCCTCCTCTGCGGCCGGCACCTTCTCGCCGGAAAGGTCGAGACCGGGGGGGGCGGGATCGGCTGGCCGTCGGCCGGGGGGCCGCCGCTCGCCGGCTTCGCTCACGGAGCCGCCGGAATCGCTCTCGCTCTCTCCCGTCTGGCGGCGGTCTCGGGCCGCTCCGAGTACGCCGAGGCGGCCCGCCGCGCCTGCCTCTACGAGCGGAGCCTGTACGACCCGAGGGAGGGGAACTGGCCCGTTCTCGGAAGCGACGACGGGACGGGCCGGCCCCGTCTCCTGACGGCCTGGTGTCACGGCGCGCCGGGGATCGCGTTGTCGCGGCTCGGCCTCCCGGCCGTCGTCCGTGACGCGGCCCTCGAGCAGGATCTCGAGGCGGCTCTCAAGGCCGTCCGGAGGACGCCGCTTCTTCCGACCGACCATCTCTGCTGCGGGAACGCCGGACTCGTCGAAACGCTCGTCGCCGCCGCCGAACGCCTCGGACGTCCCGGACTCGCCGCCGAGGCGCGCGGAAGGATCGCCGCCTGCCTCGCGCGGGCCCGGAACGGCGGATTCCGGCTCGGAGACGGGCACGGCGCCCCCTCCGGGCTCTTCCGCGGACTCGCCGGAATCGCCTTCACGCTGCTCCGACTCGCCGCGCCCGGCCGGGTTCCTTCCGTACTCCTCTTCGACGTGGAGCCGGCGTCGCGATTCCTTGACCCCGCTCCGCGCGCGGTGCTAGCGTGACCACGAAAAAAGGACGGACTCCTCAAACAGACCGCGGCCGGTTCCGGTCTGCGGCTTTCGTCTTCTCATCGCCCTCAAGGAGGCACTCATGAGCGCGCTTCCCGTCCCGACGGTCCTTCGCCGAGCCCTACTCCTTCTGGTCGCGGGCCTTCTCGCTCTCCCCGCCTTCGCGGCCGAGAAGAAGCTCCCGGCGCCGTCGCAACCCTACGAGCCGCCGGTGATGTCCTTTCCCGAGGACCGGATCTCCCTGATCGAGGCGGTCCGGCTGACCCTCCAGAACGACCCGAATCTCAAGCTGGAACAGGAGAGAAGCCGGGGCCAGGAAGGTGCGGCGCAGGTGCAGACCGGCGCGTTCGACTCGACGATTCTCGGGAACGCGTCCTTCTCGCTGACCCAGTCCTCCCTGACCCAGTCCCAGGTCGAGTCCGAGCAGAAGAAGCGCGACCAGATCCGGGAGAACATCACGAAGCTCCAGAGCACGAACGCCACGGCCCAGCAGTCGATCACGGGCTACCAGGCCGCGCTGGCGAATCCGACGGCCTCGGGCGTCCTCTACGACGAATACGAGCAGGCCCAGCTGGACCTCCTCAACACGCTGATCGCGAGCGAGGCGAACCCGTCCGTCCGGGACATCTACCTCGGGCTCCGGAACGACTTCCTGAGCCGCGGACTCACGACGTACCAGCAGATCCTCTCCGACGGGACCACGCAGCTCGCCAATCAGCAGAAGAGGCTGGCGGACCTCGGCGACATCCCGAAGGAGCAGCAGCAGATGTCGGCCAAGCTCGACCTGCGCGCCCTCTTCCCGTATCGCGACGGCGTCACCCTCGGCCTCTTCGGCACCGGCAGCTGGGACCGCGACCGGTACAAGGGGAAGGAGAAGTCCGACGATCCGACCGACCCCGGGAAGTACGGCGGCAAGGGGATCGAGGACGTCTGGAGCCTCTCGGTCGGCTTCTCGATCGACGCCAAGCTCCTCCGCGGGCGGGGCACCGACGCCACGGGGGCCTTCGAGAAGGCGGCGCTCATCGACTATGACGCCAGCCGCGACGCCCTCCGGCACGCCGCCTCCACGAGCGTCCTGAACACGGCCATCGCCTACTGGAACCTCGTCGCCGCGCAGGAGCGGCTCCGGATCGCCCGCCAGGCCGCCCAGCTGCAGGGGAAGGTCGTCGAGATCACGGACGCCCTCATCGCCGGCGACGAGCTGCCGCGGGCCGAGAGCGCCCGCGTCCTGGCGAGCCAGGCCACCTATCAGGGGCTCGTCTTCTCCGCCGAGCGGGAGGTGAACGACGCCCGGATCGCCCTCGCGCGGACGATCGGCCTCGGCGTCCTCGACGAGAGGAATGCCCCGCTCGCGGCCGATCCGTTCCCGCCCGTTCCCGACCAGGCGGCGCTCGACACGGCGAAGCCCGCGCCGTACATCTCGACGGCCCTCGAGAGGCGGTACGACCGGCGCGCCGCGCTGAAGCTCGTCGACTCGGGCGGCGTCCTCGTCCGGCAGGCCCAGACGGCCCTCCGGCCCCGGCTCGACCTCGCGGGCCAGGTCTCGGCCGGGTCCGTCGCCGAGACGAGCCTCTCCCAGACGGCGCACAACTGGTCCGCCCCCAGCTTCAACGTCGGGCTCGTCTTCGAGATGCCCGTCGGGAACAACGTCGCACGCGGTCAGCTGCTCCAGAACGACGCGAGCCTGAACCAGCGCGGCATCTCGGCGGCCGACCTCGAGCGCGGCATCAAGGCGGGCGTCGTGCAGACCCTCCGCTCGCTCCAGCAGACGGCCGAGCAGGCGAAGAGGACCGGAGAATCCGTCACCTACTACCAGAAGACGATCGAGGCCGAAGGGGAGCGCTACCGCGCCGGCCAGTCCTCCCTCCTCGACGCCATCACGACGCAGGACCTCCAGACGAGCGCGCTCTTCTCCGATACGGCCGCCCGCCAGCAGTTCGCCCAGCTCATCGCCCAGCTCCGCTTCGACACCGGCACCCTCGTGACCGAGAGCGGGGAGGCGAACGCCGTCCGGGCGGAGGACCTCGTCACGCTTCCGGCGGCGTCGGGGAAGTGAGGCCGCGCATGCGACGCCTCACCGCACGCCGGACGCGCGGCCGACGCGCCCTCCGGCTTTCGCCTCTGATCCTCTCGCTTCTCCTCGTCTCTTCCGGCGCCCGCGCGGCCGAGTCGCGGATCGCCCCGGCGGTCCCGCCCGCTCCGGAGCTGAAGATCGACCGGATCTCGCTCAACGACGCCGTCCGCCTGACCCTCCAGAACTCCCCCGCCGTCCAGCAGGCCCGGCAGTCCGTGGCGCTGAATCGCGGCCGGTACCAGCAGGCCTCGGGACAGTTCGACTCGATCCTCGCCTTCACCCCCTCCTACAGCCACCAGATGGCCTATCTGATCTCGACGGGCCTGAAGCCGGAGATCCAGCGACGTGACGCCCTCTACACGCTCGGCACGGCCTTCGCCCAGATCGCGGCCGACCTCCAGAAGGACCGCCGCGACATGACCGGAATCGTCACGACGACGTGCCTGAATCCGTACCTCTCGATCGACCTCGGCGGGGGGAGCCTCGTCTGCCTCACGAACCCCTCGTCGCCCCAGGGGCTCCAGATCCGGAACTTCAACGACATCCTCTTCACGGCGACCTCGGCGAACACGGGATCGCCGCTCGGCAACCAGCTCACCGCGGTCTCCGGCAGGTACCTCGGCTTCTACCAGCCGCTCCTGACGAGCTTCGTCGATGGCGCCCAGATGGTCGCCGACCGGTCGTTCCAGGCCCTCGCCAATCTGGGGCCGCTCCCCTCCGTCGACGTCATCGAGACGCTCAACGTCGACCTCCGCTACCTGATTCCGTTCCGGAACGGCTGGAGCCTCCAGCCCCTCGTCTCCTTCCAGGGAATCAAGGACAACTACGAGGGGAAATCGGACATCACGAGCCGGGGCGGGAAGGGGGTCTACCCCAGCTATCAGGCGATCTTCGGCCTCGCGCTCGTCGCGCCCCTCTCGAAGAACTCCTCCGCGACGGCCGTCGACGCGGCGGAGCGGGCCGCCCGGCGGAACCTGGAGGCCGCGATCGAGGCGCTCGCCCAGGCCGGATCCCAGGCCGTCCGCGATACGGTTCTCGCCTACTGGGACCTCGCGGCCGCCGAGGAGCGGGTGAAGCTCCTCGAACGCTCGGCCCGGAACCAGAGGCAGATCGGGGAGCTCTCCGAGTCTCTCGTCAAGGCCGACGAGATTCCGGCCTCCGAGATGAACCGGATCCGGGCCCGGACGGCGGACGCCGACGGGCAGGTGGCACAGGCGAAGCAGGCGGTCACCTCGGCGCGGATCACGCTCGCCCTTTCCATGGGGCTCTCCGTGGCCGACCTCGACAACGCTCCCCTCACGACCGATCCGCTTCCCGAGACGGAGGGCGTCTCCACCCTCGCAACGCTCGCGGCTCCGGATCTCACCGAAACGGCCGTGAAGAGGAGAAGCGACGTCAAGGCCTCCCGCGAGCGGGAGACCGCCGCGTCCATCCTCGAGAAGGCCGCGCGCTTCAATCTCAGGCCGCAGATCGACCTCACGCTCCAGGCCGACTACCGGGGCTTCTACGAATACACGGACCCCGTGAGCGGCAACCTCGGCCACGACACGTTCTGGATGCAGGGCTACTGGAACGCCATGAAGGGCCCCTGGACGGGCCCGAGCATCCTGGCCGGCCTCCGGTTCTCGTTCCCGCTCAAGAACAACGTCGCCCGCGGCCAGCTCGTCCAGGCCGAGGCGCTCCGGACCGAGGCCGAGATCCAGACGCGCGACCTCGAGCGGACCGTCCGGATTCGGACCGTCGAGACGGCGAACTCGACAAGGAAAGCGGCGCAAGAAGTGACGGTGCGGCGGGAGTCGACCGTGAAGAACGAGGAGACCGTCCGGTCCTCGTACGAGCAGTACAAGGCGGGTGAGATGAGCCTGGTCGACGCCATCCTGACCGAGCGGAACTGGACGAACTCGCTGCTCGACCTCGTGGCGGCCCGCCGGGTCTTCGCCAGCAGCCTGACCCAGCTCCGGTACGAGACCGGCTCGCTCCTTCCGTACCAGAAGACCGACAGCGGGGTCTCCTTCGGCGATCCGCAGCCCCGGGGCTTCGACTTCTCCGCCCCGGGGGAGGCCCCCGGACGAGGCGCGCAGGGGCCGCGCGGCGCGCCCTGATCCCAATCCCGGCTCCGGGGAGATCCCGAGGAGGTAGACGTCCATGGGAATGACGGATGGCCTGTTCCGGAAGAGCGCGCTGGAGAAGCTCTCGTCCCCCGAACAGCTCGACGTGATGATGCAGGTGACCTCCCCCACCGGCTGGATCGCCCTGGCCGGCACGGGCGTCATCCTCGTCTTCGTCGTCGTCTGGAGCGTCGTGGGCCAGATCTCCATCCGCGTCGACGGGCAGGGGCTCCTCCTCCGGGGCGCCGCCGTCTACGACGTCAGCTCGGGGGCACAGGGACGGGTCCTGGAGGTCCTCGCGAAGGCCGGCGACACGGTCACGGAGGGGCAGGTCGTCGCGCGGATCGCCCAGCCCGAGATCGAGATGAAGATCCAGAACACCCGCTCGATGCTCCGCCAGGTCGAGCTGCAGAGCGCGTCGATGGGGCGGAGCGGCTCCAGCATCGCCGCGCAGTACCGGGCGCAGGCCCGCGAGCTGCGCCAGAAGGTCGTGACGCAGGAGCAGCTCGTGAAGAAGGGGCTCCTGACGCAGGGGACGCTCCTGAAGACGAAGGAGCAGCTCGCCGCGATCGACCAGCAGATCATGCAGAACGAGTCGCAGGTCTCCGGCCAGGAGATCAAGCAGGAGGACCTGCGCGGCCAGCTCAAGGAGCTCGAGGAGAACCTCGCCTCGAACAGCGTCGTCAAGAGCTCCGTGAAGGGGCGCGTCATCGAGGTGACCTCCTCGACGGGAGCGATCGTCGCCCCCGGGACCCGCGTCATGACGATCGAGTCGCTCGACGCGCCCCTCGAGACGGTCCTCTACATCCCGGCCGGCGAGGGGAAGAAGGTCAAGCCGGGGATGCAGGTCCGGATCTCCCCTTCGACGGTCAAGGTCGAGGAGTACGGATTCCTCGTCGGCGAGGTCCGGACCGTCTCCGAGTTCCCCGTCACGCCCGAAGGGCTCCGCAAGGTGCTCCGCAACGACAAGCTCGTCGAGACCCTGATGGGACGGAGCGCCCCGATCGAGGTCGTGGCGAAGCTCCTTCCCGACCCGGCCACGCCGAGCGGCTACAAGTGGTCGTCCTCGAAGGGGCCCCCGACGCAGGTCATGAGCGGAACGCTCGCCACGGGATCGGTCGTCGTCGAGAGCCGCCGGCCGATTTCGTACGTCCTCCCGGTCATCAAGAGGTCGGTGGGCGCGAGCTGAGGCCGTGGCGGAAGAACCGGTCGAAACCGAGCCCGCGAAGCCCACCTCCCCGCCGAACCGGCGGGTCAAGGTCCCCGCCATCCTCCAGATGGAGGCGGTCGAGTGCGGCGCCGCGTCGCTCTCGATGATCCTCCAGTACTTCGGGAAGATCGTCCCGCTCGAGCAGCTCCGCGCCGACTGCGGCGTCTCCCGCGACGGCAGCAAGGCGAGCAACATCCTGAAGGCGGCCCGGAAGTACGGCCTCGTCGCCAAGGGGTTCAAGTACGAGCTGGAGGACCTCTACGGCCTGACCTTCCCGGCCATCCTCTTCTGGAACTTCAACCACTTCCTCGTCCTCGAGGGCTTCGGCAAGAAGGGAAAGGTCTTCCTGAAGGACCCCGCGCAGGGTCCGCGCGTCGTGACGATGGAGGACCTCGACGCCTCCTTCGCCGGCATCGTGATGACCTTCGAGGCCGGCCCCGACTTCCAGAAGGGGGGCGCCAAGCCGAGCATGGGCGCGGCGCTCCGCCGCCGCCTCGAGGGCTCCGAGGCTCCCCTCCTCTTCGTCTTTCTCTGCGGGCTGGCCCTCGTCATTCCCGGGCTGATCGTCCCGACCTTCACCCGGGTCTTCATCGACGAGTACCTCGTCTCGAACCGCGAATCGATGGTCAAGCCGCTCCTCTTCGGCATGGCCTTCACGGCCCTGCTCCGCGGCCTCCTGACCTGGCTCCAGGACTACTACCTCCTCCGCCTTGAGACGAAGCTCGCCCTGAAGACGTCGAGCCAGTTCTTCCAGCACATCCTCCGCCTCCCCGTCGCCTACTTCTCGCAGCGCTACGCGGGCGAGATCGGCTCCCGCGTCCAGATCAACGACAAGGTCGCGGCCCTCGTCTCGGGCAAGCTCGCCACGACCGCGCTCGACTGCGTCCTCGTCGTCTTCTACGCGGTCCTCATGTTCCTCTACGACTTCGGCCTGACCATCGTCGTGATCGCCGTCTCTCTCCTGAACATCATCGCGGTCCGGGTCGTCTCCGAGAAGCGGATCGATACGAGCCGCCGCCTGATGCAGGACAAGGGAAAGCTGATGGGGACCGCCATGAACGGCCTCCGGATGGTCGAGACGCTGAAGGCGACGGGGGGCGAGTCGGAGTTCTTCGGGCGGTGGGCGGGCTACCAGGCCAAGTCGCTGAAGGCCGACCAGACGCTCGGAATCCTCGGCGAGGTCGTCTCGGCCGTCCCTCCGTTCGTCAACACGTTCACGACGGCGCTCGTCCTCCTGATCGGCGGCTTGAAAGTCATGAACGGGCAGCTGACAGTCGGCATGCTCGTCGCCTACCAGACCCTGATGGCGAGCTTCACCCGGCCGCTCGGCACCTTCGTCTCGTTCGGCGCGAGCATCCAGGAGCTCGAGGCCGACATGAACCGCCTCGACGACGTCCTCCGCTACCCGCAGGACGGGATGTACTCGCGGACGGGAGGGACGAAGCCGGACGAGAAGACGCTCAAGCTGGCCGGCCACGTGGAGCTCCGCAACATCACCTTCGGCTACAGCCCGCTCGAGCGCCCCCTCATCGAGAACTTCAACCTGACGATCAAGCCGGGCCAGCGCGTCGCGCTCGTCGGCGGGAGCGGCAGCGGGAAGTCGACGGTGGCCCGCGTCGTCTCGGGCCTCTACGCCCCGTGGGAAGGCGACGTCCTCTTCGACGGCGTCCCGCGGACGCAGCTCCCCCACAGCCTTCTCTCCAACTCCATCGGCCTCGTGGACCAGGACATCTTCCTCTTCGGAGGGACGATCAAGGAAAACGTGACGATGTGGGACAACACCCTCACGGCGGCCCGCGTCGTGGAGGGGAGCCGCGACGCCGAGATCCACGGCGTCATCGAGGCGCGGGAAGGGGGCTACCAGGCGCCGGTGGACGAGGGCGGAGCGAACTTCAGCGGCGGCCAGCGGCAGCGGCTGGAGATCGCCCGGGCGCTCGCCCTGAACCCCACGATCCTGATCCTCGACGAGGCGACGAGCGCGCTCGACCCGAGCACCGAGGCGTGCATCGACGACGCCCTCCGGCGGCGGGGCTGCACCTGCGTCATCATCGCCCACCGCCTCAGCACCGTCCGCGACGCCGACGAGATCATCGTCATGGACCGCGGGAAGATCGTTCAGCGGGGCACCCACGACGAGATGAAGGACGTGGACGGCTTCTACAAGCACCTGATCTCGGACCACTGATGACGAGACGCCACACCCCCGCCCGGAGAGCCGCGTGAGCGCCGCGCCCGGATTCCGCGTCCGCGTCGCCGAGTCCGTCGACGACGGACTCGTCGGGAAGGAGTTCCACCTCGACCGCCCCTGTCTCATCGGGCGCATCGACGAGTGCGACGTCGTCCTCGCCTCGGACAAGATGGTCTCCCGGCGGCATGCGCGGATCGAGCCGGCGGCGCGCGGCTTCGTCCTGAAGGACCAGGGGAGCGCGAACGGCACGTGGGTCGGGGAGACGCGCGTCACCGAAGCTCCGCTCGACCACCTCGACCGGTTCCGGATCGGCAACACCGTCCTCGAGTTCCTGCGCGACGACGACGTCGGGGACGACGAGCTCGACCAGGTCCGGACGACGGCCATTCCGGTGAAGGAGCTCCTCCAGAGCATCGCGATTGCCCTCGACAAGGAGCTCGACGAGGAGGGCGAGGCGGTCCTCGTCGCCGGGAACAAGCCCTTCCTCATCGACGATCCGGCCACCGTCTGGCTCGTCCAGTCGGGGCGCCTCGACGTCTTCGCGGTCCCCGTCAAGGACGGGGAGCCCGGTGCCCGGAGCCACTTCGTCGGCATCGAGCCCGGGCAGGCCGTCTTCGGGATGAACCTCGCCGAGTACGGGATGGGGTGGGGCTTCCTCGCGGCCGGGAAGACGGGGACGCGCCTCCGGAAGATCCCGGTCGCGCGGCTGGCCGAGCTCGCGGCAAAGGGGAAGCACCGGGAGCGGATCGCGCTCCTTCTCGACACCTGGATCAACGCCCTGTCGAAGTCGCTCGCCCGCGACCTCCCCGCGAACCGCTCCACCGAGGCGGACCTCGTCGAGGGCGAGACGGTCAACGTCGGCTTCCAGCAGCGGGCCCGGTCGCGGAAGGGGGTCGTCTGGGTCGAGATCGCCCCCGGGGACCTCCTCCTCCTCTCGCTTTCGGAGATCGCGTTCGACGGGACTTCCACGCTCTTTCCGGTCTCGACCGAGGCGTGGGTCGAGTCGGCCGCGAGCCGTCTGCCGCTCACGTCGGCGGCCACGCTGGCCGTCCTCGCCCGGGCGGAGCTCTGGCGCGGTCTCGACGACTTCCACCGCGCCCTCTGCGACTGCGAGTTCCTCAACAAGAAGCTCGCCGTCGTCGACGAGTACAACCGCCTCAAGAGCAAGGCCGCGAACGTGGCCCGGGCGCGCGAGTCCGCCCTCGAGGAGATCGGCGGCGTCCTCGCCTCCCCGACGGAGCGCCGGGCCGAGGCGGCTCCGTCCGGCGAAGGGGCCCCCGTCTTCGGCGCCTGCCGGATCATCTGCGCCGAGCTCGGCCTCGACATCAAGCGCCCGGCGGAGGCGGAGGGAGACCGGAGCCTCGAGGACAACCTCCTCCTGATCGCCATGTCGTCGCGCCTGAGGACCCGGCAGGTCGCCCTCCGCGGCGACTGGTGGAATCACGACCAGGGCCCGATCCTCGGAAAGTTCGCGGAATCGAAGGAAGCGGTCGCGCTGATTCCGCGGAGCCCGAAGGCCTACGACGCCGTCGACCCGCGGAACGGCGCACGGCAGCCCGTCACCCCCGAGCTGGCCGCCACGCTCGATCCGTTCGGCTTCGTCATCTACCGGCGCTTCCCCGAGGGCCTCCTGAACGCCAAGCAGGTCGCGAAGTTCGGCCTTCACCGCCTTCGGCCCGATTTCCTCTCCGTCGTCGCGATGGGGGTCACGATGGGCGTCCTCGGGGCCCTCACCCCCTACGTCACGGGCCGCCTCTTCGACACGGCCATCCCGCAGGCCGAGCGGGGCATGCTGTCGCAGTTCTGCCTCGCGCTCTTCATCTCGGCGGTCGCGTCCACCGCCTTCAAGCTGACCCAGAGCATCGCCGTCCTCCGGATCCAGGGGAAGATGGACTACTCGGTCCAGGCCGCCCTCTGGGACCGGCTCCTCGACCTGCCGACGACCTTCTTCCGGAAGTTCTCGTCCGGCGACCTCGCCGACCGGGCGCAGGGGATCGACGCCATCCGGCAGCTCCTCGCGGGGGCGGGCGTCGGCGCGATCCTCGGCGCGCTCAGCTCGGTCTTCTACGTCGCGCTGATGCTGACCTACGACTTCACGCTGGCGTCCCTCGGCATCGGGCTGACCCTCGTCTTCATCGCCTTCACGACGACGGCGAACATTCTCCAGCTCCGCTACCAGCGCGACGAGATGGCGCTGAAGGGACGGCTGACGGGCCTCGTCCTGCAGCTCATCTCCGGCGTCGGGAAGCTCCGCGTCAGCGGTGCCGAGGACCACGGATTCCGCGTCTGGGCGCGGGAGTTCGCGGACCAGCGCCGGATCGCCTTCCGGGCCGGGACGATCCAGAACTCGGTCAGCGTCTTCAACTCCATCTTCCCGATCCTCTCCTCGATGGCGATCTTCTGGACGCTCGTCTCCGTCCAGAGCTCGGCCGCGCAGAAAGGGGCGACCTCGAGCATCTCGACGGGCGATTTCATCGGCTTCAACGCCGCCTTCTCCCTCTTCCTCGCCGCGATGCAGTCCCTGAGCGACGCCTCCCTCTCGCTCCTGAAGGCCGTCCCCATTTGGGAGCGGATCCGCCCCATCCTCGAGACGCCGCCCGAGATCGACGACACGAAGGCGGCTCCTCCGACGATCCGGGGCGAGATCGAGATCTCCCACGTCTCCTTCCGGTACTCGGAGGACGGGCCCTACGTTCTGAAGGACGTCTGCCTGAAGATCCAGCCGGGCCAGTTCGTCGCCTTCGTGGGCGGTTCCGGCTGCGGCAAGTCGACGCTCATGCGCCTCATGCTCGGCTTCGAGAGACCGGAGTCGGGGGCGATCTACTACGACGGGGTCGACCTCTCGACCATCGACGTCCGGCTTCTCCGCCAGCAGCTCGGCGTCGTCCTGCAGGAGAGCCGCGTCCTCCCGGCCGACCTCTACCGCAACATCGTCGGGACCAGCTCGCGCACGGTGGACGAGGCCTGGGAAGCCGCCGAGGCGGCCGGCATCGCCGAGGACATCCGGGAGATGCCGATGGGGATGCACACCTACGTCGCGGAGGGAGGGGGCGGCCTCTCGGGCGGGCAGCGCCAGCGGCTGATGATCGCCCGTGCGATCGTCAACAAGCCGAAGGTCCTCTTCCTCGACGAGGCGACGAGCGCGCTCGACAACCGGACGCAGGCGATCGTCACGGCGAGCATGGACAAGATGAAGTCGTCGCGCATCGTTATCGCACACCGGCTCTCCACGATCCAGAACGCCGACAAGATCTGCTACCTCGAGAAGGGGTCGATCGTCGAGGCCGGCTCCTATGACGAGCTGATGAAGAAGAACGGCTACTTCGCCGAGCTCGCCCGAAGGCAGCAGGTCTGACGGGGCGGGCGGAGGCGCCGTGACGCCCGACCCTTCGGCGCCCCACCGGCGGGGCCGTCTCGCCGAGGCGGGGGCGGACGGGGCGGTCCTCGAGGAGCTCCTCGCCTACGACGTTCCCCTTCTGCCGCTTCCCGACGCCCGGTCCGCGGCGATCCCCCGCGACGACGAGGCGCATCTCGCCGCGTGGAGCGGCTACCTCAACGAAGCGCGGGAAGCCGGCCTCGTCCCGGCCCTCGCGCGGCACCTCCCGCAGCTCCGCTTCCCCGTCCGGGAGGGGATGAGCGCCGCGGAGAGCTACCGGCGTGCCGTCCGGCAGGGGATCTTCCCGGCGGAGGACGACGCCGAGGCCACCGGGCTGCCGCTCGCCCGCCCGGAAGGAGTCACGCTGACGCTCCACCCGACGCTCGCCGGGCGCTTTCCGGTCCTCGTCGCCGAGGCGCGCGAGGACTTCGAGAGCCTCGTGCGCGCCTTCAGCGCCCGCAACGAGCCGGTTCCGGTCCC
>Ga0079037_100000931_pt1 | contig 14449 bp, 10 predicted proteins | sample Mud3Dept4metaG_FD_71479 | JGI IMG/M metagenome (GOLD analysis project Ga0079037, IMG submission 71479) | Freshwater wetland microbial communities from Ohio, USA, analyzing the effect of biotic and abiotic controls - Mud 3 Core 4 Depth 4 metaG | ecosystem: Environmental > Aquatic > Freshwater >... | reverse complement strand
ATGTCCCGCACTCGCGGACGTCCGTTCGTCACCGGCAAGCTCGCCGGTGGATCGCTCTGGATCGCAGTGATCGTCCTGCTGCTGGCGTTTGCGGTCGTGTCGGCCGGGCTGGCGACGAACTGGCTGGCTGCGATGTTCGTGTTCCTCGGGGCCTTCACCTACGGAGTCGTCTACACGCTGTGGCTGAAGCGGCGGACGTGGCTGAACATAGTCGTCGGTGGCCTGGCGGGCAGTTTCGCCGTACTTGCCGGCGCCGCGGCGGTGAACCCGGATCTCGGGCCGGCGGCGTGGACGTTTGCGGTCGTGCTGTTTCTCTGGACTCCGCCGCACTTCTGGAGCCTCGCCATGTATTACCGCCAGGACTACGCCGACGCGGGCGTACCCATGCTGCCGGTGGTGTTCGGTGACAGGGTCGCGGCCCGTGTGATCCTTGGCCACACGGTTCCGCTGGTGCTGTTGGCGCTGTTGCCAGTCGTCTGGGGCGCGGGGATGTTCTACCTTGCCTGCGCCCTGGCGGGCGGCGCGTATTTCCTCTATCGCAGCGTCCTGCTCGTGGGCGAGCCGACGCAGAAGAATGCAATCCGCAACTTCCTGGCGTCCCTCCTGCAGTTGACCCTGCTGCTGGTCGGGGCCATCGTCGATGGAGCCGCAGCAGGCCGTCTGGTCGCCTACTGAGCCATGCGCGCGCACCTTCGAAGGCAAACGCTGCAAGGCGGGCTCCTGGTAATTCTCGCGTGCGTCGCAAGCGCCGGAGCGTTCGCACAGACTACGGCCTCTGACAATGACGCCGCACTGGGGGCCAGCCAGGCGGCGATCGCCCGGCAACTCGCGGACTACCAGTTCGTCGACCAGCACGGGCAGGCGTTCCGGCTGTCGGATCTCGGCGGCAAGCCGGTCGTGCTCAGCCTCGTCTACACGAGTTGCTACTACGTCTGTTCGGGCCTGACCGTGCACCTGCGCGACGTCACCAAAGTGGCGCGGAAAGCGCTAGGCCCGGACAGTTTCACGGTGCTGACGGTCGGATTCGACACGCCGAACGATACGCCGGAACGGATGCGGCTGTTTGCGCAGGATCGCGGCGCGGAGATGCCGGGATGGTATTTCGCCAGCACCGACGCGGCGACACTGGAACAGCTCGCGCGCGACGTTGGCTTCACTTACCGGCCCTCGCCCAAAGGCTTCGACCACATCACGCAGACGACGGTCATCGACCGCGCCGGACGCGTGGTGCTGCAGGTGTACGGCCAGGATTTCAATCCGCCGAATCTCGTCGAGCCGCTGAAGCGACTCATCCGTGGACAGGAGATCGAGCGCGGGACGCTCGCCGGAATGATCCGCTCGGTGAAGCTCTTCTGCACGATCTACGATCCTGCCAGCGGCCGCTACCGCTTCGACTACTCGATCGTCGCCGACGCGATCGCGGGCATCCTCGCCCTCGGCATGGTGGCAATCGCGATCGCAGTTTCCTGGCGGAACTCACATTGACCGGCTTCGCCCCCGCTGTCGGCAGACAGGATCGACCGGCGTGAAGTGGCTCAAATCGGGGCTGCGCGCACTCTTCCTGCGGCTGGAGCAGGTCTGCGAGAAGTTTTTCGGGCCGAGCCTGAATCCGCTGCTGCATCTCGGTTCGCTCGGCTGGTTCCTGTTCTGGATCGTCACCGTCACCGGCATCTACATCTACGTGTTTTTCGACACGGGTGTGACGCAGGCTTACGCGTCCCTCGAGTACCTCTCGCGCGAGCAGTGGTACCTCGGCGGAATCATGCGCAGCCTGCATCGTTACGCCTCCGACGGGATGGTCGTGGTCGTCATGCTGCACCTGCTGCGCGAGTTCGCGATGGATCGCATGCGCGGCAACCGCTGGTTTCCATGGGTCACCGGCGTGCCGCTGCTGTGGTTCCTTTACGCCTGCGGCATTACCGGGTACTGGCTGGTGTGGGACCAGCTCGCCCAATACGTGGCGATCGCCACCACGGAATGGCTCGACAGCATCGGCATTTTTGCGGAACCGATCGCGCGGAACTTCCTCGACAGCTCGCACCTGGCCGGGCGGTTCTTCACGCTGATGGCCTACATTCACATTGCCGTGCCGCTGATCATGCTGCTGTTCATGTGGGTGCACATCCAGCGCCATGCCCATGCCCGGGTGAATCCACCGCGCAAGCTTGGTGTCGCCGTGCTCGTGGCCCTGGTGGCACTCTCCCTCGTCGTGCCGGCCATGAGCCAGGCGCCGGCGGACCTGGATCGCGCCCCGTTCGAGGTCGGCCTCGACTGGTTCTACCTGACGGCGTACCCGCTGCTCGACCTCGTGAGTGGCCGCACGCTCTGGGCAGTGCTGGTCGGCGGCAGCGTGTTCCTCACCTTGCTGCCGTGGCTGCCGCCGCTGCGCAAGGCGCCGCCCGCCGTGGTCAACCTCGATAACTGCAATGGCTGCGGACGATGTTTCGCGGACTGTCCGTTCGGCGCAATCACGATGGTCGGGCGGACCGACGGCGCCGAATTCGACCAGGAGGCTCGCGTCGACGCCGACATGTGCATGAGTTGTGGAATCTGCGTCGGAGCCTGCCCGACCGCCACGCCATTCCGCCGAGCCAGCGCACTGGTGCCCGGCATCGAACTGCCGGCGGATCCCATTGCCGGCCTGCGCGACCAGGTGGTCGCCGCGACGGCCAAGCTGCAGGGTAACGACCGCGTCGTCGTCGTCCGGTGCGCGCACGCCGGCAACCTCGACGCACTGGCGGATACGGGTGTCACCGTCCTGGCCATGCCGTGCGTCGGCATGCTGCCGCCGTCGTTCATCGACCTCGTGATCTCGCGCAAGCACGCCGACGGGGTGCTGATTGCCGGTTGCGCGGAGGAAGACTGCTACGAAAGGCTCGGTGATCGGTGGACGGAAGAGCGCATCGGCAGCCAGAGGGATCCGTACCTGCGTGATCGAGTGGACCGCGACCGGGTGGCCGTGTCGTGGGCCTCACCCGTGCAGCAGAATCGGACCCGGGAGACCCTGGTGCAATTCCGACAGCACCTGCATGACCTCGCCGGGTCAGCGCGACCGGCGCGCACCGGCGTGGCCTGGCGGGCGCGGCTGAAGCAGCTGCCCGTGCCGCTGCGGTTCGCCGGCCAGGTGGCTGTGCTCGGGACTGTGGCGGTACTGGTGGGGTGGTTCGCCACGCGACCGACCTACGCCTACCTGAATCACGATCAAGCCCTGCTCAAGCTGAGCTTCAGCCATGCCGCCCGGTCGTTGAAGGAATGTCGTCACTACAGTCCGCAGGAACTCGCGAACCTGCCGTTCGCAGAACGGACTGCCACGACGTGCGAGCGCGGACGATGGCCCGTCGACCTGGAACTCCTCTTCAATGGGCGGACGATACACCGCGCTACCCACCAGCCGGCAGGGTTGTGGGATGACGGGCCTTCCACGGTCTACGCCAGCTTCCGCGTGCCTGCAGGCACGCACCAACTCACGGCGCGCCTCCGCGACAGTGGCCGCACGACGGGATTCGACTACGACAGTTCGGCCACGGTCACGCTCAGCCCCGGCCAGAACTACGTCATCGACTTTCGCGGTACGGAAGGAGGCTTTCAGTTTGGCCGCGCGCCAGCTCATGGTCTGGCGACACAGGAGACTCCGCCATGACCCTGCTCGAATGGCGTGACGATTTCTGCATCGGCATCGCCGAAGTCGATCATGAGCATCAGGTGTTGATCGGCCTCATCAACGCAGTGCATGCCGCCCTGGGGGCGGACCGCTCCGCCGAACGCATCGAGGAATTCCTAGGCGAAATCCACGCCCGCATCTCAGCGCATTTCGCGCTTGAGGAAAAAGACATGCGGTCGCGCAGGTACCCGGAGTTCAGCCTGCACAAGGCGGACCACGAGCGGTTGCTCGACGATATCCGCGACATCATGGATGAGTACAGCGTGCACGGGGTACTTGACGACCAGGCGCTCTCGAACCGCCTGGCCACCTGGTTCGGTGACCATTTCAAGACCTACGACGCGCGGCTGCACTCGTTCCTGCAGGTCTAGCACGGTGCGTGCGGACTCCGTCAGGATGACTTCACCGGTCCATCGGCTGTGAATCCCCGGCTACCCCGCATCCTGCTGCTGGCGACGGCGGCGTTCGTCGCAGCGCTGCTCGGCGCGCGTGCACTGATGCCCGACGCCGCCGCGCCGCCATTGCTCGAACGCGCGGTGTGGTTGCCCGACGCCGCGCCGTTGCCCGAACTCGCGTTTGTCGACGAATCCGGCGCGCCGTTCGATGCGCGGCGCTTGCAGGGCCGCTGGACGTATGTGTTCTTCGGCTTCGCCTCGTGCCCCGACATCTGCCCGACGACGTTGGCCACGCTCGCCTCGGTGCGAAATGCGTTGCGCGATCTGCCGACCGAACTGCAGCCTGCCGTGCTGCTCGTGACCGTGGACCCGTCGCGGGACGACGCGACGAGGCTGGCACCATACGTCCGCTATTTCGACCCCGCTTTCCAGGCAATTACGGGCGACGAAGTCAGTCTAGCCCGATTAGCCAGCGCGCTCGGCGCCGCGTATGCGCGTGTACCCCTGGCCGGCGGCGGGTACACGATGGACCACACGTCCAGCCTGTTCCTGATCGGCCCCGACGGCCGACTCGTCGCGACATCTGGCGCGCCGCACGACGCCGACGTCATCGCGCGTGACTATCGCGTGCTCGTCGCGCGGCATTGAGAACTGACCTACTCAGGCCGCGCATTCCTGCGGCCATCGGGTAGTCTGTTCTCCATGAAATACTCCAACGCCTCCCCGTTGCCGGCCGGCTTGTTTCTCGTTTTCACTGCCGCGCACCTGTCCGCCGCATCCGCGGCGAGTCCCAGTGAGCTTACGACCATCGCCGAGCGGTCCGAATTCGCTCGCACCGGTCGCTACGACGAAGTGGAAAGATTGTGCGCAGCTTTTGCCGCGCGCTGGCCCGACAAGGCGCGATGCTTCGAGTTCGGGCGTTCACCCGAGGACCGCGCGTTGCTCGCTCTCGCCGTGTCGGACGATGGTGTCCTCGACCCGGAGTCCGTTCGTGCGCGCCAGCGACCGGTGGTGCTTTTTCAGGGCGGCATTCATGCGGGCGAGATCGACGGCAAGGATGCGGGTTTCATCGCGCTGCGCGAACTGCTCGAAGGTCGCGAAAATCGTGGCGCACTGGCGCGTGCGACGGTGCTGTTCGTGCCGGTATTCAACGTCGATGGCCACGAGAGGTTCGGCGCGTGGAACCGGCCCAACCAGCGCGGTCCGGAGGCGACGGGCTGGCGCGCGACTGCGCAGAACCTGAATCTCAATCGTGACTACACCAAGGCCGATGCGCCGGAGATGCGCGCCCTGCTCGGGCTCCTGAACGCCTGGGACCCGATCCTGTATGCGGACCTGCACGTCACGGACGGTGCTGAGCTGCGCGAGGACCTGTCGGTCGAAGTCGAGCCGGGTGACGGCTGGGACCTCGAGCTTGGCCACACGGGGCACGCGCTGCGCGACGAGGTGCTGGCCCGGCTGCAGCGCAAGGGCTTCCACGCGCTGCCGTTCTATCCGGAGTTCGTCGGCGCGGACGATCCGGAATCCGGTCTGGCCGTGGACGTGCGTTCACCCCGCTTCAGTCTCAGCTATTGGGCCACCCGCAATCGCTTCGGCGCCCTGGTCGAGACGCACTCGTGGCAGGAGTATCCGCGACGCGTCGCCGCCACGCGCGAGACCATTCATGCGATGGTCGAACTCGCTGCGCGCGACGGAGTGAAGTGGCTCGGGGCGGCACGCGCGGCCGATGAGCGCGCACGCCTGCTCGGCGGTAAGCCAGTCGCGTTGAGCTTCAGGAATACGGACGCCGTGCGGACCATCGAGCTGCGCGGGTATGAATTCACGCGGGAGCCTTCCTCGGTCTCGGGTCAGCCATGGATACGTTACGACTCCACCAAGCCGACGGTCTGGCGGCTTCCGTTGCGGTATGAGGTGCAGCCAGCGCTGACCGTGACGGCGCCGGCCGCCGGTTATTTCGTGCCGAGCGCGCACGCCGCGTGGATGTCGGAAAAGCTGGCCCTGCACGGAATCGAGTTCCAGCGTGTCGTCGCGCCACAGCCGGCCAGCGCCGTGCAGACGTTCCGCGCCGACCGGGCGACGACTGCCGCGGAAACCTTCGAGGGACGGTCAGTCATGACGGTCGATGGCGCCTGGCGCGACGAGAAGCGCGACATCGGTGCCGGTGCGCTGTTCGTGCCGATTGCGCAGCCGAAGGCGCGACTGGTCATGTCGCTGCTGGAACCGCAGGCGCCCGACTCGTTCGTGACGTGGGGCTACTTCAGCCCGGCCTTCGAACGCAAGGAGTACATGGAAAACTACGTCACCGAGGCCGTGGCGCGACAGATGCTGTCGCAGGACGCTGCGCTCAAGGCGGAGTTCGAGCGGCGGTTGCGCGAGGACGCCGCATTCGCGGGCAGCCCGGACGCGCGCCTCGAATTTTTCTACCGTCGCCATCCCTCCTGGGACGAGCGCTACGGTGTTTACCCCGTCTATCGTCAATGACCCGGACAGGCTCTACTGCTGCAGCGGCTGCAGGTTGAGGATCATGTTCAGCACCGTGCCGAGCAGCGAATCTGAACCGTTGACACTGGTGCCATAGGTGCGGCGCCCGTAGTAGCCATCCTCATAGCCGCGCTGGAATCCTTCGCGGAAGTAGTAATTGTAGTCGTCCTGCCGCACATAGCGGCCATCAAAGCCATAGTTGGCGTCCTGATAGGCGAAGGATCCCCGGTAGTCGAAGCGCCAGTGGTCCTGCTTGTCCGCGCGCCCCGCCTGGTAGCCCTTCTGGTACCCGGTGTTCGAGGCCTGTCGGAGCTGGTCGGCGCCGTACTGATTGGTCTGGTAGTTGTTGTCGCCTCGACGGTACTGGTAAGTCGGAGGCGTGTAGTAGAACGGGTCGTTGTCGTAATCGTAGCGGTCTTGCTCGAGGCGCGCTTGCTGTTGGCGCAGTTGCTCGTAGTACGCCTGCTGGTAGCGGTAATGAGCCAGTCGTTTCTGCTGTTCCAACTGCTGCGCGTTGCGCAGCGCGATCGCCTGCTGTTGCGCGATACGCTGGTTGTACTCCGCGATGAGCTGCTTCTGCTGGCGAATACGCTCCTGCTGCTCCTGCTGCGAGAGGCGATGCTTCTGCTGTTCCTTCGCCTGCTTCTTGTCGTCCTTCTGCTCCTGTTTGTCCTGTTTGTCCTGCTGCGCCTCGGACTTGTGCGGGGCCGACACATCCTGCCCGTGCTGGGCGTGGCTGGCGAGACTAATGGTCGCAAGCGCTGCGCTAAGCGCGACTGTCAATCCAAGTCGAGTCAGGGTGCTGGTCTTCATCTCATGTCTCCGCAATGGGTCCGACCGAGCTGTCGGCAGGGCTGGCGGGTTGTACTGAGCCCCTAGTGCCAGGGTATACCCCGGAGTCCGGATTCATCTGTACGGTAAGACACAGTCGGAACGCCGCGGCTACGCCGATCTGACGTCGACATGGGTCACGGCTGTGCACCTGGTCACAGTCCAGTACTTTTTCCGCTGACTTGTGGCGACCTGTATTTAGTATGGCATGGACACGAAAGTCCGGGCGTTGGGCCATCCAGGCTTCGAACGACCCCATCAGGAGTGAACAACCGTGAAACGCTTGCTTTTCGCCCTCATCGCATCAGGTGCCGCTGTTCCAGCCCTCGGCGCTGACGTCAGCGCCTCGATCGGGATCAGCCAACCCGGCCTGTACGGGCAGATCAACATTGGCGACTTCCCGCGCCCGGCTGTGATCTACGCCGAGCCGGTCTGGGTCCAGCGTCCGCCTAAGGTAGTGCGGGTGCAGCCGATCTACCTGCGCGTGCCACCGGGCCACGAGAAGCATTGGAGCAAGCATTGCGGCAAGTATGGCGCATGCGGCCAGCCCGTCTATTTCGTGCGCGAGGACTGGTACCAGGCCCAGTACGTGCCGCGTTACGGGCAGCAAGAGTATTACGCTCGCGGCGAGAGCGATGATCACGGTGCGAAAAACGGGCAAGGCAAGGGCAAGAGCAAGGGCCACTGACATGAGGGCGGCGATGACTGATCGCCGCGGGCGTTGAGCTGCAGGGCCCGACAAATGTCCGGGCATCGGCAGGCGGAATCCTGCCCGCGCGCTGGACTCAGGCATCGTTAATGCGCGGCTGGGTGACTTTTCCCGAGCTTGCTAGCTGACCGACGGCGCAGTCGGGCGACTGCTCAAGTCACGCAGCATTTCGATGAAAGCGGGGTCGTCGTGCAGGGAGATCAGGTCCGGGTCGTTCTGCATCCAGCCGAAATTGGTGTAACCCGCCTCGACGGCTTGGCGTAGCGCGTCGATGGCTCGACTCGTCTCGCCAAGACCGACGTACATGCACGCAGCGTTGTAGAGCATGACGGGATCGCCGGGGCTGAGCACGAGCGCTTTGGTGCCCTCGCGAATCGCCTCTTCCTTGCGGCCGGCCCAGCCGAGCTTGCTCGCGTAGATCAAGCGTGCGCGCGCATCGTCGGGATTCTGCAGCAGGTAATTCGGCATGATCTCGAGCAGGCGACGATAGACCGTTGCCGCTTCCTCGTCCCGCCCGAGGCCGGTGCATGTTTGCGCCACGTCGAGGTGGCCCGCATAGAAGCTCGGCTTGATCTCTGCCACGCGCCGGAAAAGGTCGAGCGCCTGTTCCAGCTTGCCCTCGGTGAAGTAGATCCGCCCGAGCGTCCAGTGCGCGATGAAATCGTCGGAATCGATTTCGATCGCCTTGGTGCACGAGGCGGTGGCCTCATTCAGCTTGCCCCAGAGGAAATAAGAAAGTCCCATCGCCCGGTACGCTTCCGACAGGTTGTTGTCGTACATCAGCGCTTTGAAGCTGAGTTCCTGCGCCAGTTCGCGATAACGCTCCTCGCGCGCGATCAGCTGGTACATCTGCCCGTAGGCGCTGGAACAACCGGCATACGCGGACGCGTAACGCGAGTCGAGTTCGATGGCCTTCTCGAACAGCTGGATCGCGTACTCGACGCTGCGCTTGGTCAGCCGGTAGAGCTGGTCCTGGCCACGCAGGTAAAGGTCGTACGCTTCCGCATTGAGGGTCTGCCGCTTGGTGAGCGACAGTCGTTCCGAGAAAGTCAGCTTGAGCTTCAGCGCCTCGACGATCTGCTGGGCGACCTGCTCCTGGATGTCAAAGATGTCGTCGAGCTTGCCCTTGTAGGTGTTGCCCCAGAGCTGCAAGTTGGTCGCGACGTCGACGAGCTGCACGGTAATGCGCACCGAATCCTGGAACCGGCGGACGCCGCCGCCGACGATGTAGCGCGCGCCAAGCGCATTGCCGATCGCGAGCACGTCCTGGCCGCGCCCCTTGTGCTGCATCGAGGCCCAGCGCGAAATCAGGTTTATCTCGCTCACGAGCGACAGCCTCGCGATCAGTTCCTCGGTCAATCCGTCGCTGAAGTAGTCGGTCTCGGGATCGGGGCTGATGTTGTCGAACGGCAGCACGGCCACCGCCCCGCGCTCCGGGAGGGACTCGGCTGCATGCGCGGCAGCGACAAGCCGTGTTTCCGTGCCGGCGCTGGCCGCCGGCTGCGGGCGCGTTATGGTGACGCCCAGGCCAGCCAGCGAGCGCAGTATCGCCTGCAAGTTCTCATCCGGATCGCCGTGATAGATCTCGATGTGCTGGATGCCAGCGAGCGGGTACTTGAGGCTGAGCGGAATCGTGGTCGGCTCGAGGTGAACGGGCAGGATGTTTCCCTTGCGCTCGCTCGTCAGCATCACTTCTTTCGCCACATTGTGCGAGCTGACGGCCGACGGCGAGACCATCAGCAGCAGCACTTTGGCCCCTTCGAGCGCGCGCACGATGGATTCGCCCCAGAGCGCTGCGCCGTCGATCCCGCCCTGGTCGATCCAGATATTCACGCCGGCGGCCCGCAGTTTGCCGGCGAACTCGAGTACCCGAGCCTTGTCCTCGCGCGAATAGCTAAGGAAAACTTCTGCGGTTTGAGCCAAGTTATTGCCCTGGTGCGTCCAATGTCCTGTGGATCGGGCAGGTCGGCGTCGAGGCCTCTTCGTTGGCCAAGGCTAACGGATACTCGGCGGTGTGAGAAGAAGAGGGCCGGCCGCCGTTATTCGATGGAATGCCTTGCATTTCTAACCCGATGAATACGATAGAATTTTCGCCGGAGGACGGGGCCGGTCGAGTTCCTGAAAAGCGCGTGTGACGGCGGCAGCGTCGCACCGCCACCGGTTGTCGCTGGAGTGGACGATCAGGTCACCCTGCCGCCGAGCGCCGCCAGAGTTCCGCCGCCCGAAAGCGACCGGTCGCAGTGAGGTCGCGTTGTGCAGCGCGCTCTGCTGCCCGCAGGTCGGCGCGGCGTGCCATGAACGGTGTCTGCGCCACGATATCGAGCAGGCTCGAACCTGCGAACAGGAATCCCTGGCCCGCGACGCAGCCCAGGTCCAGCAGGGTCGCCACCTGGCTTTCGTTTTCGATGCCCTCAGCGACCGTCTCGAGACCGAGCGTCGTCGCCAGCATCACGACTGCGCGGGCCAGTTCCGGCCCGCCGTCGTGTTCAGTCAGCCGGCTCACGAACGCGCGATCGATCTTCAGGATGTCGATCGGGAACCGGTGCAGGTACGACAGCGACGAGTACCCCATGCCGAAGTCGTCGATCGCAAGACGCACGCCGAGCGCTTTCAACTCACGGAAGCGTTCCAGGTTGACCTCTGTGTTCTGCATGATCGTGCTCTCGGTCAGCTCGATCACGAGATCTCCGGCATCCAGACCCGAAACCTCGAGCGCGTGGCGCACGTCCGCGACCAGGTCACCCTGCTGCAGATGGCGTCCCGAGATGTTGACCGCCACGCGCAGGCCGGTGCCGGCCTCGACGGAATCGCTCCAGGCGCGGATCTGCGTGCACGCGTCAACGAGGACACGACGACCCAATTCGACGATCCGACCGGATTCCTCCGCAATCGAGATGAACGAGCCCGGCATGACGATGCCCCGTTGCGGGTGATTCCACCGCACCAGGGCCTCCACGCCGAGCAGCTCGCGGCTCGTCAGGTCGACCACGGGCTGGAACTCGACGAAGAACTCGTTGCGCGCAAAAGCCAGGTCGATGTCCTGCTCCAGTCGCAGGCGGTCGTGCAGTTGTTCCTGCATGTGCGGCCGGAACAACACGCAGCGCGCCTTGCCAGCGGACTTCGCGTTGTACATGGCGATGTCGGCCTTGCGCAGCAACTGCTCGGCATCGTCACCGGGTTGCGAGCAGGCCGCACCGATGCTCGCCGTGGCGTCGGTTTCCCTGCCGTCCACCAGCAGGGGCCGGTTGAACGCCTCGGTGATCGGCACGGCGATGCGCTCGACGTCCGTGTCGCTGCGAATGCCCTCGAGCAGGATCGCGAACTCGTCGCCACCGAGGCGAGCCACGGTGTCGGACGGCCGGGTCGACTTGACCAGCCGTTGTGCCGCCGCCTGCAGCAGGCGATCGCCGGCATCGTGTCCGAGCGAGTCGTTGACGTTCTTGAAGTTGTCGAGATCGAGGAACATGACGGCGACGCGCTGCTGCGACCGTTGCGCCAGCGTCAGCGCGTGCTCGACCCGGTTCCAGAAGAGGCTGCGATTGGCAAGCAGCGTCAACGGGTCGTGGAATGCCAGCTTGCGCAGCTGCTCTTCCAGTGTCTTGCGCTCGGTGACGTCGCGGAAGTTCAGGGCCAGCCCGGCAATGGCCGGGTCGTCCATGAGGTTGCTGCCAACGCACTCGAGGGTGCAGCGCCGTTCGCCTGACTCGACGACCAGCTCGATCGGTCCAACGAGCCGGCCATGCGTCGCCGACACCTCGGCGAGGAATGCAGCCAGCCGCTCGCTGTCGCCATCGACCCAGCGATCGAGGAGATTCCGTCCCACCATGTCGTCCGGGTGTGTCGCAAATGTGCGCTCAGCCGCCGGCGAGGCGAATTGCAGCACCCCCTCGGCGTTGGTGATCATGATCACGTCCGAAGCGTTCTTGATCAAGGACGCATAACGGGCCTCGACGATGTCGGCCGCACGCCGTTCGCGCAGCAGCGCGTCGTCGCGCGAAAGCACACCCTGGCGCACCATGACCAGCGAAGTCAGCACGAAGATGATGACGGTCATCGTGTTCACGGGGCTGGCGGCCGTGCTGCTCTCCACGTACACCAGCACCAGGAACGACACCATCATGGCGATGTACGGCATCCCCTCGACGAGTGCGACGCTCAATGCGCTTGGGGCGCGGCGCACGACAGGCCTGCCACGCAGCTGCTCGCGCGCGGCGGCCGCAAGCCAGATGTAGCAGGACAGGTAGATGACGTCCGAGACGCTGCCCGGAATGTAGCTGCCGTCCACCTTGGACATGGCCCAGACGATGTCGGCCACGGACATCGACACGAAACCGAGCGTGAGCAGCATGAGGGCCCGGCGCCGGATGGGCGTGGCCCCCGAGTGCATCAGCAACACGCCGCAGGCCAGCAGCATCAGGCAGTTGAGGGCGATGTAGCTCTGCGCCAGCACGTACTTGAGCGCGTTCGGGTCGCGTTGGGCGTCCGCCGTCGGCGAGATCACGAAGAACCAGAAGAATGCGCCGAACCCGAGCATGAGGATCGAGGTATCGAGCCCCAGCCGGACCCATTGCACGCGAACAGCGGCAGTGCGAATCACCGTCAGCACCGCAGCGAGGACCAGCGGGTAGAAGCCCAGGAAGAACACGTCGCCGATCGACGGGAAGGGGTCGATACCGTACAGCCAGTACGTCGAATGCAACAGGTTGCCTGTGCTGTAGGTTGCCAGCGCGGCCGTGAGAAGCCACCAGGTGCGGCGCGCGGCCGGGTCGGCGGAGCCTCGCGCGGCAGCCCCTGTCAGGACGGCCACGCCGATGCTCGCCACCGAATCGGAATACAGGTTGAAGACGTCAAGCCACGGCCAGGCACGACCGTCGACCAGGATCAGTGCGATGGCGAGCGCGATGTAGATGAACAGGCCGACGGCAACGGCGCCGATCCAGCCGGAGCTGAAGCGCTCACGCTTCGTCATGCCATCGCTCGTTGGGCGCTGTGGGGACATATTGTTCGGTCCGCGTCTCCCGTACGCGGCGGCTCGCTCGATTCGTTGCATCTAGCCTCAGCGGTTCGGGAGTGGTCTGTGACCGCCGTACGAATATGTCAGCCCCGCCTGTGACGCAGTTCACAGGTCGGGCTGCCTCGGCGCGACGTCGGACTCCTTCGATGACTGCAGGCCCGATGATTGCACGAGAGATGCGGCGATGACCCCCGCGGACCGTCACCACGATGGCCCGAAATGTGAAACTGACGCAAGTCTTCTGTCGGACGCTATGTCACATTCCCTGCAGATTGTGGCAGGCTACCGACCGCCTCAACGCACGCTCGCGATTCGCGAGCCAGCCGGGGCAGCGATACGCGCGCAGGAGCGATTGCAGACATGCTGTATTGGCGCAGGAATATGGGTTTGGGGACGCTGACGAGCCTCATGCTGGCCGTGTTCACACCCTTGGCCGCGTTGGCTGCCACGCAGGGATCCGTGGCGCCGAAGTCGATCCCGGAAGTTCGCTCCCACGCCTACTACATCCTCGATGAGTCAGCCTCATCGGTGCTCGCTGCGCGCAATGAAGACGTTGCCGTTCCAATCGCCTCCATCACCAAGCTGATGACGGCCCTGGTCGTGCTCGAGGCCGGTCAGCCGATGGACCAGGTCGTGACCATCACCGCCGATGACGTGCGTGGGACTGCCGGCAACGGCTCACGCCTCGCGGTTGGCTACAAGCTGAGCCGGCAAGACCTGCTGCACCTGGCGCTGATGTCGTCCGAGAACCGTGCCGCTTATGCGCTGTGCCGATCATATCCGCGCGGCCTGCGTGCCTGCGTGCAGGCCATGAACGAGAAGGCCGCCGCGCTCGGCATGAGCACGGCGCACTTCGTCGAGCCCACCGGTTTGTCGAGCCGCAATGTAGCGAGCCCCGCGGACCTGGCCAGGCTGGTGCTGGCGGCCGCAGGCAACCGTACGATCAGCGAATACTCTACGTCTGCCAGTCACACCGTGACGGTCGGCCGCAGCTTGCTCGAGTTCCGCAATACCAACCTGCTGGTCGCCAATCCGGCCTGGCAGGTCGACGTGCAGAAGACCGGCTACATCCCGGAAGCCGGGCGCTGTCTCGTGATGCAGGCCATGATCGATGGCCGCACGGTCGTGATGGTCCTGCTCAATTCCTATGGCAAGTACACGCGGATCGCGGACGCCAAGCGGGTCCGGACCTGGCTCGAGTCGCGGAGCCGGGTCGCCGCTCTCTAGGGAAGCTCTGCACAGGTCTGAATGGGCGCGACCGAGTGCAAGTTTCGCCGCGGGCGCGAAGCGAGGACGGAGTGGATGTCGATCCACGACCGAGGAGCGCCAAAGCCCGCGGCGAAAATCGCCCGGTCCCC
>Ga0079037_100000927_pt1 | contig 14482 bp, 16 predicted proteins | sample Mud3Dept4metaG_FD_71479 | JGI IMG/M metagenome (GOLD analysis project Ga0079037, IMG submission 71479) | Freshwater wetland microbial communities from Ohio, USA, analyzing the effect of biotic and abiotic controls - Mud 3 Core 4 Depth 4 metaG | ecosystem: Environmental > Aquatic > Freshwater >... | reverse complement strand
CCGTCGTGAAGTCCCTCACGTCGTGGCCCAGGTTCCTCGAGAGGGAGAGAGCCTTCAGGAAGACCTCCGGGAGGATCACAGACGACCCGGCGTTGATCCAGACCCCGCCGTCCCCGAGCCGCGCCACGACGCGCTGGATGGTCCGGAAGTCGCGCATCGACATCTCGCCCACGAGGGCGCCGTCCATGCCGGGGTGCTGCGCGAGGGTGTCCGTGCCGAGCGCCACGTGGACCGTCAGCGGCAGACCCAGCTCCGCCGCGGCCGCGAAGATCGAGAGGTGACGGTGCGGATAGCCGCTCCGGAGGATCCGCTCGCCGAGCGCCCGGCCGTAGCCCCACCCCTTCCTCCGCCCGGCGCGGAGCGCGCCGAAGATCCCGATGCCCGTCTCGCGGCTCATCCCGAACTCGCCGTCCGACAGGACCGACCCCACCTCCTCCGACGTGGCGCCGTGGAAGGCGAGCTCGAAGTCGTGGATGCCGCTCGCGCCGTTCGTGGCGAGAGCCGTGACGAACCCCTCCCGCATCAGCGCGATGAGGGCCGGAGACAGGCCGGCCTTGACGACGTGCGCCCCGAAGGCGAGGACGACCGGCTTCCTCTTCCGCCGCGCCGCGGCGACAGCGCGGACGACCGCCCGGAGCGAGTCGGCCGCGAGAAGGCGGGGCAGGGAGTCCCAGAACGCCGTGAACGAGTCGGCCTCGCGCGGCGCCCGCCCGAGGTTCTCCACGTGGACCTTGAAGCGGCGCGTCGCGATCGGGAAGGTCGAGGGGCGCCGGCGGGGGGCTCGAGGCATCGGCCTTCCGCCCTACCGCGGCGCCCCGAGCGCCTTCCGGATGGCGTCCGTGAACGAGGCCTCGCTCTGCGCTCCGGCCAGCCGCGCGGCCACGTTGCCCTTCCGGTCGTAGACGAGCGTGTAGGGGAGCGTGCCGTCCCAGGTCGCATCCGCCGCGTCGATGAAGACCTGGGGATCGTGGCTCTTCACCTGCCAGCAGACGAACGGGACCTTCGCCTGCGCCAGAAACTCCGCGATCTTCGGCGCGGTCTTCGGCGAGTCGGTCGCCACGAGGACGACCGCGAGGTCCATCGACGGGAATCCCTTCGCCGCCGCGACGAGCTTCGGCATCTCCTCCCGGCACGGAAGGCACCAGGTCGCCCAGAAGTTCACGAGAAGGACGCGCCCCTTCTTCGCCTCCACGATCCGGGAGCGGTACTGATCCGGCCGAAGGAGCTTGACCGGCTCGGCGCGGCCCGGCGGCGCGGCGAGAAGCGCCAGCAGGGCCGGAAGGAGGAGTCGCCGTGCGATTCTCAAACCCGCTTGATCGTGCAGCCGAACGCCTTCGTCCGGGGGGCCGGAACCGGCTTGCCGGCGAGGAGGGCGTCGAGAGCGTTCCGGAAGTCGGGGGACTTCACGGCCTTCGCGTCGTCCTGGTTCTCGTCGATCCGGCCGTGGTAGATCAGCTTTCCCGAGGAATCGAGAAGAAAGACCTCGGGGGTCTTCTGCGCCCCGTAGGCGTCCGCCACCTTGTTTCCCGGGTCCTTCACGACGAAGAAGGTGAAGCCGTTCTTCTTCGCGTGGTCGGCCGTCTCCTCGGCCGGCTCCGCCTTGTTGGAGTTGATCCCGACGAAGGCGACCCCTTTCGCCGCGTAGTCCCGGCCGAGCTCGGCCATCCGGGCGTTGTAGGCGTTCGAGACCGGACACTTCGTGGCGATGAAGAGAATCGCCACCCCCTTGTTCTTCCCGAGGAGCTCTTTCAGCGCCACGGCTTTACCGTCGGCCGCCGCGGGGAGCGTGAAGTCGGGCGCCGCCGCGCCGATCGCGAGGTCGGCGGCCGGGGCGGACGCGCCGAGAAGGGCGGCCGCAGAAAGAAGCGCAGACGAGGCGAGCAGAAAAGGACGCGAGTTCATCGGTTTCCCTCCATGAGTCGTTCGAACGCCCCGTCGTACAAGGCCCGAAGCTCCGCCGCCGGGATGTCGATCGCGAGGATGCCGTTCACCGAGAGGCGGAGCGACGCGGCCGAGACCCGTCCGAGGAGCGCCGTCGGGACCCGGAGCTTCCGGGCCAGATTCAGGACGGTCATCTCGCGCCCGGGCTCGAACGAGACGAGGGCGCGGGGAGACGATTCCGAGAAGAGCGCGCGGGTCGGCGAGAGCGGCGAGATGAGGTTCAGGTCCGCGCCGCGCGTCACCGGGCCGAAGCAGGCCTCGGCGGCCGCCACGGCCAGCCCCCCCGAGGAGAGGTCGTGGGCCGAGGCGAGGACGCCGTCCTCGGCCAGCTCGACGAGGAAATTCACCATCGCCCGGACCGCAGCGAGATCGAGGACGGGACACGGCCCCTCGTCGCGGCCGAGGACGGCGGCGAGGTACTCGCTCGCCCCCAGCTCGTCCCGCGTCGCTCCGAGGAGGGCGACGACGTCTCCGTCCCGGACGAAATGGGAGGGGACCGCGCGGGCCACGTCCGCGAGGAGGCCGACCATTCCGACGGTCGGCGTCGGGAGGATCGAGCGCCCCTCCGTCTCGTTGTAAAGCGAGACGTTCCCCGAGATGACCGGCGTCTCGAGCGCCCGGCACGCTTCGGAAAGGCCGCGGATTCCGGCCGCGAACTGCCCGAGGATCTCCGGACGCTCCGGGTTGCCGTAGTTCAGGCAGTCGGTCACGGCCAGCGGCCGCGCCCCGGCCGAGGCCACGTTCAGCGCCGCTTCGGCGACCGCGAAGGCGGCCCCGCGCGCCGGGTCGGCGGCGCAGAAGCGCGGATTCACGTCGGTCGCGATCGCGAGCCCCTTCGAGGTCCCGGGCACCCGGATGACGGCTGCGTCGCCCCCCGGCCCGGCCACCGTGTTCGTCCGGACCGTCTGGTCGTACTGGGTCCAGATCCACCTCTTTCCGGAGACATTCGGGGAGACGAGGAGCGTCCGGAGCGCCGCCGCGTCGTCCGGAGCGCCGTCGATCGGGACGGAGACCGGCTCCGCCGGCGAGACGGACGGCGGCGTCAGGGGGCGCCGGTAGACCGGGGCGTCGTGGACCAGCGGCGCGATCTCGAGGTCGGTGACGAGCTTTCCCTCGTAGAGAAGCTGCATCCGGGGCTCGCGGATCACCTCTCCCATGACGACGGCGTCGACTCCCCATTTCCGGAAGACCGCGGCCACCTCGTCGGCGCGTCCCTTCCGGGTCACGAGGACCATCCGCTCCTGCGACTCGGAGAGCATCAGCTCGTACGGGGTCATCCCCGTTTCCCGCACGGGGACCTTCGACAGGTCGAGGCGCATCCCGACGCCGCCGCGCGAGCACATCTCGAACGTGGACGACGTGAGCCCGGCCGCCCCCATGTCCTGGATCGCGACGACGGCGTCCCCCTCGAGGACCTCGAGGACCGCTTCGAGCAGGAGCTTCTCGACGAACGGATCGCCCACCTGCACCGTCGGGCGCCGCTGGGACTTCTGGTCGTCGAACACGTCGGAGGCCATGGAGGCCCCGTGGATGCCGTCCCGCCCCGTCTTCGAGCCGACGTAGAGGACCGGGTTCCCCGGCCCCGACGCCTTGGCGCGGAAGATCCGGTCGTGGCGGACCACGCCGACCGCCATCGCGTTGACCAGGATGTTCCGGTTGTAGGCGGGGTGGAAGAAGGTCATCCCCCCGACCGTCGGGACGCCGATGCAGTTCCCGTAGCCCCCGATGCCGCGGACGACGCCGTCGATCAGGTCGTGCATCCGCGAGGCGGCCGGGTCGCCGAAGAAGAGCGGGTCGAGGATGGCGATCGGACGTGCCCCCATGGTGAAGACGTCCCGGAGGATCCCCCCCACTCCGGTCGCCGCCCCCTGGTAGGGCTCGATGAACGACGGATGGTTGTGCGACTCCATCTTGAAGACGACGGCCCAGCCGTCTCCGATGTCGACGGCGCCGGCGTTCTCTCCCGGGCCCTGCAGGACGCGCGGCCCGGTCGTCGGGAACTCCTTGAGGAAGACGCGCGACGACTTGTACGAGCAGTGCTCGCTCCAGAGGGCGGAGTAGATCCCCAGCTCCGTCAGGTTCGGCTCGCGTCCGAGAATCGCCCGGATCCGCTCGAACTCCCCGGACGAGATCCCGTGCTCGGCCGCCAGCGCGGGCGTCACCGCCGCCGCAACGTTCGCCATTCGGGCGGTAGTTTAAACGTCAGGCGGGGCGGGCGGCGGCCAGCGCGCGGAGGGCGAATCCGGCCTCCTCGAGCGCCCGGCGGACGGCCGCCGCGTTGGCCCCGGCGCCGGGGGTGTCGCCGTGGAGGCAGATCGTCTCGACGGCGATGGGAATCCGGGTGCCGTCGACGGCGAACGCGGCCCCGTCCCGCACGATCGAGAGCGCCTGCACCGCCGCCCGCTCCGGCGTCCCGACGAGGGCACCCGCCGTCCCCCGCGCGACGAGCGAGCCGTCGGCGTTGTACCCCCGGTCGGCGAACCCTTCCGCCGCGGCGCGCATTCCGAGGCTCGCGGCCGCGGCGAGGAGCCTCGAGCCGGGCGAGGTGACGAGGACGAGCCCCGGATAGACGGCGCGCGCCGCCGCGGCGAAGGCGAGCGCGGTCGCCTCCTCCGAGGCGGACGCGTGATAGAGGCCGCCGTGCGGCTTGACGCCCGCGAGCACGATCCCTTCGTCGCGCGCGATCGCGGCAAGGGCGGAGACCTGCTCGCGGACGAGACGCCCGACTTCTTCGGGAGAGAGGGTCATTCGCGTCCGGCCGAAGCCGGCGCGGTCGGGGTACGACGGGTGGGCGAAGACGGCGACCCCCCGCTCCCTTGCGAGCCGGACCGTGGCGCGCATCGTCGCCTCGTCGCCCGCATGGGCCCCGCAGGCGATGTTCACCGTCGTCACGTGCGGCATCAGGGCCGCGTCGTCACACCCCTCGCCGCCGTCGAAGTTCAGGTCGACCGTCCGGGTCAGTCGCGGAGCCATCGTGCCCACTCCCCGATTCTCGTCTCCCGCTCCTCGAGAAGGCTCCTCGCCTCGCCCGTCGTCGCCGGGGCGAAGCGGATCGCCGCTCCCGGTTGCGCCCGGACGAGAAGGCCGAGGTCGGCCGCCACGACCGTGGCGATCTTCGGATAGCCCCCGGTCGTCGGCCGCTCGGCCAGGAGGACGATCGGCTGGCCGTCCGACGTGATCTGGACCGACCCCAGGGCCGTCCCCTCGGACGGCATTTCCCGCGCGGCGGGATCGCCGTCGACGGCCGGCCCCTCGAGCCGGAACCCGATCCGGTTCGACTCCGGGCTGAGGCGGTACGCCGCGCCGTAGAAGGTCCGGAGGGCCTCCTCGCCGAAGAGATGGGCCTGGGGCCCCGGGAGGACCCGGAGCGTGACGCGGTCCGCCGCCGGAAGCGCCGGGGCCGTCGCGTCGAGCCGCGGCGCGCGGCGCGGCCGCCCGACGGGAAGGACGTTTCCTTTCCGGAGCGGCCACCCATGAAGGCCGCCGAAGCGGGCCACGACGCAGGTCGAGCGGCTCCCGAGAACCAGCGGGACGTCGATCCCCCCGGAGACCGCGACGGCCCCCCGCGCGGAGCCACGCCCCGCCTCCGCCGCACGGAGCGGCAGCGCGTCCCCGTCGCGGAGCCGGACGACGTGCCCGGGCGTCGGGCCGAAGGCGCCCCCCGCGACGGCGAGGTCGACGTCGCCCCGCGCCTCGAGAACGGGCCCGACGAGTGTGATCTCGAGGCCCGCCGCCCCCTCCTCGTTCCCGGCCAGGAGATTCGCGATCCGGAGCGCCTCGGGGTCGAGGGCGCCGGCGGCCGGGATCCCGAGAGCGCTCCAGCCGGGGCGTCCCAGGTCCTGAACCGTCGTCAGGAGCCCCGCCTCGCGGACGAGAAGGGCGCGCTCCGTCACGGGACGAACCTCACCGTGTCGCCCGGCGCGAAGAGAACGGGCGGGGTCCGGCCGGCGTCGAACAGGGGGGCGTCCGCAACGCCGAGAAGGTGCCATCCGCCCGGCATGGAGGCCGGGTAGATCCCGGCGTAGGGGCCCGCGATCGCGACGCTCCCCGCCGGAACCGAGAGGCGCGGCGTCCCCCGGCGCGGGAGATGGAGCCTCCTCGGAAGCCCGTAGAGGTAGGCGAAGCCGGGCGAGAAGCCGAGGAAGCCGACGGTGTACGTCGCGGCGCAGAAGGTCTCGAGAAGCTCCTCTTTCGAGACGCCCGAAACGGCCGAGACTGCCGGCAGGTCCTCGCCGTCGAACCGGACGTGGATCTCGTGGCTCGCGACGGGAGAGGGCGGGACCTCGATCTCTCCCGCCTCGAGGCCGACGAGGATCCCCGCTTCGAAGAGCGGGCTCCCCTCGACGAAGAGGGTTCGCGCCGCCGGGATCGCCTCGACGAGGCCGTCCGGCTTCAGCCCGTGGAGGAGCGCCGCCGCGCGGCGGGCGCGCTCGTTGGCCTTCCGTTCGTCGCCGTCGTCGAACTCGAGGAGCCAGGAGTACTCGCCGACCGCCCTCACGCCGCCCTCCGTCTTCGCGTCCGGTAGACGCCGGCGCCGGGGAGTACGGGGAGGAAGCCGGGCCACGTCGTCCCGGGGCTGCCGAGGGCGAGAAGGATGACGAGAGCCTTCGCGTCGAAAGGCCCGATCCGCCGCCTCGGCCGCGGCCCGTCCCCGTCGGGGCTCACGGGCCGATGATGCCCCAGGAGGCGTGATGCGCGCCGGGCCCGCCTTCGGCAGAATTCGATCGCACGGACAAGCGGCGGGGCGCCGACGGGAGGGAACGATGATCCTGGTGACCGGGGCCACGGGAAAGACGGGGATCGACGTCGTCAAGGGGCTCTCGATCGTCGGCGCGGGGGTCCGCGCGCTCGTCCGGAGCGAGGAGAAGGCTGCTCGCCTCCGGCGGCCGGGAGTCGAGATCGCGATCGGCGATCTCGGAGAGCCGGCCACGCTCGCCTCCGCTCTCAGGGGGTGCGACCGGGTCTTCCTCTGCTCGTCCGCCGACCCGCGCCAGGTCGAGCTGCAGGGAAACCTGGTCCGCGCAGCGAAGGACGCCGGGATCCGGCACGTCGTCCGGATGAGCGGCCTCGGCGCCTCGCTCGACAGCCCGGTCTCCTTCAGCCGCTGGCACGCCGAGACCGAGAAGCAGCTCATCGCCTCCGGCATCCCGTGGACCTTCCTCCGCCCCCACTTCTTCATGCAGAACCTCCTCGGCTTCGCCGGCTCCGTCCGCGCGCAGGGCACCCTCTTCATGCCGATGAAGAGCGGGAAGATCTCGCTCGTCGACACGCGGGACATCGCCGCCGTCGCCGTCGAAGCGCTGACCGGGGCCGGGCACGAGCGGAAGATCTACGACATCACCGGGCCGGAGGCCCTCTCGGGACACGACCTCGCCCAGCAGCTGTCGAAGGCGATCGGGAAGCCGGTCCGGTACGTCGACGTCCCTCCCGAGGAGGCGAAGAAGGGGATGCTCTCGGCCGGCGCTCCCGAGTGGATGGCCGACGCCATGATCGCCCTCTACGGCATCTTCGCGGCAAGCCGCGCCGCGGCCGTCAGCCCCGTCGTCGAGCAGGTCACGGGCTATCCGGCCCGGCGATTCGAGGAGTGGGCCCGGGAGAACGCCGCCGCGTTCCGCTGAATCCCGAGGGGCAGGCCATCGAGCCGGCACGCTTGGGGCTGCCGAGGGTCCTCTGCACCGGACGGTACGAGCGGCCCGGCTCTTGCTCCGGAATCCAGGAGGAGGGAGTCGCGCCCGTGGAAGTCGTCTTCCTGACTCTCTTTCTCGGCGTGGCCACGACCGGTCAGCAGCCGGTGCAGGTCCAGGTCCCGCTGGCGACCGCGGCGGTCGTCTTTCGGCTCGACGATCAGGATGTCGCCGCGCTCACGGGCCCTCCCTGGTCGGCCAGGATCGACTTCGGCGAGGCGCTGGTCCCGCACGAGCTTCAGGCCAAAGCCTTCGACGCGGAAGGGAAGCTCCTCGCGACCGCGCGGCAGGCGGTCAACATGCCTCATCCGCTGGCCGAGGCCTACCTCGCCGTGGAGACCACGCCGAACGGCCGACGGGTCGCCAGGCTGAGATGGACGAGCGCGGTGGCCGCGAAGCCGCGGGAGGTCCGGCTGACGTTCGACGGGAGGAGCCTCTTCGTGGCGGACCCCTCCGCCTTCGTCCTTCCCCGCTTCGAGGCGGGAACCGCGCACATCCTCCGCGCGGAGCTCGACTTCGGGTCGAACGTGACGGCCATGGCGGAGGCCCTCGTCGGCTCGGGGGAGCGGGACTACGCCTCGGCCGAGCTGACGGCGGTGCCCGTCGTACCCTCCGGGAACCGGAAGCGGCTCGACCCCGCCGATCTCGAGAACGCCCTCGTTGCCCGGGGAAAGACGCTGAAGGTCGTGGCCGTCGAAGAAGGCCCCGCCGACATCGTCTTCGTCGTCGACCCGGGCGCCGAGCAGGTCCTCGACGAGTGGACTTCCTACCATTCCCGCTCGCGCTTCTGGCTCGACCGGGAGGTCCTCTTCTACTTCGTCTTCCCGGCCCCGTCGACGTACGTCGAGACGAGATTCGAGATCTTCCCCTGCATCGGACCGCTGAACCGCAGCAACGGAGGGCTTCTCGACACCTACTGGCGGGAACGCAACCTTCATACTCAGCGCGATCCGGAGTACCTCCCCGGAGCGGCGCAGATCTCGGGCGTCTGGGCCGTCATGAACAGCCGGAGGCGTGCCGCCGTCTGGATCCTCGGGCCGAACCGCAGCGTGTCCGATCGCTCCCTGAAGAACGTGCGCGGGTTCGTGCGGGCCCTCAACGTGCCGCTCCTCGTCTGGCGCGTCTTCCCGAAGGATGAACCGGTGGAGGTGGCCGAGGGGGAGACGCCGGTCTCGACCCGGTCGCAACTCACGCGGGCAATCGACTCCCTCGAGAGCCTCGTGAAACGCCAGCGGCTGGTGTGGGTGGAGGGGCGGCACCTGCCGCAGACGATCGACGTCTCCGTCGCGGCCACGGGGATCGCCGTCGCGCGCTGAAGGCTTACGACCGGTGGGCGAGGAGGGCCGTGGCGAAGCTCCTGAAGAGCTTCGCGCCGTCCGTGTTGCCGAGGACCTCCTCGGAGCAGCGCTCGGGGTGGGGCATCAGGCCGACGACGTTTCCGGCGAGGTTGCAGATCCCCGCCACGTTGGCGAGCGAGCCGTTGGGGTTGGCCTCGTCCGTCTCGTCTCCCGCCGCCGTGACGTAGCGGAAGACGATCTGGTCCCGTTCGACCATGCCGCGGAAGGTCTCCGCGTCGGCCGTCCAGTTGCCGTCGCCGTGGGCGATCGGGATGCGGAGGACCTCCCCCTTCGAGAGGACGAGCGTGAAGGGGGTCCGCTTCGTTTCGATCCGGAGGAAGACGTCCTTGCAGACGAACCTCAGCCCCGAGTTCCGGAGCATGGCGCCCGGGAGGAGCCCCGCTTCGCAGAGGATCTGAAAGCCGTTGCAGATGCCGAGCACGGCGCCTCCCCTTCCGGCGAACTCCGCCACGGAGTCCATGGCCGGCGAGAAGCGGGCCATGGCGCCGCTCCGGAGGTAGTCGCCGTACGAGAAGCCGCCGGGGAGGATGACGAGGTCGGGATTCTCGAGGTCGCGCTCGTCGTGCCGGACGAGGCGCGCGTCCGCGCCGATCGTGTTCCGGACCGCGACCCGGGCGTCCTCGTCGCAGTTGCTGCCGGGGAAGAGGACGACCGTGACGCGGGGAGCGCTCACCGGGGGACTCCGGCCGGCGCGAGCTCGACCGAGAAGTCCTCGATGACGGGGTTCGCGAGGAGCTGGTCGGCGAGCTTCCGCGCGGAGGCGAGGGCGGCGTCCGGGTCGGCCGTCTCCATCTCGAGCCGGAAGATCTTTCCGGCGCGGACGTCGGAGACGAGGCCGTAGCCGAGGCGGTGCAGGGCGTCGTTGATCGCCTTCCCCTGCGGGTCGAGAACGCCTTCTTTCAGGAAGACGCGGACGAATACGGTCATCGGTCGGTCCTCTCTCCCCCCGAGCTTACGCGCCGAGCCACTCCGTCGCCACGTCCGGGCGGGCCACGGAGAGGGGCAGGGGGGCGCCGATCCCGGCCAGCGCATCGGAGAAGACGCGCCCGGCGAGGGCGAAGGTGTTGTTGTGCTTCGAGACGTGGAGCGCGGCGACGTGGCGGGTCCGGTCCGTGACCAGCTCGCGGAGCCCGGCGGCCGCGTCGTCGTTCGAGAGGTGCCCGACTTCCGAGAGGATCCGGCGCTTCAGGAAAGGGGGATAGGGGCCGTCGCGGAGGAGGTCGACGTCGTGGTTCGACTCGAGGCCGATCACCTCGCATCCCCTGAGAGCTTCGGCGACCTCGCGCGAGAGATGACCGAGATCGGTCGCCACGCCGATCCGCCGGCCCGCGCCGTCGGCGAAGACGTAGCAGACCGACTCCTCGCCGTCGTGCGGCGTCCGCGTCACCCGGACGAAGAGGTCGCCGCCGAGGACGATCTCGTCCCCCCCTTTCACGATCCTCACGTCGGCGAAGAGAGGGCCCGGGAGCCCGGCCTCGCGCGCCGTCCCCGCCGTGGCGTAAACGGGGAGCCCGCGCTTCCCTGCAAAGGCCGAAGCCGCCCGGATGTGGTCCGCGTGCTCGTGGGTCAGGAGAAGGGCCGACACGTCGTCGAGCGACATCCCGCGGCCCTCGAGGCGCCGCGCCGTGTCGCGGACGGAGAGGCCGGCGTCGAGGAGGACGGCCGTCCTCCCCGCGCGAACGACCGCGCAGTTTCCCGACGAGCCGGAGCCGAGAAAGGCGATCTCCACCGCTACTCCGTCCCCGTGCTCCCGAAGCCGCCCGCGCCGCGCACCGAGCCCCGGAGCTCGTCGGCTTCGGCGAAGGTGGCGCGGGCGACCGGGGCGATGACGAGCTGCGCGACCCGCTCGCCGCGGGCGACCGTCACGGGCTCGGCCCCGAGGTTCACGACGGCAACCCCCACCTCGCCCCGGTAGTCGGCGTCGATCGTCCCGACGCCGTTGGCCAGCGCGAGCCCCTTCTTCAGCGCGAGGCCCGAGCGGGCGCGCACCTGGCCTTCGAAGCCGGTCGGGATCTCCAGGACGAGGCCCGTCGGGACGAGGGCGCGCCCGCCGGGGGGAATCGTGAGCGGCTCGTCGAGCGCGGCCCGGAGGTCGGCCCCCGCCGCTCCCTCCGACGCGTAGTGCGGCGGAGCGAGGTCGGCGAAGCGCTCCGCCACGCGGAAGCGGACGATGGGGCGCTCCGTCACGCGGCCAGCTCCCCCGCCAGCTCGTCGGCGTCGAGACCCGGGCCGGGCGGGCCGCTGACTCCGAGCCCCACGGGGCCGGCCCCGCCGAAGAGAAGCGCCGACGCCTCGCCGGCCTCTCCGGACGTCACGGCCTCGATCTCCGCGAGGTACTCGTCGGCGGAGACGGGGCGCCCGCGATAGAGGAAGGCCCGCGCCGCCGCCTCGCGGCGCGCGGCCGTCGACTCGAGCGACAGGGCGACCTCCGACCGGATCTGGTCCTTCCCCCGGCGGAGCTCGGCGCGGGTGAGGCCGCCGCTCCGGAACTCGCGAAGGAGGCGTCCCGTCGTCCGGACGAGCTTCCGGAGGTTCTTCGGGTGCGTGGCGGCCTCGACGAGGGCGAGGCCCGCCTCGCGGTGCAGCGTCAGGCCGGCGCCGACGCCGTAGGCGAGCCCCTTCCGTTCGCGGACCTCCCGCCAGAGGCGCGACGAGACGCCGCCGCCGAGGACCGTGATCGCGACCGTCGCGGCGGCCCGGAGGGGGTGGCCGTGAGGGATCGTCGGCGCCCCGACGAGGAGATGCGCCTGCGAAAGGTCCGGGCGCGGGACCTCGAAGGCGAGGCGGCGCGCCCGCGGCCTCCCGCGGGGCCGGGACGGTGGAGGCGTCACCGCGGACGTCCGGCGGCGGCAGGACCGCTCGAGACGGGAGAGGAGCCGGCCCGGCTCGCAGGCGCCGGCGACCACGACCAGGGTCCGCTCCGGGCGGAAGACGGCGCGGAAGCGGGCGGCGAGGCGCGCGGCCGAGAGCGCCTTCACGCTCTCCTCCGTCCCGAAGATCGGCGCGCCGAGAGGATGCGCGGGCCAGAGGCGACGGAGGAAGAGGTCGTGCAGGAAGTCCTCCGGGACGTCCTTCGCCTCCGCCATCTCCTCGAGGATGACCTCCCGCTCGATCTCCACGTCCGCAGACGTGAAGGCCGGGGCCGCCGTCAGGTCGAGGAGGAGGTCGAGCGCCTCGTCCGCGCTCCCGGCCGGCGTCCGCGCGTGGAAGGCCACGGCGTCCCGCGTCGTGTAGGCGTCGCACTCCCCTCCGAGGCGGTCCGTGAGCCGGGCGATGGCCGCGCCGGAGCGGCGGCGCGTCCGCCGGAAGAGGAGGTGCTCGAGGAAGTGCGTCGCACCCGGCTCGCCGGGGCCCTCGTCGGCCGAGCCCGAAACCACGTAGAGGCCGAGCGCCACGCTCCGGACGTCGCGCAGGGGCTCCAGCCAGACGGCCATCCCGTTGGAGAGACGCTCGGTGAGCACGGCCGATTCTACGTTGCGGCGGAGGGGCTCAGTTCACGACGCCGGGCCCCGGCGGTCGGTTCGGGCCGCCCGGCCCCGGCGCGCCCGACGGCCCGAGGAAGGTCTGCTGATCGAAGCGCCAGTCGGCGTAGGTGTCGCGCCCCTGATAGACCTTGTAGGACTTCTTCGTCGACTTCGAGTAGACGCCGAGGATCGGTCCGATCGGAGTCGCGCCCGGGGGGGCCCCGAATCCGGGCGTCGGGGAGGGCGTCGGAGCGGGGGAAGGGCTGAAACCCGGCTTCTGTGAACCGCCGGGAGGGGCGCCCCCGGGGAGCTGGCCCGGCAGCGGGGCACCCGTCGTGGCGGTGATGATCCCCCAGTCGAGGGAGTTCGTGATCGGGTCCTTCCAGAGCTTCCGGATCGTCCGCGGACGCATCTCGTGCATCTCCTTCAGGGCGTTCGGATAGCGTCCGTAACGGACCTTGAAGAGGCGGCACCCCTCGGCGTACTGGAGGCCGCGGAAGATCAGCTCCTCCTCCTTGTCGCGCTGCGTCTCGGCCGACGCGAGGGGAAGGACCGCGGCGATGAGCACGGCCATGGCGGTCATTCCCACGAGGAGGATGACCATGGTGTAGCCCCGGTCGCGTCTCACCACGTGTTGTAGGGCTGCCCGTTCGACCCGACCTCCTTCGAGCCCGACTTGACGTCGACGATTCCCGGGGGTTGCTCCGCAGACGTCTCGGAGGCGTCCGGCTCCTCCATCGTCACTTCCCAGGTGTCGGCCGACTTCGTGAAGGGGTCGATCGGGACCTTCCGGATGTAGCGCTCCGAGACGAGGACCTGGAGCGACTCGGGGTAATGCCCCTTGTCGGCGAAGTACTGGTCGATGCAGGTGCGGAACGTGTAGAGGTCCTGCTGGAGGGCCGCCTCGCGCGCCCGTTTCGGCGTCTTGGCCAGCTGCGGGACGGCGATCGCCGCCAGGATCCCGATGATGGCCATGACGACCATCAGTTCGACGAGCGTGAACCCCGTGCGTCGGCTTCTCATCTCACCAGTCCTTGTACTTCGTCTTGTCGAGCGCGATGCCGTCGGAGAGGGAGTAGACGTCGTAGACGTTCTGGCGCCCCCACGAGCGGGAGTCGGGCTCGTCCTGGACGCTGCGGAGACCCCACTCGGCCTTCCCCGTCATCGGGTCGACCGGGATCTTCCGGAGGAACCGGCGCTTCTTCTTCACCTGCCCCACGAGGTCGACCCCCTCGACGAGCCGCTCGAGGGTCTTCGGGTACCCCTCCGTCCCGACATCGACCGGAATGAGCCCCTGGTCCGAGAGGCGCTTGTACTCGTCGATCGCGTTTCGCATCGTCCGGAGGAGGTGATGCAGCTCCTGCTCCCGCTGGCGCTGCACCGAGAAGCGCGTGACCGGGACGATCGTCGCCGTCAGGATCAGGATGCAGGCGACCACCATCACGAGTTCGCTGAGGGAGTAGCCGCGCGCGCGGTTCCGGAGCATGCGCCCCCCTCTCAGAGGCCCCCGGACGAGCCGCCGGTTCCCGAGCCGGCCGTGGTCGGAGCGGGCGGGGACGAAACGGGCGCGCCCGGACCCGGCCCGAGCCGGATCGGACCCTGCGGCGTCGTGGGGCCCGGAACGGTCTGCGGGGCCGTCTTCCGGAACGGATCGCTTGGAGCCGTCCCCTGCCCGAAGGGGACGGTCGGGGTCGCGCGCGGAGGCGCCGCTCCGCGCGACTCGGAACCGGGCGCCGGGGCGTCGAAGGGGGTCGCGGGCGCCCCCGGGGACTCGAGCCGGGACCCGAGCCCCGAGAAGGAGACGTTGTTCTCCGTCCCGACCCAGATCGGCGTCAGGTCCTCCTCCGTGATCTGCGGCGCCCGGATGATGTGGGGCGTCAGGGTCATGAAGATGTCGGTCGACTGGTCGTCGGTCCTCACGTTCGTGAAGAGCGCTCCAATGAGCGGGATGTCCGAGAGGACCGGGATCTTGTCCTTCGTGACTCCCTGGTCGCGCCGGACGAGCCCGGCGAGGAAGTTCGTCTCCCCGTCCTTC
>Ga0079037_100000925_pt1 | contig 14499 bp, 20 predicted proteins | sample Mud3Dept4metaG_FD_71479 | JGI IMG/M metagenome (GOLD analysis project Ga0079037, IMG submission 71479) | Freshwater wetland microbial communities from Ohio, USA, analyzing the effect of biotic and abiotic controls - Mud 3 Core 4 Depth 4 metaG | ecosystem: Environmental > Aquatic > Freshwater >... | reverse complement strand
CCCCCACGGAGATCAGCTCCTCCAGGAGCTTTTCCATGGCCTGGGAGAGGGTATTCCTGGTGTTCTGTAAATCCTGATACTTGGCCTGGAGCTGCTTATACTTCTCCGTCTTGGCTTTCAGCAGCTCCTCTGCTTGTTCTCTCATCACTTCACGTCCTCGATCGTCGGCTGGCGCACGAACACCGGGGCATTGCTGCCAAACTTTTCAAGCGCCTTCCGCTCGACATACTTGCATTTGTCCAGCTGCTCGTCGGTGAGGTATTGCCCCCAGCCCTCCCCTCGCAGCTCCTCCTCCTGTGCGGATCGCAGCTTGCGGGTGGACTTGAGGCCGCTTCCCTTCCAGCGAAACAAAATGGTAGGTGCCATGCTTGACTCCTTCAAGAAAGTAAAGAGAGGGGGGCCGAAGCCCCCCGCTCAACGTTACGCATCAACGAAAGGACCAACACCGTCGCCCCAGATGTTCGAGTAGAGAACACCGTTCAGGGTCATGTTGTCAGCGATGGTGGGGTCAACCGCGCCGGTCTGGCAATCGCTCACCAGGCCGGTGCTGGCCGCGCCAATGTAGATGTAGCGCACCAGCGGAACGATACTCACAAGCGCCGGAACCGCATGGCCAAACGTGCATTCCTTCACACAGAGGTTGGTCAGCGTGCCACCGGGGGAAGCGATGTCGCAGGTGATTTCCGCAGCCGTGCCCTGGAATTCGCAACCGATGATCTGCAGGTGCTGAACCGAGCCAACGCTGGTCCGGATCATAACGCCCACGGGGGCCGCACAGAACGTGCAGTTGAGAATCTTGTCGTAGCTGGACGACTCGATGTGGATACACCCCTGCAGGTGGTTGGCGATCAGGCCGGCCCCGAAACGGAACGTGCAGTTGGTTACGCTGTTGCCGTAGGCTCGGTCAGTCACCGTGGCCGTGCGCTTGAGCTGCAGCTGGCTCTCAAGGCTGGCTCCGCTGTGGAAGGCCAGGTTTTCAAAGTTGTTCCAGCAGCTTGTCACACACATCACGGGGGCAGCCGTGGTCACGGCTCCGCCCCGAAGATGGGTCAGCTGGGCTGCGTTGCGGCCATTCCCGGGGGCGGCCCCGATAATGGAAAGGCCATACTTGGTATAGGGGACCGTCCAGTTGGACGTGGAGACGGGGGTGATGTAGTTGGCCCCGCCGCCCTCACCAGAGCCCGCGGCCGGGTTCCTGGGGCGCACGTAGATGACATCCCACGCATTGCAATGGTCGATGGCATCCTGCAGGTGCTTTACCGCGTTCTTTGGGCTGCTGGATGTGGCCCCGACATTATGCCCCACGGCACCGTTGTCGAAGTCAACGTAATGGGTCTTCGCGCCCCACATACCCTCATAACGGCCCCCGCCGGTGGGGACCCCTCCGTGCTGTAGCACGGAACCGGGAAAAATACTAGGCATTAGGAAACTCCTCTTGGGAATACGATACTCTCGTTAGCCTCCCGAAGATTAGAATGGGGGAGAGGCCATACCCCCTCCCCGTAAGATCGGCATGTATGGTGCCTCATGTCAGGGACTGCCCTAACGGTTAAATCCGGCCCACATAGAGATTCTTCGGATTGCCCCACCCGTAGGTGAAGAACTGGATCGAGAGAGCCACCTTGTCGAGGGTGTCATCCTCGGCATCTTTGAAGAACATTTTGGGCTCCAGCGCCGTGAAGACGTTGAAGTCATACTTGTCGTCCTTCGCAATCACGAACCATTCCGTGGTGCTGGTCAGACGATGATACTCAAAGATGGGAAGCCATCCCTTGAGCACGTTCTTGGTGTTGCTCAGCTCGTGCGAAACGTTGTCCGAACCGAGAATCTCGGAAGCCTCGAAGTAGAGCGTGGGCTCGATGATCAGGGCGGTGGGCTTGGCCCCGGCGTAGTAGCCCATGGTGTCGGTCATCGTGGAGAAGTAGTATCTCGCACTCTGCAGGGCGCTGTTGGACAGCGTTGCATTCAGGTAGTTGCTGTAGTTGTCAGCCGTGCTGCCTGCCCGATTGCCAAGGTGCGCCGTGCTGGCGATGGCCAGCGAGTCAAAGCCGACTCCGCAGGTGAGGGTGATAGAAGTGAAGTTGTTGAACATGGTGGCGATCTCGCCATCCTTCCCTTCCCTCATGACCCTGCCCAGCTCTTTGGAGAACTTCTCCCACAGTCGATACTTGTTGAAGAAGTCCATTTTGAACGTCATGCGAAAGCCGGTGCCGAACTGCCGCTGGGTATACGTCTTCGTATGACCCATGGCCGGGGACTGGATGGGGATATTCGCCCCTTCCGCGATCTCCGTGGGCCAGATCAGTCCGCCCATATCGGCATCTCTTTCATAGATATCCTTGGTCTTCAGATCGTTGCAGACCTTCGGATACTCGACGATCGCCTCCCGGGAGGAGTCGTCATGCAGCTTACGAAGGGTTCCCTTCATAAGGTCAGAGTTGGTCGTGTTGTCGAATACTGTTCTGATGATAGCCATGTTAGCTCATCCTTACGCGGTAAAGAGGTTTCCGCCCGCGATCACAGGATTAAACTTGACGATGCAGCGTCCGCCAACCGTTCCAACGGGGTCCAGCGGGGCCACGATGTGGGCCACACCGGCATCGTCGGAGTCGGCAGCAGAGATCACGTGCGCACCGATGGTATAGGTGATGGCAATGCTCTTGCCAACATCGGCAGCGGCAGACGTGACAGCCGCACCATAGGACATGACATACAGCGAGTTACAGTTGACCAACTCGATTTCGATGGGAGCAGAAGTCGTCCCGCTCGCATCTTCCCTGGCGATCGCATTGGCGTTATCCGTCTCAGCGATCGTCACAAGGCCGGCCACGAACTTAACCAGGTCGCCCTTATCAAAGGTCTGACCGGCCGCCTCGTAGCCGATGATAATGGGTCCGGGTTGTCCGGCCCACAATTCCACGCTTGCCATTTCACTCTCCAGATATATTACCCACCGAGCATCTGCTCAGAGAGCTTGTTGATGTATTCCTCATCCGCGCCGGAAAGCTCTACTCCGTATTCCTTGGCCTCTGCCTGAAACTTCTTCATGGAAGACATCGACTGCCTCTCCGAGTGAACCCTGGCCTCTTCCCGTCTTTTCAACTCCGTCAGGAGTTTACATTTCATGAGGACCACGTCACCGAACAGGTATTTGCCTTCCCGGAGTTTGACTCCTTCCGGCCAGAAGGGATCATCCTGAGTAACATAGCTGAAACCCCAAGACGTTTCATAGTCGCGCACGGCCCGTAGACCATCTTGAGGATTATACCGCACCCAGCAGAAGAACCAATCGGGTCTGCGGGCTTTGGTAGTGTAGTCTATATACTGCTTATCCTCGAATACGTATTCTCCGATAGCAGGGTTCGACTTCTCCTTGTCGATGGTCGAGTGCCGTAGATCGACCACTTTGATCTGTCCGAGATACATAATGTTACCTCCCCTCGCGCTCGGCTAGAATTCTTCGCCTAGCCTCATCTTCTGAGATGTTCATTGCACGCATCATCTCATACGTTTTGTCGTCGAATTTGATATTGTTGGTCCCGGGCTGGCCATAGTCACGCACCTGCGTGGGCGTGGCCCCGGTGTTGCCGGTCTGCACAGGCGCTCCGCTCACCGTGTCGGCACGCGGGCCTGTCGGCCTCTGCTCCGGAATCTGCTCGCCCTTATACCACTTGGCATTCCTGGCCAGCAGGACCCACATGTCCTCGTTGCCCAGGTCGTCGGGCGAGAGCCGGCCCTTGGTGTAGGAGTCATACATTGCAGCCTTGACCTCCTGCTCCACCCCCTGCAGCATCTCGGGGTTGGACTTCAGGGCCCGCTGGAAGCCGGCCTCATACTGCCGCTTGGCATACTCTGCCTTGCCGGCCATGGCCTGCTGCTGCTCGCGCTGGTCGCGGGCTGCAAACTCCTCCCGCAGCACATCTTTGACAACCTTGATAGTCGAGCTGACGGGCTTGGCAATATCATATTCGTCTTCGTTGACCTGCGGAGCCCTTGCCGATCGCTCCGCCTCTTGCTGCTGCAGGAGCCTCTGCGTCTTCTCGATCTCCTGCTGCGCGTAGTATTCCTTCATACGCGCCTCATACTGCAGGCGCTTGGTCTCCTCTTCCTGGGCGGCCACGCGCTTCCGCAGCTCCCCAAACTCCTGCTCCCGCTGGCCCATCTTGGACTCATACTCCTTGAGCATGTCGGCCAGCTCCTGCGGCGACTTACCCGCATACTTGTCGTTAGGGTCCGTCTGACTCACATTGGGCTCGTCAGTGATACCCTGAAGTCGGAATTCTCCCATGTTTCTCCTTATTTTCCTCTTTCGAGTAGTCTATCGACCAGGCGTCCTAGCCTGTCGTAAATTGCCAATTCTCCTCGCTCCTGCATGTGCTGGGCAATGTTTGCCAAAGAATCAAGCGGCCGGGCCTCGTAGCTCCGGGCCGTGTCCCGTCGCATGCTCTGGAGGGCCTTTACGAACTCCTGCCAGAAGGACGTTTTCGAGACCGTATCGTCGAACTCTTGACGTATCTTGGCCAGGTAATCCGGTGAAAAACTCATCTATCCTCCTATTGAAATGGCGCTGGCTGGCCTTGCTGCAATGGCGGGGCCTCAGCGCCCTGCCCGGGCGGCACGCCGGCTGGACCCTGGGGAGGTGCGGCCTGTTGGCCTTGGTTGCCCGATGAACCTGGCTCTTGGCCTTCAGGCCCGCCGGGGTTCACCTCACCGGCGTTTGCACTCCCAGGAACCTGTCTCTGCGCTATCAGATCGGCAGACATCATGACTGCCTTGTTGGCATCTGTTGCCTTCCTGAGATCGAGCACCACCGGGTCCCCACGCGGGATGGTCGGGAAGTCCTCGATGATCCTGGTCAGAACCTTCACGCTGACATCGTTGGCCGCAAGGATGATTTCCTTCATCTGGGACGGAACCTGCGGGCTGGTGAGCATCTGGGCCATCGTTCCAAGCTGTGTCATGTAGTCGCTGACCAGCTGGTAGAGCTGCAGGTTGATCTCCCTGCGGACCTGCTGGTTAAGGATTTCGGAGGATGTGGCCAGCTCCAGCTCGAAGATTTCCCTGATGTCCTCGGCCGGGAAGTCCACCGTCTCCTCTCTGGCCTGGCCCTTGACATCGGTCACCTCGTAGTGGAAGGTCGGCTGATACTGGGCCAGGAACTCCAGCAGCATGTAGGCGTATTCCTTGACCTGCGCCCTGATGTTGTCGGTCCCATATTTGAACTTCTTGTTGGCCTCTTCAAGCAGGGCCCAGGTTTCCTTGGCCACAGGCCGCTCAGACGAGCTCTGCCCCATGACGGCCTGGCTGATGCCAACGGCCCTGTCGGCCATGCCGATCAGCCGGTCCTCCTCCTGGAAGGAACTATATACCGTGTCGCTGAACTTGAATTCCTTGATGGCCATGCTCGGGTCCACCTCTACCGGGTAGACCTTCCCTGGCTCGATACGCTTCAGGCCCTCAAGCCCTGAGCCAACCTGGACGAAGAAAACTGGGCAGTTGATCTCGGTGATGCGGTCGATCCGCTGATTATGCAATGTGTTGATCTCATACTGCAGGGCTTCGAGAATCTGGCAAATCCCCTCGCCATCCCTGGAATATTCGATCGGATAGAAGATAAACTTGATAAAAGGCCGGAAATTGCTGTAAAGAGGCTGGTAGAAGGCATCCACGATCACGCCGGTCGGCCGGTGGATGGTTACGACGATATCGTCCTCTTCGCCGTCCCCATCGACATCGTAGCGCGTCCAGAGCTCCCAGAACTCCACCGGCTTCATCCTATCGACAGGTTCGAGTAAAAAGCCCTCTTGCCGCGCCCTTTCCTTCTTTGTGATGTCATAGTCGTCCTGGCCGCCCTGATCCGACTTATTCTTCATCCATTCGCCCTCTCCGAGGACTTTATCGACTTCTTTCTCGAAAAAGAGCCCCTGATTGACTTTTACGCGCACTTGGGGCACTCTTAGATAGTATCTGAAGCCGCACATGGTGCATTCGCGCAAATCCGTCGAATCCGAGGACTGAATCCAGTCTTCCCGGCTGATCGGATACATATTCGGCCCTGTATAGTAGGATTTAGTGGTTTTGACGAGCTTTTTGCTCACTCCGGACACGGAATACTTGGAAACCTCGGAATTTAGCTCCTCCGCAGCGTCCGCATACTTGTAAACGGTCTTTTTCTTGTCCTCATTGACCACTTTGACCACGCCAGTGCCAATTTTGATGGCCTGGAGCAGCGGAGACTGCATCTTATCGCGGAATTTCATGATATTCGTCATAAACCAGTGCAGGCCGTCCTCGATTTTCTTGGCCGTGTCCTCGAATTCGGGCTTTTTGGCGTTTACAACGATGACTTTGTTCTTGTTAAACAGGTTGTCGATCTGCCGGACGAAGATTGTGTCCACGGTGGACCGGATGATCGGGACAAAAACGTTGGCACAGTCCTCCCAGGGCCAGCCTTTCTTCTCCCGAATCCCCCGGTATAGGTTCTGCCACTCCGGTATCTTGTTTACCAGGGGCTCCTGGTTCTTGATTTCCTGGTCCAGCATGGGCTTGATGAACAGGGAAAGCTCCGATCCCAGGGTTTTGCCGGTCTCCAGGACCTTATCCAGGTTCAGCCGCTTGCCGCCCGGGTAGCCCTGAACGTCTCCCTTGCTCTCTTTCTCGCTTTTCTTGGTCATCTGCGGAACTTAACCCCCATATATGCCCCCAGGCTGGAAAAAGTAGCGTAGACAATGCCCGGCAAGAAGTTGCCGGCCTTCAGGACGCTAATAACCACGAGGCTCAAGACGAAAAAGTCCAGGCACTCGATCAAGAAGTTTAGCACCGCCACCAAACCGGCCGATTGTGCGGCAACTGCCCGATACCAACAGACCGCCAAAAACTCTCTGCAGAGAGCCAGCAGGCCGTAAACCGCAAATATAGCCACCAAGTGGAACCTCAGCCTCGGCGCTTGTATCTGTGTCCGCTATCGCTGGATTTCTTTTTTTTCTTTTCATCTACATGTTCCGGAAGACTCTTGTCCTTGGTGTGGCTTTCCCACTTCTCCACGGTCGCCTCGGATATCTCGCCACGCTTCGCCATGGCATAGAACTTGCGCCTTTGGGCTTTTGACTTGAAGGGCATGCTACCTCTTCTTCAGCCACTTCTCATAAACGAGGAATACAATAAAGGCCCCAAGGATGAGGCCGGAAAGGAAGGCTTCAAACATGTTCTCTCCTATGGATGGGAAAGCGACTCATTGTTTATGGTGGCGAGTCGCCAACCACGCCTCAAAATGTATATACAATATGCCCTCCAGAAGGGCGCACGGCCTAAAAAGGCCGGTCATGTTTTCTCACTTGTTGCGGGCTCGCAGCAGGTAGTATTGCAACATCTGTTACATCTTTGGCAATCTTTGCCAGCCTTGAAGCAGGCCTTCCAGGTGGCCTCGTCGTAGGCTACTTCCAGCAGCTTGTAAAGAGCCTGCACCTTTTCCTGGAGCTCATCAAGGTCCTCGTCCAGCTTCTCCCGGCTTCTGCCGTAACTACGTCTAAATGGGTTCATTATTTTCTCTCCCACAAGTTAAGACGTTTGAGCCTCAAGGCAGCACTACAGCTTGTGGTATTACATTCCCTTACATTTCTCTTACAAAACCTTACATTTCTAACATTTCCTTACATCCTGCCTGGGGCAGGGCTGGAGGCCCTGACCGGCCGTGTAAAAAACGCGGTAAAGGATCACAATTATATATAGCATTACAATGCCATTGGGGCTCTGCTGCATGCCTATTGCAACAGCTGCAAGGCATGCCAGCCAGCTGGCCTGTGGCCTGCGGGTGGGGCATTTTGCATTGCATATGCGCGGGCAGACCCTTCGGACGCGTGACGGCCTCACGGGGCTGACGGGTGCTGGCCCCGGGCCTGCCCACGAGGCCGCGCCTGCCTGCCTCGCGCCCGGGCATGCGCTTCCGCTTAACGCGCATGCCTGCTAGCCGATCTGCCTGCCTGCCTGCAGGCTGGCCGCGCCCCCTCCCGGAGGGTGCAGGGGTATCAGCCATGGCCATATGGGGGCAAGGGGCAAGCTGGCCTGCGGCTGGGCCTGCTGGCCTGAGGTGATAGGATAGGTGGAATCCTCACGCCCTGAGCCATTAGTTGGCATTATTGCCCCCGGCTGGCCAGCCGCCTGCCTGCAGGCCTGGAGGCCGCTGGCCTGTAGGCTCGGCCTGCAGGCTCGGCCACAGGCTGGCCGATACCCCCAAGGGGGTATGTTGCTATCTTTGACAACAATTTACCCTCCGGCTCCGCCAGGCTCCGCCGATCGGGATGCGGCGCGGCGGCTGGCCCCGAGGCCTCCGCCCCGGGCGTTAAGGTTCCCCCCTAAGCCCCCCAAAAAACTTTGAAAATAGTTGCCCCGGGCTATTGACTTTGGCCAAAAAATGGAGTAAGCTCCCTGTTGCAATGAGCAATTCAAAAAAAACGGAGGTCAGTCAAATGGCCGAGAAACAACAGGTCAGAGCGCCCTTGTTTCATTACACGAAACTATGGGCTATCTGCGAGAAACACGGCAACGGAAACATCACGTCCGAGGCTTGGGCAAAGCTCAGCCGGGAAGGGAAGCTCAGCATGGAAACAAGCGCCCGAATGATCAGGGCTTGGGAGGACAAAAACCTCGGCGCTTTCCAGGCTGCGGTCACCGGTGTCATCCCGGGATTCCGCTTGAAGCCCGAGGCCTGGGATGCCGCCAGCCAGCCGAACCCTGGGCCGCTCCCCGGCACCGAAAAGCCCGAGGCCCCCGAGGCCCAGCCCGAGGCGGCCCCGGCACCTGAGCCTGTCCCCGAAGTCCCAAAGCGGAAAGTCTACGAGGTCAAAACAGAGGGCTACATTAAACCTGAGATTTTCGATGAGGTCTGCCAGCTTGTCGAGAATAAATTTCAGGTCTGCCTGATCGGACCCTCAGGAACCGGGAAATCGCGTATGGGCCGGGAAATCTTCAAGGCCCTGGACATGCCGCTTAACGGCGTTTTTACCCTCGGTGGCGGCCTCCGCTTTCAACACTTTTTCTACACGACAGAAATGAAAGATGGAGAAACCCGAACACGCTTGCTCCCCTTTCTTGAGGCACTGGGCAAGCCCGGGGGAGTGATCATTGACGAAATTTGGGCCGGGGACGAGGATATCCTTGTAGGCCTAAACCCGATCACTGAAAAGAGCCAGCGATATTTTCAAACACCGATCGGACCTGTCTACGTTCACCCGGATTGTGTGATCATGGCCACGGCTAACACGACAGGCCGCTCAACGTCCGATATCTACACCGGGACAAAGCGCCAGGACAATTCGGTTGTCAATCGGTTCATTGAGGTTGAAATGGGCTACAGCGCTCAGGTTGAAAAGGCCCTCCTGGCCAGCCTGCCGCGCATGGCCCAGGATTTCTTGATTCAGCGGCTGGGCGATCTCCGGACGAAAGCCCGGGGAGCCGAGATCAGCCAGGACTTTTCCACCCGGGGCCTGATTCAAGCCCGGGACCTGATCGAGATTGGCATATTAAGGGAACGCGCTTTCTATCTGGCCTTCATTACGCCGCTGAGCCTGTCCGAGCGGCTGGCAATGGGGCTTGAGGCTGAGGCGATATAATGATCACCCCGAGAGAATATATCACTCACCCGATCGCCCCCCCGGCCGTTACTTGGATTCACGGCCTCAGGCTGGTCCAGCATATCCTCAAGGGCGATACTCAACAGACCTACTATAAGAAGGGCTACGCCTGTTCGTCCCATTATAAAGCCCTTCTAAAAGAACTGGCCACGCCTCCGAGGCCCGAGGGCTTGAAGGCAATTTTTGAGCGAACCTTGATGCGCAAGCGCCGAGTCCATGAGGTCAGGTCAGACATGGGATGTGAGATCGATCTAGGCGCATATCTGGCCGGGGATGCTGAGCCGTGTATCGACTACTGGAAAGATATCACTCACCGATCATCCCTCACAATAGTCCTCGATATGAACGTCCCGGCTTGCGATCGTGGCCGCTCGTATATGGAAGATCGGCATAAGCTAGTTTATCGGCTATGCGCCAGCGCCTTTAATGAGAATCAGGCTATCAGGATTATCGGCGCTTTCGGGGTGTCGTATTCTGAGAATGAGGAAAAATTCCGGGCCGCCAGACAGGCCGCTGGCAAGACAGGCTGGGCCGCCTCCCCGGGAGAGCTTTTTCTGATAATGGTGAAAGATTACAGCGACCCGATCTTTGAAAATGTTTGGGGGGCCTTGAGAACTAATACAACAACAAATGATTTAATCAACTGCATCATGGATTATTTAGTCGGCACTAAAGACGCTGGCAACGGCTATCCGCAACACTTTGAAATCGATCAATTTGTCCGTGATCAGATCGTGCTTGTGGACCCTAAGTATTTTACACTCAGGCATGCCTCAAACGGCAAGGTCATTAAAACGAGGTTTTAACATGTATCGAAAAATCTACAAGGAACTGAACAACCGATTTTTTGAGGGCGAACTGCGCGACCCGATTTTCCTCATGGGCCGCCATAACCAGTCGATCGGCGGCTATTTTATCCCGGCCGCCTGGACGAATAGCCGGGACGCCGAGGACAAGCTGGGCGAGATTTGCGTGAACGTGAACCTTCTCCAGCGAGAAAAAATGGGCGATCTGGTAATGGTGATTTTTCATGAGATGATTCATCAGTATCAATTCCAGATTAACCCCGGCCGCGCCAAAGGGATTCACGATTCTGATTTTATCGATTTCGGAAATTCCGTGGGCCTCAAGACTGAGGTTCAAGACGTGGAAACCCGGGTTGCCACCGGGGCGATCGTCCCCGGTTCAGCGCTGGCAAATTTCGTGACCGACTACATGGCCGCCGTGGCCGCCACTGATTTTATCCCGGCAACTCCGGACAAGTCTATCGTGATCGATGAGCAAGCCGCTCAGCCGATGCCCCCTGACCGCACTGACCCGGGCGGCCAGCCGGGAGGCGATCAAGGCGAGGACAACGGCAAGGGCGACGAAGGGGCCGATGGCCAGCCAGGAGGCGATGGCCAACAGGGAGGAAACGGCGAGGAGGCCCCAGGAGGCACCGGAAAAAATCAAGGTAGAGGGACACCGACCCCTTCAAACAAACGGCAAGGCGAGGCTAAAACAGGGCAAGAAACAAGCACTGGCCACGCCGGGGCATCGCCCGATATGAACAGAAACTATATTTGCCCGGCCTGCGGCTCCCGAGTGATCGGAAAGGCTGGCCTGTCAATTCAATGCTTAAAACACGCCCAGCGCATGATTGAATGCGCGGCATAAAAGGAGGTAGCGTGATCAACTGGATGGTGAAAAACTGGATTTGGATTGCTGTTGTTTTATGGCTCTTGCTACGGAAAGGCGAGGGCCATGCCAAGGGGAAAAAGAGGCTGATATGAGGCACTATACCTTACGGAAACTGCGGAACGGAAACACAAAACCTTTCAGCGGCGAACAGATTATGAGCATGGCCGCCGTGATCGCGTCCGAAAGCGACACGGAAACTAGGACGCGCTTGACGAGTCATTTTTGGGTTGTCGTCAAATCCCACAACCCGACCTTTTCCTCATACCGATGGATGATCATGTGCAACGACCCTGAGGCCCGGGAGCCAGCCGAGGCCCCGGCCTCCCCGGCAGAGAGCCAGGACGATTGCGAGGCTTGCCACGGCTCGGGCGTGGTCATCGCCCGGGACTCCGAGGGAGAGCGCATGCCTCAGCCCTGCCCTGTCTGCCTTGCCAAGCTGGCACGCGCCCAGCAGGACGAGGAGATCAAGCGCAACAAGGCCCAGGCCCAGGTCTGAGCCAGCCCAGGCCAGCCAGCCTCCAGGCCCCCTTCGGGGGGCCTTTTTTTTTGGCTGGCCATGGCCCCTTCCTGGCAAAGCGCCCAAGCAAAAGTTCATCGGGGAATCTTTGACAACGATCAAGGCTCCCGAGCCTTAGCCGGCCACGCCGGCGAGCCTGGGCTGGCCGGCGGCCTGGATGATGCCTCGCCGCTTGGTCTGCCAGCGATCGCGCCCCCTGGCGATCGGACGCGCCGGGGGCGGCTGTCCTCCAGGCCATGGCCGCCTGGAGGCACATTTGGGGACCCCGGCCCAAGCCCGGGAGCATCCCGGGCGGTAGAGGGGCCGGGGACTCTAGCGAAGCTCATAGCTCTTGCGAAGCTGGCATGCCAGCTGGCTGGCATATTAGGCTTCTCTCTTTCTTTCTTTATGCACCTTTCTTTCTTTCTCTCTTTACAGGCAGGGCCGCCTGGAAACCTTACATTTCCTGACATTTTCATATCAAAGCCTTACAAAACTTACATTTCATTACATGGCCTTGGGGAGATCGGAAAGAGGTCAGTTGCAGAAGCCACGTCTCGTAAATTTTTGCCCATCTCTTTCAAAGATGACCAGTTCAGGGCACCCGGATCGACGATCCCGTGCCGTCGGATCGACGACCGCTATCCCGCATTGTGACATCTATTGCAACGATTGCAACCTGGCGGGCTCATCTATCGAAGAAGCTTATGCAAAAGTATTTTGAAAATAGTTGTGGCTTGCCTATTGACAAATCAATTCTGGAGCGTCTTAACTTATGTCACTTAAAATGGCGAGGAGAAAATAATGGGATTTAGTAAAACTCAGGCTGGGGCGATCCTTTCCGAGCTTCTGGAGAAGCACAGCGGCGGCCTGTCTGGGGCAGAGAAGATGGTCCTGGACTGGTGTAAGACCCTGGTCTATCATTCGGATGACAGCTATGTTAAAGGCTACCAGGATGGCCTACTGGCCAGCCAGGCCCTGGGCGATGCCCTGGTATTGCTAGTGAAGGACATGGATATCCGCAAGCGAGCGCTGGCCAGCCAGGAGCGCGAGCCTATCTGGGACTGATGAATGTATCCGAATTTCTTAAAATATTTGGAGGAGGTTTCACTATGTCGGAACGCATGACGATTCGCGGCCTGTCCTGTGGCGTGTCTGCCAAGAGTGGCAACATGCGCTGGGCCTTCTTTACCATTGGCCCGGATGGCCAGAAAAGCTGGCTCAGCACCTTCGATGGCAAGCTCGGCCATCAGGTTGAGGTGCTGAAAGAGGGTGACGTGGTGGATGTCGATTACGTTCTCAAAAATAACTACAAAACCCTCACCGGCCTTACGAAGGTCGAGGTTTCCCCGGCTGGCAATGATGGCCCGCCCGATGAGCCTGATGCCCAGCCCAAGGGCGAGAAGTTCTGGTTGGATAAGCAGAAGCTGATCGTGGCCCAGACATGCCTGGAGCGTGCGATATCCCTTCTGCCATACACCGATCCGGAGATTCCCGGAGGGGGAATTCAGGTCAATGACATCACGGCGAAGGTGATTCTGCTGGCCGATGCCCTGGAGTCCTACATCTGGTCGAAGGTTGGAAACGATGGCGGAGCCGAGTAAGGACCTGCAATCCTGGACAAAGAGTTCTGCTCCTGGGGCAACTCAATGGACCATAATACCATCGGAGAAGGTTGATCGCTCTGCTGATTGGTATCGTAAATTCCTGGATGATGTCAAGACCTCAGCAGTCGAGGGAGAGTTCGGATGGAGATGGGCGCTGATCGAGGCCAGGCATGAGCTTGGCAAGCTGTTGGTGGAAACCGCGAAGGAGCATGGTGTCCATGTATTTCCTTTGATTAAAGCGGTTTACAAGGACACGCGCCTATCGATCCGCACCCTGTTCTATTGCGCTAAGTTCTATGAGAAGTTCCCTGATCTTGGAGAGGTGCCATTTGAGAAGAACATAAGCTACCGGGAAATCATTGTCAAGTATTTGACTGCGGCCGGTGACAAGGCGAAGCAGAAGGAGGCCAAGCAAGCCAAGGCCCCCAGCCTGCCTGAGGTTCAGCCTAGCGAAGATGGTGTGCAGATGTATCTCAAGTATCTGAAAGAGCATGCCTGCCTGGCTTGCGGAGCCGAGCCAACGGAGCCGCACCATTGGCCTAAGACGAAGGGGGCAGGAGCCAAGGAATGGGAGTGTGTGCCATTGTGCCGAGCCTGCCACACCAAGTATCAGGAAAGGCCGACCTTCTTCTGGTGCGAAGAACAGAAGGCCATCACGGAGTATTTCTACACGGCCATGATTCTATTGTTTCAAGAATATGTCCAGCTTTCCAAGGAGCAAGAATGAGAACAAGAATTATGAGGTTTGGAAAGGTATCGATCGACAACACCGGAGTATGTATCGAGGGTTTTCAGTTCGGAAACTTCAAGCCGATCGACATGCCGTGCATGGTGCGCGGCGGCATCGAGGCCATGCAATGGGCCAAGCAGAAGCTGGATGAGGCCATCCTGGAGGCCTCCATGTATCACCGCGACGAGCATCGGCAGTATCTCAAGGATCGGAAATGACCACGAAGGAGGCCGCTCTGGGGTATCTAACAGAGCACAAGTTCAGCCTCTTTCCTGCCGACAAGGAGCGCAAGCCGCATCTCAAGTGGATTCTTTACCAAACACGGCTACCCGAGCCTTCAGAGGTTTCATCGTGGTG
>Ga0079037_100000924_pt1 | contig 14502 bp, 9 predicted proteins | sample Mud3Dept4metaG_FD_71479 | JGI IMG/M metagenome (GOLD analysis project Ga0079037, IMG submission 71479) | Freshwater wetland microbial communities from Ohio, USA, analyzing the effect of biotic and abiotic controls - Mud 3 Core 4 Depth 4 metaG | ecosystem: Environmental > Aquatic > Freshwater >... | reverse complement strand
CGGCCCCCAGGTCCCGGGCTGGTACTCGTGGACCGGAGTATCGGCGGCGATGGCCGGGTCGACGATGCGCCAGGCCTCCTCCACCCAGTCCTCGCGGGCGAACCGGAAGGTTTCGCCCCGCATCGCGTCTCCGAGGAGCTCCTCGTAGGGCTCGAGGTCCCCGGCGCGCTGGCGGGTCAGCTCGAGCTCGACCTCCTCGGCGGCGAGCCTCTCGCCCGGGGCCCTCATCAGGGCGCCGAGGGCGATGACGAAGTCCGGGCTCAGCCGGAAGCGGAAGTGGTTGTGGGCCAGCGTGGCGCCCTCGGCGATGGCGGGAGGCTTCCGGAGGCGAACCACCACCTCGGTGCGCGTGACCGGCAGGCACTTCCCGGCGCGGATGAAGAAGGGCACACCCTGCCACCGCCACGTGTCGACGTGCAGCCGGAGGGCCACGAAGGTCTCCACCCGGGAATCGGGCGCCACGCCCGGCTCCTGCCGGTACCCGCGGAACTGCCCCCGCACCACCTCGCGGGGGGAGAGGGACGGGATGCCCTTCAGCACCTTCACCTTCTCCTCTCGCGCCACCTCCAGGTCCTGGCTGCGCGGGAAGGGCTCCATGGCCACGTTGGAGAGGACCTGGAGCAGGTGGTTCTGGACCACGTCGCGGATGGCGCCCGCCTTCTCGTAGAAGGCGCCCCGGCCCTGCACGCCGAAGTCCTCCGCCAGGGTGATCTGTACGTTCTCGACGTAGTTCCGGTTCCAGATGGGTTCGAGGAAGGCGTTGCCGAACCGGAAGAAGACCAGGTTCTGGACCGTTCCCTTGCCGAGGTAGTGGTCGATGCGGAAGAGGCTCGACTCCGGGAACTGCCGGTGCAGGGTCTGGTTCAGCTTGCGCGCCGAGGCGAGGTCGCTTCCGAAGGGCTTCTCGATCACCAGCCGGGCGCCCTGGGCGAGCCCGGCCCGGGACAGCTGGTCGCCCACCAGGCCGAAGAGCCCCTGGGGGATGGCCAGGTAGTGCACCGGCAGCTTGGCCCCGCCGAGCTCCTGCTTCAAGGAAGCGAAGGTGGCCGCGTCGGCGTAGTCGCCGTCCACGTACCGCAGGAGCTTCAGCAGCCCGGGAAAGGCGTCCCGGTCGGTGCCGCCGCCGTGCTGCTCCACGCTCGCGCGCGCCCGCGCCCGGAGCTGCTCCAGCGTCCATCCCTGCTTGGCCACCCCGATCACCGGCACCTTCAGGACCCCGCGCCGCACCATGCCCTGCAGCGCCGGGAAGATCTTCTTGAAGGCGAGGTCCCCGGTCGCCCCGTAGAGCACCAGAGCGTCGGCGGGCGCGCCGCTCAAGGCTTCTTCTCCTGGTGGCCGCCGAAGGCGTGCCGCATGGCGGAGAGCACCTGGTCGGCGAAGTCGGCGTTGCCTCGCGAGGAGAAACGCTGGTAGAGCGCCGCGGTGAGCACCGGCGCGGGCACGCCCTCGTCCACGGCGGCGTGAATGGTCCAGCGGCCCTCGCCCGAGTCGGAGACCCTCCCGGCGAAGGCCTTCAGCTCGGGGTCCCGGGCCAGTGCGCCGGCGGTGAGGTCGAGCAGCCAGGAGCCGATGACGCTGCCGCGCCGCCACAGTTCGGCGACCTCGGCCAGGTCGAACCGGTACTGGTAGTGCCCGGGCTCGCGCAGCGGCGTGGTCTCGGCGTCCGCGGCGTGCTGCTGCCTCCCGACCGAGGCGCCCCGCAGGATGTTGAGGCCCTCGGCGTAGGCGGCCATGAGCCCGTACTCGATGCCGTTGTGGACCATCTTCACGAAGTGACCGGCGCCGCTCGGTCCGCAGTGGAGGTACCCGTGCTCCGCGGTGCCGCCCCTCCTGGCGCGCCCGGGGGTGCGCGGGGCGGAGCCGACCTCCGGGGCGAGCGAGGCGAAGATCGGATCGAGGCGCTTCACCACGGCCGGCTCGCCGCCGATCATCTGGCAGTAGCCGCGCGCGAGACCCCAGACGCCGCCGCTCGTGCCCACGTCCACGTAGTGGATGCCCCTGGCGGAGAGCTCCTTGGCGCGTCGAATGTCGTCCACGTACCAGGAGTTCCCGCCGTCGACGAGGATGTCGCCCATTTCCAGATGCGGCGCGAGGTCGGCGATGGTGCGGTCGACCACCGCCGCCGGGACCATCATCCAGATCGCCCGCGGCTTCCGGAGCTTCCTCGCCATCTCCTGGAGCGAGGAGGCACCCGCCGCCTTCTCGCGGACCAGTGCCCGGACCGCCTTCGGCGACACGTCGAACACCACGCACCGGTGGCCGGCCCGGACGAGCCGCCGCACCATGTTGGCACCCATCCGGCCGAGGCCGATCATCCCGATCTGCATGACGTGCTCCTGGGTTCGAGGGGTTCGAGCGGATCGACCGGCCGGAGGTCCCGGCCTCGCCGTCACGTCGGCGCCGGCCGCTTCATCCTGCGATAGCGCCGGATGAGCGCGTTCGTCGAGGCATCGTGGCCGAGCTCGGGCTCCCGACCGCTCTCGAGCTCCGGGACGATGCGCTGGGCCAGCACCTTGCCCAGCTCCACGCCCCACTGGTCGAAGGAGTCGATCCCCCAGATGGCGCCCTGGGTGAAGACGTCGTGCTCGTAGAGCGCCACCAGCCTGCCGAGGGCCGCCGGCGTCAGCCGGTCGATCAGCAGGGTGCTGCTGGGCCGGTTGCCCTCGAACACCCGGTGGGGCGCGAGCCAGTCCGGCGTGCCCTCCGCCTTCACCTCGTCGAGCGTCTTCCCGAAGGCCAGCGCCTCGGCCTGGGCCAGCACGTTGGCGACGAGCAGGTCGTGGTGGCGGCCCAGGGGGTTCAGCGCCTGGGCAAAGACGATGAAGTCCACCGGGACGAGACGGGTGCCCTGGTGGAGGAGCTGGTAGAAGGAGTGCTGCCCGTTGGTCCCGGGCTCCCCCCAGTAGATGGGAGAGGTGTCGCAGCCCACCTCCGTCCCGTCCAGCGCGACGCGCTTCCCGTTGCTCTCCATGGCGAGCTGCTGGAGGTAGGCCGGGAAGCGCTTCAGGTACTGGTCGTAGGGAAGGATCGCCACGGACTGGGCGCCGAAGAAGTCGTTGTACCAGAGGGAGAGCAGGGCCTTCAGCGCCGGCAGGTTCCGGGCGAAGGGGGCGGTGCGGAAATGCTCGTCCACCTCGCGGAAGCCCCCCAGCATGGCGCGAAAGTGCTCCGGGCCGATGGCGAGCATGGTGGACAGGCCGATGGCCGAGTCCATCGAGTAGCGCCCGCCGACCCAGTCCCAGAAGCCGAACATGTTGGCGGTGTCGATGCCGAACTCCGCGACCTGGACGGCGTTGGTCGACACCGCCACGAAATGCCGCGCCACCGCTCGCGCGTCCCCCCCCAGGCCCGCGAGCAACCAGTCGCGGGCGCTCCGGGCGTTGGTCATCGTCTCCAGGGTGGTGAAGGTCTTGGAGGAGACCACGAACAGGGTCTCCGCCGGATCGAGGTCGAGGGTGGCCTCGGCGAAGTCGGTGCCGTCGACGTTCGACACGAACCGGAAGGTCACCGAGCGCTCGCCGTAATGCCGGAGCGCCTCGTAGGCCATCACCGGCCCGAGGTCCGAGCCGCCGATGCCGATGTTGACGACGTTCCGGATCCGCTTCCCGGTGTGCCCCTTCCACGCGCCCCCGCGGACGCGGTTCGAGAAGTCGGCCATCCGATCGAGCACCGCGTGGACCTCGGGGACCACGTTCTTCCCGTCCACCACGAAGGAGGCTCCGCGGGGCGCCCGAAGCGCGACGTGGAGCACGGCGCGGTTCTCGGTGAGGTTGATCCGGTCGCCGCGAAACATGGCGTCGATCCGTTCCCGCAGGCCGGACTCCTCGGCGAGCTGGACCAGCAGCTTCAGGGTCTCGTCGGTGACCCGGTTCTTCGAGTAGTCGAGGAAGATCCCGGCGGCCTCGAGCGTCATCCGCTCGCCGCGCCCCGGGTCGCCCGCGAACAACTGCCGCAGGTGGAGTCCCTTCACCTTCTGGTAGTGGGCCGCCAGGGCGGTCCAGGCGTGGCGCGAGAGAAGCGGGGCAGGGTTCATGTCGGGCTCCAGTGAGGTCCCCGATCAGTTTACTCCCCGCCAAGCTGCGGCTGGGCGGCTGCTCGAGCACCCGGCCGGGCACCGCAGCCCTGCGGTTGGCCAAGAGGGTCGCTCCCCGATACGACCCAATTGGGACGCGCCGACGGGTGCGCCCCGTAGGGGGCCGTCCACGCGCCGACGCGCAGTCCGGTACGCTGCAGGGCATGCCGACCCTTTCGCCCTGCAGCCTCGATGCGCGCGCCCACGGCGAGGACGGAGTGGCCGCACGGCTGCCCGAGGAGCTCCGGCCGCTGGCGGACGTTGCCCTCGATCTCTGGTGGAGCTGGCAGCCCGGCGCAGCCGACCTGTTCCGCTCCGTCGACCCTGGCCGCTGGGAGTCCTGCGGGCGGAACCCCGTCAAGCTGCTCCGCGACGCCTCGCCGGCGCGCCTCGCCGAGGCGGCCCGCGACCGCGAGCTCGTCGCCCGGGCCGCGGCACTGGCGCGCGCGCTCGAGGAGGAGCACCGCAAGCCCTTCGCCGGAGTGTCCTTCGCCGCCCCGCACCGGCCAGTGGCCTTCCTCTGCGCGGAATACGGCCTGCACGCGTCGCTCCCCATCTACTCGGGCGGCCTCGGGCTCCTGGCCGGCGACGTGCTCAAGGAGGCGGCCGACCGCGGGCTGCCGCTGGTGGCGGTGGGACTCTTCTACCGCCGCGGCTACTTCCACCAGCGGCTCGACCGCTCGGGCTGGCAACACGAGTACTGGACGACCGCCACGCCCGAGGAGCTGCCGATGCGCCTCGAGCTGGACACCCAGGGCGCTCCCCGCCAGGTGCGGGTGACGCTGCACGGCCGCGAGGTGGCGGCGAAGATCTGGCATGTGCAGGTCGGGCGCGTCCCGCTCTTCCTCCTCGACACCGACGTGCCCGAGAACGAGCCGCTCGACCGCTGGATCACCTCGACGCTCTACGTCAGCGACCGGGCCTTCCGACTGATGCAGTACGCGGTGCTGGCCATCGGCGGGCTGCGGGCGCTGCGAGCCCTGGGGATCGACCCGTCGGTGGTGCACCTCAACGAGGGCCACGCGGCGCTGGCCTCCCTGGAGCTGGCCCGAGAGGAGGTGCAGCGCGGTGTCCCCTTCGATCGCGCGCTCGAGTCGGCCGCGCGGCGGGTGGTGTTCACCACCCACACGCCCGTGGCCGCCGGCAACGAGCGCTACGATCGGGAGGAGATCCTGCGGGTGCTGGGCCAGCTGCCTGGCGAGCTGGGGATCGACGTGGAGCGGCTCCTCGCGCTGGGGCGCGGGCAGCCGGAGGACCTGGCGCAGCCCTTCGGCGTGAGCGAGCTGGCGCTGCGTGCGAGCCGCAGCGCCAACGCGGTGAGCGCCCGGCACGGCGAGGTCGCCCGCCGGATGTGGCGGCACCTGTGGCCGGCCCGGGCGGTGGAGGGCGTGCCCATCTCGCACGTCACCAACGGGGTGCACCTTCCGACCTGGATGGCCCCGCCGCTGCGGCAGCTCCTCGACCGGCACCTTCCGGCGGGATGGATGGAGGGGGACGCGAGCGCCTGGGAGGCGGTGGAGGCCATCCCCGACGCCGAGCTGTGGGCGGCGCGCTGCGCCATGCGGTCGCGCCTCGTCGAGTACGTCCGGCGCAAGAGCGTCGAGGACCGGCTGGCGCGGGGCGAGCCGATCGGATACGTCGAGGCAGCGGCGCAGACCTTCGACCCGAACGTGCTGACCATCGGGTTCGCGCGCCGCATCGCCTCCTACAAGCGCCTGCACCTGCTCATCCAGGATCCCGGCCGGGCGCTGGCCCGGCTTCGGGGCCCGCGGCCGCTGCAGCTGGTCATGGCGGGGAAGGCCCACCCGGCCGACGACGTCGCCAAGCGACTGGTGCAGCTGGTCTTCGGCCTGAAGGGCGAGGAGGGCGCCGCCGGGCGCACCGCCTTCCTGGAGGACTACGACATGGAGGTGGGCCGGGAGCTGGTCTCCGGTTGCGACCTGTGGGTGAACCTCCCCCGCCCGCCGCTGGAGGCGAGCGGCACCAGCGGGATGAAGGCGGCGCTCAACGGCGGCCTCAACCTGAGCGTCCTGGACGGCTGGTGGTGCGAGGGCTACGACGGGCGGAACGGCTGGGCCATCGACAGCCAGGCCGTGTCCGACGAGGGGGTGCAGGACGCCCGGGACGGCGACGTGCTCTACCGCCTCCTGGAGGAGGAGGTCGTGCCGACCTTCTACGACCGGGGCGGCGACGGGGTGCCCCACGCCTGGGTCCGCCGGATCAAGGCGTCGCTGCGCAGCGCGGCGACCCATTTCACGACGCGGCGGATGATGGGCGAGTACATCGCCCGCGTCTACCCGCACAGATAGGCCAGCCAGGCGCCCGGCGCCGCCCGCCCGGTCTCATCCCGGGCGGGGGCGGGCCCGCGGCAGCCGGAGGGAGCTCGACGCCATGGACCTCGAGAGGATCGTCAAGACCGCCCGACAGCTGGCGCGCCCGTACCGCGTGACCGACGGGTCGAAGTTCCGGCTCCGCGACGTGGACCCCGGCGACACCGGCGAGCTCAAGGCCGAGGACAAGCCGGCGGCCCAGGAAGGGCTGCGCACCGGCGTCGAGGCGCTCGCCGAGCTGCAGGACATGCTGTACGCGCAGGACCGGTGGGCGGTGCTGATCGTGTTCCAGGCCATGGACGCGGCGGGAAAGGACGGCGCCGTCAAGCACGTGATGTCGGGCGTCAACCCGCAGGGCTGCCAGGTGGCCTCCTTCAAGGCCCCCTCGGCCGAGGAGCTCGACCACGACTACCTCTGGCGTTGCCAGCGGCACCTGCCGGAGCGCGGCCGGATCGGCATCTTCAACCGCTCCTACTACGAGGAGGTGCTGGTGGTGCGCGTGCACCCCGAGCTGCTGGAGAGGCAGAAGCTCCCTCCGGGGGCGGCGGGGAAGGACCTCTGGAAGGACCGATTCCAGGATATCCGCACCTTCGAGCGCTACCTCGCGCGCAACGGAACGGTGATCCGGAAGTTCTTCCTCCACGTCTCCCGCAAGGAGCAGAAGCGGCGCTTCCTCGAGCGCCTCAACGATCCGGAGAAGCACTGGAAGTTCTCCGCCGCCGACGTGGCCGAGCGCGCCCACTGGGACGAGTACATGGCGGCTTACGAGGAGGCCATCCGGGAGACCGCCACCGAGCACGCGCCCTGGTACGTGATCCCGGCCGACAACAAGTGGTTCACCCGCCTGGTGGTCGCTGCAGCGACGGTCGACGCCCTGGGGTCGCTCGGGCTCGACTACCCCGAGGTGTCGGCGGAGGCGCTCCGCAAGCTGGCGGCGGCCAGGCGGGCGCTGCTGGCCGAAAAGTAGAGGCGCGCAGGCCACCCGGGAGGCAGGGTTGGGCGAGTACCTGTTCGAGACCGAGGAGCACCGCGCCCTGAGGGCGCAGGCGCGGCGTTGGGCGGCAGCGGAGATCCGCCCGCACGCCCAGGCCTGGGAGGAGGCGGGGCTCTTCCCGCGCGAGCTCTTCCGGAGCGCCGCCGAGGCCGGCCTGCTCGGGGTCGGCTACCCCGAGGCCTTCGGCGGCACGGGCGGCGACGCCACCCATCTGTGCGTGGTGCAGGAGGAGATGATCCTCGCCGGGACCTCGGCCGGCACGGTGGCCGGGCTGGGGAGCCACTCCATCGCGCTGCCGCCCATCCTGGCGGCGGGGAGCGAGGAGCAGAAGCGGAGGTTCGTGGAGCCGGTCCTGCGCGGCGACAGGGTCGCGGCGCTGGCCGTCACCGAGCCGGGAGGCGGAAGCGACGTCGCCTCGCTCGCCACCCGGGCGGTCCGCGACGGCGACTGCTACGTCGTCGACGGCAGCAAGGCGTTCATCACCTCCGGAACCCGCGCCGACCTGGTGGTGGCGGCGGTCCGCACCGGCGGAGCGGGGCACGGCGGGATCTCGCTGCTGGTGGTGGAGCGGGGGACGCCGGGCTTCTCGTCGTCGGCCGGGCTCCGGAAGATGGGGTGGTGGGCCAGCGACACCGCCATCCTCTCCTTCGAGGGATGCCGGGTACCGCGGGAGAACCTGCTCGGCAACGAGAACGAGGGTTTCGCCGTCGCCATGTCCAACTTCGCGGGCGAGCGCCTGCTGCTCGCAGCCCAGTGCGTCGCCATCGCCGAGCTGGCGTACCGGGAGGCGACCGCCTATGCGCGGGAGCGCCGCGCCTTCGGGAAGGCGCTCGCCGGCCTCCAGGTGACCCGCCACAAGCTGGCCGACATGGCGACGCGCCTGGCCGCGGCGCGAGCCATCACCGGCGAGCTGGCGGTGCGCGCGGCGCGCGGCGAGGCGGTGCCGGCGCTGGCGGCCATGGCCAAGAACGCAGCCACCGACGCCTGCTCGTTCGTCTGCGATCAGGCGGTCCAGATCCACGGCGGCTACGGCTACATGCGGGAGTACCTGGTCGAGCGGCTCTACCGCGACGCCCGGCTCTACCCGATCGGCGGCGGGACGCGGGAAATCATGAACGAGGTCATCGCCCGCTTCGAGGGCTACTGACCCGCCCCCCCGGGAGCCCGCCGCGCCCCGCGGGCCATTCCCCGGCGCGCCCCCGACGGGAAAGCTGAGCGATCGCTCGCGTTCTTTCCCGAGCCTCGGTTAGACTCCGGCCGCAGAGCCGCCATGTCCCGCCGCGCCCGACAGGTTCCCAGGAGACGGCCCGCCCAGGAGCGCGCCCGCGCCACGGTGGAGGCCATCGTGGCCGCCACCGCCCGCGTGCTGGTGCGGGACGGCTACGACGCCCTCAGCACCAACCGGGTCGCGCGCGAGGCCGGCGTGAGCGTCGGCTCGCTGTACCAGTACTTCCCGGACAAGGAGGCGCTGGTGGTGGCGGTGATGGAGGCGCACGCCACCCGGATGCAGGAGCAGATCGCCCAGCGGTTGACGGGCGTCGCCGAGGCCGGACCCGAGGCGGTGGCCCGGGAGATGATCCGCGCCATGCTGGCGGCGCAGCAGGCCGAGCCCAAGCTCCACCGGGCGCTGGTCGAGCAGGTCCCGAGGATCGGCGCGCTGCGGCGGCTCCAGGAGACCTACGGGAGCTACGAGCGCCTCATCGCCGCCTGGATGGCTGCGCACCGGGACCTCATCGAGATCGAGGACGTCGAGGTGGCTGCCTTCGTGCTGGTGGCGGCCGTCGAGGGCCTGATGAACCGCGCGACCATCGACCATCCGGACCTCGTCGCCTCGGGGAAGATCGAGGACCACATCGTCCGGCTCGCGCTCGCCTACGTGGCGCCCTCGCTGGTGGCGCGGCCCCCCCCCGGCGAGCGCCGGACCGGCAAGCCGGCGTGAGGCGCCACGGCAGCGCGGGAGATCTCGCCGGCGCGTCCTGGGCCGCGAAAAGACTACTTTCCGCTGGCGGGATGCCGTCTAATGCTGCGCGAGCCGCGCCCGCGGATCGCCGCTTCCGGAGCCATTCCATGACCCGCACCCCGACCGCCCTCCTCGCCGCCATCGCCGTCGGCCTCCTGGCCTGCTCCGGCGGCGAGAAGGCCAAGCTGCCGCCCGCCCAGGCCGCTCCCCGCGCCGTCCGGGTGGCCCGGCCGGCGGCCCGCATCGAGACCGGGCTGGCCCGCTCGACCGGCACCATCCGGGCCAAGGAGGAGGCGACGCTGTCGGCCAAGGGCACCGGCCAGATCCGGCGCATCCGCGGCGCGGTGGGTGACCGCGTCCGGCGCGGCACGCCGCTCATCGAGATGGACCCGACCAACGCCTCCATCGCCCTGGAGAACGCCCGGGCCGCCGAGCGCCTGGCGGCGGCCAACCTCGCCGCCGCCCAGCGCGAGCTGGCGCGCGGCAAGGTTCTATTCGAGAAGCAGAGCCTCCCCGAGGCGGCCTACGACAAGGTGCAGACCGCGACCCAGCTGGCGGCGGCGCAGCTCGACCAGGCCCGCGCGGCGCTGCGAGCGGCCGAGCAGCAGGTGACGGATGCGACCATCGTCGCCCCCTTCGACGGGGTGATCACCGCGAAATTCCGCAACGCCGGGGACACGGTGACGCTCATGCCGGTGACGCCCATCCTGACCATCACCGACGTGGACCACCTGGAGGTCCGGCTGGCGGCCCCCGAGAGCATCGAGTCCTTCGTCAAGGCGGGTCAGGTCATCGAGGGGGTCACCACCCCGGCCGGCCAGCGCTTCGCGGCCCAGGTGCGCACCAAGGGCTCGGTGGTCGACACGGCCACCCGGACCATCGAGGTGCTCGCCGACGTCACCAAGGTGGAAGGGCCGCCGCTCCGGCCCGGGACGTTGGTGAACGTGGACTTCGGCGGCTTCGGCGCGCGCGACGGCCTGTTCCTGCCGACGACCGCCCTGAAGACCGACGGCAAGTCCACCTGGGTCTTCGTGGTGGTGGGCGGCAAGGCGGAGCGCCGCGATGTCGAGGTGGCACCGGTCCACCCCGGGACGGTGGCGGTGAAAGGCGGTCTCGACGCGACCGCCGAGGTGGTGCAGGACCCCGGTTCGCTGGCCCCCGGGGACGCGGTGGCTCCGCTGGGGAACTGAGGCGGGCCGCGGCCGGCCGGAGGAAACGTGATCCGAACCTTCATCTCCCGTCCGGTCTTCACCGCGATGCTGACCCTGACGGTGATCGTCTTCGGGGTGGTCGCCTATCCGCGCATCGGGGTGGACCAGATGCCGGAGGTGGAGTTCCCCATCGTCACCGTCACCACCGTCCTCCCCGGCGCCGACCCCGAGTCGATCGAGCGCAACGTCACCAAGCCGCTCGAGGAGGCGCTCAACACCCTGCCGGGCCTCGACACGCTGCGGTCGGTGAACGTGGAGAACGTCTCCCAGATCGTGATCCGGTTCGACCTGGACCGGCGCGTGGACGTCGCCGCCCAGGACGTGCGAGACCGGGTGCAGGCGACGCTCTCCAAGCTGCCCCGCGAGATCCAGACGCCGGTGGTGGAGAAGTTCGACATCGGGGCGTCGCCGGTGTCGACGCTGGCCTTCAGCGCGCCCCTGCCCATCGAGCGGCTCACCAAGATGGCCGAGGACGTGGTCAAGCCGGCGCTGCAGCAGATCCAGGGCGTGGGCGCGGTCGAGCTGCTCGGGGGCCGCAAGCGCGAGATCACCATCGTCGTCCTTCCCCAGGCGCTCAAGGGCTTCGGCCTGGCGGCCTCCGACGTGGTGGCGGCGGTCCGCGCCCAGAGCATCGACGTGCCGGGTGGCCGGACCCTGGAGCCGGGGGTGGAACGGTCGGTCAAGCTGGCGGCCGAGGCGCGCTCGGTGGAGGACCTGCGCGCGCTCGTGATCGCGAGCCCCTCCGGAACGCCGGTGAGGCTCGGCGACGTGGCCCAGGTGCTCGACGGCCCCGCCGAGGCGCGCAGCTCCGCCAAGCTCGGCGCCGAGAGCGCCATCGGCCTGGTGGTGCGCAAGCAGTCGGGCGCCAACACGGTGCAGGTGGCGGAGCGGATCAAGGAGAGCCTGGAGCGGATCAAGACCCAGCTGCCGCCGGGGAGCCAGGTGGCGGTGGTGATGGACGGCGCCAAGTTCATCCGGGCCTCCATCGGCGCCGTGCAGGAGGACATGCTCCTCGGCGGCTTCCTGGCGGTGGCGGTGGTGCTGCTCTTCCTGCGCAACTGGCGCTCGACCCTGGTCTCGGCGGTGGCGCTTCCGACCGCGATCATCGGCACCTTCGCGGTCATGCGCGCCCTGAACTTCACCTTCAACGTCGTCACCATGCTGGCGCTGACCCTCTCCATCGGGCTCCTCATCGACGACGCCATCGTGGTGATCGAGAACGTGGTGCGGCACCTGGAGCGCGGCGAGCCTCCCTGGGAGGCGGCGCGCCGGGGCACCAGCGAGATCGCGCTGGCGGTGTTCGCGGTGACCATGTCGGTGGTGGCGGTCTTCGTCCCGGTGGCCTTCATGGAAGGCCTGATGGGGCGGTTCTTCTACCAGTTCGGGGTCACCGTGGCGGTGGCGGTCCTCATCTCCTACGGCGTCTCCATGACCCTCACCCCCATGCTCTCGGCGCGGGTGCTCCGGGAGCACGCCGAGCAGGGACGCCTCTCCCTCGCCATCGAGGGCGTGCTGCGGCGGATCGAGTCGTGGTACCGCGGGGCGCTGTCCTGGGCCCTGTCGCGGCGGACCCGCACCATCCTGGGAGCGATCGCCATCCTGGTGCTGACGGTGCTCCTGGCGACGAGGCTCAAGTTCACCTTCCTGCCCCAGCAGGACATGAGCCTGGTGAAGGTGACGCTGGAGCTGCCGAGCGGGACCCCGCTGGAGGAGACCGAGAGGCAGCTCGACGACCTGACGAGCCAGATCCAGCGCGTGCCGGGCGTGAAGGAGGTCTTCGCGGTGGCCGGCGGCGGGGCGCGCGAGGAGGTGAACCGAGGCGAGATCACCGTCAACGTCGTCCCCATCCGCGATCGGAGCTACGGCCAGGCGCAGCTCAAGGAGCACCTGCGCAAGACGCTCCGGACGAGCCCCAACGCCACGCTGGCGGTCCAGGACTTCAGCCCGGTGGCGGGCGGCGGAAGCCGGCCCCAGATGGTGCAGTTCAACCTGCGCGGCACCGACTTCAAGGAGCTCCTCGAGTCGGTGGACAAGACCCGGCAGGCGATGCTCGCCAACCCGGGCTTCGTCGACGTGGACACGACCTGGCGGAGCGGCAAGCCGCAGCTCGACGTCGACGTGGACCGCGAGCGGGCGGCCGCCCTGGGGATCCCCGCGGCCGCCCTCGGACAGAACCTGCGCTTCCTGATGGGCGGCGACAAGGTGACCGACTTCCACGAGGGCGGCGACAGCTACGACATCAAGGTGAAGCTCCCGCCCGGCGTGCTGTCCGACCCGGCGGCGCTGGGCGCCGTCCCGGTGCGCACCCCCTCGGGCCAGCTGGTGGAGCTGCGGAGCATCGCCGTGGTACGGCCCTCGCTCGGCCCCTCCCAGATCGAGCACCAGGCCCAGATGCGGCAGGTGACGCTGCTCGCCGACCTGCGCAACTACAGCCTCGGCGAGGCCATGGGCTTCCTGAACGGCTTCGCCGCGCGCGAGCTGCCCAAGGGCATCCAGGTCGACTTCGAGGGCCAGGGCCGCGAGCTCAAGACCGCCGGGCGCGCCTTCCTGCTGGCCCTGGTGCTGGGGGTGGTGCTCGTCTACATCATCCTGGCCGCCCAGTTCGAGAGCCTGGTCCACCCCTTCACCATCATGATGTCGCTGCCCTTCGCCGTCATCGGCGGCATCGGGGGGCTCCTGGTCGCGAACCAGTACCTCTCGATGATGGCGATGATCGGCTTCATCATGCTGATGGGGCTCGTGACCAAGAACGGCATCCTCCTGGTCGAGTTCACCAACCAGCTGCGCGTCCAGGGCAAGTCGACCCGGGAGGCGCTCCTCGAGGCCGGCCCCATCCGCCTGCGGCCCATCCTCATGACCACCGTGGCGATGATCGCCGGCATGATCCCGGTGGCGCTGGCCCGCGGCGACGGCGCCGAGACCCGGGTCCCGATGGCGGTGGCCATCATCGGAGGGCTCTTCACCTCGACCGCCCTCACCCTCGGCATCGTCCCGGTGGTCTACTCGCTCCTCGACGACCTGCGCGCGCGGCTTCTCCGCGGGCGGGCTCCGGTCTCAGCCGCCCCGGCCGAGTTGCCAGCGGCGACGCCGGCACGGGAAGAACGGTCGGAAGCCTAGGAAGCCTCGCGGAGGCCGGGATGGCGCTCCGCCTCCGGGGCGAAGGTGCGCCCGCCCGATCCGGGGAAGCCCCAGCCTCACCAGGCGACGAGGATCCCGACCGCCAGCCCGAGGCCGACCTCCAGGGCCAGCGCCACGCTGATGGTCAGCCCCACCGCCCTCTCCGCCGCCAGGCGCATGGAACACCTCCGCTGCCCGGGGGGACGGCGGCCGGGTGACCGAAAGCAGGGCACGGTGAGGTCGTCGTCGCAGGAGCCATCGCGATTTCCCCAGGACGCCACTGGGGACTCCAATCGACGGGCCACCGCCTTGGGCGGCGTTCAGGTCCTCGGCAGGCGTGACGGGCGGGCGGCGGGGGCCGATCGGAGCAGCGGGCTGCCGGGATCGGTGGTCATCCAGCGGTAGGCGTCCCGCAGCGAATCGGCGGGGGGAATCGAGGCGTAGCCCAGCACCTCGCGCGCCTTGCGGTCGCTGATCCGGAACCGGATGGAGATGGTGTGGACCGAGTAGGGCGTGAGCAGCGCGCGCGTGCCGGTGAAGAGCTCCCAGGCCGGGGCCAGCCGGGCGATGGCCGCCGCCACCGGAAGCGGGATCGCGATCCGCGGCGGCTTCCTGCCCGCCTCCTCGGCCAGCACCGCCATCACCTCCCGGACGCGGAGGCGTCCCCCGTTGAGGAGGTAGCTCTCCCCCGGGGTGCCGCACTCGCAGGCGAGCACGTGCCCGCGCGCCACGTCGCGAACGTCGACGAAGTCGTACCCGCCGTCCACCACGGCGGGGATCCGCCTGCGGACGAAGAGCCGGATGAGGTCCCCCATCTC
>Ga0079037_100000923_pt1 | contig 14506 bp, 12 predicted proteins | sample Mud3Dept4metaG_FD_71479 | JGI IMG/M metagenome (GOLD analysis project Ga0079037, IMG submission 71479) | Freshwater wetland microbial communities from Ohio, USA, analyzing the effect of biotic and abiotic controls - Mud 3 Core 4 Depth 4 metaG | ecosystem: Environmental > Aquatic > Freshwater >... | reverse complement strand
ACGAGTTCACCGTTGGTCCCGATGTCAATGATGAGCTGCATTTCATCCGCATGGTAAGGCTCTTCGCAAATCAGGACTCCCACGTTATCCGCACCCACAAAGCCTGCCTCGTTGGGCAGCACGAACACGTAAGACGCGGGATTAATACGAATACCCAAGTCCCTCGCTTTGATGTCCAGACTGTGGTGGATCACCGGAGGAAATGGGGCAAGGCCCACAAATTCGGGGTTGAGCTGCAGAAAGATATGGTGCATAGCCGTATTCCCACAAATCGTGAAATCCTCGATGTCTTCCCTTGACAAGCGAAGATAGGTTTTGCCCTCCTCAGGAACTTCTATCCATTCCTCCTTAACCTCTTCCCCGTTGCCTTTTTTTACTTTTTTCTTGGGCGGATACGTGTTCTTGACGGCTTCGTCAACCAGCCAGTTAAGACCCTCAATAATGTCGTCGGTCATCCTCTTGAGACCACCTTCTGTGGTCATATGGAAGGTGATGCGCGCCATGACATCTTCGCCGTATTTGCACTGGGGGTTCATGAGGGAGACCGTATCGATGACCTCCATGGTGTTCAAATTGCAGAAGTAGGCGGCCACCGTAGTGGTCCCGACATCGACGGCGACGCCATAGGAGGCTTCGGCTTTACCAGGCCGCACTCGAATGATCTCTTTCCCCTGCCAGACGCTTACTGTTACCTTCCAGTTGCCGTCTCGAAGCGCAGTAGGTAACTGGCGGAGGGTGAAAATATCAATGGTGAGATCTTTGAGGCCGTGCTGTTTGTCCAGTTCTCTGCAGATACGCTCGAAATCTCCCGTCGGTTCCTCGAAGCTCGGTGGCTCCACTTCCACATAATAGATTCTTACGGCGGGATCATGTTCGATATAAATATCTCTTGCAGCCTTACTGACGACCTGCTTCCCTGCTCTCGATTCCTCGGGCACGAAGATGAGCAAATCTCCTTCGACCTTCGCAACACATCCCAGCCTGTATCCGGCCTTTTTGCCTTCCTCGTTGATGAATTTGGCTTCCTCCTCCATCCAGGGAGTCGTGTGGGTCATTTTCGACTCGATCCCGAACTTCTGAAAATACCCCTCTTCAACCCGGATTCTGCACTTCCCGCACTTCTTCTTTTCCCCACACAAGGCCTCTATATCCACACCGAGCAGCCTCGATGCCTCGATCAGGGTAGTACCCTTTGGAACCTGTCCCCGTCGTCCAGAGGGTTGAAAAATGACCATGGCCTGATTGTCTTCCATTCGCCCATATCCTCCTTTATACTGAAATCACTCCGAATCGGTCATCATGTTCTGTCCCACATTCATTTCGATGGAGAAAAATCCGCTCCTCTTTGATTCGTGCACCGGCAATTCCATTTCCTTGCCGCCGCATGTGCAGGGTAGAACGCCCAATTAAAAAGTCCACAGGCAGACCTGCTGACCAGCAATGGCATTCGGAAATGATGGATGAACGAAGCTCCCCTCCCAGAAAACCTGGCAGATCAGCATGAATTTCCCACACGGGTTGAAGCGGGATATCCAGCATCGACCTTGACGAATGATTAGGCTTTCTTTTTTTCGTACTCCCTGAGGCGGCCTATCATTTTGATGCCCTCCTGAACCGCATTGCCTGCAGACTCAGCATACCCGTCTGCTCCAAAGAGCTTCGCCACGTCCTGGGTAACCGGGGCTCCCCCCAGCATGATGGCCACGTTCGGGTTTTTATCCTTGATCATCTTGATGACCTTTTTCATCCCCAGCATGGTTGTGGTCATCATGGCGGACATGGCCACCACCTCTGCGTCTGTACGCAGCTGCTCTTTTACGAAGTTCTCGAGAGGAACATCCCGGCCCAAGTCATGGACCTGCCAGCCCGCTACATCAAACATCATCTTCACGAGGTTTTTTCCGATGTCATGGACGTCTCCCTGAATACTCCCGATCACCACCTGGGCAATTGCCCCCTTTTCCTGCTTGGGAATATGAGGCCTGAGTATATCCAGACCCCCGTAGAGGGCATCCGCGCACATGAGGACCTCAGGCACAAAGTACTCCTGTTTCTCATAGAGGTCGCCCACCACTTCCATGCCGGCAGCCAAACCCTCCATGATCATTTCCAGTGCCGGATAGCCTGCATCCACTGCTTTCTGGGCAGCATCCTTCACTTGATCGTCTTTGAAATTGATCACGCCATCCTTCAAAAGCTCAATCAATTCTCCTTTGTCAGCCATGTCTTTTTCCCTCCTTCATATCTTGGTCTTAATTCAATCTTCCCACAGCCGGAGTCGGGCCGGCTTTGTATGTCCTGGCGGTCTGTTCAATAGCACGCATGTTTTCCTCCTTGATGGCCGGCCAAAGATCGCAACCTGGCCAGACAGCGTCAACCAGTCCATCAATATTTTTCTTAATCCCCTCAACGGCTTGCTCTACAGTGGTCTCTTCCGCACAAGGCAGTTTATAAACATCAAAGTTGCCGAGGATAAGAGCATCATTTCCAAGTTTCTTCCGGGTTTCAACGATGTTGTTCTTCATATCCACGCTAACGGCTTGTGCCCCCGAATCCTTTACGATTTTCCACATCATCTCTATGAGGGGATCTGTGGATCCGCAGATATGCAAAACTTTCGGAGACCTCCATGCGCTCAAAATCTTCGTTAACCTGGGCTGAATCAATTCCTTGAACGTGCGTGGACTGAGGAGGTCTGCGGCCACTCCAGGCTCCCGCAAGGTAATGAAATCCGCGCCAGCGGCTAAGAACGCTTTCCCGTTGTTGATGATCATCTCAGTAAATCTATCCAGAATGTCTTCTACTCGCTTTTTCTCCTTGAAAACACCCTTCAGGACCTTGTCCAGTTCGATGGTCTGACCGCACTGGGTGAAAGGTCCTAACTGCCAGGCGCCCAAGGCCAGTTCCGGGGCTTCTTTCTTAACTATTTTGATGGCCTCAGGGATCAGGTTCATGGGATACCGGTCTACAAGGTGGTCCACATCATCGTTTGTAATATGGACCTGATCCAGCTCGGCCCATTTCTTGTGAGGAATGGTCGGATACAGGATGTCCTCTGAGTCCTCGTACAGGCTGATCTGATTACCCAATGCCTCTGACTCCCAGCACATATCATAGGGAATCACAATCGAATCCAGTTTGAACATTCGGGCTGACTCGATCCCTGACCAAGCAAGTTTATCTGCATGCCTGTGAACCGCAGGGAATTTGAATCCCAGTTTCTTGATGGCCGGGAGGAGCACCATCCCCATCCCCGAAAAGAAGGGCATGACGTCAACAGGTTCACGCTTGAAAAAACGCTTCACTCTTTCAATGGGAGTAAGTTTAGCCATACCAAAGACTCCTTTCTGTTGTAGGTTAGTTATTTTAAGGGTCGTCCTTCAGACCGAAGGACCCACTGCGAAGATTCATGCTGCGTCCCTCACCCCACAAAAACTAGCAAAGCGGGATGATCGAAAAAATCATTGCTGGGTTATTGAAACGGCCGAACATCACGGATGACGCACTTCTTGTACAGACATTAAGCCCTTCTTGAGAATCGTCTAAAAGACTATTTTGAATCGCAAGAGAGATGATTTTTTGCTCTTAGACAACGACCGTAACCACGCGATAGCAACGGAGGCAACGCTCAGCTTCAGCGACTGCATCCGGGCTGGATAAACCCTGTTCGACTTCATCAAAGTTGGATATTCTTTTTTCCGCAGACACCCTCGCCGGGTCTTTTCTTTCCCGGGTTTCCACCTTCTTGATCTCTTCCCTCGGGTCATAGAGCTTTAAGGACGCAAAAAGCCTGTCAAAATACTCATCGTTATCCGGCTCAACAGGCAGACCGTTTAAAAAGCGGTCGATACTCGCAGCTGCCCTTTTTCCGGCGGCTGCCGCCTCGACCAGCGTCTTGGGACCTGATACGGCATCACCTCCAGCAAATATGTCCGGCTCATCGGTTTGCATTGTGAACGGGTTGGCGTTGATCGTGCCCCAGTCGGAAAGCGTGCAGGCGCACTCCGGACCAAGACAGGCCCAGTCCGATTCCTGGCCCAGGGCAGGAATAACTCCATCCACCTCTAGGGTGAATTCGGATCCTGCCACCGGAATGGGGCGCGGCCTGCCACTGGCGTCTCGCTCTCCCAGGCTCATCTTTACGCATTCAATAGCCTTCACTTTTCCATTCTCACCAATAATCCGCTTGGGGTTTGTAAGGATATGGATTAGGATGCCCTCCTCTTCACATTCCCTAATCTCCTCTTCGTGGGCGGGCATCTCCTCAAGACTCCGGCGATAAAGAATAAAGGCTTCCCTGGCTCCCAATCTGCGTGCCGTTCGTACGGCGTCCATGGCCACGTTGCCTCCACCAATGACCGCGATGCGATTTCCCAAGGCTATTTTTTTGCCGAGACTTGCGTCTCGGAGAAAATCAACACCGGGATAAACGCCATCCAGGTTTTCACCTTCAATGCCTAAACTCTTGCATTCATGGGCTCCTATGGAAAGGAAGATAGCCTGATAGCCCTGTTTGCGAAGTTGTTCCATGGTGATGTTTCTGCCGACATCCATGCCTGTTTGCATGCCAACGCCCATATCTCGAATGAGCTTTATTTCAGTATTCGTTATATCCTCGGGCAGGCGAAAGGGTGGGATGCCAACTCGCATCATACCGCCTGCCACCGAGAGTTTTTCAAAAACATCGACTTTATGCCCCTTGAGGGCCAGGTGATAAGCACAGGTTATACCTGCTGGGCCGGAACCTATGATGGCGACCTTGCCGGTTTTGGGTGAGGGTGTAATCCTCACTTGGGGTGGCTGTTGCGTTTGCAACCCTTGATCGGCCACAAACCTCTTGAGAGCTCGAATGGCAATCGACTTATCCACATTTGCCCTTCGGCAGTTTTGCTCGCAAGGTCGAAAGCATGCACGGCCAAGGGCACCAGCTAGTGGAAGGCGTTCACGGATAACATTGAGGGACTGGTCGAATTTGGCATCTTTGATCAGCTCAACATATTTTGGCACGTCGAGGTGAATGGGACAGGCATCCATGCAAGGCGCGGTCAGTTTGCTGTAGTATTTTTGGGCTGTTTCTCGCTTTTTCCCAGCCAGGGCCTGCTTAAAGTCATCGGCAAAGTATTTCAGGGCTTGAAGAACCGGCGTAGGGCCCACCCTCCCTATGGTGCACTTTCCTGCATCGACTATGGCTTCGGCGGAGGATCCCATGAACTCCAGGTCCTCTTCACGGGCATCACCGTTATAGATGTCCTGAAAAACTTCCAGTTGTTCCTTCCACCCTGTCTTGCAGTAGTTACACTTGTCGCAGGTTTTTGAGTGTTCATAACTCGCTTCGAGATATTGTCTGATGCCTTCAAGGACATCCACGTCCGACGAACGAACAATGATTCCGCCCCAGCCAACCACCGCCTTTATCCTCTCATCCTTCTTAAAGTATTCAGGCAATTTCACGTGATCGACCGGCTCGTAGGCTCCGGCGTCTTTCCCCCGGTTATCAACAATTCGGCCTCCCCATGAGCTGAATAGGATGTCCCTCATGAGCATCCTCCTTTTCTGTTCCAGGACAGATTTAGACCTTCGCCTTCAAACATTCCTCAGCCTCCCTTTAGTCAAGAAACCGTCTCCTAGCTCCCGATCCAGCTCGATGTGTCATCTCGTCTTCTTTGGCAGGCTCAGAGCCTGCCCGAGCCTGTCAAAGGGATGAACTTCACGAGAAATCTGAGACGCAGTGTCCAAAGGCGTGGAGAGCCTGACGGGTCCGGGTAAAACACCGGAGACAGGCTGAGGAGAAGGTCATTATCGTTCCACTTTCTTCAGATCTGCTGATTCTTGCCAGCGCACTTTCAAATTCTTGGCAAAATCAGGCCACAGCTTAAGCATGGGATGGGTCTCGGCCTTGGGGAGCTCCTTGCTCTCGTTAAAAACAGCCGTGGCCAGAAATGCATCGGCCAAGGCAATGGCCGGTATGACCCTCGGAGCGCCCGCAAGAGGTCCTGTAAAAACCAGGTCGTTGAAGAAGACCGCTGATAAAGACTCCACGGCCGCATCAACGGCGCCCCAGCTCTTGGCACCCCACATCTCCATAAACCGCTTGAATTCCATATAGGATCCGTTGCTTGGTGCACTGGCCGTTGCAAAACCCCACTTTTCTTTGATCATCTTACCCGCTATACCGCACATGGCCTCAGCAGGCCCATTCAAGGTCGTTGTATCGACAATGATGGTTTCAAGCTTGACTCCTGCCTTTTCGATGGCATTCAGCAATTTCTGGGCTCCACTAATCCTGCCTGTGGGCATTTGATCGGTCGGATCAAAGGCCACAAGAAGGGCATGCTTTACACCGATCTGGCCCATTTCTTTAACCTCGGTCTCCAGCTCTGCCGGGTCTGCCCAGACGGTGATGCTGTTGTAGAACATCCTCCCAAGCAGGCCCTTTTCTGCACAGTAAGCAGCGCCATCGAGCTTTGTCCTCATCTGTATGGCATCTACGCAGAAAGGCATCTTGCTTACGGAAGCCACAAAATCAATGTAACGGTTGAATTTTTCGCCAGGGCTCGCGACGATATCCGCCATCACAGGGACGCCGGTTTCGGCGCTGAATTTATCCGCAGTCTTCAGCAATTCTTCCGCGCGTTTTTCATTGAACCCTTTCCTGCGGGCGCCTTTATCAAAGAGTTTGTCGCTTTCTTGGAAGATAGAAAAGCAGGCTACAGTGGGATAATCGCCGGGTTGCCCGCCTAGCTTCACCCCCCCTATCTCATAAACCTTTGGCGCTCCACTTACCCTAAACATAGTTCGACCTCCTTTTTTGAAAAGACGTATCTCCTATCCTCAAACCACGAAAAGACCCCAAGGTAACCACTATGCTCTATGGAATAATCTTCCTCTACATGGAGAGAGCCATTGTTGGAAATCATCTAAAGGATGATTTTTCAGGACAAAAAGGATGGTTTTCACCGCGAGGGGGATAACAGGCTGAGCACATCTGATCTATTTACCTTACCGTAAGCGGCTATATTGAGATGTTTCTCATCTGCTTCTTTAACCGAAGATCTTAGTTTCTCGAAACCTTCCGAGGTGATGACGTGTTTCTTGTCTGGAAGGCTTTGCACCCATTTGTTCTTAAGAAGGATATCCATGACTTCATCAAGACTTCTCTCCAAGGTGTAGCGATAACCAAAGTCGCCATAGACGCTTCTCAGCTCGGGAGGGATTGGAAGGTCCAATTCATTCCTTGAAAGCAAGTTCAGTAATTCTTTCTTGCTGAGGCCTTCTCCTTCATTTTCAAGAAAAAGAATCAACATGCACCATAATGATTTGATCGTATGATTTTTTTTCTCCTCTGCGAACCAAACTCTGACTTGCTCTAAAGCTTGTTTGAGTTTGTGTGCATCCACGTGATCTCCCGGGTAAGTTCTGACGTGAAAAGAGGTCGAGACTCCCAAAAGGGCATAGGTTCTCTGTTTGATTACCTCAACATCAGGATCGTAGCTCACGTAATCATAAGCAAGCCAAAAGGGTTTGAAGTCTCCATCCCGTTCTTTCTTCAAGAGAGGAGTGGGAATTCTTTTTAGATTATCCCTGGCGTCTAGAAGCTTGTAAATATCCGAGCCAAAGATCGGAAAGGTGTACAGGTGAACATGAATCGTAGACTGCCCGTTTCTTATGCAAGAGAGAGCGAGTGTTGTCGTGATTCCTCCATCGTCTATGGTTGATTCAGGGGAAAAGAGCTGCACACTGAGCCGAGGCTGTATTCTTGATTTAGCTAGATCTTCTATGGATCTGTTGACCTCAGCGACCGTACACCCCCTTCTCATCCTTTTGGAAAGATCCTCGGTCAATGCATCAGCCCCTATGAACGCGACCCTGAAATTGGTTTCTGCCATTTTCTTGAGCAATCTTTCGCTTAAGCCTTTGGGTCTCAAGAAACAGGAATAAATGATCTCTCTTCCCAGCTTTTTTCTCACGCTCTGCAGATAGTCACAGATCTTGATGCTCCATTCTTCACTGATATTGAACGTGTCATCCCAAATATCCACATACTGTACTTCAGGATTATTCTTCAAATACTCACTGAGCTCTTCGACGAAGTGATCACTTTGGACCGCACAATGGAAGTTTTTCCCGAATTGGCTTGCTATGGCGCAGAAAAGACACCCGCCATGAGATTTTTTAGCCCAAACGCACGCTCTCTGGAGCGTAATGGCAATGGTTTTATCCCCGTACCTGACGTAGGAGAAGATATCTTTCTCTTGTATAGCCGCAGGGGATCGTTCAGTGGAGATCAAGGCCTTTTTCCCCGGCAGCCAAAAGACCAGATTGGGTATTGCAAGGAATTTCATAATGAGATTCCTGTCCCATTTCTGATTCATGGTTGTCTTATCCATAAGAGGTAAAAGAGAGTGCAAAATTCCTTCAGCAGAACCTCTCACAATGAAATCGGGACTGACGTCGACGGTCTGATTGGCAAAGGTGCTGAAGCGATATTCCATGAGGTCTCTGTAATTGTTGGATGCTTCATTTCCACCAAGAATAATCGGCGCATGACTCAGGCTTCTCAAGCACCATACGACTTTTGGCAGCATAAAGACGTTCACAGAATAGGGGGCAGATATCAACACGGCGTCCACATCAGAAAAACCTGCTTTTTGGAAGAGGTCCCCTAAGAAATCATAGCCAACAAGAGTGATGTCCTCTAAGGAGAAAAAGAGGCTGTCTGCTCCGATCGCTTCTCCAGACAGAGGTGTGTAGCCTAACTCTTTCACAATCCTGGTCAGGACTGAATAGGCCAAGCTATTCTGTCTCGTAAGAGTAATGATTCCTATTTTCTTCATAGAGGAGCAGGCCCGAGACGCGAGAACTAAAGATCAGGGTCGACCAGCCCGAGTTGGATGGCAAATTGGTAGAGCTGGACAGGGCTTTCAATAGCCAGTTTTTCCATGATTTTGCTTCTATGAGTCTTGACGGTGCTTAGACTGACACAAAGCATATCCGCGATTTTTTTCGTAGAATGTCCCTCGGCGATGAGCTGAAAGACTTCTCTCTCCCTATTGGATAGTAATTTGAAACGCTCTTCTTTTGACGTATATTTGCGGGGAAAAAGATATCTATGCACAACCACCTTGGATATGGAAGGGCTCAGAAAGGTCTCATGCTTTATGGCTGCGTGGATGGCTTTGATGATATCTCGGCCGCTCGAGTCTTTCAAAAGGTAGCCTGATATTCCGGTCTCGAGAAGCTCATGAATGTAATGTTCGTGGGAATACATGGAAAGAATGATAATCTTGGTCTCCGGCAAATGCTTTCGAATTCTTTTAGCTGCCTCGATTCCATTCATGCGGGGCATGGCGATATCCATAATAACGACGTCCGGCTTCAGCTCGAGCGCGGTTTCCACAGCAGCTTGCCCATTCGTAGCCTCTCCAACCACTTCCAGATCAGGTTGATCCTTCAGGAGACGGGCTAACCCCTGGCGGACGATCGTATGATCATCGGCAATCAGAATTCGAATGGGATTAGGCATGAGCTTGGCCTTCCGCTAAAGGTATCTCAATTCGGATTCTCGTGCCCTTACCGGGTCTGCTGCGGAGATGAAAGCTTCCACTCAGCAGGTGCGCCCGCTCCCGCATCCCGAGGAGCCCTAAACTCTGTTGCTCGCTTCCGGCAACCTGGCCGTCGAACCCCTCCCCATCGTCTTCTGCAAGGAAAATGATCTTGGGGTAGCTTTTGATAATGGAGAGGCGGAATTGTTTAGCCTCAGCGTGTTTCAGGGTATTGGTGAGAGCCTCCTGACTAAACCTGTAGAGCACAGTCTCGGTCTCAGGATCGAGCCGATGGTCAAATCCAACCATGTGGAAGTCAATGCCCAGGGTCGTACGTTTCCTTAGCTCTTTGAAGTAAAGGTTTAGAGCAGGTTCCAGCCCGAGATCACTCAATAGAGTAGGATGTAAGCGATAGGAAATGCGTCTGATCTCTGAGGAGGTTTGAAGAATCATTTTTCTGATTTCGGCGATCTCTTCTTCCATTTGATTATTTCCTGCCGGAACGTGTTCTTCTAACCGGTCCAACCCTAGCTTAATGGCCGTCAGCGCCTGACCGGCTTCATCATGCAGTTCCCTGGCAATTCGGCGGCGGTCTACTTCCTGGGTCTGGAAAAGCTTTTTTGTGAGTTTCCTCAGTTCCTGACGGTGAAGGCGGATCGTCTCCATGAGTTGGGTATTCTCAATGGCTCCCCCCAAGTAGTTGCCCAGAGAACCCAGAAGATGAACCTCGTGGGGGCTGAGTTCTCGTTTCAATGGAATATCAAGGCCGAGGAAACCAACCGCTCTACCTTTGAATGTAATGAGAAAACACGACAGCCACTGAGCGCTTCTGCCTCTTTTGGTCTTATAACTCACCATAAAGGGGGGATACGCAGGTTCAGGCGTAAGTTCGGTTTCTTCATTGAGAAGATGTTGCATGAGTATCGTATCTTTGAAAACGATTTCACTTAAATGGTTAGAGTCCGAACCCGGGAGCAGGTAGGCCACCTGAAGCCTTACCTTTTTATCTTCCCTCCCAATCAGGAAGATCCCGCCGCGTTTCAATCGCAGGACCTTCAACACGTGTTTCAGGGTCATCGTGAGAATGTGGTTTAAGTCCCGGGTGAGATTCAGGGTCAAGCCAATGCTGTTCATGATGGAGAGCTCGAGGTTTCGCTGCTTGAGAACGTCCTCCATGTGCTTGCGCCGGGTAATGTCCTTGATGATTCCTTCGTACTCGATGTCTCCCGTCTCAGGATTTTCATATCGGCGACTTGAAATGAGGACATGAATAGGAGAACCATCTCGCTTTCTAAAATCCACTTCGAAGTCCTTCACGTCCCCTTTGCGGTTGACTTCTTTCAGAAATTTATCCCTGTCCTGGGCGTTCCAGTAGAGTTTCGTCACCGAGCCCTCTGCCAGCAAGTCCTTTTTATCCCGGTACCCGAGGAGTTCAACTCCAGCCTGATTCACGTCCAGGAGTCTACCCTGAAGATTGGTGGTGTAGATCATGTCGTGACTGCCTTCAAAAATGCGGCTATATTTTTTCTCCCGCCTTGCAATCTCCTCCTGGAGTTTCCTCAGTTCGGTGATATCCTTGAATATCTCAACGCCCCCTGTTATTTTTCCGGAATCATCCCTGAAAGCCGAGGTCGAACAGATGATGGGCACCTTCTTCCCCTCGATGTCCGTAATGACATACTCCCGATTGTGTATGTCGCTTCTCTCTGCCACCGCCCGCTTGAGGGCGCAGTCCGTCTCACAGATGGAATTTTTGAACACATCCTTGCAATACATCCCCACAGCATCGAAGGCCGAGAAACCGGTAATTTTTTCAGCAGCAGGGTTGAAGAATGTAATCCTCCACTCGGCATCCGTGGTGAAAAGGCCGTCAGGAATGCGATTGAGGATCTCAACAAAGCTTTCTTCCTTGTGGTATATCCGCTCCAAGGCCCTGTAATTGAACTTCTGGACCTGCTGAGCGATGAAATGATCAAAACCCCCTAGGTGGCCTTTCCCCTTGCCTTTAAAATAAGGACACGGAAGACAGGCGCTCAGCTTTTCAAAGAAGTCCCCTTCAAGGTGATTACTGCACTGAGTCCGGGATACAAGCCAGCATTCCATAGCCTGCTGCCCATGTGCAGGGCAAAGGACCTTGGAACAAGACAAATATTCCCAGCATGCTTGCACGTTGGCGTCTCGTTTTTTCTTAGGCATGACGCTTATCAGAGGTTCTTCGGGCTAAGAGCTCACAATAAGGATCTCCTTTAGCCCTGCAAAAAGGTTCTTCAGCGCGAAAGGTAAAACATCCGTCCGGATAATCCTCCCCGTAGAGCAAGTCCATAAAGGCCCCGCTCACACCGCGAAGCATATAGCATTTTCCTGAAGTCGCAAGCCCGTGGAGTTGGAGATAACCAGTGGCTTCATAGGAATCACTGACCCGTATAACCAGTTTTTCATCCGGAATGAGTTCTCTGACATCCAGGTCTCCCCACCCGAAAGCCACGGCTACGGCGGCAAAGCTGAAAATCTGATCTTCCTTTGTTTCAATCATGGGCAGAACCAGTCCTTCCCATTCCCTCGAATTGCGGATTCCCTGAAATGTCGCATAACCACACTCCTGAGCCGCTTCGATGAGCAGGGCTGCTGATTCGCTCTCGTGCTCCCTACCCATTTCCTTTTCAAAGTCAAAGGAGAGCTTGTTATAATATTGTACGAAAAAAAGGGAGAGGTACACACCAAAAAGAGGAATGATCCCTTTGGCTTCACGAATGCGGCTTCCCTCCATGACGGCGTGGATGATTTTGCTCCCGTCAATCGCCATCTACCGCTCCTTCACCAGGAACTTACATTCATCATGACGCATCATTTTGCATGTCAGCTCTTCAACAGCAAAATGATGCAACGGCTGGTTGTAAACGGCCTCAAGCACACCGGCAACCCAGCCGCGAGCAAAATGGCAACCGGGCGTCTCCCGCTTCCCGTGCTTGGCAAGCCACCCAGTGACATGATGGCTGGATGGGCTGACAATGATCCCTCCTCGATTTCCTATCCTCTGGAAGTGCATGACGCCCAACCCGCAATTCTGATAAATCGTGGAGGCAACCTCCAGTTTTGACTTGATGGTTTTGATTCGGCTGTAATGACGAAGGAATGAGGTGAAGCCATAGAAACTGACCTCTTCGGCTGCTTCGAATAAGAGCCTAATCCCCGTCTCTCCCATCGTGTCTTCAAGCATTTTTTCCAGGTTGATATTGTAATGATGACAATGCATGGCGATGGGCAATCCGGACAGGATGACCCTGTGGCCGACGCGATCAAGCTCATGCTCCCAGTTGATCAGCATCATAGCGTCTCAGTCTCTGATCTGTGTAGGTTTTTCTGAGGAACCGCTTGGTGTCGAATGAAAAGAGTGCAATTCCCAACTCGTTTTCATATGTTATACTGAAGGGAAAATCGAAGCATGTCAAGAAGGAGATCATGAGAGAGGCTGTTCCCAAATCCGATTGCGATCAAGGTGAGGGTCCCTTCTCTGATCAGTAACTGCAGAAAATCTCGGTGTAAACGTGCGATCCTGCGAAGTGATCGTCAATGAGCCGCACAACATCACGGATCGCCTCTCCCTTCCCGGACAAATAGAAATCATAAGTTCCTGGCGGCAAATGTTTCGTCAAATAATCAGTCACCTTGCCCAAGAACCTGTCACCCCTTTCAACATGTGAAATAGCACTTCTTGATACACATGGTATATACTTGCGAGCGCTCTTTCGGAAGAGCTCTTCATAAGTGAGATCAGCAACAGTGCTCACCGCCTGGATGAGAATGAAGTCCTTTACTCCAGATCGCGCCATGGAAACAAAGGGAGCGATACCAGTGCCAAAGGCAATAAAAACAGCTGGGCGAGAAGAGCTCCTAAATGTGAAATAACCAAAAGGACCTGTGAGCTGAAGTGACGCCTCCATCTCGCAAAGAGCAAGTTTGCTAGAGAGAGGTTCTTTTTTCATATGCTGAAGGTGGAGCACCATGGTGGGATCATCGGGAGCTGAAACCGGCGCGCAGTATCTTTCAACCCCTTCGAAAATTATTTTAACGGCTAATCCAGGCTCGAAATGAAAGGTTGCTGGCCGGGATATATGGATTTCAAAAGTCTTCTGAGATATCCAACGACGTTTGATGATTTTTCCGCCGTGGACTGACTTGGTTCTGCTTCTCTTTTGTGATGGCATGATCATTATTCCAGAACTGATTCTGAGACAAAAAAACAATCAGGCAGAGAGCGCCTGTCTTTGATAGACCGAGAAGCTCGCCTTAGGAGGGATTATTGGTCAGCATGCTCCGGTATTTCCGAAGGTATGCGCCGGTCAGTCATAAGGGCTCTTTTCTCCTCTTATTTTTCCATTATGGCAGGGTTTCAGAAGTACTCTGCCAGGCTCCTAGCCTTCGATTTCAAATCGAATTTATTCTATTTCATGTACCCCACTTGTCAAGGTGAAAATGGTAAAACCCGCCTTGCGCAGAGCCTCAAGATCCTGCCTTAAAAAGTCTATTCGATATAAACCGGCTCCCTGAGAATCAGATCCATAGCCCTAGCCGCCATGGCAGACAGGTCAGGATGAGTCTCACTGAGATTGGCCACCTGCCGCAGATGGTCTGCGGTTCTCGCAATGAGCGATGTCAAATCTCCTTCATCCACCGGAATCACAGTGAGAAGATTTTTCCAGGTTATGCCCGAGGCCCAAAGGAAGAGCGCGACGCATGGCCAGAAATAGATCTTAGGGCTCTTGAAACCCCTGATGACCTGAAGATGCCTGAGGTCTTCGATCAGGTCGAGGATTTTGTGGAACGCCGCTTCTAAGCCTCTCAGGTCAACGGGGCTTTCAATTCTGAAATCCATCTCAACCGCCCTGTCCCAGACAAAAGGAGCCAGACACCCTGCCACGATCTCAGGCGAAGCTTTTGAAAAAGCGCCTTTCCTGATGGCCTCT
>Ga0079037_100000922_pt1 | contig 14522 bp, 14 predicted proteins | sample Mud3Dept4metaG_FD_71479 | JGI IMG/M metagenome (GOLD analysis project Ga0079037, IMG submission 71479) | Freshwater wetland microbial communities from Ohio, USA, analyzing the effect of biotic and abiotic controls - Mud 3 Core 4 Depth 4 metaG | ecosystem: Environmental > Aquatic > Freshwater >... | reverse complement strand
GCCTTCGCCGCCCGCACCGCCGCCACGTCCTCCTCGTAGTCGTGGGTGGTGCACACCTTCGGGAAGAAGGAGCGCGAGGTCTCCAGGTTGTGGTGGACCGAGCGCAGGCCCCGGGAGAGCAGGTACGAGACGTCCTCCGCCGACAGGATGCCCAGGCTCACGCACGTTTCCAGCCCCAGCTCCGTCCGGATCCGCTCCACCGCGTCCCCCACCCGGGAGAGTTCCTCCCGGTTCCGCATCGAGAGGCCGGAGGCGACGATGGAGAATTCCCGGGCCCCCTGTTCCTTTGCCACCCGGGCGGCGCGGAGGATCGCCTCCGGAGGAAGAAGGGGGTACTTCCGGATCACGGCGGCGGATCGGCTTGACTGGGCGCAGAAGGAGCAGTCCTCCGAGCACAGACCCGATTTCGCGTTGACGATGGAGCACAGACGGATGCCGTCCCCCTTGAAGCGGCGGCGTACCCCTTCCGTGACGTCGAGAAGGCGCCAGAGGGCGGCGTTCGGCAGGGAGAGCACCGCCAGGGCGTCCCCGGCCCCGATCCCCCCCCCCGACATCGCCATCCCGCGGATCCTTTCCCAGAACCCTTCCAAAGGCATCTCCTTCCGTAAAATCGAAAGGTCCCATTTTCTCCGGGGGCCACGGCGCTGTCAACCTGCACGGGACGGAGGAGGTTTACAGCCCCCGGTTTTGGGCGGTTCCCTCCCCTCGTCCCTGGATTTTCTTTACAATGGCGTATGGACGTCGCGGCGCGGCTTCTGGTCTTCGACCTGGACGGGACGCTGATCGACTCGAAGGAGGACCTGGCCAACGCCGTCAACGTGGCCCTGGAGTCCTTCGACCTCCTTCCGCTTCCGCGCCCGGTGATCTACTCGTACGTCGGCGACGGGGCGATGCTGCTGATCCGCCGGGCCCTGCCCCCGGAAAAGGCCGACCTTCTTCCGGAGGTGCTGGAGCGGTTCCTCTCCCACTACCAGAACCACCTCCTGGACACCACGCGCCCGTACCCGGGGGTGGTCGATGCGCTGCGGAAGTGGTCGGGCATGTACCGGATGGCGGTGCTGACGAACAAGGGGCTTTCGATGACGGAGACGATACTCTCCGGGCTCTCCCTTTCCGGGTACTTCTTCGAGGTCCGCGGGGGGGACAGCTTCGAGCACAAGAAGCCCCACCCGCAGGGGTTGATCCACATCCTGCGGGAGGCGGGGGCCACGCCGGGGGAAGCGGTGATGGTGGGGGACTCGCGCAACGACATCCTGGCGGGCCGCGCGGCCGGGACGGTCACCTGCGGGGTGACGTACGGACTGGGCGTGGCCGGGTTCGCGGAGGCGCCGCCGGACTTCACGGTGGACCGGTTCCCCGACCTGTTCCTCCGGCTGCGACCGGCGGAGTGAGGAGGGGTATGGCCCATGGGGAGAAGACGTTCCCGGCGAAGCCGCTCCTGGTCTTCGTCGCTGTCGCCGCGGCGATCCACCTCGCGGTTCGCCTTGCCCCGCACCTCCCGTGGCTCTCCCCTCCCCTCGTCGCCGCCGCCCTGTTCCTGTACTCCCCTGTCCCGCGATACCGGGGGCGCGGAATCCCCGCCTGGGCCGCCAGGCCCGACTTCCGGAAGAGCGCCGCGACCCTGTCGCTCCTCGCCGCCGCCGGAGCCGTCGCCTTCTCCCTCTTCGTCCGCCTCCCCCTGCCCCCCGCCCTCGCGCCGTTCCGCGGAACCGTGCCTTTGAGCGGCCCGCTGGCCGCCCACCTCCTCTTCCTGGTGGCCCTCCCCGAAGAGGTGTTCTTCCGGGGGTACCTGTACGACGCCTTCGAGGAGGCGGGGTGGGAACCGGTGCTCCCCACCGCCCTGCTCTTCGCGGCGGGTCACCTGGCGATTTCCCCTTCCGCGTTCCGGGCCTTCACCTTCTTTCCCGGGCTCCTCCTGGGGCTGGGAAGGAAGTGGTCGGGGAACGTCTACGTCCCGCTGCTCGCCCACTTCCTGTACAACCTCTACCCGTCCGTGATCGGAGGTCCGTCGTGAGCGGCGAGAGCGGCGTCCGCGTGGCCAACGGCCACCTCTTCTTCCTGTTCGCCTACGACGCGGGGTTCGAGATCTCCCTGGATCGCGCCCGGACCCTGTGCGAGGCGTCCGAGTGCCCCGGCATCGCGGGGCTGCGTCCCGCACCGGCGCACCTCCAGTACCGTCCCAAGCCCCTGCTCGTCCCCTCCGGCCCCGTGGAGTTGGCGGCGGGAGGGGCGACGCACCGCCTGGAGGCGGCGGTGAAGATCTTCGACTTCGGCGCGCTCTCCGTGACCCTCACCCTGCCCGTCCGGGACATGGCGTGGGAGGAGTACGCGGAAGCCGCCCTCGCCCTGACGGCGGAGACCGGGCTGGAGAAAGCCGCGCGGGAGGCGGCCGGCGCGGTCTTTGACCGGATCCGCCCCGCCGTGGCCCGGCCGGGGTTCGCGGACCTCGTCGAGGAGTACTGCCTGTGGCACGTGGGCAGCTTCGCGCCCGGGATGTCCGGCGCGGAGGCTCTATCCCGCCTCCCGCAGGACATGGCGCGGCTGCTGACGCTGGAACGGGGGACCTTCAGCGAGGGGGCGATCGCGGAGATCCTCCGGGCGCCGATCCGCTACTTCGACAACGATCTCTTCCTGGCGGAGTGGAACGCCGCCTTCGTCTACGACCCCCGGTTCCAGGACACCGCCGAGGTTCTCGAGTTCCTGAACGTGCAGCTCCTGGAGCTGCGCTTCTTCGACCGCCTCCTCCACGAGGCGATCGACGGGATGGCGGAGGAGCTGAAGCCCCGGCGCCGGCTCTTCCACATCCTCCACGACCCGTACGAGCGGCCGCTGCGGAAGCTATCCCAGATCCGCACGGACGTCTCGCTGGTCCGGGAGCGGATCTACAACGCCCTGAAGCTGGTGGGGGACGCCTACCTCGCCCGGGTCTACGAGGAAGCGCGCCGCAAGGTGGGGGCGGAAAAGTACGATGGGACGGTGCGCGACCAGCTGGCCACCCTGACGGACATCTACACGGTGCTGAACAACCGTGCCCAGGCCGCGCGGACGGAGACCCTCGAGATGATCATCATCCTTCTGATCGCCCTCGAGATCGTCATGGGGCTGCTCCGGCGATAGCCCACCCTCAGCGGGAGAAGAACCGTTGCGGGTCGCTTCGCCTCCGGGCGGCTCCCCGCTCGCGGTCGGCCGCGGCTCCCCGGCTGCGTCCAGCGAACTTGCCACTCTACACCCACCCCGACCTCCGGCCATCCGCATCGATCGGCGCAGCCTTTTGCCGGCCAGAGTTGCGGGGTCTCCGCCGGTTCCGCGCTTCCGCCCTCCCGCTCGGGGGACCCCCCTGCGGCGGGCGCTCCTGCGGCCGCCCCTCTTCCGGCGGGCTACTGCCCGGGACAATGGGCGATGCGGGGGGTTCCTCGGAGGCGGCCTATGGAGCGAGGCAGAGGTTGCGTCGAGCGGAATGGCAGCGAGCGGGCGGAGGTCGCGAGCGTAGCCGAAGAGGAAGCCCCCCGCGAGCCCATGTCCCGAAGATCGTCGCGGCCGGATCCCGCCCCCGTGAATCGCACCGCAGTTTTTGGTACTATTCCAACCGTACCGCTACCGGGCGCCTGCCCGACCCAAGGAGGGTGGAGAGATGAAGGTTCGCACCGTAGACCAGCTGGATCTTTCCGGGAAGAGGGTTCTTGTCCGGGTCGACTTCAACGTCCCGATGGACAAGTCCGGGAACGTGACCGACGTCACGCGGCTCCAGGCGGCGCTCCCCACGATCCGGATGGCGGTGGAGAAGGGGGCGAAGACGATCCTCCTGTCCCACCTGGGGCGCCCGAAGGGGAAGCGGGTGCCGGAGATGAGCCTGGCCCCCGTCGCCCCCCGCCTGTCCTCCCTGCTTGGGAAACCGGTGACCTTCGTCCCGGATTGTGTCGGCGGGGAGGCGGAGAAGGCGGTGGCGGCGATGAAGCCGGGGGACGTGCTGCTCCTGGAAAACGTGCGCTACTACGCCGAGGAGGAGAAGAACGACGAAGGGTTCGGGAAGCGGCTCGCCGCCCTGTGCGACGTGTACGTCAACGACGCCTTCGCCACCGCGCACCGGGGCCACGCCTCCAACGTGGCGATCCTCCGATTCGTGAAGGAGCGGGCGGCGGGACTGCTGATGAAGGACGAGATCGCCTATTTCGAGAAGGCCCTGGTCTCCCCCGCGCGTCCGCTGGTCGCCGTCTTCGGCGGGGCGAAGATCTCCGGAAAGATCGAGGCGATCAACAACGTCCTGGGAAAGGTGGACAAGATCCTGATCGGCGGGGCGATGGCGAACACCTTCTTCGCCGCCCTGGGGTACGGGGTCGGGAAGTCCCTGTACGAGGCGGAGATGGCGGAAACCGCGAAGCAGGTCCTCGCGGGGGCGGCGTCGCGCAAGGTGAGGCTCTACCTCCCGGTCGACGTGGTGGTGGCGGACCGGCTGGAGGCGACGGCGGCGGCCCGGACCGTGCCGGCGCAGGAGATCCCCGAGGGGATGATGGCGCTGGACATCGGGCCGGCGAGCTCCCTCCTCTTCCGGGAGGCGGTCCAGGACGCGAAGACGATCGTGTGGAACGGGCCGATGGGCGCCTTCGAGACCGCGCCTTTCGCGGCGGGGACCCAGGCGCTCATGCGGACGCTGGCGGAGAGCGACGCGATCACGATCGTGGGGGGCGGGGACACGGACACGGCCCTCCACAAGGCGGGCCTCTTCTCGCGGATGTCGTACGTCTCGACGGGGGGAGGGGCGTTCCTCGAGCTGCTGGAGGGGAAGCGCCTGCCGGGGATCGTCGCCCTGGAGGAAGGGTAGCGGGGTATTTGCGGAACGCTCCGCTAGCTCCAGAACCCCTGCCGCTTGTGTTCCTCGATCTCCTCGGTCAGCATCCGGATGTGCCGCTTCTCCTCCTCGATGAGCCTGCGGTACATCTCCCGCCCCCGGTCGTCGTTCGCCTCCGAGAGGAACCGGGTGTAGAGCTCGACCCCGCTCCGCTCGTGCCTGAGCGCGTCGACCAGGTTCCGGTTGAACATCAGCATTTCGGAAACGCCGACGTAGTCCACCCCGTACTGGCCCTTCCTCTCGGGGTCCCGCTTCCCTCCGAACAGCCTGTTCCAGAAAGACATGAGGCACCTCTCCGGGCGTGACCGCCCCCGCGCAGCTTCTTTTCCCATTGTATAATCGGTGTCGTACGGGTTGCATATCCTTTCGCCCGCGGCGTTCGTCGCCGTCCCCGGAGGACGGGTGCGCGAGACATCCCAGAAAGCCCGCGTCGACGAGCTTCGGCGACTCATCCGCTATCACAACGACCGGTACTACCGGGACGACGCGCCGGAAGCATCCGACGCGGAGTACGACGCCCTGTTCCGGGAGCTTTCTCGCCTCGAGGCCGCCCACCCGGAGCTGTTCGACCCGGAATCCCCCACGCAACGCGTCGGCGCGGAGCCCGTGGAGGCCTTCGGCACCGTCGTCCGGGAGATTCCGATGCTCTCCCTCCAGAACGCCTTCGCCGACGAAGAGCTTCGGGAGTTCGACACCCGCGTCCGCCGGTTCCTGAAGGGTCGGGGGCTCCCGGAGGACGCCCTCGACCGGCAAGGGTACGTGGCGGAGGTGAAGATCGACGGCCTCGCCGTGGAGCTGACCTTCGAGGACGGGAAGTACGCACGGGGCGCCACGCGGGGGGACGGCGTCCGGGGGGAAGACGTGACGGCGAACCTGCGCACGATCCGGGCGGTGCCCCTCGCCTTCCCGAAGGACCGCGCGGCGGAGGGCAAGACCCCTTCGCGCCTCGACGCCCGCGGGGAGGTGTACATGGAGAGACGGGACCTCGCGGCGCTCAACCGCGGCCGGGAACGGGCGGGGGAGCCGGTCTTCGCCAACCCGCGGAACGCCGCCGCCGGCTCGGTACGCCAGCTGGACCCCCGCGTGACGGCGAGCCGCCGCCTGAAGCTTTGGGTCTACGGCACCGGCCGGGTCGAAGACGTCAGCTTCTCTTCCCACTGGGACGAACTGGAGCTCCTCGCGAGCCTCGGTCTCCCCGTGAACCGGGAGTGGAGCCGCCGGTGCCGGGGGATCGAGGAGGCGATCGCGTTCTACCGTGAAGCGGAGGCCAATAAGGACGCCCTGCCGTACGAGATCGACGGCGTTGTGGTGAAGGTGAACGACGTCGGTCTCCAGAGAGAGCTCGGGGAGATCTCCCGCTCCCCCCGCTGGGCGGTGGCGGCAAAGTTCTCCCCCGACCGGGCGGAGACCACGGTGGAGGATATCGTCGTCAGCGTCGGCCGAACCGGGACGATCACCCCCGTCGCCGTCCTCTCTCCCGTCGTCGTACGCGGGGTGACGGTCCGTCGGGCGACCCTGCACAACCAGGACATGATCGACGAAAAGGACATCCGCGTGGGGGACCGGGTCCTCGTCCAGCGGGCGGGGGACGTGATCCCCGAGGTGGTGGAGTCCCTCTCCGCGACCCGGAGCGCCCGGGGACGCGGGGCGAAGTTTCTCATCCCCGACCGGTGCCCCGTCTGCGACGCCCCGGTGGAGCGCGTCCCCGGCGAGGCGGCGCACCGGTGCACCGGGGAAGGGTGCGTGGAGAAGCGGAAGAGAGCGCTGCACCACTTCGTCGCCAAGGACGCCATGGACATCGAGGGGATGGGGACCAAGATCGTCTCCGCGCTGGTGGACCAGGGGCTGGTGACGGAACCGGCGGACCTCTATCGTCTCGACCGGGAGACGCTCGCGGCCATGGAGCGGCTCGGGGAAAAGTCGGCGGACAACCTCGTCCGGGCGATCGAGCGGAGCCGCAAGGTGCCATTGTCGCGTTTCCTCTTCGCCTTGGGGATTCCCCACGTGGGGGGGCACCTCTCCGACGTGCTGGCCCGACACTTCCGCTCGCTGGCGACGCTCCGCGAGGCCCCGGAGGAGGAGTTGCGCAAGGTCCGGGAGGTGGGCCCGGAAGTGGCCGTCGCCATCCGGCGGTACTTCGACTCCCACGCGCGGGCGAAAGCGGTGGACCGGCTGCTCCGGGAAGTGACGCCCCTCCCCCCCACCGGGCGCGCCGGGAAAGCGTCAGGGAAGACCTTCCTTTTCACCGGCGCCCTCTCGATGCCGCGTGCCCGCGCCCGGGAGCTGGTGCGAAAGGAAGGGGGAACGGTCGCGGCGGGGATCAGCGGGAAAGTGGACTACCTCGTGGCGGGGGAGGACCCGGGGTCGAAGCTTCCGAAGGCGAGAGAGCTGGGGGTCCCCGTCCTGACGGAGGCCCAGTTCCTCGAGTTGGTGGGGGAAAAGGGGTAACCGATGGGGGAGGTCGCCGAGGCGCACGTGGTCGTCTCAGGCCGCGTGCAGGGAGTCTGGTACCGCGGCGCGACGCGGCGGTTCGCCGAAGCGGCCGGGGTGCGCGGATGGGTGCGCAACCTCCCGGACCGCCGCGTGGAGGCGGTGCTGCAAGGGGATCGCGCAGCGGTGGAGCGCGTCATCGAATTCATGAGCGAGGGGCCGCCGGGGGCGGCGGTGACCGGTGTCGCCGTCTCCTTCCGGCCGGCCGCGGAGGCGTACCGTGGCTTCGACATCCGCTACTGACGGAAAGGTTGCCGCATACTGGAACCCCGAAGGGGACGGCGTCCGTTGCGGCCTCTGCCCCCACAGGTGCCGCGTCGCGCAGGGGAAGGCGGGGATCTGCGGCATTCGGGAGAACCGGGGAGGGACGCTGTACGCCGCGACGTACGGCAAGGTGGCCGCCCTGGCGGTCGACCCGATCGAGAAGAAGCCTCTCTACCACTTCCACCCGGGGGCGCCCATCCTCTCCATCGGCTCCGTGGGGTGCAACCTCCGCTGCGAGTTCTGCCAGAACTGGCACCTGGTGCTGCGGCAGGCCCCGCTGGAGGAGGTGCGGATCGAGGAGCTGGTGCGCACGGCACGGCGGGAGGGGTCCGTCGGCATCGCCTACACCTACAACGAGCCGCTGATCCAGTTCGAGTTCGTCCTCGACTGCGCGAAGGCGTTCCGCGCCGCGGGAATGAAGAACGTGCTCGTGACGAACGGTTCCGTCAACCCCGATCCCCTCGCGGAGCTCCTCCCTTACGTGGACGCCATGAACATCGACCTCAAGTCGATGGACCCCGCCTTCTACCGCAAGACGTGCGGGGGCGACCTCGACCCCGTGCTCGCCACCATCCGGGCGGCGGCGAAGGCGACCCACGTGGAGCTCACCACCCTCCTCTACACCGGCCACAACGACTCGGACGAGCAGGTCCGGAAGGTGGTCGACTTCGTGGCGGAGACGGACCCGGAGATCCCCCTCCACTTCTCCCGCTACTTCCCCCACCACCGCGCCACGGCGCCGCCGACCCCGCCGGAGCGTCTGATCGCGGTGTACCGCGCCGCGCGGGAGCGACTTCCGTACGTCTACGTGGGGAACTTTCATCTGCCGGGGGCCGAGGACACGGCGTGCCCGAAGTGCGGCGCGGCGGCGGTCCGCCGGGAGGGGTACCGGATTGACGCCCGGGGTCTTTCGGGAGGCCGATGTGCCGCCTGCGGCAAACCCCTGCGTTTCGTGACATGAACCGTCTCTGCCGGGGCCTGTCCAGGACCGACATCTGTTCTCTGGGGGGAAAAACATCGGGTTGGGGGTAGCCCCCTGCAACCCTTATCCTGTTTCGGGATTACCCTTCGGAGGAGGTTGAACCCCGGTACCGCTCCAGCGCCTCGAGCATCGACGGCTCGAACCGGTACCCGAGCGCCCGGGCTGCGTCGCACTCCGCCAAGGCTTCCTTGTACCGGCCGAGGGCGAAGTATGCTCTTGCCAGCCCCGCCCTGGACCGGGGATTCTTCGAATCGATCTCCACCGCCTTGCGGAACTCGCGGATCCCGCTCCGGATGTCCCCGGAGGCGAAGTAGGTGGAAGCGAGGTTCCCGCGCATGGCCGCGTTCCGCGGGTCGAGCTCGATCGCCCGCCGCCCCTCGGCGATCGCCTCCCGGAACATTCCCTGCATCGCCAGGACGATGCCCAGATTGTCACGGGCGGGGGCAAGATCCGGGTCCAGCGACAGCGCGGCACGGTATCTCCCGGCCGCCTCGGCAAACCTCCCCATTCGCTGGAGGGAGATGCCCGCGTTGTAGTGCACCTCCGGAAGCCCGGGGGAGAAACGGATGGCTTCGTCGTAGAGGAGCAGGGCCTCCGCATCTCTCCCTTTCTTCGAATACGCGGCCCCCAGGCTCTTCAGGAACACGCCGAGCATCTCGGGCCCGCCAAGCGACCGGAGATAGGGGCGCGCCGGCCCGATCGAAAATTCCTTCCGGTATCGTTCGTCCCGCCACTCCGTTCCTCCCGACGCGAACTCCACGTTCCGGGTCCCGTCCTCCCCCTCGTACCGGACGAAGCAGTGCGACGGGAGGCACGCTCCCCGGAAAGGAACCGAGAGCCGCTCCGCCAGGGCGAGGTAGAGCATCGACAAACCGAGGCAATTCCCACGTTTCCGGGCGAGGACCGATCCGAGGAGAAAATTTTCCGGGTTCCCCGCCGCCCCGTCGTAGGAAAAACCCTCCCCCTCGAGGAGCACCCGGTGGAACGCATCGACGACTTGCGACCCCGTGGTCGCGGCGGCAAGGGCCGGGCGGATTCTCTCCGCGAGGCGCTCAAGCTCCTTCTCAACCCGTGCTTCGTCCATTGGGCCCCCGAGGAGATCCTTGCTCCCCAGGGCGGAATAACGAATGTAGGACGGGAGAAGCGCTTCCTGGCCGGGAACAGCGGGCAGGGCTGCCGATGCAGTCGCAAGACCACCGGAAAACGCCGAAAATGGAGGCAACGCGCAGGCGAGGCAGAACAGGATACGAAGGATCACGGGCGCTCCCCGGGAATGGAATATATCTTAATATTATACTTCTTTCTATTGGGACCTGACCCGCTTTCCCCGCCGGGAATCGTTGTTCATCGATATGGTTCATTTGATGAAGAATGCCCCCCTCCCGTTTCGCTCCCAATCTAAATGCCCGTTGTCTATGATCCTTTCCTCGAACGTGGTATAAAACAACGGATGGACCGTATGCGCCCGAACGGACGCTTTGGACCCCTCTCGGGGTACGGGCCCGCGATCGCCCTGCCCGCCCTCCTCCTCGTCCTATTTCTCCTGGTTTTTCCGCCCGTTTCCTCCGCGACGGACAACTCCAAAGCGTGGTCCTACGAGGAACGCGCCGCCGCCGAGAAGATGAGCCGGTCCCGTTACCGGGACCTCGAGGTGGCCTCCCTCGTCGTCATTCTGGTCGCGGGAGGGGGCGCCATCTTCTGGGCCTTTCACAGGAGGAAGCCGTAGCATGGCCAACGGCCTGAAGCGGATCCTCGTGGTGGACGACGAACCGGCGATCGTCTCCCTGCTCTCCACGATCCTCCGGGAGAAGGGGTGGGACGTCACCGGAGCGCATTCCGGCACGGAGGGTATCGAAAAGCTCGAACGGGGTCGCTACGACGTCATCCTCTCCGACCTCATGATGCCGGGAGACAGCGGCATCGACCTGCTGCGGGCCGCCAAAGAGATCCACCCGGACGTGGAAGTGATCCTCATGACGGGGTACGCCACCGCGGACACCGCCATCGAGGCGATGCGCGGCGGGGCGTTCCATTACGTGGGGAAGCCCCTGAAGGCCCAGGAGGTGCTGAACCTCGTGGACAAGGCGTACGCCCAACGTCTGCTCACGCGGGAGAACCAGTTCCTCAAGGCCGAGATCCGCGGCGACTACCAGATCCAGTCCGTCGTCGGGGACAGCGAGGCCATCGGGCGGCTCGTCTCGTCCCTCCAGGGGATCGCGAACACGAAGGACCCGGTCCTCCTCACGGGGGAGCGCGGCACGGGGCGCAACTTCTTTGCCCGCTTCATCCACTTCAACAGTCCCCGCTCCGCCGGCCTCTTCGTTCCCGTATACTGCGCCGGGGTCCCCGAGGAAAAGCTCGCCTCGGAGCTGTTCGGCCACTCCCCCGCGGCGGGGGAGCGCAACACGCCTTCTCGCCCGGGGAGGATGGAGCTCGCCAACCACGGCACGCTGCACATAGCAGACCTGGGAGAGGCGGGTCCCGGAGTCCTCGAGCGGGTGGAGCAGTTCCTTGAGACGAAAACGGTCCACTCCGTCGACGACGGCAGGGACGTGGAGCTGGACATCCGCATCGTCGCCTCGACGGCGGTCCCCGTCGAGGAGCTCGCGCGGCAGGGGAACGTACCTCCGAACCTGCTCCACGCCCTGGAGACCGGGACGGTCCGGATCCCCCCGCTGCGGGAACGGAGCGAGGACGTGCCGCTGCTCCTCCACCATTTCCTGGAGGCGGCGAACCGGGAGCGAAAGAAGCCCCTCCGGGGGTTCACCCCCGCCGCCCTGTCCATCCTCGAACCGTACGAGTGGCCGGGGAACGTGCGGGAGCTGCGGGACCTCGTGCGTGCCGTCGCGGCCAAGAAGAAGCAGGGGACGATGGTGGACGCGTCGGACATCCCCCCCGAGATCATCTACCGTCGGCTCCGCAGGAAAGACGCCCCGGTCTGACCCCTCACACCACGCGGGAGGAATCGCATGAAGGCGGCCTTTTTCCGTGAGCACGGCGGGCTGGAGAAAATCGAGTACGGCGACCTTTCGGACCCGGTCCCCGGGCAGGGGCGGGTCCGCGTAAGGGTCCGGGCGGGCGCCCTGAACCACCTCGACATCTTCGTCCGCAACGGAATCCCCGGGATCCCGGTGGCCCTCCCCCACGTGATGGGGTCCGACGGGGCCGGGGTGGTCGAGTCGGTGGGGCCGGGGGTGACCCGCGTGAAGCCGGGGGACGAGGTGGTGCTGAACCCCGGCGTCAACTGCGGGGAATGCGAGTTCTGTCTCCGGGGGGAGCACTCCCTCTGCGTGACCTTCCACCTCCTCGGGGAACACGTGGCGGGCACCTTCGCCGAATATGTCGTCGCCCCCGCCCTGAACGCCTACCCCCGGCCGGCCGCCCTTTCCTGGGAGGAGGCGGCGGCGTTCCCCCTCACCTTCCTCACCGCGTGGCGCATGCTCGTCACGAAGGCGCGCGTGAAGCCCGGCGAGTCGCTTCTGATCATCGGCATCGGAGGCGGCGTTGCGGTGGCGGCGCTCCAGATCGCCAAGCTCCTGGGCATGACGGTCTACGTCACCTCCGGCAGCGAGGGGAAGCTCGCGCGGGCGAAGGCCTTGGGAGCGGACGGGGGAATCGACCACGCGAAGTCGGACTTCTCGCGGGAGATCCGGAAGATCACCGGGAAGCGCGGGGTGGACGTGGTCCTCGACTCGGTGGGGAAGGCCACCTGGAAGCAGTCCATCGCGTCGGCGGCCAAGGGCGGGAGGCTGCTCACCTGCGGCGCCACCACCGGCACCAACCCGGAGACCGACCTGGGCCGGATCTTCTGGAACCAGCTGACCGTCCACGGATCCACCATGGGGACGCACGCGGAGTTCGCGGAGATGCTCAGGATCTTCGGGGACGGGAAGGTGAAGCCGGTAGTGGACGCGGTATTCCCCCTGTCCCAGGCGCGGGAGGCGGAGCGGCACCTCGAGGAGAAGAAGCAGTTCGGGAAGGTCGTGCTGCGGGTCGATTGACGGTATCGATGCCGTTTGATACGGTAGCGCGTAGGAAGGACATCCCCAAAGGAGGGCACGAGATGATCACCTTCGAGTACCGGTTCGACATCCTCCCCGGGAAGGCCGCCGAGTACGAGCGGTACACCAGGGGTCAGGGGAAGAACATCTGGATCCAGTACCGGGGCGTCAAGGCCTTGCGGCGGTACAAGAGCATGCTGGGCGGCTCCTCCCCCCAGCGCGTCGTCCAGGTCGACCTCGACTCGCTGGCCACCCTCGAGAGGATCCTGGGCGACCCGAAGTTCAAGAAGGCGAAGGAGAAGTTCCACGGTTTGGTGACGCACGTCAGCGACTCGCTGCTCGTGTCGGTCTGAACGGAAACCCCCTCCAAGGAGAAGCGTTCCGCAAGGGGCGGCCGCACGGCCGCCCCTTTCATTTCCGCTGCCGCAGGATCTCCTCGTACACTTCCTTCCGCGACAGCCCGGTCCGCTCGGCGATTTCCTTCGCGAGGTCCCGGGAGGAACCCGACGCGTCTTCCAGCGCCGCACGCACGATGTCCTCCACGGACAACTCCACGGTCTTCGGGGCGCCGGCGACCACGACGGTGACTTCGCCCAAAACGCTCTCCCGTCCCCCCATCTCCTCCGCCAGCTCGGGAAGGGTGCCCCGGAGGATCTCCTCGTGCACCTTCGTCAGCTCCCGGACGACGCAGGCGCGCCTCTCCCCGAACGCCTCCGCCGCATCCGAAAGGAACGCGGCGACGCGATGGGGGGACTCGTAGAAGATCAGCGTCCGCGTTTCCCGGGCGAGGGCCGCGAGGGCCTTCCGGCGCCGCACCGAACGGTTGGGGAGGAACCCCTCGAATGCGAAGCGGTCCGTGGGAAGACCGGAGACGACGAGGGCGGCGACCAGCGCGGAGGGCCCCGGGACCACCTCCACGGGGATCCCGCCGGCGATCGCGTCCCGCACCAGCTCGTACCCGGGATCCGAGATGGCCGGCGTCCCCGCGTCGGAAACCAGGGCCACGCTGTCGCCCTCCCGCAGCCGCCGCAGGAGCCCCGCCCCCGCGCGCGCCTTGTTGTAGTCGTGGAATACCGCCATCGGCGTGCGGATTTCGTACCGGTTCAGGAGCTTCACGGTGCGCCGCGTGTCCTCGCAGGCGATCACGCGCACCTCCCGGAGGATCCTCAACGCCCGGTAGGTGATGTCCTCCAGGTTCCCCAGGGGCGTGGCCACGACATATAAAGTTCCTGAACCCACACCGACCCCCTAATCCCTGCAACCCTTGTTGCAGCTGGAAACTGTGACAGTCAGCTTCGGAAACAGGCCGCCCCGCGCCATCACAGCTTCCTGTTGTCGATGACCCGCCTGGCCTTCCCCTCGGACCGATCGATGGTGTTTTTCCCCACGAGCTTGACGTCCACGGTGATCCCCAGCTCGTGCGCCAGCCGTTTCCGGATCGTCTCCGCGACGCCGCCTTTCCGGCGTTCCTGGTCGAAGGAGGCCTCGGCGGCCTCGACGAGGACCGTGACCTCGTCCATCGCCGCTTTCCGGTCGATGAGGATCTGGTATGGGGGACCTCCCCCCTCGACCTCGTAGATCAGGGACTCGATCTGGGAAGGGAAGACGTTCACCCCCCGGATTTTCAGCATATCGTCCGTCCGGCCCACCACCCGGCTCATCCTCCTTCCCGTCCGGCCGCACGGGCAGGGGTCCGGGAGGAGGCGGGTCAGGTCCCGCGTCCGGTAGCGGATCATCGGGAACGCCTCCTTGGTGAGCGTCGTGATGACGAGCTCCCCCTTCTGGCCGGTCGGCAAGGGCCGAAGCGTCTCCGGGTCGATCACCTCCGCGAGGAAGTGGTCCTCGTGGATGTGCAGCCCGTTGCGCTCCAGGCACTCGCCCGACACCCCCGGCCCGAGGACCTCCGACAGCCCGTAATTGTCGGTGGCGACGATCCCCA
>Ga0079037_100000919_pt1 | contig 14530 bp, 10 predicted proteins | sample Mud3Dept4metaG_FD_71479 | JGI IMG/M metagenome (GOLD analysis project Ga0079037, IMG submission 71479) | Freshwater wetland microbial communities from Ohio, USA, analyzing the effect of biotic and abiotic controls - Mud 3 Core 4 Depth 4 metaG | ecosystem: Environmental > Aquatic > Freshwater >... | reverse complement strand
TCATTTCAGATGAGTGTCAGACCTTTCTGCTTTTCCCTCTCAGGGAAAAAAATCCTGCGGTACCCATGAGAAAGATCAGGATACTGATCCCCTGGGATACCGAAAGGTTACCCATGATAAACCCCCTGCCGACATCTCCCCGGAAGAGTTCGACGATAAACCGCAGAACTGCATAAAGGATGAGATACATCATGAAAAGCTGGCCTCTGAATGATTTATAATTTCTGAGAGTAATGAGGGTGAGAAAGATGAGAAGCTCACCGGTTGACTCGTAAAGCTGTGTCGGATGCAGCAGGATATGTGTCGGGGCAAGGCATTCCGGGTCAGTGAAGATGATCCCCCATGGAAGGTTTTCAGCAGGCTTTCCGTGGCAGCAGCCTGCTGATAGGCACCCGAGCCGGCCGAAAACATGTGCGACTGCTATTGACGGGGCAAAAATATCCGCTGCACTCCATACATCCAGTCCATGGCTTTTTACATACCATACGGCAACTGGAACTGCAAGCAAAACTCCTCCGTAGAAGACAAGACCACCCTCCCAAATTTTAAAAATGTCGAGAGGATGATTGATGTAATGACCCGCATTAATGAGAATGAAAAAAAGCCTTGATCCTATAATGGCTGCAAGGAGAAGGTAAAAACTGAGGTCCAGAATCTTGTTTGCCGGAATGTTTTCCTTTTTTGCCTGAATCACCGCGAGCCAGAGACCGATGAGGAAACCAACGGCAATGAGAAAACCATATGTGTGGATTGTCAATGGACCGAATCGAATCAGCACCGGATGCATTCTCTATAATATCACAGCCAGAATACCATTCTTCGTTTAACCTGAAAGTGCAGACATCGTTCAAAAAATTATTTAACTCGATGATCTGATTAAATTATCCTTCATCGCTCGCTTGAAGAAATATTCCTGAAACCATCAGCAAAAGGTACACTGCGGTATCGAAAAATAATTTTTCTCACAACATCTGCACTTCCTGCATTCTATGGGCCCAGTGTCTTTAGCTGTGATATAATCCCAAAGTATTATCCATGGATACAATCGATAAGTTGAAAATGCTGTCTGAGGATTCGCGGTACGACCTTGCCTGTGCATGTGGTACTGCACGGGATGAGCATCGGAAGAGGGGCCCGGACGGTAAGTGGCTTTATCCTGTCGCTCTCCCGCAAGGTGGCAGTACTGTCCTCCTCAAGACCCTTCTCTCCAATGCGTGTACCAATGACTGCAGGTACTGTCCACTTCGGTCAGAAACGAATGTGCCCCGATGTACCCTCCTTCCGGAGGAAATTGCGCGCACGTTTATGGAATATTATCTGAGGAAAAAAGTCTTTGGCTTGTTCCTGAGTTCAGCAGTCATGAATAATCCTGATTACACCATGAATAAGATCAATACCGTAGCGAGGCTGTTGCGATATAAACATCATTTCAAGGGATACATTCATCTGAAGATCATCCCCGGGGCATCCGATGCTGCAATCGAGGACGCCATTTCACTGGCGACAGCTGTTTCGCTGAACATCGAGACTCCGGGCGAAAAGCATTTTGCGGCTTTATCGGGTATGAAGGATTACGACAGGGATATCATCCAGCCACTGAAGCTGATGGGAAAGCTAACGGGAGCAGGCAGTAAATTTTCACGGGTTAAATGCACGACCCAATTCATTGTCGGCGCCTCAGAGGAGACAGATAAGGAGATCATCCACTATATGTTTGGCCTTTACAGGCGTCTGAACTTCAAACGGGTGTATTTCTCTTCTTATCAGAAAGGTCTCGGCCGCGCCGATATCCCGGGAGAGAGAAAAATTCTTTCAAACCCCCATGAACCATTCATGAGAGAGCATCGTTTGTATCAGGCCGATTTTCTGATCAGGAAATACGGCTTTCAGAAAGAGGATATCATGCTCGATAAAAACGGCAATCTGAACATAGACAAAGACCCCAAGGAGATATGGGCGGACTTCCACCCTGAATTTTTCCCTGTAAGGATTAATACGTCAGACAGAGGAGAGTTGTTGAGGGTTCCGGGCATAGGACCGGAGACGGTCGACAGGATTCTGAAGATACGGCGGGAGAGAAAGATCGGCAGCCTTCAAGCACTCGGTATTAAGGGGAAAAGACTTAAAACGATCGAGGGATATGCGATTTATGAATGAGGCAGTTTTTCTCTGCTGTTTATTACCGTTCCCGTAATTTTCTATTTTTTGAAAAGATATGCTACCAAGATTACCGCAATTCCTACGGTGAGGGCAGAATCTGCAACATTGAAGGCAGGCCAGTGAAAAGATCCGACAGAGAAATCAATGAAATCCACAACCTTCCCATAGGCTATCCGGTCGATAAGATTCCCGAGGGCACCGCCCAAAATGAGCGATAGGCCAAAGGAGTTATAGGTTCTCTTCGCGATGAGATATGTTATGAAAAGTATTGCAAAACAGGATAAGATGATAAAAAATGTGCTCCCAAGAGTTTTAAACATCCCGAACGCAGCGCCTGTATTTCTGACGTGGACAATATGGAGGAAAGGGAATATTTCCCTGGCATCATATGGTGAGAGATTTGTCATAATGAGGTTTTTTGTTATCTGATCGAGCGCGACAACCACTGCAACGATCAGTAAGACGTAGAGAGTCCGTTTCATAGAAAACAAGGGTCCAAGGGGTCGAGGATTCGAGAGGCCCCAGGAAGCAGTGCACGCGGGAGGTTCCCTTGCAAAGAGCAGTTGTCATGAGGAAAATTATTTTTCGATACCATAATGTACCTCTACCTGATAGCCTTTTGAATGATTTTATTTAGAAAGCGATGAAAGATAGTTAAATCAGATCATCGAGTTATATAATTTTTCGAGTGATATCTGCTCTTTTCTGCTACCCTATTTCGTATAAACAACCACCTTGTAACACCGTTCGCAGATGTCGGGTTTTTCTGTAAACGTTCCTACGGTTGTACTCCAGTTCCAGCACCTCTGGCACTTCAAACCTTCAGCCCGCTCGATTGTTATATCGAGCCCTTCTATCTCGGTGCTTCCATAAGAATTCTTCATGCTCTCACCGGTGAGTTCAACTGCCGAAACAATGAAGAATGTTGGTAAAAAGGTGCCTTCTTCAGCAAGAAGACCTTTGTATTTTTCGGGAAGATGCAGGATGACCTTTGCCTCGAGGGAGTTCCCGAGGAATCTTTCCGACCTTTTTATCTCAAGAGCTTTGTTCACTTCATTCCGCAAAACAAAGAGGCTATCCCATTTTTCCTCGAGATCCTGGTTATAGTATGTTGCATCAGCAGTGGGGAATGACGCGAGAAATACTGATTCTTCGATTCCAATGTTACCCGGTTCTGTAAACCGGTTCTTGGTTCGTATCTGTTGCCAGACTTCTTCCGCGGTAAATGAGAGTATCGGAGCCATTAGCCTTGTCATCACTGAGAGAATTCTGCTGAGTACCCACTGGGCTGCCCGTCTCTCCGGTGAATGTGTCCGGAAAGTATATAACCTGTCTTTCAATACATCGAGATAGAACGAGCTCATATCGACGACGCAGAAATTGTATATGCTGTGAAATGCCTCGTGGAAGTCAAAATTGTCATATGCTGAGACGACCTTCTCCGTGAAACTCTGGAGCCTGCTCATTGCCCATCTGTCTATTTCCAGGAGATCACCGCTGTAATCATTTCCGTCAAAATCATGAATATTCCCGAGCAGAAACCTGCAGGTGTTCCGTATTTTTCTGTATGCTTCGGTGAGCCTGTCAAGAATCTCTTTTGAGATCCTCACATCATCCTTGTAATCTTCCGCTGAAACCCACAGACGCAGTATCTCTGCTCCGTTGCTCTTTATGACCTCCTGGGGTGCTACGACATTCCCAAGGGATTTCGACATCTTCTTCCCCTGACCGTCAACGGTGAATCCATGGGTAAGAACTGTTCTGTAAGGAGCTTTCCCCCTTGTCCCAACTGATGCAAGCAGCGAGCTCTGGAACCATCCGCGGTGCTGATCACTTCCCTCAAGATACATGTCAGCAGGCCATGATAGCCTGCTGTCACCTTCCATGACCGCTGCGTGACTGACGCCGGAGTCGAACCACACATCGAGTATATCCATTTCTTTCGAAAACGAAGTATGGCCGCATTTTTTGCATGTATATCCTGCCGGCAAAAAATCCTCCGGTCGTTTCATGAACCATACGTCTGCGCCCTGATCTTCGACCAGTCTGACGATCTCTGAAAGGACGGAGGAATCCGTGACAAACTCTTCACAATTGTCGCATCTCAGGATCGTGATCGGTACCCCCCATGCCCTTTGCCTTGATATGCACCAGTCAGGTCTGTTGGTTACCATCCCGTGGATTCTCTCCTTGCCCCATTTTGGAATCCAGGTGACAGCCTCGATTTCCAGCAAGGATTTTTCCCTCAGGGTGTTTTTGTCCATGGAAATGAACCATTGTTCGGTGGCACGGAAGATGACAGGTTTCTTGCACCGCCAGCAATGGGGGTAGGAATGCGTGACGCGCTCTTCTTTGATGAGCGCGTTATGGTTTTTCAGTATTTCAATAATATCAGCATTTGCCTTGAATACGAATTTGCCCTGTAAGCCGGCAATCTGTTCAGACTCAGGGAACCGGAAATTGCCGTGATTGTCGACAGGCGCATAGATATCAAGGCCGTATTGGAGACCTGTTTGGTAATCATCCTCGCCATGCCCTGGTGCGATGTGGACAATCCCTGTTCCTTCTTCAAGAGATACAAATTCACCGAAAACCGCAATTGATTTTCTCCGGATAAACGGATGGATCGCATACATGCCTTCCATTGCCTTTCCTGAAACCCGGAGAAGGACGTCTCCTTCAAGGCCGACCTTTTCCCTGAGCGCTTCTTTTCTCCCCTCGGCAATGAGATAAACTTCGCTCCCATGATCAAGAGCTATATAGGTAAAATCAGGATGGAAGGCAAGGGCAAGGTTGGCAGGGAGGGTCCACGGAGTGGTGGTCCAAATGAGCACGAATACTTTTCTCCCGGCGAGCGCAGGGAAGAACTTGAGGATAGTCTCCTCGTCGAGGCCGAATTTTACAAAAATCGAGGGTGATTCTTTATTCCCGTATTCGACCTCTGCTTCAGCAAGGGCGGTGACACAGGAAGGACACCAGTGAACCGGTTTTTTCCCTTTATAGACGCTTCCTGATTCCACAAATTTGCTGAATTCCCTCACGATGGTCGCCTCATACGAATTGGACATGGTCAGATAGGGCGTCTGCCAGTCGCCAAAAACACCGAGTCGCATGAATTCATCGCGCTGGATAGCAACAAACTCCGCAGCATATTCCCTGCAGAGTTTCCTTTTCTCAAGGATGTCAAGGGTGTTCTTTCTGTCCCCAAGATTCCTGTCCACCTGGAGTTCAATAGGCAGCCCGTGGCAATCCCATCCCGGGATATAGGGAGAGTAAAATCCCCTCATTGATTTATACTTCACGATAATGTCTTTGAGAATCTTGTTTAAGGCATGTCCGATGTGAATGTGGCCGTTCGCGTATGGTGGACCATCGTGAAGGATATAGGGGGGAGCGCTTTTATTCTTTTTTTGAATCCTGTCATATATTCCTCTCTCTTCCCAAAACCTGAGCATAAAAGGCTCTTTCTGGGTGAGATTCGCCTTCATGGGAAAATCAGTCTGAGGTAGATTCAGGGTACTCTTATAGTCCTCTGCCATGGGTGACGGTTTATTTCTCTTCTGCTTTCTCTTTCTTTTGTGCTTCCCGCTCTGCAATTATCTTTTGTGCAAGATGGCTGGGTAACTCTTCGTACTGAGAGAATTCCATGGAATAGAGTCCTCTGCCTGAGGTTAAACTGGTCAGCTGATTAGCATAGGTGAGCATTTCAGACATAGGGACCTGTGCGTTAATCTTCTGGTTTCCGCCGGCCTGCGGTTCAACTCCCTGAACCCTTCCCCGTTTGGAATTCAGGTCACCAATAACAGCTCCAAGGGTGTCATCAGGAGTTATTACCTCCACTTTCATGATTGGTTCGAGCAAAATGGGCTTCGCGTCCTGAACAGCTTTTCTCAGTGCCATGGACCCGGCGATCTTGAATGCCATTTCAGAAGAGTCTACTGTATGGTAAGAACCGTCGTATAAGGCAACTCTTATGTCAACAAGGGGATAACCGGCGATAACACCTTCCTTCATGGTTTCCACCACGCCCTTTTCGACTGCGGGCCTGTATTGCTGCGGGATGACGCCGCCAACAATTTTATCAGCAAATTCGTAGCCTCCGCCTCTCGGCATTGGCTCTATTGCCAACCAGCAGTCACCATATTGCCCGCGGCCACCCGACTGTTTCTTGTATTTCGCCTGGGCCTTTGCAGGTACTTTAATGGTTTCCCGGTAAGGTACTTTGGGTGTTTTCATGAGAACATCAACCCCGAATTTTCTCTTCAGTCTTTCAAGGGTAACCTCGAGGTGAACCTGACCCATTCCTGAAAGGAGCATCTCCTTGGTTTCATCGTCTCTCTGGAATCTCAGGGTTGGATCCTCCTCAAGAATTCTGTGAAGGCCTGTACTCACCTTTTCCTCATCGCCTTTACTCTTAGACGCTATAGCGTAAGAGATGATAGGATCGGTGAATTTAACCTTCGTAAAAACTATAGGATGAGATTCATCCGATAAGGTATCACCGGTCAAGGTTTCTTTCAGCTTTGCCACGACTCCTATTTCTCCGGTGCCTATTGTTTGGGCGGGTATCTGTTTCTTCCCCTGGAGATAGAAGACCTGGCCGATTCTTTCCTTTGCCCCAGTTGACGTATTCAGGATATTGGAATCAGCCTTCAGAGATCCTGAAAAAACTCTGAAAATGGAAAGCCTCCCTGCGAAAGGGTCTGCAATTGTCTTAAAAACATATGCTGATAACGGTTCTGTATGCAGAGGCTTTCTTTCAACCTCTTTCCCGTCTTTCGGGTTTTTCCCTTTGACAGGGGATATTCTTGCCATTTCCGAAGGAGAGGGCAGGCAAAGGATTACGTTATCAAGAAGCTGGGACACCCCGGTCGTCCTAAGAGCAGAGCCGCATGTTACAGGAATAAACCTCTTTGTCAGGGCACCCTCTTTTATCCCTTTTATAATCTCCTCGTCTGTAAGAGTACCACCCTCAAGGTACTTCTCGAGCAGTGCATCATCAGATTCAGCAATTTTTTCGATAAGTTTTTTCCGGTATTCCTCGGCTTCCGGAATCATATCAGCTGGTATCTCGGATTCTTCGGGCTTGCCTTTTTCAAGATTAAGGGCCTTCATTTTCATGAGGTCAACAATACCTCTGAAACTTTCGCCCGAGCCTATCGGGAGTTGCAAGGGTAAGGCATCTTTTCCAAAAGATTTCTCAACTTCTCCCAATGCCCGCGAAAAGTTTGCGTTTTCTTTGTCCATTTTATTGACAAAAATCATTCTTGGTATTTCGAATTCAGACGCATACTTCCAGATCTTCTGTGTTTCTGCCTTCACCCCCGACAGTGCGCTGACGATGACAACTGCTCCATCAACACCCCTCAGGCAACCCCTTGTATCTTCAAGGAAATTTATGAATCCGGGAGTATCAACAAGGTTTATCCTGAAACCATTCCAGGTGCAAAACGATATTGCAGAGCTGATAGTTATCTTCCTTGCGATTTCTTCTGGTTCATAATCGGTTGTTGTCGTACCATCGTCTACTCTTCCAAGCCTGTCAATTGCACCAGAAGCAAAAAGCATTGCTTCAACAAGCGAGGTTTTTCCGGCACCTCCGTGTGCAATAACTGCAACATTCCGTATTTTATCCAACTCAAAGTTTGCCATACATTCCCCCTCTATTCTGAAATTATGGTATATCTGCCAGGAAAGGTCGTCAGAGAAGAATAATCGTTCTTTACCCCTGATTACTTATCTTTCACTCTGCCAATATTTCCTGTATCACAGGCTTGTCTGTAATCTTTCTGTTTCCCCTGCCGCTCCAGATCTTGACTGAGAAAAAAGATAAAACGCACGCGGCGAATCCCGAAATCGCGGAAATAGTATCCGGGTCATGACTTACAAAAAAAGCACTCAGGACCTCCCTGCCGATTACTGCTCCAATCACGAGGGCAAGGGCCGGAATTCCGTAGACAATCAAAGAACCTCTTAAATAGGTATTTGATTTCATTGTAATGATAACCTTTTGTCCAACTTGTGCATGAATTGGATTCAGGGCTTCAATCGTCATCGACTCTCCTGATGGTCTGCATGTCTTCAATGAACATCCGTCACAGGCGCTTTTTTTAGGTACGGCAACTGTGGCATTGAAACCCTCAACATGCTCGATAACGCCAATCTCTTCCATAATTGCAAATTTTACCACAACAGGTCTTCAAAAGTCGCGACGATGGGTAGTCCCCGCCACCTTTGAATCCGGTTTGACAAACAGAACTGTCTTTATATAGGTTATAGCAAATTATTTTCAGCATTTAGCCCTCATTTTGCATAAGAAAGGTCTGACTAAGTGGAAACAATACGCATTCCAAAGATCATTCAGGATACTGTCGGCGGGCTACTTCTCCGCGCCAAGACAATAGGGTTTGTCCCGACAATGGGGGCACTGCACGAGGGTCATCTCAGTCTGGTCAGAAGAGCAAGGCAGGAGAACGATACGACGGTTATCAGTATATTTGTAAACCCCCTCCAGTTTGGGCCTGCTGAAGATTTCCACCGGTATCCGCGGGACATCGAGGGAGACACCGAAAAGCTTGCGAAAGAAGCGGCCAATATCCTTTTTATGCCTGATGCCCCCCTGATGTTTCCTGAAGGTTTTTTAACCCGTATCGAGGTGGGGAAGATTTCAGACAAGCTGTGCGGATTTTTCAGGCCTGGTCATTTCACTGGCGTTGCAACAGTTGTAGCAAAACTCTTTCACATTGTGAAGCCCACAAGGGCGTATTTTGGCCAGAAAGACTTTCAGCAGGCCATCATCATCGGAAAAATGGTGAGGGATCTCAATATGGATGTCGATGTAGTCATATGTCCGACCATCAGAGAAAAAGATGGCCTTGCCATGAGTTCAAGGAACGCGTACCTTAGGCCGGAAGAAAGGAAGTCATCGGTGGTTCTCTACCGGAGTCTCAAAGAGGCGGCTGATCTCCTTACATCTGGTATAATAAATATTGTCAATCTCAAAGAGATGATGCATAAGAAGATTTTGGAAGAGCCTGCTGTCTCAAGCATTGATTATGCAGGATTCTATGATCCGGAAACCCTTGAGGAAATATCCACGATCCAGAGTGATGTGCTGCTTGCAGTTGCAGCAAAAATAGGGAATACGCGGCTTATAGACAACATCCTTGTCAACATGAGGAAGGAGAGGTAACCTGAATGCTTCAAAGAGTTCATATCCAGATACTTGACAACCCGACCGAGGGAGTCCTCTTTGATGATAATACAACGGAAATATCAGGGACGAATAAAATCCTTACTGAGGAACTGTCCCATGAGATGAACTATTTTTATCCATCTGTCGTTTACGTCGAATATGTTGATCTTTTTATGGATGGGGAAGAAGAGTTTGATGATATCAAGGAGCTTTTGCAATTAGGGGCCTTAAATACCCCTGTTGTTCTTATTAATGGCGTGCTCAAGGTCCATGGTGGCATACCTGCTTCCGTGATACGAAGAGAAGTGGATAAACTCCTCTCCGAAGGACTTATTCACTGAACGGTGACGGGATACAAAAGAAACCTGTAACCGTTACCCATATCTCTTATTTTTCAGGAGTGTTTTCACGGTTGGAAATTGACGCATATCTGTGTGGGGAAGGAAGAGGGCAGACACGTATTCATCCATAAACCTTCGTGACACAGACAATTCCACATTTGTCATTTTCCCGGCTATCTCTTCTGCTTCTTCCCTCATTTCCTGGGACAAAAGGCAGAAATATGCTCCAGCGATTGCCGTATTGCCGAGGAACCGGAATTTTTCTCTTGGGACATCAGGCAGCATACCGAGAACAATTGCCTTTTCGATATTCAGGTAATTTCCGAAACCACCTGCAATACAGATCCGATCAATGTCATTCAGCGTTAATCCGACCTTTTTCACGAGCAGGGAAACTCCTGCGTACATTGCTGCCTTTGCCCTAAGGATATTTTCCATGTCTACTTCTGTGAGGACAATATCCCTGCCCTCATTGCTGGAAATGAGAAATTCAGGTCCTTCAAAACCATCCCGAATTCTCGTTGTGGTGATTCCTCTGATGAATTTCCCTTTCTGGTCTATGACACCGGTGAGAAACATCTCTGTTATGGCGTCGATCATCCCTGACCCGCATATTCCGATTGGTATACTGTTCCCGATTATGCCAAGAGTTGGTGCGAATGTCCGGGGGTCGATTGTTATGGATTCCACGGCACCCTCTGTAGCCCTCATGCCATGTCGTATCCCGCTTCCTTCAAAACAGGGGCCGGCAGAGCACGCAGCTGTAACAAGCCATTCGTTGTTACCGATAACGATCTCTCCGTTCGTCCCGATGTCCATAAAAAGCGTTATCCCGCTCTTCTTATGCATATGTGAAGCGAGAACCCCTGCCACAACATCACCGCCGACGTAACTCGCCACGCAGGGAACTGTATATATGGGAACCTGTTTGCCGACATGCAATCCTGCTGCATTTGCCTTCCACAAGGGAAAGAAATTCAGGGTTGGAGTATATGGTTCTTCCCTGATATATCCGGGGTTAAGTCCCCAGAAAAGGTGGGTCATTGTTGTATTCCCGGAGATAACGACCGACTCAATATCTCCTCTTTCTATAGCGTGTCTTTCGATCATTGGCGTCAGGAGGTTATTCATGTCGGTCACAACGGTATCCTGTAATTCATTGAGTCCACCGGTTTCTGCAGCATACATCATTCTCGTGATGACATCATCACCGTAACGGATTTGCGAATTGTAGGTTGACCCCACATCCACGAGGGAGCTATCTGCGAGATTCACGAGATACATTACGATTGTGGTTGTCCCGATGTCTACTGCCAATCCATATGCAGCCTTGTGTGCAGACGGTGCAAGAAATACAACCTCAGGACCATCGATGTATCCGAGATGTACATTCCACCGGGCGTCACGGAGTTCTGCAGCCATTGTTGAGAGGAAACCATGAGAAAAGCTCATATTCTGTAACCCTATGGCTTTCAGGGATTTTTTCAGACGTTCAAGATCGCTGACATTATCATCTATCGTTGGTGGTGTGATTTCGAGGGGCACCCATTTCACAAGAGGGGAGAGTGTCTTCCCTGAAGACCGGAAAGTTTCAAGAAGGTCATTTGTCCTGGAAATTTCGCATACATCTCCCACAACGAGCTGGGATTCCTTTGGGATATCCACGGAGATGTCTGATTCTGGAAAAGTTTGACATGCAAGGACTACCCCCGATTCGATCTCATGCGAATGAAGTTTTCCTCGAGAGGCGGTATGAAATTCCCCCTTGGATATCCTAATGCGGCATTTGCCGCATATCCCCTTTCCGCCACAGGATGCAACAAGGTACACCCCCTGTCTTTTGAATGCTTGCAGGAGATTTTCATCTTTTCTGATGTCGAGGATCTTTCCCGATGCAATCCTGATATGCATATTTCTGCCTCTATTCTATCATACGAATGCTGTCTGTATGGGCACGAGCCAATTTTTCTTTATCTGACTGTTTCCTGCATTGCCTGGAAAATCTGATATAATGAAAGAAAAATTTCACGGGTAATGAGAACCCGCGACTATAAGCAGGAGGAATATCTTATATTTATGGTAATTGTTCAGAAATACGGTGGCACCTCTGTTGGCAACATCGAGAGAATAAGGGCTGTCGCAGAACGTGTGGCCAGGACGAAAAAAGATAAAAACGATGTTGTTGTCATTGTCTCTGCAATGTCAGGTGAAACGGATAAACTGATCGGTCTTGCGAATCAGATTGCTTCGAATCCGGAAGGACGCGAAATGGATCTTCTCCTGTCATCGGGTGAACGGATAAGCGCTGCCCTTACAGCTATGGCAATAAGTAATCTTGGATTCAAATCACTCTCCTTCACAGGAAGGCAGGTTGGAATTATCACTGATGATGCCCACACCAGGGCAAAGATCGAAAGGATTACCGGGGGAATGGTAAAAAAAGCTTTGACAAAGGGAATCGTGCCGGTTATCGCTGGTTTCCAGGGGGTAACCGAGGCTTCCGAAGTGACGACTCTCGGAAGAGGTGGGTCTGATTTAACAGCAGTTGCGGTTGCAGCGGCATTGAAGGCCGATCTCTGCGAAATTTATACGGATGTTGACGGGGTATATACGACAGACCCCAATATTGTGCCTGAGGCAAGAAAACTTGATAAGATTTCCTACGATGAAATGCTTGAACTTGCAAGTCTCGGGGCAAAGGTACTGCAGACACGGTCGGTGGAGTTCGCAAAAAAATATAATGTTCCTGTTGTGGTGAGATCAAGTTTTAATGATCATCCCGGCACGCTCGTTGTGAAGGAGGATAGGGAAATGGAAAACGTCGTTGTATCAGGTGTAGCCTATGATAAAAATCAGTCGAAGATTACGGTAACAGCGGTTCCCGACAAGCCGGGTGTCGCAGCAAGACTTTTTCAAGCGATTGCTGGTGCACATATCGTTGTTGATATGATTGTGCAGAATATCAGCAGTGACGGGAAAGAAACTGATATCTCCTTTACCGTTCCGAAGTCTGACAATAAAAAGGCAATGAAGATTACTGAGGAGATTGTTTCCGAACTCGGAGCTAAAGATGTCAAATTACGGGACGATATTTCGAAGATTTCGGTTGTTGGTGTTGGTATGAGAACTCACTCAGGCGTCGCTGCCAAAATGTTTGGAACGCTCGCACAACACCGTATCAATATCATGATGATAAGCACCTCAGAGATCAAGGTTTCCTGTATTATTGATTCCAAGTATACCGAGCTTGCGGTCAGAGTTCTGCACGACGCCTTTGATCTCGGAGATGTTAAAAAGGGCAGAGGAAAAGCAAAGGGATAACAATATCCCTCAGATTCCGGGGAAATTGAGACTATGCGCCGGATAGATATATACGATACCACGCTGCGGGATGGTGCTCAGACAGAGGGCATTGCGTTTTCTGTCGAGGACAAAATCCGCATTACCGAGAAGCTGAACGAACTGGGAATTCATTATGTTGAAGGTGGATGGCCCGGCTCAAATCCGCGGGATCTCGAATATTTTAAGAAGGTTAAAAAACTGAAGCTCGGTACGTCGAGGGTCGTCGCCTTTGGCAGTACTCACAGACCGAGACATACCGTAAGCGACGACACAATGTTTCAGTCACTGCTTGACTCGGAGGCCCGGATAATCACGATTTTCGGAAAGACATGGGATTTCCATGTTAAAGAGGCGTTAAAGATATCACTGCAGGAGAACCTCGATATCATCTATAACTCCATTGCCTATCTTAAAAAACATGCTGAAGCAGTTTTCTTTGATGCTGAGCACTTTTTTGACGGGTATAAGGATAATGCGCACTATGCGTTAAAGTGCCTCACGGCGGCCCAGAATGCCGGAGCTGACTGTATTATCCCCTGTGATACAAACGGCGGCTCACTTCCTGGTGACATTACAATGATATTTGATGCAATCATGAAGGTCATCCAGACTCCTCTCGGGATTCATGCTCATAATGATTCCGATTGTGCCGTTGCCAATTCCATTGTTGCAATAGAGAGTGGAGCATCACAGGTGCAGGGAACGATCAATGGTCTTGGTGAGCGGTGTGGTAATGCAAACTTATGCTCGGTGATTCCGGACCTTCAGATCAAACTTGGGATGCAGTGCATCAGTCCGGAGCGATTGAAAAGGCTGAGAGACGTAGCGAGATTTGTGAATGAGATAGCAAATGTGAGGCATTTTAAACGACAGCCATTTGTTGGAGATAGTGCCTTTGCACATAAGGCCGGAATTCATGTGAGCGCTATACGCAAGAGACCGGAAACATATGAACACATGCGTCCTGATCTCGTCGGTAATTCGCAGAGAGTTTTGATATCTGATCTTGCAGGCAAAAGCAATATACTCAGAAAGGCCGAGGAATTCGGGATTCGCCTTGACCCCGATTCCCCGCAGATTCAGGATATTATTACTACTCTGAAGAACCTTGAAAATGAAGGATTTCAGTTTGAGGCAGCCGAGGCCTCATTCGAACTTCTCATGAAAAAGGCGCTTGGTCTGCACAAACGATTCTTTGATCTGATCGGATTCAGAACGATCATCGAAAAAAGGAGAGAGGGAGAGGAACCGGCCAGTGAAGCTACCATTATGGTCAAGGTTGGCGGTCGCATCGAACACACAGCGGCAATGGGTGAAGGACCTGTTAATGCGATTGACAATGCTTTGCGGAAAGCACTTGACAAATTTTATCCTGCGTTGAAGAATGTCAAGCTCCACGATTATAAGGTGCGTGTATTGACCGCAGGGAAAGGCACTTCTGCCAAAGTCAGAGTGCTTGTTGAATCCGGAGATGAAGAGGAAAGATGGGGCA
>Ga0079037_100000918_pt1 | contig 14532 bp, 13 predicted proteins | sample Mud3Dept4metaG_FD_71479 | JGI IMG/M metagenome (GOLD analysis project Ga0079037, IMG submission 71479) | Freshwater wetland microbial communities from Ohio, USA, analyzing the effect of biotic and abiotic controls - Mud 3 Core 4 Depth 4 metaG | ecosystem: Environmental > Aquatic > Freshwater >... | reverse complement strand
GAGGGAATTGGCAGATTATTTCGTGGACAGAGTCAGTTTGATTGGAGACTTGTCCCTAAGAGTGGAAGAGGTAGTTTTGCAAAAGCAAATCTAAGAGTTTATTTCAACGAATGGAAACAGCACGCTATCGAGTACCTTTTAAACAAACCACAGGATGAACTAGAATGGTTGGCGATTGCACAACACCACGGATTTGCAACCAATCTGCTGGATTGGACCTATAATCCTTTAGCCGCCGCCTTTTTTGCTGTGCAGGAAGAGATAAACAGGGATGCAGCTATTATTGCCTATAGACCTAATTGTCTCGTCCGGCCTCAAGTAAATCCCTTCACTCTGGAAGGTGTTTACGCATACCAGCCAACTCATGTCACGCAGCGTATAAAAAGGCAAATGGGGGCGTTCACCATTCATGATCCCCCAACGCTCTCCTTAGATGAGTACAGAGAAGAGGCAAAGAATCTAGAAATCATCATCATCGACTGCTCTTACAAAAAACAGCTTTTGTGTGATTTGGCTACATACGGTGTAAATCAAGCCACTTTATTTCCTGACCTTGATGGTCTTTCAATGCATATCAATTGGAAGATGCTAAATTATGTTTATCCCCAAGCTTTTTAGAGAGATAAATTGTAAATGCGTACATCTAACACCTGGTTCAGCCGACCACAAGCGCGACAGTTTTGCTGCTTTCGAAGATTGGCATCTCTTTCGCATTTTGTAACCGTTGCTGCCGCTTGTTGCGGCTGAGCTTATTCGTCAATCTCGTTATCGATTTCGGAGATACCACTGGAAGCTCGGCACTCAGAAATTTGTGCTTGTGACAGCAAGGGACACCATATCAGAATTCTGAACACGTGAGGTTGACGGGCAGTATCACCGGCCAAGGAGGACTATGATGGAGCAAATAATAAAAATTGTATCTGACATCCGCTCCAATAATCAGATTCGAAGTTTCGATGAAGCAACGACGAAACAGGCCATTATATTGCGTCTCCTGTCCTCCTTGAAATGGGATATATTTGATGCAAATGAGGTACAACCAGAATATTCAGTTTCTGGAAAACGAGTCGATTATTCACTTAGACTGAACAATATAAACAAGGTTTTCATTTAGGTAAAGAAAATCGCAGAAGATCTAGATGATCACCAAGAACAATTGCTAAATTATGCTTTCCAAGAGGGAGTCAAATTGGCTGTTCTTACAAATGGTATATCATGGTGGTTCTATCTACCTTTAAATGAAGGCAATTGGGAGCAAAGAAAATTTTATGCAGTTGATATTTTTCAGCAGGATAAAAATGATATAGCCACAAAATTCATTGACTTTCTTGAAAAAGAAAATGTCAAAACTGAAGAGGCTGTTAAAAAGGCACAACAAATCTACAAAGGCCGGGTTAAAGATATTGAAATCAATCGCAATCTTCCAAAAGCCTGGAATAAAATAATTTCCGAGCCAGACGGGCTTTTAGTAGATCTTATAAATGAAACCCTTGAAAGAATATGCGGCTATAGAGCAGATACACAGCATATAGAAAGTTTTCTACGTTTTAACATTAAAACATTAGAAGACTCAAAAACCATTTCTATCTCTAAAAGACCAATAACTACAAAAATACCTCCACCTGTTAATACAAAAATATCGAAGTCAAGGGCTTTGCCTCCTGAAGGGACTTTGTGCAGGTTCTCATTAAAAGGGAATGAATATCATGGCCAAATAACGAGCGGACAGTTCCAAGTACAAGATTATGGTTCGTTTTCATCATTCTCTGCAGCGTCTGTTGCCATTTCTAATACCAGTAGGAACGGTTGGCGTGATTGGGAAATAAAAGTACCAGGATCGAATCAATGGATATTAGCAGATAGTTGGAGGAAAAGAAGAACATAGACGAATTTATGTATAACCATGCTCTTACAGCGGATCGCAGTTGAAAATATCCCAATAAGTTCAAGCGTGATGAAAGTCAAGATACTGACAGCTAATCGCACCCCCCGGTCTTTTCTCCAATCGCTACAGATATTCCGACCCTATTCAAGGAATCACTTGTCCGAATTTTTAACCGCAAACGGCTTCCCAATGTTCTTTACCGCAGGGCTTGCGCCCTCGTTTAGCTCACCGCCGTTCTATCAACCCGTGGCCGCTGGCCCTTGCTATCTGACCAGAGCGTCGGCTTTTTCAGTTCGAGCCGGCAGCTAAGCTTCTGCCTTGCCATTCAGCGGCTTTTTATTTTATGGTGCCGGCCAGAAGATGCCTGCACAGAAGCTCTTTCCTCTGATTTCTTGAACTCTTAGAGGACCCTTTTTTCCATGAAGGCGCGCCGGCACCCGCTGCGCATGGAGGGGCGATTGCAATGAACCCGGGAAAACTAAACTACGGCTGGATCGTCATATTCATGGGCATGCTGACGACCATCGCCGCCCATGGCTTTGGCCGCATGGCCTACACTATCCTTCTCCCGGCCATGAAGGATGGCCTCCAGTTCGACTACACTCAACTGGGCCTGCTGGGGACCGGGAATTTCATCGGCTATCTAACCATGGCCATCATTGGCGGATTCCTGGCGGCCCGTTTCGGAACCCGCATCGTCATCACCCTGGCCCTCGTCCTGCTGGGAATCACCCTCATGCTGACCGGCCTGGCGCAATCCTTCGGGTTTGCCCTCGGCATGCGGTTCCTCACCGGCCTGGGCAACGGAGCCGCCTATGTCCTGGCCATGGCCCTGGGCTCAGCCTGGTTCGCCATGCAGAGAAGAGGTTTTGCCACCGGCATCGTATCCGGCGGAATCGGGGCCGGAACGCTCATCTCCGGTCTTCTGGTTCCCTCTATCCTCTCCGCTACGGAGTGGAAGGCTGGCGGAATGCGTGGTACATCCTGGGCGGCATCGCCCTTGCCATCGCGGCCATCGTCTTCGTCTTGATTCGCAGCCGGCCGGACGAAAAAGAGCTTTTGCCGGTCGGCGCTTCCGAAAAAGACGCACCGCCTGCTGTTCCGGCAGGGGCGAAGGTCTCGACGCTTCAATGGTCCTCGGTATACCGAAAAGGATCGGTGTGGTACTTGGGTTTGGTCTATTTCTTTTACGGCTCTTCCTACATCATTTACATGACCTTCTTCGCAGCTTATCTCGTGAAGGAGATGGGGCTGACCCAAGCGTATGCCGGCGGACTGTGGGCCATGGTGGGAGCGCTGAGCACCTTTTGCGGCATCATCTGGGGCGGCATTTCCGACCGCCTGGGGCGAAGCCGCGGCGCCGCGCTCGCCTATCTCGTGCTGGGGTTAGCCTACATCATCTACGCCCTGATAAAGGCGCCGTTCGGGTTCTATCTTTCAGGCATTCTGTTCGGTCTCACCGCATGGAGCATTCCGACCATCATGGCGGCGGCTGCGGGGGATTTTGTGGGCCCGCGTCTGGCGCCCGCCGGCCTGGGATTCATCACGCTTTTTTTCGGGATCGGCCAGGCGGTGGCGCCCGCCTTTGGCGGTTATCTGGCGGATCTCAGCGGATCCTTCACGCTGCCGTTTCTCGTGGCAGGAGGGATATCGCTTGCAGGAATGGTTGCATCGCTGTTTCTGAAAAAACCGGCGGCTTAAAGACTGGCGGGTGCAGGAAGGTTTTGAGGCGCAAAATCCAGCATGGACCCAAGTCCAGTATACACGGCGCATTCTATGTATTATCTTGCTCGAAAATTCAGATCAAGCAGACCAAGTTCTGCATCATTTTGAAAAATACGAGGAGGCGGCACATGTTCCAGGAAAACACAGCATCGGGGGCGAGGGCGTATTTGCTGGCGATAAGCGCGGTGGTTATGACGGCGATTCTTACAATATGGATGGCTCCGGCCTGGGCGGAAGGCGAAAAGCCGCAGCCGACGACGACGGCCAACGCAGAGGTTCCCGTAAAAGAACTGGAGCTGCTGCTTCGGCCGCTGACCAAGGAGGAACTGAAAGCCGAGGTCGACGGCTGGCTGGGGTTGTTGCTGAAGGAACAGGTCGCTCGGGTCGGACGGAATAAAATCGAGGCCATGAAGGCCGAGGGAGATGCCAAAACCAAGCTCCTATCCGAAGCCACCCAACTGCAGGAGCAGCAGACCGCCCTGATGGACCGGGTGCAGGCCGTCGTCGAGGAACTCCGGAAAAAGGGCGGAGATGTGGATGCCTACGACAAATACCTTAAAGCGGTTTCGGGCATCCAGGTCGATGCCACGGATGCCCAGGGCAGCTGGAAGCTGGTGAGCGGATGGCTGACTTCCGCGGAAGGCGGGCTGCGGTGGGCGAAAAACATCCTCCTGTTCTTCCTGACGCTCATCGCCTTCAAGATTCTGGCGAAAATTTTTGGATCAGCCAGCCGCAAAGCGGTGTCGAATTTCAGCAACGTATCCGAGCTGCTCAAGGATTTTATCGTAAACAGCATCCGCAAAATCACGTTGGTCGTGGGCTTGGTGGTCGCGCTTTCCATGCTGGAGGTGAACATCGGCCCCTTCCTGGCGGCCATCGGCGCCACCGGTTTCATTCTGGGGTTCGCCCTGCAGGGCACACTGAGCAATTTCGCGGCGGGATTGATGATCCTGCTCTATCGGCCCTATGACATCGGCGACTTCGTCAATTTGGCCGGAACCAGCGGCACGGTGTCCGCCATGAGTCTGGTGTCAACGACCCTGCAGGCCGAAAACCAAGTCATCACCATCCCCAACAGCTCCATCTGGGGCGGCATCATCACCAACGGAGCGGCTCCCAAGCCGTACGAACCGACAAGCTGAAAGGGACTTTCGCAAACTGAACCCTCTGACCACAAGGAGTCGATCATGAGCGCTGCCGACATTGCAAGTTTTCCATTGAAGTATCTGGACAAGGCCGTCAACGGCCTGCGGGACCTGGGGCTGCTGCCATCCAAACCCAACGAAGCGCCCATCGTGGCCCTGATCAATCAAATCAGCGACCTGGATGAGGAAAAAGCCCTGGCCATCGCCCGCACCCTCAGCCACACCTCTCTGTTCAACGAAGTCGTCCGCGAGCAGATCACTCAGATGAAGGTCGGCGAACGCTACGAGAAGATCACCGAGTCCTTCAACAGCATCCGCGACGACGCCAAGTCCATGGTCGATCAGCTGGAAGACGGCAAGCTCTCCACCATGGAAAAGGTGCAAAACCTCTGGGTGCGGGTCACCCGCGGGGACATCCCCGACCGCTTCCGCAAGATCAAGGAGACCTATCTCGAAGTCACCGGCGACACCAAGGACCAGATCGAGCGCGAGGAAAAGATCCTCAAGTCCTACATGGATTTTCGCGGGGCTCTCAAGGAAGCCCAGGTGACGGCCTTTCAGCTGCTGAAAAAAGCCGAGGCTGCCCTGCAGGCCTGCAAAGGACGCCTGGAGGAAGCCAACAAGGACCTCACATCCTACACCGGCGGGGACCGCGAGCAGATCGCCCGGCTGGAGCTGGCCCGCGACGAGCGCCTGCGGGAGCTTCAGGACGAGGACAAGCGCTACCAGATCGCCAAGGACCTGGCCGAGAACCTCTCGGTCAGCTACAACACGACCGAGGTGGTGATGGCCCGCTTGATGCAGTCCACCCACGTCAAGGAGCGCGTCTACTCGCAGGCGGTGTCGTTCTTCGGCACCAACGAAACCGTCTTCACCGCTCTGAACGCATCCTTTACCAGCCTGCAGGGCCTGCACGAGAGCACCCGCACCCTGGAAGCCATGAAGGAAGGCGTCAATCAGAGTCTGGAGACCATCGCCGAGGTGGGCGGAAAAGTGCAGGAGGATGCGCTGCGCGCCGGATACGGCCCGACCCTCAAGGCCGAGTCGGTCAAGAAATTGGTCGACGCGGTGGTCAGCTTTCAGGAGAAGTCGCGCGCCCTGATAGCCGAGATGCGCGAACTGGCGGCGCGCAATGAACTTGAGATCAGCCGGGCGGTCGAGGAAGGCAAGCGGCGGATGTCCGAACTGGCCCGGGAAGGAGCGGCCCTGGCAAATGCCTGAACCCACGGAATCCAGAAAATTCGAGCTCGACGAAGTCATGCTGGCCATGGACGTGGTGGACACGCTCCGGCACCAGCGCTCGCTCGTGGAGCGCGAACTCCAATCGGAAGACCGCGAGCAGGAACTGATCGAAAAGCTCCGGAAGATCTACGCCGATCAGGGCCTGGAGGTTTCGGACGAGGTGGTCGTTCAGGGCGTACGGGCCATGCGCGAAGAGCGTTTTGTCTACCGGCCGCCGCCAAAAGGCCTGAAAACGAGCCTGGCGCAGATCTACGTCAACCGCGGCCGCTGGGCCAAAGGTCTGCTGATTCTGCTGGTTGCGCTGGCGGCCGTGTGGATGGGGTATCGCTACTTTTATGCGCTCCCGGCCGAGCGCGGGCGAACCGAAATGGCCCGCGAGCTCGCCGGCCGGGCCGGCGCCCAGCAGGAGCGAATCGAGGGATTGCGGGCCCGGATCGAGACTAGCGGCAAGGCGTTGCAGAAGGCTTTGAGTCAGGTGTCGGAGGCCGAGGCACCCGCGATCCGCCGGCTGGCGGATCGGGCCCGCCACGGGATGGCGGCGGCGGCCGGCCGGCTGGATAGCGTTGAGAAACTCCCGCCGGTCAGCGGGATCGATGCCGGCAGCGTGGCGCAGAAATCGCCAACAGCTCAGCGCCGGCTCAGCGAGCGCAACGAGCTCCTCGATCTCGCCCAGAAAGACCTCGAAGCCGCGCAGGCCGGCATAGATTCCATTCTCGCCCTGAAAGACGAAGTGGCGGGCCTGGGAGGGCTGCACGCGGCCGCTCTGAAAGAGGCCCGCGAGCCGGGGGTCGCCGGAAAGATCGAGGCGCTTTACGCCAATGCCACGACGGCGGCCGAGGCCGGAGATCTCGATGGCCTGCGCACCGCCCGCCAGGCCTTGCAATACGTCCAGGACATGCTGCGCCAGGAATACGTCATCCAGATCGTCTCGCGCCCCGGCACCCCCAGCGGCGTCTGGCGCTACCCGTCCAACAGCCGCACGGCGCGGAACTATTACCTGATCGTCGAAGCGGTCAGCGCCAGCGGGCAGAAGCTCAAGCTGCCCATCACTTCGGAGGAAGACGGCAAGGTGCGGACCGTGAGCGAGTGGGGGCTGCGGGTGGATCAGAAAGACTACGAGCAGGTGCGCCGCGACAAGGAAGCCGATGGCATCGTGAACCGCAAGAACGTGGGCGTCAAAAAGCGCGGCTTCCTGACGCCGGAATACAGCGTATCCACCACCGGCGCGGCCATTACCGAATGGTAGAGGGTGGAGCCATGATGCACGGAAGAGATCAACTGGCCATCATCGACGAGCACATTGACGGGGCGCAGAAGGGCCTGGACTCCACCCACCGCCGTCTGGAGGCCGCCGGTCAACGGCTCACCCAGATTCGCAACCAGACCGCCGAGGAGTTCCGCCGCTTGGCCAAGTTCCGGCTGGACGAACTGACCGCCAACCGGGTGGTCGCCCGCCTGGACGACACCGACCGCGCGGTATTAAGCCTGCTGGAACGCCGGAGCAGAGAGCTGAGCGAGCTGGAGGCCGAAATCCAGCAGGTACTGGCCCGGCAATCCGCCCTCCGGTCCGAACGTGAAAAGGCGGTACGGCGCCGGGACGAGCTGGTGACCCAGATCGATCAGCACGCCGCCGACATCCGCGCGCAGCTCGGCGGACAGGAGGGCTATCGAACCCAGGAGAAGAACGCCCAGGAGGCTGCCGCCAGAGCCGAGCGCGCCGAAAGCAAGGCCGCCCAGGCCGAGGCCGACCGCGACGAGAAGGGTAAGCCCTACCGCGAGGACGCCCTCTTCATGTACCTGTGGAACCGCCGCTTCCTGACCCCGGACTACGCCGGGAGCGGTCTGACCCGTGCGCTGGACGGCTGGGTGGCGAAACGGATCAACTACGCGGACGCGCGCAGCAATTACTTCATGCTGACCGACCTGCCGCTGCGGTTGCGGGAGCATGCCGAACGGCAGAAGGCCATCGCGGCCCAGGAGGCCCAGAAACTCCGTGACCTGGAAACCCGGGCCCTGCAGGTCGACGGCATCCTGCAAAAAAAAGAGGCGCTCGAGACCGCCCGGAAAGAGATCGAGGCCGTCGAGGCCCGCATCGAAGAGGCGGAAAAACGGCACCAAGCTTTTCTGGAAAAACGGGCCTCTTATTCCGGGGCTGCCGACGAAATCGCCCAGCAGGCCATTCAACTTCAGGTTTCGGAGATCAAGAACGAACCCTTGGCAAACCTGTACAGAGAGGCTAAGTCCACGAGCCGGCCCGAGGACGACGTGATCGTCAGCCGCATCCGGGATCTGATGGAAGAGGAGCAATCCCTGTCGGCCGAAATCGAAAACCTGCAGGCCGAGGTGCGCCGCCACCAGAACAGCTTTCAGGAGCTCGAAGAGCTGCGGCGGCGTTTCCGGCGCAGCCACTACGACTCCGGTCATTCGTATTTCCCCGGCGGTTTCGACCTGGGATCGCTCCTGGCCCTGCTGCTGGCCGGCAGGGCCTCGGGCGGAGACGTGTGGGGCCGCATCGGCCGCGAACAGCAGTTCCGCCTGCCGCGGCGGCGGCCCGAGCCCGGCGGCGACGACCTCTTTCCGGGAGGCTTCGGCGGCGGGAGCGGATTCCCGGATATCTTCGGCGGAGGTTCCGGTGGAGGCGGCGGAGGCATAGGCGGCGGCGGTTTTCGGACAGGAGGCGGATTTTGAGATTTTAAGGCTTACGCCGGAATCATCCATATTCGGATTTCGCCATTTGTTGATGGGGGATCTGGTCAGTGTTCATTCCTATTGGCGACGACAACTCCGACCGCAGAATTCGCCCGCTGGTCAACTACACTCTGATCGCAATGAACTTGCTGATATTCGTGCTGTTCCAGGGTTTAGGAGAGAACTACCGATTCACCTATGCGTTTTCGACGGTGCCCCAGGAAATTCTCACCGGAAAGGACATCGTGACCCAGGAGAGGATCGTCACCGATCCGGCGTCCGGCGCCCGCATGCGGGTCCCCGGATTGCAGCCGACGCCGCTGTCGGTTTACCTGACGCTGCTGACTTCCATGTTCATGCACGGCGGTCTCATGCATCTGCTGGGCAATATGCTCTACCTGCACATCTTCGGAGACAACATCGAGAACGTGCTGGGCCATGCCCGCTACCTGGTGTTCTACCTCGCCTGCGGTGTGCTGGCCTCCTTAGCTCACGTGTTCACCAGCGCGGCCTTGGGGGCCAGTCTCCTCATCCCCAGCCTGGGGGCGTCGGGGGCGATATCCGGGGTTCAACGGGGTTATATTCTGCTTTTCCCCAAGAGGCGCGTACGGGTGCTGTTCTTTCGCACCGTCACGCAGGTGCCGGCGTTGGTAGCCATCGGCGTGTGGTTCCTGTTCCAGCTCATCAGCGGCGTCAGCATGCTTTCCAACGCTTCCGTAGGCGGTGTTGCCTACGGCGCCCACATCGGCGGTTTCATCGCCGGAATGCTGCTGATCAAGCCGTTTGCGGTCGGGCTGCAGCCCGGTGGGCGCCGAACATAGCCACGCCGGCAGACCTTGAAACCAGCCGACTTTTTCCGCAAATCCCGAGGGTGCGAGCTGCAGTCGCTCTGGAGGCGTCCGCCAATGGCCGGTTCAAGCCTGTTCGCTCTGCTGGATGATATCGCCGCCGTGCTCGACGACGTCGCCGCCATGACCAAGGTGGCGGTCAGGAAGACCAGCGGGGTCCTGGGCGACGATCTGGCGCTAAACGCCGACCAGGTGACCGGCGTGCGTGCCGACCGGGAGCTCCCGGTCGTCTGGGCCGTCGCGAAGGGCTCGGCCCGGAACAAGCTGATCATCGTCCCCGTCGCCATCGCCATCAGCGCCCTGGCGCCCTGGGCCATCATGCCCCTGCTCATGATCGGCGGGGCCTACTTGTGTTTCGAGGGCTTCGAGAAGGTCGTTCACAGCATTCGCGGCCCGGGGCAGGGGCATCTGGGTCCGGGCGGGGCGGGGAAGCCGTTGGCGGACATAGACGTCAATCCGGCGGAGTCGGAGCGAAAGAAGATCCAGGGGGCCATCCGCACCGACCTGATCCTCTCGGCCGAAATCATCGTCATTGCGCTCGGCACCGTAAAGGATTCGACCCTGGTCGTGCAGGTGGCGGTCGTCGCCGGGATCGCGGCCTTGATGACGATCGGGGTCTACGGTCTGGTGGCGATGATCGTTAAGCTCGACGACGCCGGCCTTTATCTGATGAGAGCGAATCCCGGCGGGATGTTCGCCGGACTCAAGCAACACCTCGGATCGGCACTCGTCGGCGCTGCACCCTATCTGATGAAACTGCTGTCGATCGTCGGCACCCTGGCGATGTTCATGGTGGGCGGGGGGATAATGGTGCACGGTATACCGCCGCTGCCGGGCTACATCCACCTCCTTGAAGAGCGGCTCCTGCGCGGGCCGGCCGCGGCCGGAGTGCTTCTGCCGCTGGTCGCGACGCTGGCGGAAACAGCAGTAGGGGTGCTGGTCGGGGCGGTTTCCCTGTCTGCGACAAGGCTGGTCGCTTCCGTGGCAAAACGGTAGGACTCGGAAAACCACGCGTGCTGCGGCCCGCGGCCGCAGCGCGGCAACCTGGCTGCCGCCGCCCGACCAACTCCGCAACGAATCAGTGGACCGGGCTCAGCCGGCCACCCGCTTGATCGTCCCGTTGGCCAGCATGTCCTGCAGCTGCTTCAGGAGGCTTTTCTCCTGGGAGTCCAGTTGCTGATCCGTGTTGACGATATTCATTATCTTGTCGTAATCCGAGTTGCAGATCTCCAGGTCGAAAATCGCCTTCTTGATCATCTCGGCCAGTTCGGCGCCGGAAGCGCTCGGCTTCACTCCAGGTTTCATCTAATCCTCCATGGTATTGAAGTCGCCTGCCGCGACCCAGCGAATACCGACCGGCAGGTCCCGTACTGATATCCAACCCGGTTGAACCTTGTCAAGAGAATTAGGCCCCTGTTAAAACCGGCCGAAAAAGCTCAACCCCCGGCGCTTGAATATGCCGATTTTCAGCCCGTCCACCGTGCGATCGTTGATCTCTGCCGCTCCGGTCGGTAGTGATGGAAAGCTAAAAAATGATTGAAAATCAAAGGGGAACGGGTTATCGTACGGCCAAATTCCTGGAGCCGGGCGCGGGGCTCCAGAGGTGTGCCGACCCATCGGTTGCGGAGACGGCGCTCTGGGACTTGCCGCAGGCGGTAGGAGAATCGAAGAGGCGGGATCGGCATGCTGGAAAGCAAGAATGCACCGACCGACCCATCGGCCGGCGATGATGCCGCCGTTCGCTGCGAGCCGGCGGACGCGGCCACGCTGAACCTGATCTTGTCCGGCCGCTGGAAGATCGATTCCGCCACCCCGACTGCCGACGAGGTGTTGCAGCAGGCCGGTTCCACCCCCGGCATCACCTGCATCACCGCGGACACCCGGCAGGTCGCCGCCTGGGACAGCACCCTCATCACCTTCCTGCTCAAAATCCAAACCCAATGCACCCAGAAGGGGCTGACCTTCGATTCCCGGCATCTGCCCGAGGGCGTCCAGGGGCTGCTGAAGCTGGCGACCGCCGTGCCGGCGCGCGAGGGAGCCAGCCGCACCGCCCAGAAAGAGTCCTTCCTGGCCCGGATCGGCGGCGCCGCCCTGCGGCTGAAGGACGAAGCCGCCGAAATCCTGGCCTTTATCGGCGAGGCGTTCCTGGCGCTGTGCCGGCTCTTCACGGGCCGGGCCCGGTTCCAGAAGTCCGACCTGCTGGGCTTCCTTTGGAACTGCGGCCCCCAGGCGCTGCCGATCGTGACCCTCATCAGCCTGCTGGTCGGTCTGATCCTGGCTTTCGTGGGCGCCATCCAGCTGCTCATGTTCGGGGCGCAGATCTACGTGGCCAACCTGGTGGCGGTCGCCATGGTGCGGGTGATGGGCGCGGTGATGGCGGCGGTGATCATGGCCGGCCGCACCGGCGCGGCCTTTGCGGCCCAGCTGGGCACCATGCAGGTCAACGAGGAAATCGACGCCCTGAAAACCTTGGGCATTTCCCCCATGGAATTCCTGGTGCTGCCGCGCATGCTGGCGCTGGTCATCATGATGCCCATCCTGTGCGTGTATGCGGACATCATGGGCATCCTCGGCGGCCTGATCGTCGGCGTGGGAATGCTCAACCTGGGGCTGATGGAATACCTGAACCAGACCCGGTCCTCGCTGACCCTGGCCTATTTCTGGATCGGCCTGTTCTATTCGGCGGTCTTCGGCGTCCTGATCGCGCTTTCAGGCTGCCTGCGGGGCATGCAGTGCGGCCGCAGCGCCTCGGCCGTGGGCGAAGCCACCACCTCGGCGGTGGTGACCTCGATTGTCGCCATCGTGGTGGCGACCGCCATCATCACCTTCGCCTTCAACGTGATCGGGATTTAGATGGAAGGCGACTATTCAACAGGCAGATAGGCTGAAGGCTGAAGGCTGAAGGTTTTGGGGCCCAAACCATGCGAGATCACACAAAACTTCGGGCGTTCGAATTGGCTGATTCATTAACAATGTTGGTTTACCAGGTTACGGCAGGGTTTCCGAGAGAAGAGGTCTTCGGCCTGACTTCTCAATTGCGGCGGGCAGCAGTTTCAGTTGCCTCCAACATCGTCGAGGGTTGCGCTCGTGACAGCGAGGCAGATTATCTCAGATTTCTCAATATAGCCTTCGGGTCATTGCGGGAACTGCATTATCAACTCAATCTGTCGAAGCGCTTGGGCTACTTGCACAGCGAGGATTCATCTCTGATTGAACCAAAAGTCGAAGAAACCGAGAAGGTCTTGAATGGCTTGATTCGCGCTCTGCGAGGCGTTTCATAGCCTTCAGCCTTCAGCCTAAACACCTCAATAGCTATATGGATACCCCAAAACCCTGCATCGTCGTCAAGGACCTGACCATGGCCTACGGCAGCTTCGTGGTCCAGCAGGACCTCACCTTCACGATCAACCGCGAGGACGTCTTCATCATCATGGGCGGCAGCGGCTGCGGCAAGAGCACGTTGCTGCGGCACATGATCGGCCTGAAGCCGCCGGCCAAGGGCAGCGTCTTCTACGGGGCGGTCGATTTCTGGCAGGCAGCGCCCGAGGAGCGCGACCGCATCATGCGCGGCATCGGGGTGCTCTACCAGAAGGGCGCCCTGTGGAGCTCGATGACCCTGGCGGAGAACGTCGCCCTGCCGCTGCGCGAGTATACCGATCTCAGCCCGGGGCAAATCAAGGAGCTGGTGGGGCTCAAGCTGGCGCTGGTGGGCCTGGCCGGCTTTGAGGAATACTACCCGTCCGAGATCAGCGGCGGCATGCAGAAGCGCGCCGGTCTGGCGCGGGCCATGGCACTGGACCCCGAGATCCTGTTCTTCGACGAGCCCTCGGCCGGCCTGGACCCGATCAGCGCCCGGCTGCTGGACGAGCTCATCCTGGAGCTGCGCGCCAGCCTGGGGGCCACGGTGGTCGTCGTGACTCACGAGCTGGCGAGCATCTTCACCATCGGCAACAACTCGGTCTTCCTCGACCCGGAGGCCAAGACCATGATCGCCGCCGGCGACCCGAAGGCGCTGCGCGACGACGGCTCCAACCCGAAGGTGCGCACGTTTTTAACCCGCGGAGGGGCTTAAGAAAGAAGGCAGCAGGGTTCAGGGTTCGGGGTTCAGGGAAGAACAAGTGATGGGGCAGGTTCCGCTCCTGAACCCGATCGTGGGTCGCCACGAGCTGATGAAACCACGCAGGGGGTTTTTTTGAGTTTCCTGAACCCTGAACTCTGAACCCTGAACCCTACTACAGCGAGACGAGACATATGGCTAAACCCGTGAGCAAAACCCTCATCGGCGCCTTCGTCCTGGGGGCCCTGGCCCTTATCTGCGGCGGGATCGTCATCCTGGGGTCCGGGGCCCTATTCCGGGATGTGACCGATGTGGTGATGTTCTTCGATGGCTCGGTGGGCGGCCTGCAAGTGGGCGCGCCCGTGACCTTCCGGGGCGTCGCCGTCGGTGAAGTCAACCGGATTCAGATCGTCTACGAACCGGCCAAGCAGGAATTCCGCATCCCGGTGGCCGCCAAGCTCTATCCGGACCGCGTGATCAGCCTGGCCGTCAGCCCCAGACCCGCGAAGCTGAAGGACCTGATCGATATGGGGCTCAGGGCGCAGCTGCACATGCAGAGCTTCATCACCGGGCAGCTGTCCATCCTGCTGGATTTTTTTCCGGATGAGCCCGCCGTTCTGGTGGGGGTATCGAAGGCGGGTTTCGGCGCGCGCGTCCGGGAGATACCGACCGTCCCAACTCCGATCCAGAAAATCCAGAAATCCATCCAGGAGATCCCGCTCGACGAAGTCGTCCGCGACGTGCGCGACACGCTGAACAGCATCCGGGACCTCCTCGCCTCCCCGGCGCTGCCGGAGATCCTCGCCAACCTGAAGCAGGTGTCGCAGAACATTGTCGTCCTGAGCAATAGCGTGGACGCCAGGCTCGACGACGTGGGTTCCCAGATGAACCTGGCCTTGAAGGAGCTGCGCACCCTCGCCGCCAGCGCCAACGAGCAGATCA
>Ga0079037_100000917_pt1 | contig 14538 bp, 10 predicted proteins | sample Mud3Dept4metaG_FD_71479 | JGI IMG/M metagenome (GOLD analysis project Ga0079037, IMG submission 71479) | Freshwater wetland microbial communities from Ohio, USA, analyzing the effect of biotic and abiotic controls - Mud 3 Core 4 Depth 4 metaG | ecosystem: Environmental > Aquatic > Freshwater >... | reverse complement strand
ATAAATTTTTACGCCCGCCTTAAAGATGGAGAGAAAGCTTATGAAAATGTGCTGGCTTTGCTCAGGAAATCAACACTTTACAATCTTTTTGATAACCATCCACCGTTCCAGATCGATGGTAATTTTGGTGGCACCGCAGGCATTACTGAAATGCTGCTTCAGAGTCATGCCGGCGAAGTGGAATTATTGCCGGCCCTTCCGGCTATATGGAAAACCGGATATGTTCACGGATTAATGGCACGTGGTGGTTTTGAGATTGATATTGACTGGGAAAATGGAAGCCTTAAACAGGCAAAAATCGTTTCAAAACTTGGAAATCCTCTGAGATTGACTTACCGGGGAAAAGCTGTCGAGCTTAAGACGACTGAAAAAGGGAAATCATATTTTTTCCGGGTAACTCCTTCGGGATTAATAACAGATTTGTAAAAATCCGATAAGTGAAAATATAAGGGCTAAAGCCCACTGAGTGGACACTTGCGGATAACCACGGCCTTAAGGCCGTAGTTAGAGGATAGAATCCTGGAATGGGCTTTAGCCCTTATATTTTCACATTTTTGAAAAAAAATCTTAAAAATATTTGGAAGATAATGTTATTTATTTCTAACTTTGTGTTAGAATTAATTAACTAATACTTTTAAGAAATGAAAAAAGGAGTTGTAGTATTTATCGTAGCAGCCCTGGTTCTTATTACGACTGGGATCTGGTTCTTTTCCTCAACGGAAAGTTTTAAACCGTTTGAGTTTGTTAGCTTCGGCATTATTATTCTCGTAGTCGCATTTGCAGTTTTTATTGGATTTAAAAGGTTAAGCAGCGCCAAAAGAGGTGAACCGCCAGAAGATGAGCTGTCAAAAAGGGTAATGCAGAAAACGGCATCCCTTTCATATTATGTTTCACTCTATCTGTGGCTGGCAATAATGTATTTCTCTGACAGAATCAATTATGAGACACACACAATTATTGGGGCCGGTATACTGGGGATGGCTGTAATCTTTGCTGTTTGCTGGCTCTTTTTCAACTTTAGGGGAGTCAGAAATGAATAACAGGATAAAAGAGTACCGGGCAAGGTTCAATCTTACCCAGGAAGATCTGGCAAAAAAGGTGAATGTCAGAAGAGAGACAATTGTCTTCCTCGAGAAGAACAAATACAATCCCTCACTGAAGCTGGCACATGATATTGCGAGCGTATTCGGCACAAGAATCGAAGAAATATTTATCTTCGAATAAAACCGGCAAGCAACCTGTAACCAGACCCGTGAAATAGCGCAAAGGCCTCCGGCAGAGCCATATTTCACAGGTCCAGCAACATTTTCAATGAAAAACTTCCTTTCCATTATCGTAATCGTCCTGTTTTCATGGTCCTGTAGAAATAACATTTCATATGATTTTGAAATTACCCAAATGCGGTGCAACAACCTTGAAGATCCTATTGGAGTTGACAATAATCCGGCATTCAGCTGGATCATTTCATCCGCAACGAGAGGTACTGAACAAACAGCATATCAGATAATTCTTGACAATGATGCAGATGACCTGGCAACGGAAGGTGATTGTTACTGGAACTCAGGCATGATCTCATCACCACAGTCTGCATGGATAAGTTATTCAGGTCCGGTTCTTGAACCCGGTACACAATATTACTGGAAAGTCAGGCTTTGGGATAATTATGGTCATAACTCCCGCTGGAGTGAACCAGCTTTTTTTATTACCGGATTGTTTGAAAAAGCTGACTGGAGTAATGCAAAATGGATCGGATATGAGGAAATTCCTGATTCGCTTCTTCTTATCCCAGGTGTACACGGAAATGGCAACAATCTCGGCGAGGTTGCTAAAAAACGGACTGTGATACCCTGTTTCAGAAAAGAGTTTACACTCGATAAAAAAATCGTTCAGGCGCTGGTTTTTGTCAGCGGACTGGGCCATTATGAACTATATGTCAACGGGGAAAAGATAGGGGACCGGTTTCTGTCGCCCGGATGGACCAATTACCAAAAAACCTGTTACTACAACACTTTTGACATCACTGGGGATCTGAAACGTGGTCAGAACGCAATTGGCACTATTGTCGGAAATGGATTCTACAACATTAACAGGGAACGGTACAGAAAACTCGTAATTTCCTATGGAGCGCCCAAAATGATACTGAAGCTTCTTGTACGATATAGTGATGGTTCGGAGGAGGTATTGGTGAGTGACACGACATGGAAGACTTCTCCCTCACCTGTAACATTTGCAAGCATTTACGGAGGGGAAGATTATGATGCCCGGCTTGAACACGGAATGTGGCAAAAAGTGGGATTCAGTGATAAAACGTGGAAAGAATGCCTGGAAGTAAAAAAGCCGGCAGGAGAGCTCAGATCCGAAAGTGATTATCCTTTGAAAATAATGCAGACTTTTGAACCAAACAACATAATCCGTAAAAACGACAGTACTTTTCTCTATGACTTTGGGCAGAATGCATCAGGGATTCTGAAATTAAAGGTTCAGGGAAAAAAAGGACAGGCAGTCAGGCTTGTGCCGGGCGAGCTTATTAGTGGAGACACTCTTGTTACTCAGAAGGCCAGCGGGGAACCATTTTATTTCACGTATATACTAAAGGGGAATGACGAGGAGTTATGGATTCCCAGGTTCAGTTACTACGGTTTCAGGTATGTTCAGGCAGTAAATGCGGTGCCCTTTGGAGAATCCAATCCCCTCAACCTTCCGGTAATGACTGGATTATATCTTCTTCATACCAGGAATTCCTCTCCGGCCGGCGGAAGTTTCAAATGTTCCAATGAGCTGTTCAATTCGATATATGAGCTGATCAACTGGTCAATAAAGAGCAATCTTGCCAGTGTGGCAACCGATTGTCCGCACCGCGAAAAACTTGGCTGGCTCGAACAGGCTCATCTGATGGGGAATTCGATCAAATACATATACGATATTCATAATCTTTATGACAAGGTAATTGACGATATGATCGAATCACAACTCGATAACGGACTTGTTCCCGATATTGCACCTGAATATGTTCCCTTCCTTTCAGGATTCCGTGATTCTCCGGAATGGGGAAGTGCATGTATAATTGTCCCCTGGTACATGTATGAATGGTATGGCGATATTTCCGCTGTCAGAAAGGCTTATCCCATGATGAAAAAATACCTGGTGTATCTTGGATCCATGGCAAAGAACAATATCCTGTCCCACGGACTGGGTGACTGGTATGACCTTGGTCCGGAGTTCCCGGGAGAAGCACAGCTAACTCCTAAAGCTGTTACAGCGACTTCGATTTATTTTTATGATGTCAAGCTTGTGGCGGATATGGCCGGACTCATCGGTGAAGATGAAGATGCCAGAGCATTCTGCAGACTGGCAGAAGAGATCAGGATGGACTTCAACAAAGAGTTCCTTGATCGCGAAACTAAAATTTATTCCACAGGAAGTCAGACTGCAAATGCTATGCCTCTTTTTTTTGAAATGCCAGATGACAGGCTGAGAAAAGATGTTACAGAAAACCTGATCAACTCAATATATAAGAACGACAAGGCGCTGACGGCAGGTGATATAGGGTATCGCTATCTTCTGAGGGTGCTTGAGCAGGAAGGACACTCTCAGCTAATTTTTGATATGAATTCAAAAAGAGATGTCCCTGGTTACGGATATCAGTTGTCGAAAGGAGCTACATCGCTTACTGAATCATGGGCAGGACTCAGGGATGTTTCGAATAACCACATGATGCTGGGGCATCTGATGGAGTGGTTCTTCAGTGGTTTAGGAGGTATCCGCCAGATGCCTGGGTCAAAAGCTTATGAACATATTTTCATTTCACCCGAAATTGTCGGAGACATAACCTGGGCAGAAACCGTATTTCGTTCAGTTTATGGAGTGATCTCAAGTTCGTGGAAAATCTCGGGCAATAATTATACCTTGAGGGTCAGGATTCCGGCTAACTGTAAGGCAACAATTGAAATGCCTCAGGCTGATCCCGGTAAGATCAGAGAAAACGATATGCAAGTAATATCCTCTGAAAACATAAAAGTCAGGAAAGGCATTAGAAGCCGGACCCTTTTAGATATTGGTTCGGGAGAGTACATTTTTGAATGTACCTTATGAATATGATCAGGTTCAAAAGTCTGAAACAGGATCATTCCCTGCCGCCGGTCATTTTATCCTGCCACTCTTTAAGTTCATTCCATTTCCCCAGATAAGCCATCTCACACTGTTTTGGCCAGGTTGCAGGTTTATGGATCCGGTAATTATCACCGGCATCGTTAAGTATTTGCTGACATTTTTCGACAGGTGTTTCAGCTAATGCTTTCCAGGTCCTGATACCTGCATTGTGAAATAGTTTTTCAATTTTGGGACCAATCCCTTCCACAATCTTCAGGTCATCCTCCGTGATCTTCTTTCTGAAAACACTTGCTGCAAGCACATTATCAAAGGGGATATCGGCTGGTATTGCCGGGCTGAATTTCAGCTTATATTCATCAAATTCAGACTGCAATGAATTGTATTTATTCCTCCAGGTTTCAATATCGCTTTTAAATGAACCGTTTAACGACAGTTGCTTTTCCCTTTCTTTACTGCAGGCGTCCAGGTCGTCGCGAAGTTTGATAATTTCTTCTGAGTTTTTTGATAACAGTCTGCCCAACAGATAGCCCAGTATGGCACATATTAAGCCGACTATAACGGGTAATAAAATGCAAAGGATACACATATCTATAGGATTTTAAATTTTATTTAATCAGTACAACTGCTCTTCTGTTTTTTGCTCTCCCTTCAGGTGTCAGATTATCAGTGACAGGTTCATCCGACCCTCTTGAGGAACAGGTAATTTTACTTTCAGCAATATTTCGTTGCAGCAGGTATGTCTTTACAGCATCAGCTCTGTTCTGGCCTAGTTTGATGTTGTCATTCCGGTCGCCCATGATATCGGTATGACCGGTAACTGTCAGGGATGCATCCGGAACATTATTAAGGTAGCCGAGGATTTCCTCCAGCTTCAGCTTTTCCTCCTGGTTCAGGCTGACATCAGCCTGATTGATCCCAAAATACAGGATCAGAGGATTTAAATTCAGCTTCTCTTTGACTGCCATCCAATTCTTTAGTGCAGCAGTATCTGACATGGCAGGTCCTGAATCAGCGGGTTTCTCAAAGGGCATTACAACAATAGTCTTGTCAGCCTGGGCAATCCCTTTATTCCCGGATTTAACCGCGCAATCACAGGAAAAACGCCAGTGCAGGATTGTGCCAACAATTATTGTCAACAAAATACCCAGGAGATAGAGTAATTTTTTTGACATAGAGAAAGTTTTAAAATTCTCTTAAATGTACAAAAAAAAATATGTATGGTGCAAATTTTTCTGCTTAAAATCAAGCTCTTACCCAAATAGTTAATCGATTCTGCAGTGACTTTTTGATATTATATATTGTATTTCCAATGACCTGATATAATTTGACAGTTCGTTAGCACTAAATAATAAAATGTTATTTTTATACTGTCTAAACTTCTTCTGACAAACCTAAAAATACTGATCTCATGAAATCGTTTCTTTCTCAGGAAACAAAAGAAATCCTGGCGCGCATTTCAATGGACAGAAAAAGAACTAATTTATTAAAAACCCATGAGCAAAGGTTCCTGGGTTTTTTAGTTCAGCGGATTCCGCCGGGCATTAAACCGGATATGCTTACATTTATCGGATTTTCAGGGAGTCTGATTGTGCTGTTAGGTTTTATCCTTGCAGTATATGTTCACAAAAACTATCTTTTGCTCGGAGTTCCGGGATTTGTGATCAACTGGTTTGGCGATTCTCTTGACGGCAGGCTTGCTTACTTCCGCAAAAAACCCCGGAAATGGTATGGTTTTTCTCTTGATCTTGTCACCGATTGGCTGAGCACGATCCTTATTGGATTGGGATACATGATCTTCACTGAGGGCAGGTGGGAACTGGCAGGATTTGGATTTGTCGTAATGTATGGCTGGGCTATGATAATCGCCATAATAAGATATAAGGTTACAGGGACATACACTATTGATTCCGGTATCTTCGGACCTACCGAAGTGAGAATTGTCATTTCCGTTATTATGGTAGCTGAAATATTCATTAAAAACGCCATGCTCTATTCTGCAGTTGTCGTTTCTGCCATCTTATTTATTGTCAATATTTTCGACACACTTAAGCTGCTTCAACTGGCAAGTGAAAAGGATACAGCAGAATAGGGAGTAAGATAAAAAGTCAAATCTGAAATTCAGTTTTTTAAGCAGTAAGTTCCGGTTCATTTTTAATAGTTTCAGCCAGATAAAGGATCAGCATTTTTCATCATAAAACATATAAAAATATTTTGATGCGATAAATTTATATTTGTCCATTATTTAATTCTTAAAATTCTATATTGCCATATAATTTAATCATTGCGATCTTTAAAATGACACATTATTACAACCAGGAAGTCAACGATATCCTTGCCGGCTTAAATACCCCTCAAACAACCGGGCTGTCAACAGCAGAGGTTAAAAAACGTCTGCTGGAATACGGGTATAACCAGCTTGATTCCAAAAGGAGGAAGGCTTTTATTCAAATGTTCTTTGAGCAGTTTAAAAGCTTTATGATCATTATTTTGCTTCTTGCTGCTGTGATATCGGGTGTTGTTGGTGTTATGGAGGGAGAAGGACTGCTCGACACTTTTGTTATCCTTGGCATCCTTGTTCTAAATGCCTTTGTAGGAGCTTACCAGGAGCGAAAGGCAGAAACATCGCTTGAGGCGTTGAAAAGCCTGGCTGCTCCGCTTACCAAAGTGCTGCGCGATGGAGTCATTAAAGAGGTACTGACAAGAGAACTGGTTCCAGGTGATATCGTGATTCTTGAAACCGGTTGCGTTATCCCGGCCGATCTGCGGTTGATCGAGGCAGTAAACCTGAAAATACAGGAATCTGCGCTTACCGGAGAATCTGTTCCGGTTGAAAAAAAGGCTGAAGTACTGACGGGTGAAGACATTGCTCTTGGTGATCGTATAAATATGGCCTTTTCGAGCGGCATGGTAACATATGGACGTGGCCGTGGTGTTATTGTTTCGACAGGCATGAAGACAGAGGTAGGGAAGATAGCCGATCTCTTACAGCATACCCAGGATACTGAAACACCAATGAGCCGGCGACTTGGACAACTTGGAAAGGTGTTGGGAATTGCAGCACTTATTATCTGCACAGTGATCTTTATTGTCGGAGTGCTTTACGGAAACTCAGTATTAAATATGTTTATGACCGCTGTCAGTCTTGCTGTTGCCGCCATTCCTGAAGGTCTGCCCGCTGTTTCAACAATTGTTCTTGCAATAGGCGTACAGCGTATGGTTAAGAGGAATGCAATAATCCGTACTCTTCCATCGGTTGAGACACTTGGCAGTGCAACGGTAATCTGCTCCGATAAGACCGGTACGCTTACACAGAATAAAATGACAATTGTTGAAGCTTATGTAAATCATAAACATGACGTGATCAACAGGGCTGCTCCGGCAACTGTTCTGAATGAAGAGGAAAACAGGCTTCTGGCAATATCTGTGTTATGTGCCGATGCCCAGGTCAGGACCAATGAAGACGGAAAGTTTGAATTTACAGGCGATCCGACTGAAACAGCCTTGCTCGATTTCGGGATCCTTTACAATATGCATAAGGACAGTGCTGAAAAACAATACCCCCGCGTTGCTGAGATCCCGTTCGACTCTGAAAGAAAACGCATGACAACAGTCAATAAATTGTCAGAAAACGTTACCCGTGTAAATGTTAAAGGAGGCCTGGAAGAAGTTCTGGGCGTGTGTGATAAGATAATAGTTCATGGAAAGACCAGATCCATTACATCCGATGATCTGGAAAAGATCCGGGAGGCCAATGAAACAATGGCAAATTCAGCATTGAGGGTACTGGCAATGGCTTATAAAGATTGTCCACAGGCGCCGAAGAATGTGACTATCGGCGAGCTTGAAAAGGGTCTCATTTTTATTGGAATGCTTGGGATGATCGACCCGGCAAGGCCTGAGGTTGTTGATGCTGTTGTCAAATGCAATACTGCAGGCATCCGACCTGTTATGATAACCGGTGATCATAAAAGTACTGCAATGGCTATTGCCAGGGAGATCGGGATTTACAGGGATGGGGATAATGCGATTACCGGGGCAGAACTGGAAAAAATCGGTGAGGAAGAGTTTGTTGCAAATGTCGCCAGGTATTCGGTATATGCAAGAGTTGCACCGGAGCATAAAGTCCGTATTGTAAAAGCCTGGCAGATGAACGATGAGGTGGTGGCTATGACTGGTGATGGAGTCAATGACGCTCCGGCGCTTAAGCAAGCCGATATCGGGGCTGCAATGGGAATCGTGGGGACTGATGTGGCTAAAGGTGCGGCAGATATGATCCTCACCGATGATAATTTTGCTACAATAGTATCGGCAGTTGAAGAAGGCCGGAGGATCTACGACAATATTCTCAAGGCTATTCAGTTTCTGCTCTCGACCAATATAGGAGAAATCTTCTTGCTTCTGGTAACTTCAGTTTTTAACCTTGGAACTCCTCTTCTTCCGATTCATATACTTTGGGTGAATCTTGTAACGGATAGCCTTCCTGCTCTTGCATTGAGTGTCGATCCGGCTGAATCAAATATCATGAATCGCAAGCCGCGTAATTCAAAAAAAGGATTTATGACCAATGGTATGGTATGGCGGGTAATATACCAGGGCATAATGATAGGGGCAATACCTCTTGCAGCTTTTATAATAGGACTGCGCGAGCAAGGTGTGGTCCTGGGTCAGACAATGGCATTTGCCACTCTTATGTTTGCACAGCTTTTTCATGTGCGAAACCTTCACTCCAACACCAGGTCATCGCTGGCAATAAGTCCGTTTAAGAACATGCCACTCATAGGAGCTATATTTGCTTCTGCAGGTCTGGCTCTGATCGTATTGCTCATTCCTCCTGTACGCGATGCTTTCAGTCTCACGGCATTAGACGGGAAACACTGGCTAGCTATAGGATTAATGTCACTAATACCAATAGCGGTGGTTGATATTTTCAAATTATTCAGGATCAACACCACCAGGGATGAAAGTAACAACTAAAGACAATAAAAACGGCAGTTATTTCGGATTTAACAGGAATATTCTGTTTACAGGGCTGACCAGTTTCCTTACAGACACCTCTGTAAAAATGGTGTATTCGGTTATGCCTATGTTCCTGATGTCGATAGGTGCATCAAAAACCAGTCTGGCTTTAATCGAAGGTGTTGCTGAAAGCACTTCGGCTCTGATTAAAGCAGTGTCAGGTTTCTGGAGCGACAAGATCGGAAAGAACAAACCCTTTATGTTGATAGGATACGGATTGTCGGCGCTGATCATTCCGTTGTACACATTTGTTATTTCCCCGGTTCAGGTCCTTGTCCTGCGTTTTATTGAACGCTTTGGCAAAGGCATCCGGGCAGCACCCCGCGACAGCCTGATTGCCGGTTCAATAACAGAAGGTGACAGCGGCAGGAGTTTCGGACTTCAGAAAGCAATGGATAACAGCGGAGCAATAGCTGGTCCGTTAATTGCTTTTACGATGTTATCATTGCTTCCCGGGAACTACAGGCTGATTTTCCTGTTTGCCGGAATACCGGCATTACTGGCGATTTTCGTGATAATATTCGGGATCAGGGAAGCCAGGAAGAGCAGGTATGAACTATTTACAATATTTCATTTCAGGGAACTTCCGGTGAAGTACTATTTATTCCTTGGAATCATTTTCATTTTTACACTTGGCAACTCAACCGATGCCTTGCTGATGGTAAAAGCAAATGAGGTGGGTGTGAAAGTTGCTCTCATACCGCTTGTTTACCTGGTCACAAGTGTTGTCTCAGTCCTTGCATCAATTCCTGTTGGTTCACTTGCTGACAGAATTGGCAAGGAAAAGATACTGATCACCGGATTTCTGATTTATGCTGTTGTCTATTATGGATTCGGTGTCACAACGACCACTGGAGCTATTGTTGCACTTTTTGCACTCTATGGCCTGTACTCAGCCGCAACCGACGGGATACAGAAGGCTTTCATTTCCGATATGATCGACAGGAATAAAAAAGGCACCGGACTTGGTATTTACAATGCGTTGCTGGGAATTACATTGCTCCCTGCCAGTTTAATAGCTGGATTGTTATATGATAAAATCAATTCATCGATCCCTTTTTATTTCGGTGCAGCGACAGCTGCAATTTCAGCCATCCTGATGCTTGTATATTCCTTTCGCTTCAAAAAAAGGTCTTCCTGACCATCGGGTTACAGTGAGTGTCACAGAGTAAAAACACTAAGTCTCTTAACCATGCAACTCCGATTTAACTTTGTGTAACTCGGTGGTTAAAAGATTTTTTATAAATTTATAAATTACAAAGTCCATTAAATCATGAAACAGGTTCTGAAATACACAGGATATATTTTAGCCCTTCTGATCATTGGTTTTATGATCTGGCATTTTTATTACATAATTATCTGGCTTCTTGTTGCCGCAATGCTTTCATTTATCGGACAGCCACTGGTAACTTTCTTTGATAAATTCCATATCAGAAAATTCAGGATGCCCCGTCCGTTAAGCGCACTGCTCGCCCTTCTGGTTATTGTGCTTGCCGGGGCGGGATTCATAGCATTAATTGTTCCCCTGGTAGTAAATCAGGCAGAAACCATATCTGCGATCGATGTTGGCAAGCTGACTCATGACTTACAGGGACCGGTGCAATGGATTAATGAAAAACTGCATGACCTTGGTGCAATTCCTGCTGGACAGGACATACAGGATTTTCTTGTTTCCAGGATAAAGACAGTTGTTAACATAGGAAGCATAGGTTCAGTAATAGGGAAATTCATTAGTGCGGCAGGAAGTATATTTGTCGGATTGTTTTCGATACTCTTTATTGCTTTCTTTTTCCTGAAAGACAATAATTTGTTTCAGGAGAGTCTTCTTCTTTTCATCCCTGTCCAACATCACAGTGCAACTCTTAAGGTGGTTGAAGAATCAAAGAACCTGCTCATCCGCTACTATCTGGGTGTAATCCTCGAAGTAATTGGCGTTATGTCGCTTATTGCCCTGGGATTATGGATATTTGGTATTAAGAACGCCCTTCTTATAGGATTCTTCGGAGGGATCATGAATATAATCCCGTATATCGGGCCTATAATCGGGGGTGCCATCGGAATAACCCTGGGTGTTATTTCAACTCTTGCCTTAGGTTCATTTAATGATTTGCTGCCTGTAACATTAAAGCTCCTTGGCACTTTTATCGTAGTGAATTTTATAGATAATAATATCCTTGTTCCTGTCATCTATTCAAAAAGCGTTAAATCGCATCCCCTTGAGATCTTTTTGGTAATTATCATAGGTGGCGGGATTGCAGGCCTCGTCGGTATGCTGTTCGCAGTTCCGGTTTATACGCTTTTGCGGGTCATTGCAAAGGAATTCTTCCAGCAGTTCAGGGTGGTCAAGAAGCTTACTGAAACAATCGATAAAGACTGAAAAATAGAAATATCATGAATACAAACTGGAATAGTTACATAGTCAGAAGGTCAGCTGCCATAATCTTTGCCGCTTTCCTCATATTGCTACCGGCTTGTCGCAGGTCGGGAGTCAGCCAGACAAAGAAAGCAGAAGGGTCTGAAACAAAGATCACCAATGCTGAAAAGCTTGGTTTTCCTGAGGGGAAGAAGATAATACTTCTTCACTGTGACGATGCAGGGATGTGCGATGAAGCAAATATTGCGGTCAGGCATTATTTCGAGACAGGTGACCTGCGGTCAGCAGCAGTTATGGTGCCCTGCCCTTATGCCATGGATCTGATTGAATGGGCAAAAACGCAGGAATCTCCGGATGTCGGAATTCATCTTACCCTGACAAGTGAATGGAAAAACTACCGCTGGGGGCCGGTGTCTGATCCTGCAAAAGTGCCGGGACTGATCGATCCTGAGGGAAAAATGTGGCATGATGTTCCCGAAGTTGTTACCCACGCTTCAGCAGAAGAGGTTGAAACAGAAGTGCGTGCCCAGATTGATAAAGTCATTGCAGCGGGATTCACTCCCACCCATATCGATACCCATATGGGGACGCTCTATGGCTCTCTTGAATACCTTAAGGTCTTTCTGAAGATCGCAGAAGAATATAAAATCCCTGCAAATGCAATTGATCTGTCTGACAGTGCTGTAGCTGAAAACTTCCGGAAAGAGGGTTACCCTATAACAACAGATGTGGTGGAATTATTGAATCAATACTCTCTGCCCAAACTCGATAATTTTTCAAGTGTACCTGATGGTGATAATTATGAGAATAAAAGGGACAATTTTTTTGAATTGCTTAAATCCCTTAAGCCAGGTCTTACAGAGATAATTTTTCACCCGTCAGTTGAAACTGATAATCTTAAAACGATCACCGGCTCATGGCAGCAGAGAGTCTGGGAGGCTCAGATGTTCTCTGATCCGGTGGTTAAGGAATACTTTAAAAGCAACGTTATAATCATTACTACATGGAGGGAGGTCATGAACAGGTTTAAAGCGGGTAATGAAAAGCCAAACTGAGACCCGGGAAGGAGCATGCATGCTTTTCCGTCTAAATTTCAGGTTCACCTATTACTTTAAGATACCTCCCCATCCAATAGGGAAGCAGCCATATATCTCCGGCACTGTATTCTGACCTTCCGCCACCATTATCATCAAGCTTAAACCTGTTGGCATTATGCCGGGTAACCGGCAATTCATCGGGAGGAAGAACCTCCCTAATTGTCTGGCCGCGGAAATTTGTTTCAATTACTTCAATATCTTTCCGCGTGCTGTTTTTAAGGCTCCAGCCGATAAGATCAAGAGGGTATTCCTGAAGGTACCAGATCGCATCTTGCAGAGCGAAGTCCTCCGGATTTACTGCGGCAGTCATAATATTCCATAAAGCTTCTTTTTCAGGCCTCTCTGCATTCCAGTGATCAACTATTGCAGTTCTGTATTTTACTTTCAGAGTATCATTGAATGCATACCGGTATAATCCCCAGTATCCGCAGAAATACATTTCGTCATCAGAATGGTTCCATGCATCCGACAACATCCTGCTCCATGGATCTGAATCATCAGGGGCCTGACCGATCTCACTCATGGGACGAGTTAGGTTATCCAGGTATCCATGTTCATTCATGAGATAAAAAGCAGCTTCCCTGTATTTTCCCTTTCCTGTGAAATGGTAAGCTGTCTGCAGCATTCCTATTATGTTTGAGGAATTGAGCCTCCGGTCACCTACCATTACAGGACGGGCATTCACATATTCAGGATTCCATTTACCCCACAATGTCGGTTCTCCGTTCCAATCGACAAGGTAATAGTTGTTTTTAACAATATGTGACATCAAAGTATCGATAAGCTTTACAGCCTTTTCGCGCAGTTCAGGCACATCAATCAGCCCGGCAATAACTCCATAGGCAAATACATGACCAATGGCTTCATCACTGCTTGTGGTGGATTTCCAGTCCCATTCCGGATCATCAGCCCTTCGCCAGGGTTTGTCCTCTGATTTATAGCCGTGTCTTTCGATAGCCCGGGCAGGAAATCCGGGAACAGGATTTACAGTATACAACCTTTCCAATGCATCAAGCGATTCACGTATATTCTGCAAGGCTTCTTTCTCGCGTGTTACTGCATGCCTGAATGCCTGTCCTGCCAGGTACATGGATGTCCATAATCCATCATTATCGGAATCCTCAAGGCTGCCAGTTGAAATATCACCGTCCGTGAGACCGGCTAATGTCGCATTGAATCCATGTCTTATATGACGTTCACGAACCTGTTTTTCGAAGAACATCGCTTTGTCGTGCAAAGTCATATTAATAAAACAGATTTTTGCCAGTCCTTTCCCGGTAAGAACCAGAACAGAATTTTCAGGACCTCTGGATATATCTATGACATCATCCGATGGAAGCCAGCGCTGAGAGGCATAGTAATCAAATTTCCCGTCTTCCCGCAACCTGAAAGCTCCCGAGGCCGATCCAAACCATAAACTGCCTTCAATATCACTGACTGAGGTTATTTTGGTGCATGGTAATTTTTTTCTTACATCTCCTGATGGTTTTCTGGTTCTTGTATCAAGTTCAAAATATCCGTCAGTTGTTCCTGCAATTAATTTGCCTGAGAAAATTTCAATACAGGTAAGGCTGTCTTTGCTGATGACCTTTTCAATTTCCATCTTCACAGGAGAAAAAACGCTTATAATTTCTTTGCCGAGTATCCAGAACTGGTTATTTTCTTCATCAAATTTAATCCTGCGTACCTCCTCCGGGAAATCAGCTTCCCATAAGGTTTGAGAATTCCTTAGCAAGACAAGCTTCTTCCCATCAGTAACAAGGAAAGTAAAGTCAGCTCCTCCGGCAAGATCTTTTGCCTGATTCAGCGTGTGCTTTAAATATAATTTCCCGGCCCAGGCATTGCTGAAAACAGCTTTGTCATCAATATATACAAGCTGATCGCGGTATATCCCAATACCTGAAATTTCCCTGTCGGAGGTTGGCCTGTAATGAAAATCGT
>Ga0079037_100000916_pt1 | contig 14541 bp, 24 predicted proteins | sample Mud3Dept4metaG_FD_71479 | JGI IMG/M metagenome (GOLD analysis project Ga0079037, IMG submission 71479) | Freshwater wetland microbial communities from Ohio, USA, analyzing the effect of biotic and abiotic controls - Mud 3 Core 4 Depth 4 metaG | ecosystem: Environmental > Aquatic > Freshwater >... | reverse complement strand
ACCTGGTCGAGGAGATCAGTAATCTCACCTGATTTTGTCGGGCATACTATAGCAGTACATAACGGTAATAAATTTATCCCTGTATATATAACCGAAAATATGGTAGGTCATAAACTTGGAGAATTTGCACCTACGCGTACATTCAGGGGTCACGCCGGGAATAAATAATCGTAGTGTAATATCGAAAAACTATTAAAAATGGGTGCAAGAAAAAGAAATACAGCTGAAAAGAGAAAAGAAGCCGCCAGTGCAAGATTCCAGGCAGTTCTAAGGAACTGTCCCACTTCGCCCCGGAAGATGAGACTTGTGACAGATCTGATCAGCGGAAAAGAAGTAAATAAAGCGCTTGATATCCTCAAATTCAGCCCCCAGGCAGCATCACGCAGATTGGAGAAACTACTGCTTTCTGCCATTGCAAACTGGCAGTCAAAAAACGAAGGAGTCAGGGTTGAAGAAAGCAACCTTTATGTGAAAACAATCCATGTCGATGGCGGACGAACGATGAAAAGACTGCAGACAGCCCCACAGGGAAGAGCCTACAGGTTGAGAAAAAGATCAAACCATGTAACCCTTGTGCTTGACAGTAAGAATAAGGAAGTTGAAAATGCATCAAAATAATTCAGATGGGACAAAAAGTAAATCCGATAGGTAACAGATTAGGTATAATAAAGGGCTGGGATTCAAACTGGTACGGTGGAAAAGACTTCTCCGGCAAACTTGTTGAGGATACGAAAATAAGGGAGTATCTCAATGCCAGGCTTGCCAAAGCCAGTATCTCAAAAATAATTATCGAGAGAACTCTTAAACTTATTACCGTAACAGTCAATACTGCACGTCCGGGTATTATAATAGGTAAGGGAGGTCAGGAAGTCGATAAGCTCAAGGAAGAACTAAAGAAGATTACAAAGAAAGAAGTACAGATAAATATTTTTGAAGTAAAACGTCCGGAACTCGATTCCAATATCGTTGGAAACAATATAGCCCGTCAGGTTGAAGGTAAGATCTCTTACCGCCGTGCAATTAAGATGGCAATTGCATCAACGATGCGCATGGGTGCTGAAGGAATAAAAGTTGTTGTCTCTGGTCGTCTCGGAGGAGCTGAAATGGCCAGGACTGAAACATATAAAGAGGGACGGATACCTCTTCATACGTTCAGGGCTGATATCGACTATGCACTCGCTGAAGCTCATACCAAGGTCGGTCTGATTGGAATAAAAGTATGGATCTGCAATGGTGAAGTTTATGGCAAGAGAGATCTGAGTCCGAATATAGGGGCAAGAAATGCTAAAAATAAGAGCTTTAAAAAAGGGAAACAGAGGAATAAGTAATTCAGTGAATAATTATTTAAGATATTAAACAATGTTACAACCAAAAAGGTCCAAATACAGGAGAGCCCAGAAGGGAAGGATGAAAGGCAATGCCCAGAGAGGTAACCAGCTGGCATTCGGGTCATTTGGTATCAAAGCGCTTGAACAGAGCTGGATCACCGGAAGGCAGATCGAAGCAGCCCGTCAGGCAGTCACACGTCATATGAAACGTGAAGGACAGTTATGGATAAGGATATTCCCCGATAAGCCTATTACAAAGAAACCGGCAGAGGTTCGTATGGGTAAAGGAAAAGGAGCACCTGAAGGTTTTGTTGTACCTGTCACCCCGGGAAGAATTTTGCTGGAAGCTGAAGGAGTATCTTATCAGGTAGCCAAGGAAGCTCTCCTTCTCGGAGCACAAAAACTGCCTATTACCACAAAATTCGTAGTAAGACGCGATTACATAGAGTAAAAAATCATTATAGAGATGAAAACTTCAGAAATAAGGGAATTAAGCACACCTGATCTTATCGAGCGTATCGATACCGAAAAGACAATGCTGGTGCGCATGAAGCTAAATCATGCAATCACTCCCCTGGATAATCCGCAAAAGCTAAAACAGGTAAAAATCACTATAGCCCGTCTGCTTACCGAGTTGCGCACAAGAGAAATTAAACAAAAATCTAAATAGCCGGAAATCAGCAATGGAAAGGAATCTCAGAAAAGAACGTATCGGAGTTGTAGTCAGTAATAAAATGGACAAATCCATCGTCGTTGCCGTTAAAAGGAAAGTTAAACACCCTATTTATGGCAAGTTTATAAACAGAACAAAGAAGCTGATGGCGCACGATGAAGAAAATTCATGCAATATCGGTGATAAGGTAAGAATATCGGAGACCAGGCCTCTGAGTAAAAATAAAACCTGGAGGTTAATTGAAATAATCGAAAGAGCTAAGTAATTATGATACAGCAGGAAACCAGGCTGGCAGTAGCCGATAATTCTGGCGCCAAGGAGGTATTATGCATCAGGGTTCTCGGTGGCAGCAAAAAAAGATATGCTACTGTCGGTGATAAAATAGTAGTAAGTGTGAAATCAGCACTTCCGTCAGGCGATGCTAAAAAAGGAACGGTAAGCAGAGCAGTAGTTGTAAGAACAAAAAAAGAGATACGTCGTCCCGATGGTTCTTATATAAGGTTCGACGACAATGCAGTTGTACTGCTGACCAATCAGGATGAAGTTCGAGGTACCCGTATTTTCGGTCCTGTGGCAAGAGAACTTCGCGATACATATATGAAGATTGTTTCATTGGCACCTGAAGTGTTGTAATATTTTTAAGAAAACAACAATGCAAAAGAAAATACATATTAAGAAGGGCGATACGGTTATGGTCATAACCGGTGAATCAAAAGGTCAGAAAGGCCGAGTCCTTGAAGTTGACAGAGATAAGAACAGAGCAATTGTGGAAGGTTTAAATCTGATATCGAAACATACAAAACCTCATTCAAAGGCTCCTCAGGGAGGGATTATAAAAAAGGAAGCACCAATTCATATCTCAAACCTGATGCTTATTGATCCGGCTTCCGGAAAACCTACACGTATCGGAAAGAGACTTAATGAAAAAAATAAATTAGTGCGTTATTCAAAAAAATCAGGAGAGGAGATTAAGTAATGTACGTACCTGCGCTAAAAAACAAATATAAAGACGAGATCGTCCCTGCATTGACTAAGGAATTCGGTTATAAGACTGTAATGCAGGTTCCCCGGTTGAGGAAGATAGTTATCAATCAGGGCGTTGGACAGGCTATTGCGGATAAGAAACTACTGGAATCAGGTGTTAAGGAATTATCAGATATTGCCGGTCAAAAAGCCGTTCTAACCTATTCATCAAAAGATATCTCAAATTTTAAGTTGAGAAGAAATATGCCAATAGGTATAATGGTTACATTACGTAAAGAAAGGATGTACGAATTTCTTGAAAGACTGATATCAGTGGCACTTCCACGTATCCGTGACTTCAAAGGTATTAATGCCAAACTTGACGGACGCGGAAATTATACTCTCGGAATAACTGAGCAGATCATTTTCCCTGAAATTGATCTTGATAAAATTAACAAGATTATGGGTCTCCAGATTACTTTTGTCACTACTGCAAGGACCGACGAAGAAGCACTTGCACTGCTGAAGAGCTTTGGTTTACCATTTAAAACTTCTAAAAACTAAAAATATGGCTAAAGAATCAATGATAGCCCGCGAAGTAAAACGCGCAAAACTGGTAGAAAAATATGCTGAAAAAAGAGCAAAGCTGAAGGCTGACAGAAATTATGTCGCACTTAGCCGTTTGCCAAAAAACTCAAATCCTAACAGGAAGCATAACCGTTGTAAACTGACGGGGCGTTCAAGAGGATATATGAGACAATTCGGCGTCAGCAGAATAACATTCAGAGAAATGGCATCATTCGGTCTTATACCGGGAGTTAAAAAAGCCAGTTGGTAATTATTAATTGAATATAAACGGTTTAAAAAAAATAAAGATGACTGATCCAATTGCAGATTTACTGACCCGAATCAGAAACGCTATTTTAGCCGGTCATAAGGTTGTGGAGGCACCAGCATCCAATCTTAAAAAAGAGATTGCAAGAATTCTTTTCGAAAAGGGGTATATTCTAAGCTATAAGGTTGTTGAAAATGAAAGCTCACAGGGTACTTTAAAAATTGCTTTGAAGTATAATCCCAAAAGCAAAAAACCTGCTATAAAAGAATTGCAGCGTGTAAGCCGGCCTGGGCTCAGACATTATTCCGGAGTCGATGATCTGCCACGAGTCTTAAACGGACTTGGCATTGTAATCGTCTCAACATCAAAAGGTTTGATGACCGACAAGGAAGCTAAAAAAGAAAATATTGGTGGTGAAGTGTTATGTTATGTTTATTAATTAGGAGGAAAACTTAATGTCACGAATAGGAAAATTACCTGTAAACCTGCCAAATGGCGTCACGGTCAGTATAAGTGACACCAATGTGGTTAGCGTGAAGGGACCTTTGGGTGAATTGACTCAGGCTGTTGATAAAGACCTGAAGATTGAAGTTGTTGATAACCAGATCATTTTAAAAAGACCATCGGAATCAAAAAACCATAAATCTCTGCATGGCCTTTACAGGGCACTTATTGCCAATATGGTAACTGGTGTTTCGAAGGGATACAAGAAAGAACTTGAACTTGTAGGTGTTGGTTATCGCGCTGAAGCCAAAGGACAGCAACTTGAAATGAGTCTTGGGTATTCACATGAGATCATTCTTCAGCTTCCGAAAGAGGTTAAGATAGAAACAAAGACTGAAAGAAGAAGTAATCCGGTAATAACACTCACCAGCATTGATAAACAGCTTATCGGTCATGTGGCTGCAAAAATAAGATCTCTTCGCCCACCGGAGCCCTATAAAGGCAAAGGGATAAAATTTGTCGGAGAACATCTCAGAAGGAAGGCTGGAAAATCTGCAAGTGTTTAGAGTGTGATTTGGTAAAAGAATAAAAAGATGGCCTTAACAAAATTAGAAAGAAGGACAAGGATCAAAATGAGGATCCGGAAGAAAGTAAATGGTACTCCAGAAATACCCAGACTGGCAGTCTACCGTAGCAATAAACAAATATATGTTCAGGTTGTTGATGACCTGAACAAAGTTACAATTTTGTCAGCATCTTCAGTAGAAAAAGAGGTTGCAGGCAAGGCAGGAATAAAGAAAACCGAACAGGCAAAACTTGTCGGGAAACTTCTGGCTTCAAAATGCAAAGAGAAGGGAATTGAAAATGTAGTTTTTGACAGAAGTGGTTATAAATATCATGGCAGAGTAAAATCATTGGCTGATGCAGCCCGCGAAGGCGGTTTAAAATTCTAATAAACTATGGCAGAAGGAATAAGAAAAGTTAAAACCAGCGACCTGGAACTTAAGGATAGGTTAGTCAGTATTCAGAGAGTTACCAAGGTGACAAAGGGAGGACGCACATTCAGTTTCTCGGCAATTGTCGTTGTGGGTAATGAAGATGGAATTGTCGGCCACGGCCTTGGTAAAGCCAGTGAAGTGACAACAGCTATTGCAAAAGGTATCGAGGATGCCAAGAAAAACCTTATCAAAGTGCCTGTGATAAATGGTACAATACCGCATGAACAGGTTGCAAAATTTGGCGGAGCAAAAGTTTTTATTAAACCTGCTTCTGATGGTACAGGCGTTAAAGCAGGCGGTGCAATGCGTGCTGTCCTTGAAAGTGTCGGAGTAAAAAACGTACTTGCAAAGTCGAAAGGCTCTTCAAATCCTCATAACCTTGTGAAAGCAACTTTTGCAGCACTGCTTGAGATGCGCGATCCATTTTCAATTGCAGAACACAGAGGTATAAAAATGGAAAAAGTATTTAACGGTTAGTAAAATTCATCACGATGGCAAAGATTCGTATTACCCAGGTGAGAAGCAAAAACGGGAAACCTGAAAGACAAAAGAGAACTCTTGAAGCTTTAGGTATCCACAAATTAAACCATAGTGTTGAGCATGAAGCTACACCCCAGATTCTTGGTATGGTGGCAAAAATCAAACACCTGGTCAAAGTTGAAAACATTTAAGATTTAAACAATATTTATAGATATATAGTTATGGACCTGAGTAACTTAAAACCTGCTAAAGGATCGGTAAGAAGAAACAAACGTCTTGGCCGCGGACAGGGTTCCGGAAAAGGAGGAACATCGACGAGAGGACATAAAGGCGCAAAGTCCAGATCAGGTTATAGTAAAAAAATAGGATTTGAAGGTGGCCAGATGCCTCTTCAGAGACGTGTTCCAAAATTTGGTTTTAAGAATATCAATCGCAAGGAATATAAAGGCATTAATATAAGTGTACTCCAAAACCTGGCTGAGAAAAATAACCTTGAGAAGATCGATCTGGAAACACTTATTTCAGCAGGAATGATTTCCAAGAATGCACTGGTTAAGATACTCGGGAAAGGGACACTAGATAAAAAGCTTGAAGTTCATGCCCATGCATTCAGCAAATCAGCTGTTGCGGCAATTGAAGCCAAAAACGGAACTGTTGTAAAACTGTGATTTCATGAGACTGATTCAGACCATAAAGAACATATTAAAGATAGAAGATCTTCGTGCAAGATTACTCTATACATTGGGAATCATTCTGTTATACAGGCTTGGAAAATATATCACTCTTCCGGGAATTGATCCCTCTCAGCTGGCAAATTTAAAAAGTCAGACATCATCAGGAATTATGGGGCTACTTGATATGTTTTCGGGCGGAGCATTTTCGCAGGCTTCGATATTTGCTCTCGGCATCATGCCATATATTTCTGCATCTATAGTAATTCAGCTGCTGGGTATTGTATTCCCTTATTACCAGAAGTTACAGAAAGAGGGCGAAAGCGGAAGGCGTAAAATGAATCAGCATACAAGATATCTTACTGTAGCAATTCTTATTCTTCAGGCACCTACATACCTTGTTAACCTTCATGCACAGCTACCATCTACCGCATTTATTTTAACAGGCACTTTCTTTACAGCCTCATCGGTAATTATTCTAACGGCCGGTACTATATTTGTTATGTGGCTGGGAGAAAAGATTACCGATAAAGGCATTGGTAATGGTATTTCACTAATAATCATGATCGGTATTGTTGCAAGGATGCCTGCGAATTTTGTTTTCGAAGCAGGTGCCAGATTAAATGGTGCCGGTGGTGCAATTGCCCTGATAGTTGAGATTGTTCTGCTCTTTGTTGTGGTTCTTGGAACGATACTTCTTGTCCAGGGAACACGTCGTGTACCGGTACAGTATGCCAGAAGGATCGTTGGAAATAAACAATATGGAGGAGTACGTCAATATATTCCGTTAAAAGTCAATGCTGCCGGAGTAATGCCAATAATATTTGCACAGGCAATAATGATGCTCCCGATTATTATCGCAGGTTATGCTTCCAATTCGAGTTCAGGATTAGTCATAGCCTTTTCAAATATGTATGGTTTCTGGTATAACCTGGTTACCGCTATCCTGATTGTTGCGTTTACATATTTCTATACAGCCATTACGATAAATCCTGTTCAGATGGCTGAAGATATGAAGAAGAACGGAGGATTTATTCCGGGTATTAAACCCGGAAGAAAAACCGTAGAGTTTTTTGATATGATTATGTCGAGAATTACTTTACCCGGTTCGATCTTCCTGGCGATAATTGCTATACTCCCTTCTATTGCAGTTAAAGCAGGTGTCACACCTCAGTTTGCACAATTTTATGGCGGGACATCACTTTTAATCCTTGTAGGAGTTATTCTTGATACTTTACAACAGATTGAAAGTCATCTGCTTATGCGTCACTATGATGGTCTGATGAAATCTGGTCGTGTAAAAGGCCGGTCAGGTTCTGTCAGATCAATTTAATTAAGTATTACGTTCTTTGATGTTGTATTTAAAGACTGATGAAGAGGTCGGATTGTTAAGGAAAAGCAATATGCTGGTGTCAGAAACACTTGCTGAAATTGCCAGACATATACAACCCGGGGTTACAACCCTTTATCTCGATAAGATAGCCGAAACATTTATCCGCGATCATTACGCTGTTCCGGCATTTAAAGGATACGGTGGTTTCCCTAAAACCTTATGCACATCTGTCAATGATGAAGTGGTTCATGGCATCCCATCTGACTATTCTCTTAGAGAGGGAGATATAATTTCGGTTGACTGCGGAGTGATCCTTAACGGATGGTATGGCGATAGTGCCTATACTTTTGCTGTTGGCGAGATCAGGGAAGAAGTAAAGCGACTGATAGATTTTACCAGAGCATCGCTCGAAGAGGGAGTTAAAGAGGCAATTGCCGGAAACAGGATTGGAGATATCTCATCAGCAGTTCAAACCAAAGCTGAAAGCGGAGGATTTTCAGTAGTAAGGTCACTGGTTGGTCATGGTATAGGCAGAAAATTGCACGAACCCCCGGAGGTACCGAATTTCGGAAAAAAAGGTTCAGGGCAAAAAATGTCAAAAGGCCTGGTGATATGCATAGAGCCAATGATAAACCTGGGGAAAAAAGAGACTGTTCAGTCCAGGGACGGATGGACAATAAGAACCGCTGATGGAAAACCTTCGGCACATTTTGAATATGCCGTTGCGGTTAATAAGGAGAAAGCAGACGTATTGACAACATTTGAATTTATCGATGAAGTATTAAATAAAATGTAATCGTATGGCTAAGCAACCATCAATTGAGCAGGACGGCACTATCATTGAAGCCCTTTCAAATGCGATGTTCAGGGTAGAGCTCGAGAACGGGCATGTGATTACTGCACATATCTCGGGAAAAATGAGAATGCATTATATCAAGATATTGCCGGGCGACAAAGTGAAAGTGGAAATGTCTCCATACGATCTTACAAAAGGAAGAATAACATTCAGGTATAAATAAGAAAAATAAATATAATGAAAGTAAGAGCATCTATAAGAAAGCGCAGCGCTGACTGTAAAATTGTCAGACGTAAAGGACGCCTGTACGTTATAAATAAGAAAAATCCCAAGTTCAAACAGAGACAGGGATAAATTAGTTAATTTTGCAACCTATTTAAGAAAATTAAATTATGGCACGTATTGTTGGGGTAGATTTACCAAGACATAAAAGAGGAGAAGTCGGCCTTACCTACATTTATGGTGTTGGCAGAAGTACGGCTCAGAAAGTCCTTGATGAAGCAGGTGTGGACAGAAATGCAAAAGTTGAGGAATGGACTGATGCTCAGATAAATGCTATCCGCCGTATCCTTAATGAAAATTATAAGCTTGAAGGTGAACTTCGTTCCGAAACACAGCTGAATATTAAAAGGCTTATGGATATTGGCTGCTATCGGGGCGTTCGTCACAGAATTGGACTTCCTGTAAGAGGGCAGAGTACAAAAAATAATGCCAGAACACGCAAAGGCAGAAAGAAAACTGTTGCAAACAAGAAAAAAGCTACTAAATAAATAAACTATGGCAAAAAAGACTGGAGCATTAAAAAAGAGGATAGTTAAAGTTGAACCATCTGGCCAGGCACATGTTCATTCATCATTCAATAATATTATTGTAACACTGACAAACAACTCCGGTCAGGTTATATCGTGGGCGTCTGCAGGGAAAATGGGATTTAAAGGTTCCAAGAAAAATACCCCTTATGCAGCGCAGATGGCATCTGAAGAGTGCGGTAAAGTAGCATATGACCTTGGTCTGAGAAAAGTAAAGGTTTTTGTCAAGGGTCCGGGATCAGGCCGCGAATCAGCTATCAGGGCAATTGCAAATACAGGTATCGAAGTAACCGAAATTATTGATGTAACTCCTATGCCTCACAATGGTTGTCGTGCTCCCGGAAGGAGAAGAGTATAATTAGGTTTGAATTGACAATTTGATTGAAATAAATTATTAGTACAATGGCAAGATATACCGGCCCAAAATCAAGAGTCGCAAGAAAATTCGGAGATCCGATTTACGGACCCGACAAACACCTGGAAAGAAAAAACTTCCCTCCGGGTCAGCATGGCTTAACCAAAAAAAGGAAGAAAACTTCAGAATATGGTATTCAGCTGAGAGAAAAACAAAAAGCGAAATATACTTACGGTGTCCTCGAGCGTCAGTTCCGAAACGCATTCGAGAAAGCATCAAGAACCAAAGGGGTTACCGGAGAAGTACTTCTTCAGCTTCTTGAATCCAGACTCGATAACGTGGTATATCGCCTGGGTGTAGCACCAACAAGAGCATGTGCCCGTCAGCTGGTGTCGCACCGTCATATTACCGTAAATGGTGAGGTTGTTAATGTTCCTTCCTTCCAGCTTAGAGCAGGTGATATAATCGGAGTTCGTGAGAAATCAAAATCTCTTGAAACAATTGTCGATTCGCTCACTACCAGAAAATCATCAAAGCTGTCATGGCTTGAATGGGATGATGCACAAATGGCAGGCAAATTCATGAATGTACCTGAACGCACTGATATTCCTGAAGATATTAAGGAACAACTAATTGTCGAATTGTATTCAAAGTAATAATATAAGTTAAATTCTATGGCCATTTTATCATTCCAGAAGCCCGACAAAGTACTTATGCTGGAAGCGAATGACAAACTCGGAAAATTCGAGTTTCGTCCTCTCGAACCTGGTTACGGTATTACTGTTGGTAATGCTCTGAGAAGAATACTTCTCTCTTCACTTGAAGGCTTTGCCATTACGACGATAAAGATCGAAGGCATCGACCATGAGTTCTCTACCATCAAAGGTGTTATTGAAGATGTTACTGAGATCATTCTTAACCTTAAACAGATACGTTTTAAAAGAACTGTTGAGGATGAGGATCATGAAAAGATCACGGTTAAGATTCATAATAAGGATGTTTTTAAAGCCGGAGATTTGAATAATGCATTAAGCAGTTTCGAAGTGCTTAATCCTGATCTGGTTATCTTCAGAATGGAATCGGATGTGAAACTCCAGATTGAACTCTCTATCAGTAAAGGTCGTGGTTATGTTCCGGCTGAAGAGAATGAACCGGCCGACAGTGAATTCGGTATTATAGCGATAGATTCAATCTTTACTCCTATCAGGAATGTAAAATACTCTGTCGAAAACTATCGTGTTGAACAGAAAACTGACTATGAAAAACTGGTCTTTGAAATAGAGACAGACGGTTCTGTGCATCCCAAAGATGCACTCAAAGAGGCAGCAAAAATACTTATCTATCACTTTATGCTGTTCTCCGATGAAAAAATTACCCTGGATTCGGATGATAAACTGGCTAATGAAGAGTTCGATGAGGAAGTTCTGCATATGAGACAGCTTCTTAAGACAAAGCTGATTGATCTCGACCTGTCAGTAAGAGCGCTCAACTGCCTGAAAGCTGCTGAAGTTGAAACACTTGGTGATCTTGTTAAATTCAATAAGAATGATCTCCTTAAATTCAGGAACTTCGGAAAGAAATCACTCACCGAGCTTGATGAACTGCTTGAATCCATGAGCCTTTCATTTGGAATGGATGTTAGCAAATACAAGTTAGATAAAGATTAATTTGAAAATTGTTTGAGGATATTGAGAAATGCGACATTCAAAAGTTATTAATCATTTAGGACGGACAAGTTCACACAGAAAGTCGATGCTCGCCAATATGGCTACTTCACTGATTCTTCATAAAAAGATCACTACTACGATAGCCAAAGCTAAAGCACTTAAGACCTTTGTTGAACCGCTCATTACTAAATCGAAGAAGGATTCGACCCACTCCAGGCGAGTGGCATTCAGCTATTTAAAGGATAAAGCTGCGGTAGCTGAATTATTCAGGGAGATATCACCTAAAGTTGGCGAGAGACCCGGAGGATATACCCGTATATTGAAAACAGGGAACAGAACAGGGGATAATGCTGAGATGTGTATTCTTGAACTCGTCGATTATAACGAAAACATGCTTGGCGGGGGTGAAGGTGCAAAAACCAAAATTGCAAGAAGGAGGAGATCCCCAAAGAAAAAAGCGGAAGCTGAAGGAGCTGGGAAACCTGTAAAAGCTGTTGCAGAAAAAACAGAGGAACCTGTATCGGATACGGACGAGAGTTCAGAAGAACCTACGGTTGAAGAAGAAAACAAATAAGGAACATATCTTTAATTGAAAGGGATAAGTCATTACAGTCATTATCCCTTTTTTTGTATATTGCAACATTGTTTAATATAAAACTTAAATATCTATGAGTCAAATAGTTAGCGTTCATGCTCGTGAGATTCTTGATTCCCGCGGCAATCCGACAGTTGAGGTTGATGTGACAACAGCCAGTGGTTATTTTGGCCGTGCTGCAGTACCATCCGGTGCATCAACAGGTGAAAATGAAGCTCTTGAACTGAGAGATGGCGACAAAAACCGTTACCTTGGCAAAGGAGTCCTTAAAGCTGTTCATAATGTCAATAATGTAATTGCCGAAGAGATAAATGGGATGGATGTTACTGACCAGGCAGGTATTGATAAGAAAATGATCGATCTGGACGGTACAAAGACAAAAAGCAACCTTGGTGCAAATGCAATATTGGGTGTCTCACTTGCTGTTGCAAAAGCAGCTGCTCAGCTTCACGGACTGCCAGTTTTCAGATATATAGGCGGGGCTAATGCCGTTACTCTTCCTATACCAATGATGAATATTATCAACGGCGGATCCCATTCTGATGCTCCGATCGCATTCCAGGAATTCATGATAAGACCTGTCGGAGCTCCTTCGTTTAAAGAAGGCTTGAGAATGGGTGCTGAAGTTTTCCATGCTTTAAAAAAAGTGCTTAAAGGACGCGGATTGAGCACTGCTGTCGGTGATGAAGGCGGTTTCGCTCCGAAACTTGAGGGTACTGAAGATGCTCTTGAGACAATTCTGAAGGCAATATCTGAGGCAGGATACAAACCTGGTACCGATGTTACCATTGCACTTGATCCGGCTGCTTCAGAATTTTATGAGGATGGCATTTATAATTATTCAAAATTTGAAGGACCGAAAGGAGCCCGGAAAACATCAAAAGAGCAGGTTGATTATTTTGAAAAACTTATCAACAAATACCCTATCGATTCAATTGAAGACGGAATGGCTGAAAGCGACTGGGATGGATGGAAACTGATGACCGACAGGCTTGGAAAGAAGATCCAGATTGTGGGAGATGATGTTTTTGTAACCAATGTGGATTATCTGAAAAAAGGAATTGAACTGGGATGTGCAAACTCAATCCTTATTAAAGTCAATCAGATAGGTACTCTTACCGAAACACTGAATACTATTGAAATGGCTCACAGGGCAGGTTATACAACAGTTACCTCCCATCGGTCGGGTGAAACAGAGGATGCTACGATCGCTGATATCGCTGTTGCAACCAATTCAGGCCAGATAAAGACCGGATCATGCAGTCGCACTGACAGACTTGCCAAGTATAATCAGCTTCTGAGAATCGAAGAGATGCTTGGTGACCTGGCAGTATACGGGTATAAGAAGTAACCCCCAATCCCCCTGAAGGGGGGCTAATTTTACTTAAGCCAGGGGATCCATTATTATTTGGATTTAGCTCCCCTACAGGAGAGATGGTTCGACAATTGGCGAACCAGAGGGGTATTTAGAAGTTATTAACAATTGTTAATAACTCATGTTTATATCGGGTTTACAACAAGGCGATCCATTTTATGGTTTTATAATATTCTTAGTATATATTTGATCTATCAGGTGAGCGATAAAAGGCTGCTTGAAAGATGTGGAGCCGGAAAAGGTTACTTAAATGAAACACAATCCGGTTCATTCAGACCTTCGGGTCTGCGCCTCAAGAGAGCCGAAGGCTGAACCAAGGGAACCTGGTCCCAGACCAATCCCTGATGTTCAGTAGGTCGACGAAAACCGGAAACGTTCTTTCAACGATTGAGTCACAGGGCTTCAGAAAAACGAGGGACTTCGGTCTCAAGCTATCTGAAACTGGTGTCAGATCCTCCGGGAAATGCACATCAGAGCCTGAAGGACACTTCGTCCCGGAAAGCTGCCGAAAGGCGGAAAAAAGGACAGCCGGAAGGTTATGCTGTAAAAGGCAAAACCGGAAAGCCATGGGTTGCAGGAACAGATCGTAAGACCTGGAATGCAACCGGCCAGAATAACAGTAATCTGACGCCGTATGCGGCTTCGGTTGCAAGCGGTGAATGGGAACTACTCCTCGGAATAGTTCCCATTATTGTTTTGTAACCGCCCCGTCACGGACTGTAAAAAAGTACCCCGACTGAATAGTCGAGAGATTGCAGTGCCTATTTGATACACTCCTTTTATTATCCTTTATCTTTTATCTTTTATCTTTGCTCTGTAGCTTTTGTCTCATTTCTATGCCATATAACAGACTATCTGATTTCATTGATTCACTCGAAAAATGCGGAGAACTTTATCGTGTTAAGACATTCGTGGATCCTGTTTTGGAAATAGCGGAGATTGCTGACCGCATGTCAAAAACCGGAGGCAAAGCCCTGCTTTTTGAAAATTCCGGTACCGGTTACCCTGTTCTGATCAATGCTTTTGGGTCAGAAAAACGTATGGCAATGGCTCTTGGAAAAGCCAGCCTTGATGAAATCACCAAAGAAATAGTGACCCTTTTCGAAAATCTTTCAGACTTATCCGGAAACTGGATGAAAAAACTCTCATCACTTCCGGATTTTATTAAAATTTCAAGCTTCCTGCCTTCACGAACCACGGGAAAAGGTATATGTCAGAA
>Ga0079037_100000913_pt1 | contig 14542 bp, 12 predicted proteins | sample Mud3Dept4metaG_FD_71479 | JGI IMG/M metagenome (GOLD analysis project Ga0079037, IMG submission 71479) | Freshwater wetland microbial communities from Ohio, USA, analyzing the effect of biotic and abiotic controls - Mud 3 Core 4 Depth 4 metaG | ecosystem: Environmental > Aquatic > Freshwater >... | reverse complement strand
TCATGGGGCTCGCCCACCGGCGCCGGCCGCTCGCGGGCGTCCAGTTCCATCCGGAGTCGATCCTCACGCCCGAGGGGGAGGAGCTCCTCGGCAACTTCGTCGAGCGGGGGGGCGCGTGAGCGGGGAAGGGCTTCACGAGGCGCTCCGGACGGTGACGCGAGGCCATCGCCTCACGCGCGAGGAGGCGCGCGGGGCTTTCGGGGAGCTCTTCGACGGACCGGAGCCCGGCACCCTCGCCGCGGCGTTCGTCGCGGCGCTCGCCGCACGCGGCGAGACGGCCGAGGACGTGGCGGGGCTCGTGGATGTCCTCCGCGCTCGCGCCCTCCGTCCGCCGGTCTCCGACCTCCTCGTCCGCTCCGCCGTCGACGTCTGCGGCACGGGAGGGGACGGCCTCGCGACCTTCAACGTCTCGACGGCGACCGCACTCGTCGTGGCCGGCGCGGGGGTCCCGGTGGCCAAGCACGGGGGGAGGGCGGTCTCGTCCCCCTGCGGCTCGGCGGACGTTCTCGCCGCTGCGGGCGTCGAGATCGAGATGTCCCCCGCGCGGGCGGCCGAGGCGCTCCGGCGGGCGGGGATCGGCTTCTTCTTCGCCCCTGTCTACCACGCCGCGATGAAGCGCGTGGCGCCGCTCCGGCGCGAGCTCGGGATCCGGACCGTCTTCAACCTCGCCGGGCCCCTCTGCAACCCCGCCGGCGTGGCCCGGCAGATCGTCGGCGTCGACCGCCCCGAGCGGATCGAGGTCGTGGCGGGGGCGTTCGCCCTGCTCGGCGCCGAGCGGGTCTTCGTCTGCGCGAACGAGGCGGGAGGGGACGAGCTCCTCCCGATCGGGCGGACTCGCGTGGCCGAAGTGACGCCGGAAGGGATCCGCCTCTTCGATCTCTCGGCCGCGGACTTCGGGCTCGCGGAGGTCTTTCCCGACGCGCTGCGCGGAGGGGATGTCGCGCGGAACGTCGAGATTCTCCATTCGATCCTGGACGGCGACCTCGGGGGCCCCCGCGAGACCGTTCTCATGAACGCGTCCGCCGCCCTCGTCGTCGCCGGCCGGGCCGACGGGTTCCGGCACGGCGTCGGTCTGGCCGCCGCGGCGATCGACGGCGGCGCCGCCCGCGAGGCGCTCCTCCTCCTCGCGGCGGTCTCGAAGGGCGCGGCGTGAACGGAACGATCCTCGGGGAGATCCTCGCGTCCACGCGGGCGCGCCTGGCCCGCGGGGAGTTCGCGGCCTCCTCGCGCCCCGCTCTTGCCTCGGACGGGCGGCGCTTTCTCTCGGCCCTCCGGCGCCCGCCGGCCGTGATCGCCGAGATCAAGCACCGGTCGCCGTCGGCGGGGGTCCTCCTTATGAACGCGTCCGACGCGATCGAGGCGACGGCCCGCGCCTACCGGCGCGGCGGGGCGGCGGCCCTCTCGGTCGTCGTCGAGCGGGACTTCTTCGGGGGCGATCCCGCCTGGATCCCGCGCGCGAAGGCCGCCTCGGGCCTGCCGGTGCTGATGAAGGACTTCTTCGTCGACGAGGCACAGCTCGACTTCGCTCTGTCTCTCGGCGCGGACGCCGTCCTCCTGATCGTCTCGGCCCTCGGCGACGGCGACCTCGCCCGCCTCCACGCGGCGGCCCGGGCGCGCGGCCTCGCGGTTCTCGTCGAGGCGCACGACACCGAAGAGGTCCGGCGCGCCCTCGCCGTCTCGCCGGAGGCCGTCGGTGTCAACGCCCGCGACCTCCGGACCTTCGCCGTCGACCTCGCAGGCGTCGAAGCGGCGGCCCGCGCGCTCCCCGCCGGCGTCGTCCGCGTGGCCGAGAGCGGCGTGAAGACGGCGGCGGACGTCACCCGGCTCGCGGCCGCCGGCTACGATGCGTTCCTCGTCGGCGAGACGCTCCTGAAGTCGGGGGACGCGGCCAAGGCGCTCCGCTACCTGCTCGGGAGGGGAACGACCGAGGTGAAGATCTGCGGCGTGACGCGCGAGGAGGACGTCGAGACCTGTCTCGCGAACGGGGTCGACTGGATCGGGCTGATCTTCGCTCCCCATTCCCCCCGCCGGCTGACGCTCGAACGGGGAAGGGCCCTCGCGGAGAGGGCGAGGGGAGCGAAGGGGATCGTCGCCGTCTTCGGCGGGAACACGGCGGAGGAGATCCGCGCCGTGGCCGGCTTCCTTCGGCCCGACGCCATCCAGCTCTCCGATCCTCCCGGGACGGTCGAGCCGCCTCCCGGCCCCGCCCTCTGGCAGACCGTGGGCGTCGGACGCGACGACCTTTCGGCCGCGCTCTCGTGGCCCGGCGACGTCCTCCACTTCGACACGGCCGTTGCGGGAAGAACGGGGGGGACCGGATCGCCCTTCGACTGGTCGCGGCTTCTCACGCTCGGTGTCCGCCGCCCCTTCGTCGTCGCGGGGGGACTGAACCCCGGAAACGTCGGAGCCGCGATCCGCGCGGCGCGTCCCTTCGCGGTCGACACGGCGTCGGGGGTCGAGGCGGCGCCCGGCGTCAAGGACGCCGCGAGGATCGCGGCCTTCGTCGAGGAGGCGCGGCGTGTCTGACTCCGGCCGGGGCCGCTTCCGCCCCCCCGAGCCCGACGCCGCCGGACGCTTCGGCGCCTTCGGCGGCCGCTTCGTCCCCGAGACGCTGATGGCTCCGCTCGCCGAACTCGCGGCGGCGTGGCGCGCGTCGCGGCGCGAGCCCGCGTTCCGACGGGACCTCGACCGGCTCTTCAGGACCTACGCCGGCCGGCCGACGCCGGTGACGTTCGCCCGGCGGCTCTCGGAGTCGCTCGGCGGCGCGCGGATCTTTCTCAAGCGCGAGGACCTCCTCCACACCGGAGCGCACAAGATCAACAACGCCCTCGGGCAGGCACTCCTCGCGAAGCGGATGGGAAAGACGCGGGTCATCGCCGAGACGGGCGCGGGACAGCACGGCGTCGCCACCGCGACGGCGGCGGCCCTTCTCGGCCTCGAGTGCGCCGTCTACATGGGGGAGGTCGACGTCGAGCGGCAGTCGCTGAACGTCTACCGGATGCGACTCCTCGGCGCCACGGTCGTGCCGGTCTCCGGCGGGAGCCGGACGCTCAAGGACGCGATCAACGAGGCGATGCGCGACTGGGTCGCCTCGGTGGGAACCACCCATTACATCCTCGGCTCCGTCCTCGGTCCTCACCCGTTTCCCGCGATGGTCCGCGACTTCCACTCCGTGATCGGACGCGAGGCCCTCGGACAGATGAGGCGAGAGCTGTCGGGCCGGCTGCCCGACCTCTGCGTCGCGTGCGTCGGAGGGGGCTCGAACGCCATCGGCCTTTTCCGCGCCTTCCTTCCGTATCGCGAGGTGGAGCTGGTCGGCGTCGAGGCCGGGGGACGGGGCCTCACGCCCGGAAACCACGCCACCCGCTTCGGACCGGGGAAGGCCGGAGTCCTCCACGGGACCCGGACGTTGATCCTCCAGGACGGGGACGGGCAGGTCCTTCCGACCCACTCCGTCTCCGCCGGGCTCGACTACCCGGCGGTCGGGCCCGAGCACGCGCGCCTTGCAGAGCTGGGACGGACGCGCTACGTCTCCGTGCCCGACTCGGAGGCGCTCGCGGCGTTCCACCGGCTCGCCGAGAGCGAGGGGATCATTCCGGCCCTCGAGACGGCGCACGCGGTCGCCTGGGCGATCGCTGAGGCGCCGAAGCGGACGGGGGAGGCGATCCTCGTGAACCTCTCGGGGCGCGGCGACAAGGACGTTCAGGCCGTCGCGCGGCTGGAAGGGGAGAGGCTGTGACGCGGATCGGCCGGGCTTTCACGCGCGCGTCCCGGGAGAACCGGGCGGCGCTCGTGGCCTTCGTGGAGGCGGGAGACCCGGATCTCGCGACCACGGAGCGGCTCCTCCCGGCGCTCGGCGAGGCCGGGGCGGACGTGATCGAGCTCGGGATCCCCTTCAGCGACCCGATCGCCGACGGGCCGGTCATCCAGCGGGCGAGCGAGCGGAGCCTCGCCGCCGGGACGACGCTCGGCGGCGTTCTCGACCTCGTCTCCCGCGTTCGCCGGCGGGGGCTCGGAACGGCGATCGTCCTCTTCGGATACGCCAACCCGATCCTCGCGATGGGAGAGGAGAACTTCGCCGGACGGGCCCGGGACGCCGGGGCGGACGGCGTCCTCCTGACCGATGTTCCGGCCGAGGAGGCCCGGAGCCTCGCGGCTCTCCTCCGGAAGAAGGGGCTCGACTTCGTCTCTCTCGTCGCCCCGACGTCGCCGGACGCGCGGCTCCGGAAGGCCGCGTCTCTCTCGCGCGGATTCCTCTACCTCGTCTCGCGGACGGGGGTGACCGGGGCGCGGGCGGAGCTGTCCGAGGGGCTTCCCGCTCTCGTCTCCCGGGTGAAGGCGCGGGCGCCGCGCCTCCCGCTCGCGGTCGGGTTCGGCATCTCCACCGCGGAGCAGGCCGCGACGGTCGCGAAGCTGGCCGACGGGGTCGTCGTCGGAAGTGCGCTAGTCTCGGCGATGGAGGACGCGGTGCGGGAGAATCGCGACCCCGTCGCAGCCGCCGCCGGCCGGGTCCGGGAGCTCGCCGCCGCCATGCGGCGGACGTGACGGCCCCGGACGACCCCTCCGCGCGCATCCCCTGGGCCGTCCGGATCGGCGAGGCCGACCGGGACGGGCTCGCCGCGCTCGTTACCGCGAGCCTCGAGACGTTCACGGAGCGCGAGGTCCTCCTCGTCCTCCGGCATCCTCATGTCACGACCTCCATCGTCGAGGAGATCGTCCGGTCCCGCTCGTTCCTCCGGATCCGGTCGGTCCGGCGGGCCCTCGCGATTCACCCGGCCACGCCCCGCGCCGGGGCGCTCCGGATGCTCGAGGATCTCGGGTGGCGCGACCTCGCGGGGGTCGCACGGGAGGTGAGGACGCCCGGCCCGGTCCGGCAGGCCGCGAACCGGCGCCTCCTCGAACTCCTCCGCCACCTCTCGAAAGGAGAGAAGGCCGCCCTCGCCCGTCTCGCGGACCGGGACCTCTTCCAGCCCCTTCTGGAGGAGAACGAACCGATGGTCCTCGAGGCGCTCTGTCAGAACGCCCGGCTGACCACCGAGGACCTCGTCCGGTTCCTGACGGTGGGACGGGCGTCCCGGGGGTCGGTCGAGGCGCTGGCGACGACCCCCCGCTGGGCCCAGCGGCCGGCCGTTCGGGAGGCCCTCATCCGGCACCGGCACACCCTTCGGGCGACCGCCCTCTCCCTCCTCCTCTCGGCGACCCGTCCCGAGTGGGTCCGCCTGGCCGCCGACGAAGGCCTTCCCCCCCTCCTCGCGGCGTGGGCCCGGCGGCTGGCCGATTCCGGCGCCTCGTTCATTGACAGCGCCCGCAAAGGAGTTTTAACTTGACGCGGGCTCATGGCCGTCGAAAGTCCGCGGGAATTCGGTGAGGAGATCCGCCGCGAGCGGGAACTCCGCGACGTGACGCGGGAGCAGCTCGCTCTCGTGACGAAGGTGTCCGTGCGCCAGATCGAGGCGCTGGAGACCGGACGCTTCGAGATCCTGCCGGCCCTCGTCTTTTCCCGCGGCTTCGTCCGGTCGATCGCGCTTCATCTCGGGCTCGACGCCGAGCGCACGGTCGCGGCGTTCCGCCACGTCTGGGAGCACTGGAACGCGAGCCGGGAGCGCGAGAACTCGGCGCCGTCCGGTCCGCTCCCGGTGACGCAGGAGCGTCCGACTGCCGCCCCGCGCCGGACCGTCGCGTCGAGCACGACGATCCGTGTCGTGACCGTTGCGGCCACGCTGGCCGTCGTGACGGCCGTGGCCGTCCTGATGAAATCCCCCCCGCCCGAGGCCCGGCGCCGTCCCCCGTCCGCCGCGCCGGCTCGCCCCGAGACGGGCCCCGCCTCGCTTGCGCTCCCGCCGGCGGTGGCGGCGGCCACGGTGGCGCTCCCCGCCGGCCTTCCGGCGGCTTCGCAGACGGCCGCGGCCTCCCCCGGAGGGAGCGGGACGAGCACGCTGACGCTGGCGTTCCGCGACGACTGCTGGACCGAGGTCCTCGTCGACGGGAAGGTGGTCGTCCGGGCGCTCTTCACGAAGGGGACGACGCGGGAGTTCGCGGGGGGCCGGACGTTCACCCTGACGCTCGGCAACGCAGGAGTCGTGGAGGTCCGGGTCGACGGACGCTCCCTCCAGCCGATCGGCGGCCCGGGCGAGGTCGTGAAGAACTACGTCATCGGGTCCCCGGCCGTCCGCTCGGACGGCTGACCGGGACGGGGCCGTTCCGGCGCCTTCCGTTAATCTACGCGCATGACGTCGGCCGCGCCCGAAAGCGAGCTGCTCGCCCAGATCGAAGCGGGCACGGCCCCGGCGCAGGTCCTCGAGTTCGCGGCCCGGGGACTCGTCCCCCTCCCGCCGAGCGAGCTGGCGCGGGTGCTCGGAACCCTGATCGCACACGGAGAGCCGACGCTCAGGAAGCTGGCCGAGGAGAGCTTCCGGGAGATCCCCGACGCGGCGCTCCGGGAGGCCGTCCTCTCGCCCGGTGTCCGCTCCGAGCAGCTGGACGCGATCGCCCGGAGGACGGAGGACACGGCCGTCCTCGAGCCGCTCATCCGGCACAAGGCCGTCGGCGACGAGACGCTCGCCTGGCTGGCGGATCGGGTCGAGCCCTACCTCCAGGACGTCCTCGTCACGAACCAGGTCCGGCTCCTCGCCGCTCCCGTGATCGTCGAGCGCCTCTTCGAGAACCCCCGGCTCTCCTCGGACATCCGGCGCCGCGCGGACGAGTTCCTCGAGGAGTTCTTCCTGAAGAAGGAGCGGGAGGCCGACGAAGCGGCCGCCGCCGCGGGGGCCTCGGAGGCCGGGGAGGAGACCGTTCCGCCGACGATGACGCCGGCGGCGGCCGCGGCGGCCGCGGAATCCGAGGAGGTTCACAAGAGCCTGTTCGCCCGTCTCGCGAACTTCAACGTGTCGCAGAAGATCCGTCTCGCCTGGCGCGGGAACAAGGAGGAGCGCCTCTTCCTCGTCCGCGACCCGAACCGGCTCGTGGCGACCGCCGTCCTGAAGTCACCCAAGACGCGCGAGGCCGACGTCGAGACGATCGCCAACATGAAGAGCGTCTCGGAAGACGTTCTCCGCTACATCTCGTTCCGCAAGGAGTGGATGCGCAAGTACTCCATCCTCCTGGCGCTCGTGAGGAACCCGCGCACCCCGATCGACGCCACCATGCCCCTCGTCATCCGGCTGAACCACGGCGACCAGAAGAAACTGGCCGTCGACCGGAACGTTCCGGAGCCGATCCGGGCCCTCGCGCGCCGGGAGGTCGCCCGGCGCGAGTCGTGAGGGGAGCCGGGGACGCTTCCGCAGCCGCCGTCCCTGTGTGAGAATCGGCGAAGACCGTCAGATCGGGCCGTACCGTGGGGTCTGCCGGGTGTCAGGGAGATGCTGATCAACTACTACGACCTGCTCGGGATCTCGCGGCAGGCGAACGACGAAGAGATCCGCGACCGCTTCCGGCTTCTGGCCCGGGAGGCGCACCCCGACCGCCAGCGCGATCCGGAGAAGAAGAGGCAGGCGGAGGAGCGGTTTCAGGTGCTGACCGAGGCCGTGAACGTCCTGACGAACCCGGCCCGCCGAAAGCTGCACGACAGCGAGATCGACAAGCACAAGCCCGCCGTCAACGACGCGCAGGCGATCGCGAGAGCCTACCTCGCCCGGGGAGTCAAGGCCTACAAGGAAGGGCTCTATCCCCAGGCGCTCGAAGAGTTCGACCTCGCCGTGAACCACTGGGACAAGGAGGCGAAGGCCTACCACTACCTCGCCCTCGCGTGCCAGAGAGTCGTGGGGCAGGTCCGCCGGGGGATCGAGGCGATCGAGAACGCCATCCGGCTCGACCCGAACAACCCCACCTACCGGCGCGACGCGGGCCGGCTCTACGCCATGGCGGGCCTGAACGCGAAAGCCGAGCGGCACCTCTCCGAGGCCCTCAAGTGGTTCCCCGACGACGCCGAGATCCTCTCGCTCCTCCACAAGGTCCGGAGCGGCGAAACGCAGCGGCCGACGAGCGGCAGCTTCGGCCGGAAGGGATGAGGGCGAGGCGATGACCCTCCATGCCTTCGGGCTGACGGACGTGGGGCGGAAGAGGAAGCACAACGAGGACGCCTACCTCGTCGACGCCGAGCGGGGCCTGTTCGTCGTGGCCGACGGGATGGGGGGGCACGCGGCCGGCGAGGTCGCCTCCCGGATCACCGTCGAGTCGATGCAGGAGTTCATCGCCGCCAGCGACGACCCGACCGACAGCTCCTGGCCGTTCGGCTACGGGAACCGGTCGGCGTCGGGCGGGAACCGCCTGACGGCCGCCGTCGAGAAGGCGAACGAGAAGGTGATGCGGGCCGTCGCGAACCGGCCCGAGCTGAAGGGAATGGGGACGACCGTCGTCGCCGCCCTGATCGAGGCGGAGCGCGCCACGCTCGTCCACGTCGGCGACAGCCGCGCCTACCTTTTCCGGGACGGCGATCTCAAGCGCCTGACCGACGACCACTCCTGGGTGCAGGAGCAGGTCAACGCCGGGATCCTCTCGGAGGACGAGGCGAAGACCCACCCCCTGAAGAACGTCGTGACGCGCGCCCTCGGCGGTTCGCCCCACGTCTCCGTCGACCTCATCGAGGTCCCGCTCCGCCCCGGAGACCGCTTCCTCCTCTGCTCCGACGGGCTGACGGGGATGGTGACCGACGAGGAGATCCTCGAGTTCTTCCAGACCGAGCCGCCGCCGGAGTCCGCCGTCCGGCGTCTCGTGGAGCTGGCCAACGAGCGCGGAGGGGTCGACAACATCACGTCGATCGTCGTCGACGTCCTCTTCGACAAGGCCCCCGAGGACGAGGAGAAGACCCACGTCACCCGGACGAAGCCCGCCGACGGCACGACGGTCGCCCTGCCGAAGGAGAAGCCGGCCGGGCGGGACGACTTCGACTAGGGGCGCTCAGCCCGCGACCGGTCCGGCCGGCCCCCCGAGCAGGGCGGCGACGACCTCGCGGTGGTCGAAGGCGAAGGCGAGCGACGGAAGCTCTCCGGGGGGGAACCAGCGCGCTTCGGCCGCGTCGTCGCCCCCTGTCGCGGTTCCTCCGACGGCCCGGCAGACGTAGACGACGGTGACGGTATGGGCGCGCGGGTCGCGCCCCGGCTTTCCGAAGACGCCGCCGAGGCGCTCGACGACGACGTCGAGCCCCGTCTCCTCCTTCAGCTCCCTCACGCACGCGTCGCGGGGATCCTCGTTCTCCTCGACGAAGCCGCCGGGGAGCGCCCAGCTTCCGGCCGAGGGAGGGTTCTTCCGGCGGATCAGGAGGACGCGCTCGGCGGCGTCGCGGACGAAGCCGTCCGCAGCGAGGAGGGGCGTCCGCGGCTTCGGGCTCACCGCGCGGCTTCCTTCTTCACCTGCGCGAAGAAGGCCGCCGTGTCGCGGCCGACGGAGGCGGTCGCGAGCTCCGACGGGTCGTCGCCGTACCAGTCCGCGGGGAGGTAACGCCGGTACGGCTCGCGCAGGAAGCGCCGGCAGGCCAGGACGACGACCCCCGTGTCCGTCTCGGACCGGATGAGCCGCCCGGCGCTCTGGACGACGCGCGTCATGCCGGGGACCACATAGGCGTACTCGAACCCCTTCTCGAACCGCTCCTCGAAGTACTGCCGCATCCGCTCCTGCTCGAACCGGACCTGGGGAAGGGCGGGCGAGACGACGACGACGGCCGCGAGCATCTCGCCCGGGTAGTCGACCCCCTCCGCGAAGGCGCCCCCGGAGACCGCGAGGAGGAGGACGGGCGGCCCGCTTTCCCGGAGCGCGTCGAGGGCGGCGTTCCGTTCCAGCTCCGTCGAGCGGTCGGACGGCCGGAGGACGCGCCGGCCGGGGAGGGCGGGGAGGTGGCTCCGGACGGCGTCGAGGAAGCGGTACGACGGGAAGAGGGCGAGGACGTTCCCCGGACAGGCGCGCGCCACGTCGGCGACGACGGCCGCGAGACGGGGCGCGTCCTTCGCGCGGGCGGAGAAGCTCGTGTCGACGTCCGCCGCGACGAGGACGGCGCGGTTCTCGCGCGGGAACGGCGAGGGAAGCCGGAGGACCGACGTCCGGTCGGGGTCGAGGCCGAGGAGGTCGCGGTAGAACTCGGGGGGCGTCAGCGTGGCCGACATCTCGACGGTCGCCGCGGCCCCGTTCAGGACGGCGCCGAGCGGGCCGGACGGGTCCTTGCAGAGGAGGGCGAGCCGGGGCCCGTTCGGCGCGCGCGTGGCGATGGCGTCGAACGCGGGATCGGGCGCGTCGGCCCCGGGCGGCTGCGCCATCCGGGCCACGTCGTGGAAGCGGGCGAAGGTGAAGTAGAGGTCGAGCACCGGGTCGTCGGGAATCCGCTCGGCGCCGGCCCGGAGCTCGGCGAGATGCCGGACGAGAAGCGCCTCGAGGTCGAGCCGGAGGTCGTCGAGGCGGTCTCCGTCGAGCGGGACGAGCCCCGCCGCCTCGGGCCCGTCTCCCTCGACCCCGGCGGCCGCGTCCGCCACGAGCTGGCGGACGCGCCGCACCGCCTCGCCCGCGTCCCAGGCCGTCCGGCCCCCGTACGAGCCGATCCGCTCCTCGAGGGCCCGGAGGGCCTCGTCGGAGAGCTCGGGCGAGTAGGCGCTCCGCCCCCGGTCGACGAGGTTGTGGGCCTCGTCCACGAGAAGGAGCGCGTCCGAGAGGGCGGCGGGGTCCCTGGCGCCCGCGAGCGCCACGACCGGGTCGAAGACGTAGTTGTAGTCGCCGAGGACGACGTCCGCCCGCTCGGCCAGCTCGAGCGAGACCTCGAACGGACAGACCTCCTCGCGCCGCGCCTCCCCGAAGACGTCGTCCGGGTCGAGATGCCGCCGCGTGTCGAGAAGCCTCTCGACGAGGCCGGACGCCTCCATCTTGGCGGCGTAGTCCTTCGCGAAGCGGCAGTGCTCCTCGTGGCAGAGGACGACGTCGTTCGCGCACATCCGCTCCTTGGCCCGGAGCCGGACGGAGCGGAACGTGTCGCCGTCGATCGCCTCGAGAGTCCGGACGAACATCTCCTGCTGGGTCGTCTTGGCCGTCAGGACGTAGAGCTTCCGCCCCCGCCGGAGGGCGTCGCCGAGGAGCGGATGGAGCGCCGCCGCCGTCTTGCCGATCCCCGTCGGCGCCTCGACGAGGAGGTGGGAGCCGGTCGCCGCGGCGCGGGCCACCTCGGCGGCCATCGCGAGCTGGCCGGGGCGGTAGTCGTCGAACGGGAAGGGGAGGTTCCCGGCCTCCGCCCGCTTGGCCTCGGCGAGGGCGTGCGCGGCGTGGAACTCCTCGAGGAGGAACCGGACGCGCCGCGTGAGGTCGGCGAGGACCGCAGCGGAGTCGAAGGCGACGTCGTGGACCCGCGTGGCGCCCGTCTCGATGTCGGCCAGGACGAGGCGGCCGGCCACGGCGCAACCCTCTTCGCGGGAGACGGCCAGGAGGTACCAGCGGAGCTGCGTCTCGAACCGGGCGAGCCGCGGCGAGCCGGGGAGCTTGCCGAGGTCCTCGGCGAAGTGGAGCGACTTCACCTCGTCGACGACGACGCGCTCGTCCTCGCGGTACCGTCCGTCGAGTCGCCCCTCGAGGACGGCCGTGAAGTCGTCGACCGGGAAGGTCAGGCGGACTGCGCGCTCCGTCTCGTAGCCGGGGAGGCTCCGGGCGAACTCGCCGAGGATCTTCCGGTGGACGGCCTGACCGATCCAGAGCCGCTCGAAGCCATCGCCGCGGTCGAACCCGATCCGCCGGAACGCCCCGGCCAGGAGGGCGCCGGGGGAGACGGTGACGATCTTCCGGGCGAGGTCGACGGAGAGGCCCACGGCTCATTCTATTCGGCCCGAAACGGCGGCCGATCCGCTAAAATCGGGAGGTGAATCCCGTCGAAATGAGAGGAAGAGGGCGGCGTGTCCGGATCGTCGCGATCGCGCTCGCCCTGCTTGCGGTACCCCGGACGGGGGCCGAGGCCGCGGCCGCGAAGCCCATGAAGGCTGCGAAAAAGGCCGCGGCGCCCCAGACGCTCGAGCAGCGGCTGACCTGGCTCGCGAAGCGTCGCCCCGTCGCGTCCTCCGAGTACGGCGTCTTCGTGGCGCGCGTCGGCGAGGCGAGGCCGCTCGTCGCCGTCAACTCCGAACGGCCCCTGATCCTCGCTTCGACGACGAAGCTCTTTAGCTCCGCGGCGGCTCTCGACCGGCTCGGCGAGGAGTACCGGTTCCGGACGCGCGTCTACCGCGACGCCGACGTCCGGCCCGACGGGACCCTCCCGGGGCGTCTCGTCGTCGTCGGCGGGGGAGACCCGGCGATCTCCGGGCGGCTCTACGACGACGACCCGCTCGCCGTCTTCCGCCCCTGGGCCGAGTCGCTCGCGAGGCAGGGGATCCGCGAGATCGAAGGGGGGCTCGTCCTCGATACCTCGTTCTTCGACGACGTGAGGCAGCACCCCGACTGGCCCGAGGAGCAGGAGGGGCGCTGGTACCAGGCCCCCGTCTCGGCCATCTCCTACAACGACAACGTCGTCCTCGTCCGCGCCTCCGGAGGGTTCCGCCCCGGGCGCCCCGCGCTGCTCGGCTTCCACCCGGCGGGGCCCTACCTCCTCTCCCTCATCGGCCAGGTCTCGACGACGAATTCGCGGACCTGGATGGGCGTCCGGCGCCCGGCCGGGAGCCGCACCGTCATCGCCGCGGGGAGCGTCGGCCGGAACCGGACCTGGATGGGGGACGTGACCGTCCCCGACCCGCCGCTCTACTTCGCCGCGGCGTTCACCCGCGTCCTCTCCGACGCCGGAATCCGGGTCGGCGCCCCTCCGGTCCTCAGGACGGCCGCGGCGGCGGAGGCCGGCGCTTCTCTCTCCGCGGAGCGGACGCTCCTCCACACGCACGAGACGCCGATCCTCACGGTCCTCTCGGTCGCGAACAAGCGGTCGCAGTCCTTCTTCTCCGAGCAGATCGTGAAGACGCTCGGAGCCGAGCGACGGGGCCTTGGCTCCTGGGAGAACGGCCTTTCGGAGGTCTCGGAGTTTCTCGGCACGCTCGGGCTCGACCCGGGGGCGTACGGTCTCGCCGACGGGTCCGGCCGCTCGCGGAACAACCGGGCGAGCGCCCGCGCTTACGTCGACTTCCTGCAGGCCCTCGCGACGCGGTGGGCGCACTTCACCGCGTTCGAGAGGACGATGGCCGTCTCGGGAGACCCCGAGGGAACGCTTCGCCACCGGCTCCAGACCGACGCCACGTATGGCAGGGTGGTCGCCAAGACGGGAAACATCAGCGGCGTCGTCACCCTCTGCGGCTACGTCACGGCCCGGAGCGGCCAGCGCTACGTCTTCTCGATCCTCATCAACGGCGGGATCTCCGAGAAGCGCGGCCACGCCTGGCAGGACCGCTTCCTCAACGAGCTGGCGACCTTCGGCTGAGCCCGGCGCGGGGGAGGCGCCCCGCGGCCCGCTACACTCCGGTCCCGGATGAACTACCGCGCGCTCCTCCGTAACGTCGACCGGACGCTCGCCGCGATCGAGAGCACGGCCGACCCGACCGAGACGATCGCCCGCCTCTGCGAGGCGGTCCTCCGGAACTTCCGCAACGAGCTGGGGATCTTCGGCGGCCGGCTCTACGTCCGCCGCGACCGGGAGTACGTCCTCACGCGCGGCTTCGGCCGCTCGAAGTCGATCCTGCCGGGCCTCGCCGTCTCCGCGGACTACGCTCCGATCCGGCGGGCGGAAGAGGAGGGGATCGACGTGACGGACCTCTCCGATCCCACGGTGGACCGGGACCTGGAGTTCCGTCTCGGCGTCCGCCGGTTCGCGGCGATCTCCGTCGGGGACGGAGCGTACCTCCTCTCCTTCGACGTTTCCCCCCGAGTTCCGGTCGAAGACCTCACGCTCGCCCTCGGGATCCTCCGCTCCGCCGTCGACGCGAAGGTCCGGAGCGAGAAGCTGGAGGGGCTGATCCAGGAGGCGCGCCGGATCCAGCAGTCGATCCTCCCCCGCACGCTCCCGACCATGGGGGACTTCGACGTGGCGGCCGTCTCCCGCCCGGCCGAGCTCGTGGGGGGCGATTTCTACGACTTCATCCCTCTCGGAAACGACGGATTCGGCGCGGCGATCGCGGACGCTTCCGGGCACGGTCTCCTCGCGGCGCTTCTCGTGAGGGACGTCTACGTCGGCCTCCGGATGGGGATCGGGAACGACCTGAAGGTGACCCGGACGGTGGAGCGGCTGAACCGGATCCTGAACAAGAGCCGCCTCACGACGAAGTTCGTCTCCCTCTTCTACGCCGAGTTCGAGACGAACGGCGAGGTTCTCTACGTGAACGCCGGGCACAACGCCCCCCTCCTGCTCCGCGCTCGGGGGGGAGCGTTCGAGGAGCTGTCGCCCACGGGGATGGTCCTCGGCCCCTCGGCCGACGCGCGCTACGGCCGGCGCGGCTTCCGGATGGAGCCGGGGGACCTCGTCTGCCTCTACACGGACGGGATCGTCGAGGCGGTCGACCGTCGCGGGCGCGAGTTCGGCCTCCCGCGCCTCAAGCGGATCCTCGCGGAGATGCGCCGGCGCCCGGCGGGCGAGACCGTGGAGCGGATCCTGATCGCGGCCGGCCTCTTC
>Ga0079037_100000908_pt1 | contig 14579 bp, 13 predicted proteins | sample Mud3Dept4metaG_FD_71479 | JGI IMG/M metagenome (GOLD analysis project Ga0079037, IMG submission 71479) | Freshwater wetland microbial communities from Ohio, USA, analyzing the effect of biotic and abiotic controls - Mud 3 Core 4 Depth 4 metaG | ecosystem: Environmental > Aquatic > Freshwater >... | reverse complement strand
GGTGTAGAGTGGAGGCACGCCGACCCCGGGAGGACGCCTTGATCGCCCCGATCGCCCGCACCGCCCTTGCCCTGGCCGTCGTGCCCCTTGCCGTGGCGCCCGCCGCCGCCCAGCCCGTCTTCCGCAGCGGGGTGGATCTGGTCCACCTGGGTGTCACCGTGGTGGACCGCCAAGGTACGCCCATCACGAGCCTGACTGCGGCAGATTTCGAGGTCCACGAGGAGGGCCGGCGGCAGGAGGTCCAGTACTTCCTGCGGGGAGACGACCACACCGACCGGCGCGGACCGGTCCGGGTCGGTATGCTGCTCGACACGAGCGGCAGCATGTCCGACGACCTGCGATTCGCCGCGACGGCGGCCATCAAGTTCCTCAAGACCCTGGACTGGGCCGAGGACATCACCCTCGTGGATTTCGACACCGAGGTTCGGGTCGCCCGGTTCCCCCCGGCGGACTTCCCGCGACTGGTGGAACGCATCCGCAGCCGCAAGCCCGACGGGTGGACGGCCCTCTACGACGCGCTCGGCGTGTACCTCGACGGGGCGACCTCCGAGGACGGCGAGAAGATCCTCGTGCTGTACACCGACGGGGGCGACACGCGCAGCGCGATGACGTTCAACGAGGCGTGCGACCTGTTGCGATCGGCCGACATCGTGCTCTATGCCGTCGGTCTGCTCGAGCACCAGCCCCAGTCGGTGCGGCAGGAGCAGCGCCTGCGCCTGATGCGGCTCGCGGAGGCGACGGGCGGCCGCGCGTTCTTCCCGCTCTCGAAGGAGCAGCTCGACGCCGCCTACGAGCAGGTGCGGCTCGAGATGGCGGCCCGCTACACGATCGGCTACGCCCCAAACGCGCCGCGCACCGACGGGAGCTGGCGTGAGGTGACCGTGCGGCTCACCCGGCCCGAATTGAGGCAGGCGAAGGTCCGCACCCGCCGGGGCTACTTCGCCCCGCTGAAGGCGGGGCCGCCAACGCCCTGACCGCTCCCGGCCGCCGTGCCCGCGTCCCAACCGGCCGTGGTACGATGTCGCGGTCGGTCCCCTCGACGCTCAGCCTGCGCGTCCTCCCGTGCCGGGGTGTGGTGCGCCGGCCCGCAGTGCCGGACCGCCCGAAACGATGCCGGCCACCTACGATCGCTTCCAGCTGGTCAGCGACTTCGCGCTGCGGGGCGACCAGCCCCAGGCGATCGACGCCCTCGTCGAGGGTATCGCCCGGGGCGAGCGCGCGCAGGTGCTGCTCGGCGTGACCGGGTCGGGCAAGACCTTCACGATGGCGCAGGTGATCGCCCGCGTGCAGCGGCCCACGCTCGTGATGGTCCACAACAAGACGCTCGCCGCGCAGCTCTTCCAGGAGTTCCGCCGGTTCTTCCCGCACAACGCCGTCGAGTACTTCGTCTCCTACTACGACTACTACCAGCCCGAGGCCTACGTTCCGGCCACCGACTCGTACATCGAGAAGGAGGCGACCATCAACGACGAGATCGACCGCATGCGCCTGTCGGCCACGCGATCGCTGCTCGAGCGCAACGACGTGATCGTCGTGGCGAGCGTGTCCTGCATCTACGGGCTCGGCTCGCCCGACGCCTACCTCGGACTGCTCCTGCCCCTCGAGCGGGGCCAGCGGATCACGCGAGACCAGATCCTGCGGAAGCTGGTCGAGATTCAGTACGAGCGCAACGACCACGACTTCAGCCGCGGCACCTTCCGCGTCCGCGGCGACCTCGTCGAGGTGTACCCGTCCTACGAGGAGGACGCCGTCCGCATCGGCCTCTTCGGTGACGAGGTGGACGAGCTGACGATCGTGGATCCGGTCACCGGGCGCGCCAAACGCCATGCCGACCGGCTGGCGATCTACCCGAAGTCGCACTTCGTCACCTCGCGCGATCTGCTCAAGGTGGCCGTGGCGAACATCAAGGCGGAGCTCGTCGAGCGCCGGACGCAGCTCGAGCAGGAGGGCAAGCTGCTCGAGGCGCAGCGGCTCCACCAGCGGACGATGTTCGACCTGGAGATGATCCAGGAGATCGGGTATTGCCACGGGATCGAGAACTATGCGCGGTACCTGTCGGGGAAGTGGCCGGGACAGCCGCCGCCGACGCTGCTCGACTACCTTCCCAAGGACGCGCTCATCATCGTCGACGAGAGCCACCAGACCGTCCCGCAGATCGGCGGGATGTACGAGGGCGACCGATCCCGCAAGGACGTGCTGGTGGCCTACGGGTTTCGACTGCCCTCGGCGCTCGACAACCGCCCGCTCACCTTCCGCGAATGGGAGCGGCGCGCCGACCTCGCGGGGTTGTCGCGGGTCGTGCGGCAGCAGGCCCGGCGGCCGCTCAACGTGTGGCGGGATCCCGGTCTCGTCGGGTCGCCGAGCGTGTGGCCGCACCTGTCGGTGCCGATTCCGCCGGCCGAGGAGGACGCGGCACCGGCACTGCTCGCTCCTGACGAAGGACGCCGCGTGGTGTTCGTGTCGGCCACCCCGGGACCCTACGAGCTGGCGCTCACGGGCGGGGCCTTCGTGGAGCAGGTGATCCGGCCGACGGGCCTCCTCGATCCCGAGATCGAGGTGCGGTCGGTCCGCGGCCAGGTGGACGACCTGCTCGGCGAGATCCGCGCGCGGGCCGCGGCGGGCGAGCGGGTGCTCGTCACCACGCTCACCAAGCGGATGGCCGAGGACCTCACGCAGTACTACCAGGACCTCGGGGTGCGCGTCCGCTACCTGCACTCCGACATCGACACGCTCGAGCGCGTCGAGATCCTCCGCGATCTGCGCCGTGGGGCGTTCGACGTGCTCGTCGGGATCAACCTGCTGCGCGAGGGCCTGGACCTGCCGGAGGTGTCGCTCGTCGCGATTCTCGACGCCGACAAGGAGGGGTTCCTCCGCTCCGAGGGTGCGCTGATCCAGACCGTCGGCCGGGCGGCGCGGAACGTCCACGGCCGCGCGATCCTCTACGCCGACACCGTCACCGACTCCATGCGGCGCGCCATGGACGCGATGCGATCACGGCGGGAGCGGCAGGAACAGTACAATCGGGAGCACGGGATCACACCGGCCTCGATCGTCAAGGACATCGAGGGGGTGCTCTCGAGCGTCTACGAGCGGGACTACGTCACGGTGCCCGCTGCCGCTCCCGCCGAGGAAGACTCGGTGCGGACGGCTGGCGAGCTGCACGCGCTGATGGCCCGGCTCGAGCGCGAGATGAAGGCGGCGGCGCAGAACCTCGAGTTCGAGCGCGCGGCCGCGATTCGCGATCGCCTGAAGCGCCTGCGCACACGCGATCTCGGGCTGGCGGCACAGGAGCGGTGAGGTGACCGAACGCAACGGTTGGCTGAAGCGGGCAGTGCTCGAGGTGCAGGAGTTCGTGTTCCTGCTCGGCGCGACGCTGCGGGCCGCGGTCACGCGCCCGTTCTACGGCCGCGACATCATCGAGCAGTTCGAGGCGATCGGGGTCGGCTCGCTCAGCGTCGTCCTGCTGACGGGCCTGTTCACCGGCGCGGTGCTGGCCCTCCAGTCGGGCGTCACGCTCGACCAGTTCGGCGCGCGTTCGGAGGTGGGCCGCCTCATCGGCGCCTCCATGCTCAAGGAGCTCGGTCCGGTGCTCACCGCGCTGATGGTGAGCGGCCGCGTCGGCTCCGGGATCGCCGCCGAGTTGGGGTCCATGGTCGTCACCGAGCAGGTGAACGCGCTGCGCGCGCTCGGTACTGACCCGATCCGCAAGCTCGTGTTCCCGCGCGTGCTCGCGGGCTTCTTGATGGTGCCGGCGCTCACCGCCGTGGCCAACGCGGTGGGCATGACCGGGGCGTGGCTCATCGCCGTCGGGCAGCTCCGCGTGGCGTCGAGCGTCTACTGGAACTCCGTGTGGTACGGACTTTACATGGCGGATGTCTGGATGGCGCTCATCAAGCCGTTCTTCCTCGGCCTGGTGGTCGTCACGATCGGGTGTCACGTGGGTCTGCGAACGACGGGCGGCACGCAGGGCGTGGGCCGGTCCACGACCAACGCCGTCGTGGCCTCCTCGGTGGGCGTGCTCGCCGTGGACTTCTTCGTCACCAAGCTCCTCATCGTGCTGCTGTACTGATGGACGCCGACGATCCGCTCCCGACCTCGCAAGAGGTGCTCAGCGAGCACGGCGCACCCATCGTCGTCTTCGACGGTGTGTCGCTCGCCTTCGACGACAAGGTGATCCTCCGCGAGGTGTCCTTCGCCCTGCTCGCCGGTCACACCAAGCTCATCCTGGGGGCCAGCGGAGCAGGCAAGTCCACGGTCCTGAAGCTGATCCTGGGCCTGTTGAAGCCCGACGGCGGCGTGATCTGGGTGAACGGGGAACGCGTGGACACGATGACGGAGGACGACCTGATGCGCGTCCGCGCCGACCTCGGGATGGTGTTCCAGGAAGGCGCCCTCTTCGACTCCCTGACGGTGCGCGAGAACGTCGGGTACAAGCTCTACGAGGAATCCGACATGCCGCTCGGTGACGCGCACCGCCGCGTCGAGGAGGTACTGGGCTTCGTCGGCCTCTCGGAGCACATCGACAAGATGCCCTCGGCGCTGTCGGGTGGCCAGCGGCGTCGCGTCGCCATCGCGCGGGCCATGGCCGCCAAGCCCCGCCTGCTGCTCTACGACGAGCCGACGACGGGCCTCGACCCGATCACAGCCATCACAATCGACGCCGAGATCATCAAGCTGCGCGATCTGGAGCAGGTCAGCTCCATCGTGGTGACGCACCAGCTGCGCGACGCCTTCTACGTAGCGACGCACACCGCTGCGCGCGAGAACGGCGACGTCAAGATCCTGGCCGCCGAGCGGGACAAGTGCCAGGAGGCCGAGTTCCTGATGCTGCGCGACGGCCGAATCGTGTTCGAAGGCAACGCGACCCAGCTGCGTCAGACCACCGACCCGTACCTGCTGGACTTCCTGAGCTGACACCATGCCCCGTACCCGTTCACTCGCCTGGTCGCAACTGAAGGTCGGCCTGCTGACCCTCGCGGCCGTCGTGCTCAGCCTCCTGTTCATCTTCTTCGTCGGGGGCCAGGGCGCCTTCGCCTGGCAGCAGTATCACCTCAAGACCCGCTTCAAAGACGTGCAGGGCCTGAAGACGGGCGCGGTCGTCCGGGTCGCCGGTGTCGAGGTGGGCACGGTCCGGGACATGCAGTTCGTCGGGTCGGAGGTGGAGGTGGTGCTCCGGGTCTCGCGGAAGATGCAGGACCGCATCCGCACCGGTTCCCGAGCGTCGGTGGGCTCCCTCAGCCTGCTCGGGGCGCCCGTCGTGGACATCAGTCCATCGCTCGAGGGCACATCGGTGCCCGACTGGGGCTACGTGCCCTCAGCGCGGCCCTACGGGCAGCTCGCCGCGGTTGCCGAAGGGGCGACGCGAAGCCTCGATGAGGCCACGCGCCTGCTCGCCGACCTGCGGCGGGGCCGCGGCACCGTGGGCAGGCTGTTCACCGACGACGCGCTGTACCGCGACATCCGCGGGTTCGTCGACGCCGCCGAGCAGGTGGTGACCCGGCTCAACGCCGGCAGGGGCACGGTTGGCAAACTGATCAACGACGACGCACTGTATGCGTCGCTGCAACAGTCGGTGGACAGCCTGGCGGCGATCACGACCCGGCTGAAGGCGGGGGAGGGCAGCCTCGGGCGGCTGCTCCAGGACCCCGCGTTCGCCGCGTCGCTCACCTCGACGACGGACAACCTCGATGCGGTGACGGGACGGATTCGCCGGGGCGAAGGGACCATCGGCCGCCTGGTCAACGACGACGCACTCTACGAGCGGCTCGACGCGACGACCGAGAAGCTCGGCCGCATCCTCGCGGACCTGAACAAGGGGAACGGCACGGCCGGGCGCTTGCTGCACGATGCCGAGTTGTATGAGAACATGAACAAGGCCGTGGCCGAGTTGCGCGCCCTCGTGGGCGACATCCGGCAGGACCCGAAGAAGTACCTCAACGTCAAGGTCAGTCTCTTCTAGCCACAGCGCGTGGCCTCATCGACCCGGGAGGATCTCATGTCGAACGACAATGGTGGCGCCGTGTTCGCTGCGTTCATCCTCGGCGCCGTGGCCGGCGCCGCTGCCGCACTGCTCTTCGCGCCAGCCACCGGCGAGGAGACGCGGCGACTGCTCGCCGAGCGTGCGCGCGAGGGGCGCGACAAGGCTTCCGAAGCCGCCACTCGCGGCCGCGAGTTCGTGGACCGGCAGCGGGAGGGCATCGCCCAGGCCATCGATCGCGGCAAGGAGGCCTATCACCGCGCCCGCGGCACGACCGAGGAGCAGGCGTGACAGCCGAGTCCGCGCTCACGGTGATTGCCGTCTCGACCGTCGTGATGGCGGTTGTGCAGGCGGTCGTCATCATAGGCGCGGTGCTCGCGGCTCGGCGGCTCAACCGACGCCTGACCCACCTCGAGCAGGAGCTGCGGCCGATGCTCGATCGCCTCACCACGATGAGCGGTGAGGCGGCGCGCGCCGCGGGCCTCGCGGCCGCACAGGTCGAGCGGGTGGACCGCGCGATCAGCGACCTCGGCGTCCGGGCCGACGTGGCCCTCGGGACCGTCCAGCGCGGCCTCGCCCGGCCAGCCCGCGAGGGGGCCGCGGTGCTGGCGGCGATCCGCGCCGGGGTCGGGACCCTGCGCGAGCTGCGCGACCAGCGCAGACAGGCCCGAGCCCGCGGCGAGGACGACGACCCGCTCTTCATCGGATGATTGACGTGCCGCGGACCCGGTGGTAGAAACGGCCAGCACGTCGCCTGACACTGCCCCCGCACGAGGGTGACATGACGAACCGCAGTCGCCTGGCCGGCCTCCTGGTCATGGTGATCGTTTCTGGCGCCGCCAGCACGGCCGGCGCCCAGACCTCCACCTCGGCTCCGCTCGCGAAAGAGCTGACGGCCCTGCTCGACGCGCGTCAGATCGACAGTATTGCCGCGAAGGACCCGTCGGCACCCGACCAGTTCATCGGAGCGCTCTATTTCCCCAACCTCCAGCTGCTGGTCGTCTCGGCGCGTTACTCGGTTCCGCAGCTGCTCAACGAGCGGCTGGGGAAGAAGGAGTACCGGGATATCTACATCGACCTCAACAGCGCGTCGGTTCGCGGGAGCAAGGTCTTCATCGAGGATCTCAAGTGCGACGGCCTCCTCGCCACCCGCGAGGAGAACCAGCCGTTCGACATGTTCGAACGTGACACCAAGCGGATCAGCTTCGACGGGGACTGGAAGAAGCAGGACCTGTCGGAGGACGCCTACATGAAGACGTTCACCGAGGCCGACGCCGCATACGCGCGACTCCTCTCCGCGCTGATCGTAGAGGCGAAGAAAAAGTAAAACACCGGGCGGCTGATAATAGAGGCATGCCGCCGGCCATCGCGACGCGCCTCGTCCCGGGGCGCGAACCCAACGATTGCGCCGTTTGCGTCCTGGCGATGTACCTCGGGCTGTCCTACGAGGACGTCTTGCGCGAGGTCGCGGTGCACGATCGGCCGGATCAGGGCCGCCACGGCCTCCGTCTCGGGGAGGTCGAGCGCGTCGCGCGCCGCCTCGGCACCCCGGTCCGCCGTCAGCGGAAGTTCGACATCCTGAACGCCTACGGCATGCTCTCGCTGCCGCAGCACCTCGTGCTCCTGCGAAACGGCATGATCGTCGACCCCGAGCCGGGCGGGGCCTCCCTCTGGGAGGTGGAAGATTACTTCCACGCCTACGACGTGCGCCCGGGCCTCCTGCTCGTGGCTCGCGAGGAGGGGTGAGCGCGTTCCAGGGAGGCTCCCGATGACCGTCGGCCTCTGCACCATCCAGCTGTCGCTGCCCGGGGTACATTCACTCAAGGAGAAGCGCGGCGTCCTCAAGCCGCTGCTGCATCGCCTCCGTGCGGAATTCAACGTGTCGGCCGCCGAGGTGGACCGGCAGGACGCCTGGCAGGCCGCCACGATTGGCGTCGCGACGGTCTCCTCCCCGGACGCCGACGTGCATGGTGCCCTCGAGGGCGTGCTCGCCTGGCTCGAGCGGACGCAGCCGCACGTCTTCGTGACCGACTGGCGGATCGAGGTGATCTGACAGCCTAGCGCCCAGCGCCTTGCGCCCAGCGCTTGGCACCTGGCGAAAGCGGGAGGCCCCCCGGCTCTGCCGGGGGCTTGTCTCCGGCCGGCGCTACGGGACCAGTGCAGCGCTCAGCGTTCAGCGGCTGGCGGCGAGCGTCGAGGGCAGCCTCGCGCCCCGCGCCTTGCTTCAGCCATTCGACGCCCGTCGGCTAGTGGGCGCTCAGTGGGCGCTAAGTGGACGCTAGGCGCTGGGCACCCGGCGCTAGGCGCTAAGCGCTAGCCTGCCTTAGAATCCCCCCCCAATGGCCACCTCGCGTCCAGACTCCCACCGGATGGTGTCCGGCAGGAAGGCGCGTGTTCAGGTGATCTCTGCCGGCTCCTGATCGGACCGTTCATGCTCCTGCAGCCCATCGACTGGCTGATCGTCGCCGCCACGCTCCTGATCTGCTTCGTGCCCGCGCTCTTCTTCGGCAAGCGCGCCGGGGAGAGCACGGCGGAGTTCTTCGCCTCTGGCCGCTCGGTGCCGTGGTGGCTCGCCGGGCTCTCGATGGTGGCGACCACCTTCAGCTCCGACACCCCCAACCTGGTGACCGACATCGTGCGGCGCAACGGCGTCGCGGGGAACTGGGTGTGGTGGGCGTTCGTGCTGACCGGCATCGCGACCGTGTTCTTCTATGCCCGGCTGTGGCGCCGGTCGGGGGTGCTCACCGATCTCGAGTTCTACGAGATTCGCTACTCGGGCAAGGCCGCGAGCGTCGTGCGGGGATTCCGGGCCGTCTATCTGGGGCTGTTGTTCAACTGCATGATCATGGCGACGGTGAACCTGGCGGCCTGCAAGATCGCCGGGATCCTGTTCGGCCTCGAGCGGTGGCAGACGCTGCTCTTCGTGGGGTGCCTCAACGTCGTGTTCGCGGCCCACTCGGGCCTCTGGGGCGTGCTCGTCATCGACATGATCCAGTTCTTCATCAAGATGACGGCCGTCGTCGCGGCGGCCTACTTCGCACTGCAGGCGCCCCAGGTCGGCGGCCTCGATGGCCTCATTGGCCAGTTGTCTCAGAAGACGGGACCCGGCGGCATCAACTACCTCAGCGTGCTGCCCGACTTCACCAACAACTGGGAACTGGCCGTCGCCATCTTCATCATGCCCCTGGCCGTGCAGTGGTGGGCGGTGTGGTATCCCGGCGCCGAGCCGGGTGGCGGGAGCTACATCGCGCAGCGCATGCTCGCCTCCAAGTCCGAGAAGGACGCCCTCGGCGCTGTGCTCTTCTTCAACGTGGCCCACTACGTCCTGCGACCCTGGCCGTGGATCCTGGTGGGCCTCGCCTCGCTGCTCGTCTACCCTGAACTCTCGGACATCCAGAAGGCATTTCCGGACCTCGATCCGAGCCTGATCGGTCACGACATCGCCTACCCGGCGATGCTGAAGTTCCTGCCGGCTGGCTTCGTGGGCCTGATGGTGGGCGGGCTCATCGCCGCCAATTCGTCCACCATCCTCACGCACCTCAACTGGGGGGCGTCGTACCTGGTGCACGATTTCTACCGGCGCTTCATGCGCACCGACGCTGAGGAGCGGCACTACGTCAGGGTGGGCCGGCTCGTCACCGTCGGGCTGTTCCTGTTCTCCTCGGCCCTCGTCTTCCTGCTCGACACGGCCAAGGACGCCTTCGACATCATTCTCCAGGTCGGTGCCGGCACCGGCCTGCTGTACCTCGTGCGCTGGTTCTGGTGGCGCGTGAACGCCTGGTGCGAGGTGGTGGCGATGGTCAGCTCCTTCCTCGTTTCGATGGTTCTGCTCATGCTCGCCCGGAGCGGTGCGCCGGTCAGCACGCACGTCGGGCTGATCGTGACGATCGCGGTGACGACGGTGTGCTGGGTAGCGACCGCATACCTGGCGCCACAGACCGATCGCGCCGTGCTCCTCGAGTTCTACCGGAAGGTGCGTCCGGCCGGGCCGGGCTGGGAGCCCGTGCGCCAGGCGTCGGGGCTCTCGGCCGCCGAGGTGGCTGCAGCCGGCGACAACATCCCGCTCGCCCTCCTCGGGTGGGTAGCCGGCTGCGCCATGGTGTGGTCGGGTCTGTTCCTCGTGGGCAGCCTTCTCTACGGACGAACGGGCCAGGTCGTCGCGCTGGCCATCGTCTTCGCCTTGAGCACGGTTTCCGTGCGCAAGGTCGTCCTCACCCTCTGGGGACGCGACGATCGTGCGGCCGCGCGCTGACCGACCACCCGCCTGAACGGTCGAAACCGCCGGCGGTCGCAGGGTTCGCCTGCGGCCGCCGCACGCCGCCGCTCCGCGGCTGGCCTCCTTCAACCAACTCACGGTCGACGGAGTAAGCGCCCGGGATTGAGGCGGTTGACCTGTCTCGCCCTGGCCGCTTCCGGCCGGGACCCCTACCGGGTCGCGGCGCGACGACCGCGCGCCGGCCCCAGAGGGGCCGTCGCACCAGACCCTCCAATTCATGGCGGGGACCGCCGGGCCGATTGCCCCGCCGTGGAGGCGTGGAGCCGCCGTGGCGTGCGAGGTTGTCGGACCGCACCCGCGGTCGCGCCCCGGAACGCATCGGGTGCGCCGTGCTCGACGCCCAGAAGCGGCAGGCGCCGGCGGCCCGTTGCGCCTCGCCCGCCCAGGAACCAGACAGCCTCCCGGCCCGGGCCCCGGCGCCGAATCCGGCTCACCCGATTGGAGGAAACGGTTGATGCACAGTACCGCTCGGTCCATCTGCCTCGCCTTGGCTACCCTGCTCGTGGCTGCGGCGGCCGCCGAGCCCGCCACGATCCGGGTGTCGACGACCGACCAGCTCAAAGCGGCGCTCGCCACCGCGCACACCGACCCGGGCCGCATCATCGAGCTGCGCCCGGGGCGCTACCCCTTCTCGGGCTACAGCCTGTTCAGCCTCGGGCCCTTCGAGGCTGGCCGGCCGATCCGCGGCCTGACCATCCGCGGCCTCGGCGCCGGCCCGCGCGACGTCGTCCTGGCTGGAACCGGCATGGATCCTCGACCCGATGTGAACACCGGTTACGGCTTCGTTCTCATTGACGCGCTCGACGTCACCTTCGAGAATTTCGAGATTCGGGACGTGCGGACACACCTGTTCGCGCTCAAGGGCGAACGCGGGTATGCGGACCGTACGACGTTCCGCCGGCTCCGGCTCGTGAACGCCGGGGAGCAGTTCATCAAGGGGACGGCAGACCAGTGGGTGGACGGGGCCGACGATGGGCTCGTGGAGGATTGTCACTTCGAGTACGAGCTGCGCTCCTACGTCGATCGGCGCCTCGCCACGGCCAAGTGGACGGTCTCGAAGGTGGTCAGCCCCACCGAAGTCATCGTCACGCTCGATATACTGACTGGCGCGGTGCGGCCGTTCGCGTACGGATCCTGGAGAGGCGCGTTGCTCTACCCCGAGGGGAAGGCGTGGGCGCGGACGGTGATCGCCTCGGCGCCCGTGTCGAGCGGGCCGCGGTCCGTGCGGTTGAAGCTGGGCACGAGCGTGCCTCGGCGGCGGTGGCCTCGGTCGGTCGTGACGCGACTCGACCTGCCTGACGTGGTGATCCGCAATGCGTGGGGGCCGAACGGGGGCTACACCGAGGCCATCGACGTGCACACGGGCAGCGGGTGGGTGGTGCGCCGGTCGTCATTCGTGCGCATCGGCACGAGCCTGCGCTCGAACTACGACCACGCGGTGCAGGCCATCCTCTTCTGGCACGGCAGCCACGACACGACAATCGAGGACGTCTCCTTCTACGACTGCGAGTCGGGCGTCATGCTGGGCCTTGGTGCCGATGTGAACCGCGCGGGCTGGAACCACAATCGGGGGGTGGTGCGGCGCGCCTGGTTCTACCGCAACGCCGGGGTGCGTGGCGACCGCCCCTTCGGATTCGAGAACTCCGCCAATGCCACCATCGAGGAGGCCTACGCCGTGGTGAACGGTACGACGAACTCCGCGGTCGAATACCGGTTCCCGGGCACGACCGGGTTCGTGGGGCGCATCATCGAGGCGGACGTGACCGCAGTCGAGGCGCGCGCCGATCCGGGCCCCGCGACACTCAGTGGTATCCGGCGGGTGAGCGATCCGGAGCGAATCCGGCGGTTCGTGCTCGACACGCTCGACGGCTGGTAGACGCGCCGGCTGGCGGGGGCACCGGCGCGGTTCCGCCCGCGGATCGGGGCCTCTGTCGCTCGTGCGCATCAATCGTCGGGCCGGTGCTCGGTCGACCCCGCACACCCCGGGGCGTGGGCAGCCGGCCGCCATCCATGCCGTGGGTGAGAGGCCCTGCAGGCCGCCGGCCCGGCTTGAAGGACAAAGCCGGAATGTGCGACTGTGTGCAGGGACCTCCCCGCATTGGGCTCGACGATGCGCTTCACCGTGGCCGTCATCGCGTCGTTTGTTGCCGTCGGCCTCTGCCCGACGCCTCCGGTCATGGCGGACACGATTCGCGTGTCCACCACGGGCGAGCTTCAGGCGGCGCTCGAGTCGGCCCATCGTGACCCCGGCCGGGTCATCGAACTGGTGCCCGGGCGATACGAGTTCCGCGGCTCCCAACTCGTTCACCTCGGGCGTCCCGGACGCGGCGAAGCCGTGCGCGGCCTCACCGTCCGCGGGCTCGGCCGCCAACCCGGCGAGGTCGTGCTGGCGGGTGGCGGCATGGACCCGGGCGACCCCGCAACCGGATTCGGGTTCATCCTGTCGGAGGCCACCGACATCACCTTCGAGAACTTCGAGATTCGGGGCGTGCGCGAGCACCTCTTCCACGTCAAGGGCGAAAACGGCGCCGATCGCGTGACGTTCCGCCGGCTGCGCCTGGTCGACGCCGGGACGCAGTTCATCAAAGGTACCGCCAACCAGTGGATCGACGGCGCCGACGACGGCGTGGTGGAGGACTGCTCATTCGAGTACACCGTTCGCGACTACCTGGATCGTCGCATCGAGACGGTCCGGCCGCCGCTCGTCGCGGTGGAGAGCTCGACGCAGGTCGTGGTGAAGCTCTCACCTGCCAGTCTGGGCCGGACCTCCTATCCGGTGGACTACTGGAAGGGCGCGACCATCGGTCCGAGGGAACCGAACGGCTGGACACGGACGGTGCTGTCCTCGGCCCCGGTGCCGGGCACTCCGTCGCAGCAGCGGCTCGTAGTCGACGCGGCGCCTCCGGGAGCCTGGTCCGACAACTTGGAGCTCACGCTGGACCTGCCCGACGAGCGCGTCGCCGCCTGGGGACCGAAAGGCGGCTACACCAACGCCATCGACGTGCACACGGGCAAGCGCTGGGTCGTGCGTCGGTCGGGCTTCGTGCGCATCGGCACGAGCCTGCGCTCGAACTACGACCATTCGGTGGCCGCGATCCTGTTCTGGCACGGCAGCGAGGGCACGCAGGTCGAGGACGTCGCCTTCCTTGACTGCGAGTCGGGCGTGGTACTCGGGCTCGGCACCGACACCGGTCCTGGCCAACCGTGGAACCACCGTTGGGGCGTTGTCCGACGAGCGCTGTTCTATCGGCGGGCGGGGGTACGAGGCGATCGCGCGTTCGGCTTCGAGAACTCGCCCAACGCGCGCATCGAGGACGTGAAGGTGGTGCTCAACGGCACGTACGGCGCTGCCGTGGAGTATCGCTTCCCGGCCACCACGGGGTTCGTGGCGCGGAACATCGAGTCCGACGCCAACGGGGTCGTGGCCCGGTACTCGCCGGGGCCGGCCACCATCGACAACGTGCAGCGCCTGGCCGATCCGGCCGCGGTGCTGGACGCCGTGCGGCAGGCGACGGGGCGTGACCTCGGACCCACCCCCACACCGGGCACACGTCGCCCGCCGAATCCACGGGTGCCAGAGGCGCCCCCGCTCGGCGATACGTATCGTGACCCGTGATCAGAATGTGAACCCCACGCCCACCTTGACCTCGGGGCTGTCGATCAGGCCCACCTTGAATTCGAAGAGCAATCCCTGATCGTGGGCGAGCCCGACCAGCAGGTTGACGCCACCCTCGAGTTCCGTGTCTCGATCGCCGAACCGGTCCTCGTCGAACATGTAGGTGTTCAGGGCCGGTCCACCCCCGATGTACACGTTCCAGTCACGGTTCGGCAGGGGCACCCAGTATGCGAATTCGAGGTTGACGGCGACGAGGGTCAGGTCGCTGCCGATCCCCACCTCCAGGTTGGGTTGGAATCGGAACTGCTCGACGAGCGGGGTGCTGATCCAGTGCGCGCCGATGTAGAACTGGTCCGGGTCGGCACTGGCGCCGGCCCGCAGACCTGGGCCCCGGTGCTGGGCCAGGGCGGGCGAGGCCACGAGTAGGGCGAGGGCACCGAGGGCGGCCGAGACGAGCATTCGTGGAACGACCATGCCGTGATGGCGTAGCAAACACCTTGCCGAATGGTTGGGGCGGAGGCGACCGAGGCCCGACTGGCCGCCGTTCGACGTCCGGCGGGCGAGGGACCAGTCCTGTCAGTGCGATCGCCTATCATCGCGGTTAGGCGCCTTGAAGGCGTCGGAGAAGGGGAGCCGCCACGTGGGCCAGCAGGGCCGCCTCGAGTTCGACGAGTCGCCGACCGGGTCATCCTGTGCAGCGACCGCCGCGG